>JAEEGJ010024790.1_pt1 | contig 12394 bp, 11 predicted proteins | sample 8958761 | NCBI WGS metagenome assembly JAEEGJ01 (sample SAMN16246546, study PRJNA631951) | gut metagenome | biome: gut microbiome; feature: rumen; material: RS-attached | host: Bos | place: Iran: Karaj | collected 2018-10 | reverse complement strand
TCGGCGGCAACGAGGCAATTGTCAACATGGTGGCGCTCGGTTTCGGCGCCGGGGTGGTGCCGTCTGCCGTGCTCCACCATACTCCGGCGGGAAAGGACGTGACAGTCATCCCTGTTAGGGGGCTCGTCAAGCCGTTTGACGTATCGCTGTGCACGCTGAGGCGCCGGCTTTCCGAGTTGCTGATAAGCGCATTCTGGCAGACGGCAAGGAACGCAGTCAGGAATGGCGGCCGGGAGTGAGCGCTTCTCCAGGCTCTGGCCTGTGAGCTGTCAGTCATGCCTCCTGGCGCCGTTCCCCGGATGCAGTACGATTTCCCCTGTCACAAGCGGCTTGATGTCTCTTAATAAATTGGAGGAATTTATGGCTGCCTCCTTTGCCTCTTCAGATAGAGGCTGCTCCGTCTCATAAAAATAGCCGTTAAAGTCAAGCCTGAAATAGAGAAGCGCTACAGCAACGACTGTCACCGCGCACTGCTTTATCAGGTTTTTGGCTATCCTGTCCTTTTCTGAAAGGATCTCACCAGGTCCCGGCCTGCCTGCCGGATGGGCGATAAGGAGACAGTATGCCGTGAGGTTTATGGCGCAGACGGAGAACCATCTGCCGAAATCATAGCCTACAAGGCATAATCCAAGCGGGCAGGTGCATAAGACGGCAAGCAGCGTTCTTGCCCTGCGGGCTCTGGATGATGCTGAATGGAATATGGTGATCCCGGAGAGCAGAAGAATTGCAAAAGGCACGGCGACGGCAAGAAGCAGCTGGGGAATATACGCAGGGCCTGATTCCCTGAGGAGCGTCAGAGTCATCCTGACGCAGTTCAGGGCATGGGCTTTATCCGCGGTGTTAAGCAGGGCCGTGTTGTATCTGAATGAGTCAGGATCTCCGTAGATGCCGGACCATGATTCAGCAATTGTGTCAGGATCTGCGTATTTGAAGCTGGTCATCAGTGCGGCATAAACAGTGATGAGAAGCACTGATGCAGCAGCGGCATGCATGGTCCGGCGGACTTTCCGGGCGTAGATGAAAAACAGCAGCATTACCGGCGGCAGAAGGGAGGCAGAAAGCTCATGAATCAGCGCTGATACCGTGAGCAGAGTGACAATCACGAAATCAATGGAGAGCATCCCGGCAAATGACGGTTTGTGCAGTGACGGCTGCTTCCTGTGTGATATCAGGCGAAGCAGCAGGCATGACGCCGCAAGGTTCAGCGCGATAAGCAGGGCATCATCCTGTATTATGCGTGCTCCCCTCTGCATGAATATAAGCGAGGGAGAGAAAATTATGGCCAGAATATACGGCAGTGCGGCATTAAGCCTGATCAGTCTGGATAAAATCACGCAGAAGATGAAAATAAGTGAGGCTGATGCCAGAAGCGTTACAGCAAGAAAAGGCTGGCACAGGAGATTCATGGACTGAAGGATCTCACCAAGAAGACCGCGCCTGATGAATCCTGCTGAATAGTTGACCAGACCGCAGCCGAAAGCGTAGGTGAAATCAAGGCTGCCGGTTATCATTCCGTCAATATCGGAAGCAAAGATCATAAGTATGAAAAGGACTGCTGACGTAATAATGCAGGACCTGGAAATTTTCAGCAGGCTGCGGAGAAATTGTGCAGAGCTGTTTCCTGCTGTGTCAGTGGAGGAGATGCCGGGCTGGGTTTTATCAGGCGCAGAAGTCATGTTGTATGTTTGATTGATATGGTGTTGGCCTTTTGTCACATGGGAGCATGCATCTGCCTGCCTTATCGCAATGAGTTCACAGGGCCTGTAGTTAGACCTGATTTCAGTCCTGCCGGCCAGTGTTTCTTTGAATTGCGCGTACGGGCATTTTCCCGCCGGGGTGCGGCAGTCAACTCCCGCTGGCCGCTCATTGCGGCAGGCTGATGCCGTTTCCCATTATAGAATAAATTGCATTCTGGGCGTTTTTACCTTGCGCCGTTTCTGGGCCGGATTATCCTGTCCCTGACAAGAACCGGCATCAGGTCGTGGGGCAGATCCGAGATGCGGACTGCTGCCTCCCTGACCTCCTCTGCAATTGGCTGCTCTGCCTCGAGGAAGTATCCGTCCACCTCAAGCCTGAAATTTAGCAGAATGACAGCAATGGCAGCTGCGGCGCACTGCTTCAAGACGTCTTTGATTCTCCTTTCGTGTTCAGGCTGGCTTTCGTCATTGCGGATCCGTCCGGCCGGATGGGCCGTCAGCAGGATGTATGACGTGAGGTTTATCGCGCTGATGGAAAACCACCTGCCGTAGTCTATTCCCGTAATGCACAGCCCGAGCGGACTTAAAGATGAGATTATAAGCAGGCCCCTTATTATTCCGGCCCTTGTTGATGCCGAATGAAATACCGTTATTCCTGACAGCATCAGAACAATAAACGGCACTGCCACTGCGGTGAACAGATGAGGAATAAACGCTATGGCATTCTCTTTTAAAAGAGTTCCCGCCGCGCTGAGGAAATATGACGCATACCAGCTGTCAGCTACGCTCAGCAGCGCGGTGTTTTTCCTGTATGCCTCCGGATCACCGTAAATGCCTGACCATGACTTTGCAATGGTGTCAGGGTCTGCATATTTGAAAAAAGCCATCATCACTGCATAGACGAGGATGAGCACGATGAGCACTGTGACCGAGTGCATCATGCGGTGCACTCTTCTCGAATGTATAAAGAAGAGCAGCATCACAGGAGGCAGAAGAGAGGCCGAAAGCTCATGGATAAGGGCTGACACAGCCAGAACGGAAAAAACTGACGAGTCTGTCAGGATCATCCTTGCAAATGAAGGCCTGTCTGATGCGCCCTGTTTTGCATGGAAAATAAGACGCAGCAGGAAACAGGAGACGGCAAGGTTCAGCGCAATGAGAAGGGCATCATTGTGAATGAAGTTTGAGCCTCGCTGCATGAGAACCAGCGAAGGCGAGAGGACGATGGCAAGAATATAGGGCAGCTTCATCTTCAGCCCGGACATCCTGCTCAGAAACAGATAAAGAATAAAGGTGAGAGAGGAAACCGAGATCAGCATTATGGAAAGCACAGGCTGCAGCAGGCCGTTCATAAGCTCTATGATCTCACCGAACAGCCCGCGCCTGACAAAGCCCGCTGAATAGTTGACCAGGCTGCAGCCAAGCGGATAGGAAAAACTGATAAGCCCTTTCACGATTCCATCGATGTCGGCTGCAAATGCCAGGATGACGGCTGCGACGGCCGCTGTCAGCAGGATGAATCTGAAAGCTCCTGATGCGCTCCTGTGAAACTGGGTACTGTCTCTCTTTGCCGCATCGCCCGCGGAAATCTCCTGACAGTTATTCTGAGGCTCGGTTGTCATATGTATGCTTAAGAATGGATAGCGCGCTCAGGGCAGCTCATATGCTGGCAGCAGGCATGAATATCGATCTCAGCAGCCGCGCACTGATTTTAACCTGTATTCCCGATTGCTGCTGTTCGGAGGCCCAATTGAGCCTTTATTTGGAAAATCAGCACTGTTACAGTAAAATGCCGTCGGCTTTAGGGAAGATATTTTGAACAGGCTTTTCTCTGCCGCTTGAAATTATGATTCCTGTGCCTTGCACACTTCGAGTTTTTAGGAATTGATCATGGATCTTGAGTCTCTTGTCGCTTTTGCCGGACGCCACTACATTCTGTCTGCGCTGTTTGTTCTCTGCTTGGTAATGCTGATCTACACTCAGATCCGCATAATGCTCTCCCCGGTCAAGGCGATTTCGTCAGGCAAGGCGACAGATCTCATCAATAACGCCAACGCAGTTTCGGTTGATCTGAGGACTGACAAGGAGTTTGCCGCAGGGCATATCACCGGGGCCGTCAATCTTCCGGTGAAGCTTGTGAACGAAGGCAATTTCGGCGCCATAGACCGCTACCGCAATGTCCCCCTTGTAATAGTGGATCAGTCCGGAGTCAGCAGCTTTGATGCTGCGAGGACCATCAGAAAGGCAGGATTCCCTGAGGTCTATGCCCTTGCAGGCGGAATCGGTGCGTGGACTGATGAGCGTATGCCCCTCGTAAAGCACTGATCTTACTCATGCCACATGGTGAAGGTGCTGCCGCAAGACAGCTGATTGCTGACATGTATGGCTGCTGCAGCAGCGTTCTCAATGATCCTGACACACTGAAGGAAACAGCGCACCAGGCTGTAAGGATGATCGGTGCCGAGATAGTCGAGGAGTGCGTGCACCGCTTCTCGCCTGTCGGGATTACGTACTTTGCCGTGATAACCACCTCGCATTTTTCCATTCACACCTGGCCTGAGCTCGGCTATGCTGCAGTTGACATATTTTCCTGCTCGGCCGATGTCCCAGAGAGCGTCGCGCAGTTCCTGAAGTCTGCCTTCAGGGCCTCTTCTGTCAGGACAAGAATGGTTGAGAGAATTATTGGCACGGCTGACAGTCTTGCTACCAGCTGACAGAAAGGAGAGCCCCTGAGCATGCGTTTCAATCCCGGATACAGAATAAAGGTTGGGCAGCGTGAGTTTTCCGTCACAGGCCGCATATCGTACCGCGGCAATGACGGCAGCGTCTGGGATGAGTACAGTCTGAGAGACGCATCCGGCAGAACAGCCTGGCTTTCAGTTGATGATGAAGAAGGTGAATATATCCTGTCAGAAGCCACAGGCCTTCAGCATCCTCCCGAGGGCTTCAGCCTGTACTGGCAGGGCGGCGAGCGGGTGACCGGCGTGTCAGGCCGGGTTGATGTCGAGCCAGGCGATGAGGCAGTGTGCTCAGACTACGAGGATCACAGCGGCCGGATTTATTCTGTGGAGCGCTGGGATGATGAGACTGAGTACTCCCTGGGAACAATCCTTGATCCTGACAAAATCATCAGGATCTCAGGGGGAGGCGTGGCCGGGTGGATGCAGAACCTTCCCTTCCTCAGGAACTCATCCGTCTCTCCCAGGGATGCTGGCATTGCACTGCTGTGTGTAGTGGTTCCCATCATTTTTGCCCTGCATGGAAGTAAAGGGCAGGATATAAACAGCTACCTTGAGTCCCAGCCGGATAAATATGTCCGTGTTACATCACTTACCAGCTCTGCTGACAATCATTCAAGGGCCACGGTATACAGTGCCGCTACGTCATGGGCAGGCGGCAGGTCTCCCGGGGACACTGCCGATGATATTGTTTCGAACTGCACGGACGAGTTCACCCGGATAAGGAAAAATGACATGGAGCCGGAGGACGGCTCGGTTTCCATGCTGACCCGCAGGAACTACGTCTTTATTTACAGGGATGCTGACGCGGGGAACGTGCTTGTGCAGGTGGAGCCCAGGAAGTACTCGTACCACTCGGTGCCGGGACCGTATCATTCACCCGTGATGTCCGAGCGCTTTTACCGGGCTTTCTATCACCGCTATGCCTATCCGGAGGATCTCTCATCGTTCGGCCGCGGCGGCTCGCCCTATGAGTCATACAAATCCGCGTACGCTCTTGGAAATTCCTATGACCACAGCCTGGAGTCAAAGTCCGTGAGCATACGCCAGCAGAGCCTGAACCGGCGCAGATCTTCAGGCGGCGGCTTCCACGGCGGAAAGTAAAGACTGTCTCAAATGAATGGAGAAATGATTTTATGGCATACCTCACTGACTTTATCGCGATCTCTGTTTATGTGGCGCTTGGCCTTATCATTATGGGGTTCGGCTGCTTCCTGGTTGATCTCGTGGTGCCGTGCTCATTCAGGGATGAGATAAAGAAGCAGAATCAGGCAGTGGGCTGGATTATGGCCGGTTCATTCATATCGGTCGGCATAATCGTCAAGAATGTCATTATTTCTTATGACCGCGCTGCTGCCGGAAGCTTCCTGGACGGAGTGCTCGGGAGTGCCGTCTACTCGATGATCGGAGTCGTGTTCCTCATTGTCAGCTATCTGTTCCTGCTCCTGATGAACCGCAGGTACAACCTCAACGAGGAGATCGGCAAGGGCAATGCCGCGGCAGGCATCATGGTCTTCGGCATCTTTGTCGGGCTCTCAATGATTGTAAGCGGAGCCGTGTCGTAATCAGGGCATGCGCTCTGATTCATTTCGCCGTGGGGATCGTCTCATGAACACTGACAGCAGCGGGAGCTTTCAGAAGAAGTACGGGCTTCTGATGCTCACCACCTTCCTTATCTCCGGGTGCTCGATAGTGTATGAGCTTATCATCAGCGCGATAAGCTCATACCTTGTAGGAAACAGCACTCTGCAGTACTCGACTGTCATCGGGCTCTACATGTTCGCGATGGGCTGCGGATCGTACCTTTCAAGGTTCATGAGAAGGAGCCTTTTTGACTGGTTCGTCTCGGTAGAGCTCCTGGTCGGGCTCGCCGGCGGTACCTGCTCGCTTGTCCTTTTCCTCGCACATCTTTACATCGCGTCGTACGCCGTGGTAATGTACGCTGAGGTGATCATCATCGGCGCGCTGGTCGGCGCGGAAATCCCGCTCCTTACCAGGATTATCGAGGATGACGGCCATAATCTCAGGATAACGCTCTCCTCGATATTCAGCTTCGACTATATCGGAGGTCTTGTCGGCTCGATTGCCTTTCCCCTGCTTCTTCTTCCCCATCTCGGCTATTTCGCGACAGCGTTTCTGATGGGCCTGTTCAATACCATTGCGGCCGGGCTTGTGGTGTGGAAGTACCGCCGCAGAATCATCCGTGCTGCAGCCTTCAGGCATCTTGCAGTGCTCGCGTGCATCCTGATGGCCTTTGGGCTCCTGTACTCCGAGAGCATCAGCCGATTCATCGAGGGCGGGCTCTACCGGGACCGGGTCATTTACTCAGAGATATCCGAATACCAGCATATAGCGGTAACCCGCCACCGGGACGATATAAGGCTCTATATAGACGGCAACCTTCAGTTTTCATCAATGGATGAGTACCGCTACCATGAGGCTCTGGTGCATGTCCCGATGGCCATGCTCGAAAACCCCCGCGATGTCCTGATCCTTGGAGGCGGTGACGGTCTCGCGGCAAGGGAGGTGCTGAAGTATCCTGGAACTCAGATCACGCTCGTGGATCTCGATAAGGCAATGACCGATCTCTCCTCAAGGCTCAGGATCATCACGGACATAAACCGGGGATCGCTCTCGAGCCCAAGAGTCATGATAATCAATGACGATGCCTACAAGTTCCTTGAGCGCACTGACCGGAAGTTTGATCTGATCCTGGTTGACCTTCCTGATCCGAACAATGAGGCGCTGAGCAAGCTCTACAGCAATGTGTTCTACCGGCTCTGCGGAAGGGCCCTCCGGAAGGGCGGCATCCTCAATGTCCAGTCGACATCTCCCTATTACGCCAGGAGGGCCTTCTGGAGCATCGGAAAGACTCTTATGAGCGAGGGTTTTGAGGTGAGGCCCTATCACCTTGAGGTGCCGTCGTTCGGTGACTGGGGATTCAATATGGCGTCAAAGGACGGCTTCCCTGCGCCCCACCCGATATCAGTTTCAACGAGGTTCCTCGATGACGGGAGCATGAAGGCGATGTTTGTCTTCGCGAAGGATGAGCGGGCTGATGACGTGGAGGTGAACCGCCTCTCGAGGCCGGTGATCACCGGATACTACAATGACGCTGCGGCTGACTGGAACTGAGACCACGGCCGCATGAGGCGGCAGAGACATTCAGCAGGCTTGATGCCCATTTGCTGAGATCATCCGCACAAGTGCAGTTTTATCCGGGTGTCCGGGCAGTTCATATAATGTATAATCATTTCGATTCCCCGGGAGCAGGCTGAACCACAGCATGTTCAGCAGAAAACACAGGAATGGCGCCGGACAATGCCTCTGGCAGCCGGCACTCCTGTTCCGCAGCTGCTTTCCCGGAAAATGAGTTGTATCTAGATAAGGATTAAGCTAATGGCTAACGAGCAGAATGAGAAGCAGCCCGAAGTACAGTTCCAGATTCTCCGCGTATATCTGAAGGACGCCTCTCTCGAGTCCCCCAATTCACCTCAGTCTTTCCGCCTGCAGGAGCAGCCTGCGCTCAAGGTTGAGTTCAATACCCAGAATAGCAAGGTAGACAACGATGTTTACGAGGTTGTCCTGTCACTGACCGTAACCGCCACTATCGGCAAGAATGAGAACGAGCACACCGTATTCCTTTCTGAGGTCAAGTACGGCGCTCTGTTCAATGTAAAGACCCCTTCTGAGGAGGAGACAAAGCATCTCCTTGAGACCTACTGCCCGAGCATCGTTTACCCGTATGCCGCAGAGTGCGTTTCAAGCCAGGTTGTCCGCGCGTCATTCCCTCCGGTAAACCTTCCTCCCATCAACTTTGAGGCATATGCCCAGGCCAAGGCCAAGCAGAACGCTGCAAGCTCTGCAGAGGCTGCCAAGTAATCGGGAAGTCAGGTTTCATGTCAGACGTCCGGAAACGGGCGTCTTTTTGCGGGCGGTACAGGTCTTTTATGGATAAGAAGTTTGCAGTTTCCGTATTCGGTTCCGGCTCATATGGCTCGTCACTTGCGGTTTCGATTGCAAGGAAAGGCCTTGACGTGATGCTGTGGGGCTTTGACGGAGCTGAAATCGAGGCAATCAGGGCGGCCGGACGCAATGAGAAGTACCTTCCCGGAATAGATTTTCCTGAAGGAATACAGCTGACAAACAGCATCTCTGAGGCGGTAGCGGCCTCAGAAATACTGCTTGTGGTAGTGCCTAGCTCATTTTTCGGAGAGACTCTCCGCTCAATGAAGCCCTTCATCAGGCCCGGGCAGCGCCTGGTGTGGGCAACAAAGGGCCTTGAGAGGAAAACCGGAAGGCTTCTGGGCGATGTCGCGCGCGAGGTCCTTGGCCCCGGCATCAGCCTCGCTGTTGTTTCCGGGCCGACCTTTGCCATGGAGCTCGCCAAAGGGCTTCCTACTGCGATAGCTGTCGCGTCCGATGACCAGAAGTTTGCGGAGGAGGTCTCTGTCCTTCTCCACTGCGGGTCATTCAGGGTATACACCAACAGCGATTTCATCGGGCTCCAGGTAGGCGGCGCCGTGAAGAACGTCATAGCCATCGGCGCTGGGATGTCAGACGGCCTGGGCTTCGGCGCAAACGCGAGGACGGCGCTCATAACGAGGGGGCTCGCCGAGCTCACAAGGCTCGGCCTTGCCCTGGGCGCACAGACCAAGACTTTTGCCGGCATGTCAGGGCTTGGCGACCTGGTCCTTACCTGCACCGACAACCAGTCGAGGAACAGGCGCTTCGGCATAGCCATCGGCAGGGGAGAGGATCCGGCCGAGGCCATGAGGAAGATAGGCCAGGTGGTCGAGGGGTACTACAACGCCGGCGAGGTCATGGAGCTTGCGGCAAGGGCATCGGTCCAGATGCCGATCTGCGAGCAGGTCCACGCGGTTCTTTACGATCACAAGTCTGCAAGGCAGGCGGCGGTTGATCTCCTCAACAGAAGAATGGCCAGGGAATAGTTTTTTAGCGGGGATCCGGTATGGCGGCAGAAGCAGGCTCTGAACAGCTGGTCAGGATAGCAAGGCTCAACACTATCCTCTCCGTAACATTCGCCGTTGTGTTTTCTGCCGCCGCGGGCTACAGGATGGGCCCCTCGGTGTGGATGTTCCACAGCCAGAAGGAGGCCAAGGTACAGACTGTCTCAACGAGCTCGTCCAGGGTTGAGAAGGACCTCTACAAGGAAGCCGCGGAGACCGTAGTCGCGGCCAGCATCTTCGGGAAGCTGCCGCCCAAGGCAGTCTATACCCCCGGAAAGGGCGGCGCGGCAGGCGGCCCCGGAGGCAGGAAAGGCGCTCCCGGCGAGATGCCGAAGACCAGCCTGCACCTCAATATCACCGGGCTTATCTATTCTGACGATCACAAGAAGGCGCTTGTCATCATAAAGGCCGGCAAGGATGAGGACAATTACCGCGAGGGCGATCTGATCCGCGGAACAAGGGCCAGGATCCAGAAGATTGAGAAGAACCACATTGTGGTGGACAATTCCGGAAGGCTTGAGAAGGCGCCGTTCGATCCTGACGTCAAGTCAGGCGCATCTTCCGGGGGCGCCTCAGGAGGAAGCGGCAGCAGCCCGGCCCTCAGCAAGGAGTTCAGCAATGTAACTCTCCCTGAGGTAATGTCTCTATCCCCTGTTTACGAGAAAGAGGAGCTGAGGGGCTACCGGCTCAACCCCGGCACCAAGCCTCAGCTCTTCTCAAAGCTCGGCTTCCGTCCCAATGATCTTGCGGTGGAGATTGACGGCATAAGCCTCAGAGACAAGGCCCAGGCCATGGGAGTGCTGCAGAGCATCTCTACGGCAGACAATGTAACCGTCACAGTAGAGCGTGACGGCGGCGTGTCTGATGTCCTCGTGAAACTGCGCTGACAGAAAGTCCTGCCGGCAATGTGCTAAAATGCACGCGAATTCAGTGCGCCAGTAGCTCAGTTGAATAGAGCGTCTCCCTCCGGAGGAGAAGGTCACAGGTTTAAGTCCTGCCTGGCGCACCATCCAGATTCCTTTCTTTGTTCCGTCTATGAAAAATCATCTCGAGATTATCCTGCTCATCGCAGCGGTCGCTGCCGGCATCATCTTTGCTCCTATCATTGCTCCGATCTACTGGGATGAACTTCCGCAGTATGCAATCGGGCAGTATAGCTTTAATCAGTACGCGTCGCTCTTCGACAGTATTTTTGGCACATCGCTCGCTGATCCTGCCTATGCAGACTTTGAGCATTTTCAGGACAGGGACTATGGCCCGGTTTTTGAGGTGTTCCTGATTGCCTTGGGAAAGGTCGCCAAGATTTTCATGCCTGGATTTGGCTGGGATGATCTCATCATCATGAGGCATATTGCCGTATACCTTGTCTTTGTACTTGGGACATGCGGTGTGTACTCAATGGCAAGTAGACGCCTTCAGAGCAGGTTTGGCGGTATTCTTGCAGCGGCACTGTTTTTCCTCTCCCCCCGAATTTTCGGCAATGCCTTTTACAACAGCAAGGATATTGTATTTCTCTCGTTTTTCGTGCTCTCAGTCAATTACGTTCTTCTCGCGGCTGGCACACTGAGGATGAAAAATGTAATTTATGCCGCTCTGTTCACGGCACTCGCTGTATCCGTGCGCTTCATAGGAATCTTCACACTGTTCCTCGGTGTATTTGTCTGGTGCGTCAGCTGGCATAGGGCTGGCTTGAGCAGAGGGAAAATTGCGTCGGCTGCCGGAGGCTTTGCCGTTCTGACGCTGCTTTTGGTATATGCCTTCTATCCGTTCCTTTGGCCGTCTCCAGTCTCTAGAATGCATGACGTTGTCTTTGCGATGTCTAAGTTTACCAGGCATACCGACATCGGACTATTCAATGGGCAATTTATAAAATCATCTGAGATGCCGTTCTTTGTGCCGCGCTGGATGGCCATAACACTTCCGTTTCTCTTTATGGCTGCATGCCTGTGGGGGCAATTGCAGGCATTTGCCCTGATTCTTAGGAGAACATTCAGTCTGTCGCTGTGGAAGGACGGGAATGAGCTCTCGGACTATGTTGTTGCGGGACTGGGTCTTGCCCCGGTAATTGCCTCGGTTATTGCACATCCGTGGCTCTATGACGGCTGGCGGCATTTCTATTTTGTAATGCCTTTCCTTTCAGTATCTGCTGCTGCAGGAATCTTCTGCATCGCATCTTTTGCCGGGAAAAAAGCAAATATTGCAGCGGCCTCCCTAGGTGCCTTGGCGGTTATTGAAAGTATTGCCGGAATAATCTGGTTTTTCCCGTACCCCAACTGCTATTTCAATGCGGCTGCAGGTTCTGATCTCATCAGGAAATATGATTTGGATTATGCAGGTACATCAGGATACGAGGCGCTGGTTCAGATTCTGTCTTCTCAGAAAAAGCTTGACAGGCCTGTCAACGTGGCAGCTGACTCTATAAATCTCATGGTAATTATGCCAAGGCTTGGCTCTGCCATGAAGCTGATTGGAATCAATGAAAAAGTCATGCCTGATTATGTTCTGAGCGGGACGCCTGAGCTTTCCGAAGTTGAAAAAAAGCTTTACCGTGAGGTTTCGGCCGTCAGGACAATTTGCGGTGAGACGCTGATCAGGATTCTGGCACCAAATGAGTATCGGGATGGCTTCTGCAAGACGCATGCTGAACAGTGCCAGATAGACTGGCACTGACAAAGTGTCTTGATTTGGCCTGGATGAGAGCTGCCTCTGGGCTGACATCTCTCATTTTCCTTGACTGAAAGCTGTTTTGGACAAAAGAAAAGCCGGATTATTCAATCCGGCTTCATTTTTCTGTCTTTCCAGCCTGCTGGCCTTGATTACAATACAGAAATGTCAGCTATCCTGAGGAAGAGCGCCCTGAGCGAGGCAAGGAGCGCGATGCGGTTGTTCCTCACTGCCTCATTCTCGTCCATGACCATGACCTTGTCGAAGAAGGTGTCAACGGTATCACGGAGTCCTGCGAGCTTTGTCATCGCCTCGGTGTAGCGTC
>JAEEGJ010024789.1_pt1 | contig 12395 bp, 5 predicted proteins | sample 8958761 | NCBI WGS metagenome assembly JAEEGJ01 (sample SAMN16246546, study PRJNA631951) | gut metagenome | biome: gut microbiome; feature: rumen; material: RS-attached | host: Bos | place: Iran: Karaj | collected 2018-10 | reverse complement strand
GTTACCTTATCAATACTGTCAAACAGCTTTTCAACGTTTTTCTCCCAACCATAATGCAGGAAACTCTTACCAAAGTCGAGTGCAAACTGTTCGCGATTGTCGCAGGCAATGGCTATCTGACCTTTCAACTGCTGCTTGGCTTTCTGTAAGGCGTTGTCGCTCAATGGTTTCTGCATCACCTTATCCAATTCGCGGCGCACCAGGCGGAGGCATTTACGTACATCGTGTGGGTCGCAACCAAAATAAATGCTCCACATACCTGTATCGCTGTAGCTTACCATGGTACTCTCAACGGTATAAACCAAGCCATTTCGCTCGCGTAAAGCCAGGTTCAAGCGGGCATTCATGCTGGGTCCGCCAAGAATGTTATTCAACAGATACAAAGGGATACGCAAAGGATGGTGGATGTCGTAGCTACGTGTGCCTAACATCACATGTGCCTGGTGCGAACCAATATCCTTGGTAAGCGATTTGGCAGGAACCGCTGTGGGGTTGTCAACCAACGTGGGTTGCTGTTCGGTTGGCGCCTGACCAAAAGTCTGCGCTTTCTCTACCATTTTTACCAGACGTTTGAAATCCACATTGCCATAAACAAAGAAAATGGCGTTGTCAGGACGGTAGTTACGCTTTACAAATCGTAAGGCATCAGCGGTTTTATAGGTACGCAGCTGATCGGCATTGCCCAAGATGTTATGCCCCAGGGGATGACCCTCGAACAGCATATTCTCGAACTCATCGTAAATCAGCTCAGCAGGCGAGTCGTTATAACTCTCAATCTCATCGCAGATAACCTCTACCTCCTTATCAATCTCGTGCTGGGGATAGGTGCTGTGAAACACCATATCGGTAAGCAGCGAGATGGCTTTGGCTATATGCTCCTTCTGGATGGCTGCATAAAACGTGGTATCCTCCTTATTGGTAAAGGCATTCAGGTCGCCACCCAACTGCTCCAGACCATTGATAATCTGGATGGCGTTGCGATGCTCGGTGCCCTTAAACGTCAGATGCTCGCAGAAGTGAGCCATACCCTCCTCGCCAGGCAACTCATCGCGTGTGCCGGCAGCTATCTGGTAACCGCAGTAAACCACCTCGGCCACCGAGGGCTTGTGGATAATGCGCAAACCGTTTGCAAGGGTATAAGTATTGTAGGTAGCCATATTAATCTTCGTATTCAGTAGGATCGTCGATGCCTGCATCGCTCAAGGCTTCCTTGCGCTCAACACAGGTGCCGCACTTGCCGCAATGCTTGTCGCCACCACGATAGCACGACCAGGTTTTGCTGTAGTCGATACCCAACTCCTTACCACGGGCAGCAATCTGGCCCTTGGTCATATTGCAGTAAGGCGAGAGCAAGCGCACGCCATTAAAGGTACCAGCCTGGGCAGTCTTATCGAAAGCATCAACAAACTCAGGGCGACAATCGGGGTAGATGGTGTGGTCGCCACCATGATTGGCCATCATCACATACTGCAGATCGTTACTCTCGGCCATACCTGTGGCAACGGCCAGCATAATGCCATTACGGAAAGGCACCACCGTAGATTTCATATTCTCGCTGGCATAATGGCCCTCGGGGATAGCCTCATCACCCGACAGCAATGAGCTACGGAAATACTCTCCCATAAACTTCAAGGGGATAACCAGGTGCTTGATGCCCAACTGCTCGCAATGATACTTGGCAAAGGGAATCTCCTTGGCATTATGATTACTGCCATAATCGAATGATATGGCCAGCGCAATACGCTCCTGATAGTCGTAGAGCAGTGTGGTAGAATCCATACCACCGCTCAAAATGATGATACTGTCTTTCATCTTCTTAATATTTTGGATGCAAAGGTACGAAAAAAAAGACACGAATTACACGAATTACACGAAAAATTGTTTATCTTTGCGGCATGAAACTAAAAACAATTTCGATAACCGTATGCTTGCTGCTGTGTTCGATGGTGAGTATGGCTGGCGTTTGGCAATATGTTGATCCACGTATTGGTAGCGAAGGTGTGGGAAGAACATTCCCTGGTCCGTCGATGCCTTTTGGTATGTGCAAACCAGGTCCCGACTGCACCGTTAAGCCCAATGCCGGTTGGGCCAAGATGCCCGAAGTGGTAACAGGCTTTTCGCAAACCCACGTGAGCGGCACAGGCGGCGGTCAGAAATATGGTAACATACTAATACAGCCAGGCGTTACACCCCAGAAGCGCACAAACGAGGAGTTTGCGCTGGGCTATTATGCCACCACCTTTGAGAATGGTATCCGCACAGAGATTACCACCTCGGAGCGTTGCGCCTTTTATCGCATACACTACCCTACAAATGGTTCGTTGCTGATTGATGCCACACATTACCTGGGTAAGAACCCTATCCCCGACCAGCGCGAGCAACAGCAGTTTATTGGTGGCGAGATAGAAGTGGTGAGCAATCACGAGGTACGCGGCTACACAAGGGTTCGTGGCGGTTGGAACAATGGCGACGCCTATACGGTGTACTTCTGCTTGGTAACAGATAAGGCTTTTAAGCAGGCGAGCGAAAATACCATCGCTTTTACCGATACCCTATTAAACATCAAGATAGGCATATCGTACGTGAGCGAGCAACAAGCCAAACGTAATATTCCTGATAACAATTTCGACACCCAGTTAAGCACCCTGCGCAACAGCTGGGAGCAACTACTGAGTCGTATCCAGATAAAAGGCACAGAGGCTGATAAGCGCATGTTCTACACAGCCCTTTATCACACCATGATTATGCCTGTGGACAAATCGGGCGAAAACCCCAAGTGGACTGAGAAACCTTACTACGACGATTACTATGCTATCTGGGATACTTATCGTTCCAGTTCGCCACTCATCACCCTGATTGATCCTAAGCGCGAGGCGGACATCGTAAACGCGCTGCTGAACATCTATAAACGCGAAGGTTATTTGCCCGACGCACGTAGTGGCGACTGCAATGGCAGAACCCAAGGCGGTTCGAATGCCGAGGTGGTGATTGCCGATGCCTTTGCCAAAGGTGTAGAGGGCATTGATTATAACTATGCCCTACAGGCCATGCTGAAGGATGCCGAAGTGGATCCTGGTGCCGACCACGAGAAACATGGTCGTGGTGGACTGCACGAATACCTGAAATACGGTTATCTGCCTTATGGAATCGATCGTGCTGGCACGCGTACCATCGAGTATGCCTACAACGATTATTGCATAGCGCTGGTGGCCAAAGGCTTAGGCCGCATGGATGTTTACGACCGTTACCTGAAACAGTCGCAGAACTGGAAGAACCTGTGGCGCGCCGACTATGAGTGGGACGATGTGAAAGGTTATATCATGCCCAAGGATGCCAACGGCCAATGGCTCGATTCGGTACCCTGGGGCAAATCAAAGGTTTATCATCCACTCATACCTTATACCCCTATCACCAAAGTGGCACCTTGGTATCTGCCTTGGTGGAGCACTTTCTTCTACGAGGCGCTTTCAGCCGAGTATTCGCTCAGCATCCCTCACGATGTGCCAGGACTGATAGAGGCTTGTGGCGGCGCCGCCACCTTCCGCAAGCGATTGGATATGTTCTTTGATCGCAAGCGTTACAATGTGGGTAACGAGCCCTCGTTCCTTACACCTTGTCTGTATCACTGGATTGGCAGACCCGACCTGACTTCGGATCGTGTCCGCCAGATTATCAGCGAAAACTATAACGATAAGCCCGATGGTCTGCCTGGCAACGATGATAGCGGTGCCATGTCGTCGTGGTTAGCCTTCCACATGATGGGCCTCTACCCCAATGCCGGTCAGAGCTACTATCTGCTGCACGCCCCACTGATACCAGAATGGACCCTGCAGTTATCCAATGGCAAAACACTGCATGGTGTACTGAAAGGCAAGGGTACCCACTTTGAGAAGGTAACCCTGAATGGGCAGTTGCTTGAGGATGCCCGCTTGGAACATGCCGACCTGATGCAAGGTGGCGAGTTGGTGTTCTATGTGTCGAAGAAGCGTGTAGAAGGGAAAAACAAGGTGTTTCCAAGTAAGAAACAAAGTGTTTCCAAGGCAGAAACAACCAGTTTCCAAGTTGGAAACAACTTAAAAGCTACCCTCGCCCCCTGCGGCAACATCAGCTTTACACTCAACCAGCAGCACCGTACCTGGCCTTGGGCCTACGCCTGGCAGGCCGACACCTTAATATTTACCTGCAAAGAGGCTACTTACAGAATACCTCGTACTGTGGTAGAGAATGGTAACGGGTTCTGCTGGGAGATGCCATCTGCCGATGGTGCCATCTACGAGGCCAAAGGTACGTTTGCCTTTATCTCGCAGAAGGCCTTAAAAACATTACAGGAAAAAGGCTACTTTATCTACGATGGTATTACCTGGCGAAAAACAGCCTCAACAAACGATACAATAAAAGTACGTGCTGATATCGATCTTACAGAAATGTGTATCTCATTGAAACACAATCTGCCTCTCGTGCTCGAAATGCGTAATAATCCTTTAGGTATCAATTGGCGTATGGAATGACAAAACGGCTATTAATAGTTATCGCTCTGCTAACATGGGGCTTTGCACTCTATGCTGTTCGTGGCGGCGCTGCGGATGTAAAACAAGAGAGTGAAGCGCGATGGCAGAAGATTGTGGCACTTAAGAACTCATCGCAAACCCAACAGCTGGCCCAAGAGGCCAATATGCAAATGGAATGGTTCGGCTCGCATAACGAGTGGGACAACTACTATCGTACCTGGCAACTAAAAGCCAACGCCCTGAGTGCACAAGGCAAACTACAGACAGCATTGCAGGAAACACAGCGCATGCTGAGCGATGCCCAGGAGCGCGACAACAAGTTAGGACGTGCGATGGCCTATAAACAGATAGGTGTGATTTATCTGAACATGAAGCAGACAGAGCCTGCCGTTGAGGCACTGAAGCACTATGCCGAACTGATGAAGGACGAGGACGACTTTAACTCTATCAGCAACATCTACTACCGCATTGCCAAGGCCTACGATTATAATAAGCAATACCAGCAGGAACTGCAGGAAACCAACGAGTGGATGCACTTTCTGCTTACCAAGGTTGGCAAGGTTAAGAAACCACATGTTCGCGAATGCTATAACGCCTGCTATCTTGCCCGTGCTGCCGCCTTTATCGGACTGAACAGACTTCATGATGCCCAAATGGCGCTTGACACCGCCCATCATCATGCCCACCTGATTAACACCTCGCTCAGTCTGCACCACTATTATAAAATGCAGGCCCGCTACTATATGGCAGCAGGCGATGCAGCCAACGCACTCCTTTATACCGACAGCGTAAAGTTTATTACCAACGAAAAGGACGATCATAACGACGAGATAAGAGCTCAGGCCCTGATGCAGTTAGGACGAGGGAACGATGCAGCACAGATTTATCAACGCCTGTATCAGGAGAAAGACTCGGTGTTTAGTCACGAAGCACGTCAACACCTCGACGAGTTGAACACCATCTTCCAAGTAGATGAGCTCAAGGAAGAGCAGCAGCACGCCAAGTTCTTCTATACCGTGCTGGCCTCGGCTACTGTGGTGGTAGCACTCCTGATACTGATGCTGTTTGGCTGGCGAACAGCTATCAGACTAAAGCGCATAAACGACAAACTGCGCATAGCCAACGAGAAAGCCGAAGTATCATCAAAGATGAAAAGTGAGTTTATCCGTAATATCTCTCACGAAATACGTACGCCGCTTAACATAGTATCGGGCTTTACCCAGGTACTCACCTCGCCCGAAATTGATCTGCCTAAGACGGAAAAGAAAGATATTCAGGAGCGGGTAACCGAGAATACCGACCGCATTACCAAGCTGATAGACCGCATGCTGATGATAAGCAACATTCACAGCGATGCAAAGATTGAACGCGAGGACCATACCGACATAAAAACCATTGTGGCTCAGGCTATTAGTCACTCGGGTATCGAACTGCACACACGCCCCACAAACAGGGAGGCAGCTGTGACGTTCAAGATACAGATAGATGCTGCAACCAATGCACTTACCGTGCTAACCCACAAGTTGCATGCCTCGCGTATTCTTGCACAGCTGTTGGAGAATGCCGCAAAGTTTACACACGAGGGCACCATCACCCTCCAAGCCAAGACTATCGATGGTCTGGTTCGTTTTATCGTAGAAGATACAGGCATCGGCATTCCTGCTGATGAGAGCGAACATATTTTTGAAGAGTTTGTACAACTGAACGAGTTTGCCGATGGTACTGGCATCGGACTTACTGTAGCACGCTCTGTTGCCCTGCGATTGGGCGGCGACCTGCGGGTTGACACCGATTATAAGCAAGGTGCACGTTTTATTTTTGAACTACTAAGATACTGATATAATTAAGATATGAAGAAAGTACTATATACAATGATGTTGATAGGGTTGGCATGCATGATAGCTAACCCCGTGTTTGCACAATACGAGAAATGGGGCGGCGTGTATTATGCCTATCCCATCGAAACGGGTACAGATAAGCCTCAGTTACAGTCGGCCCCTGCTGGTTACGAGCCGTTCTACATTTCGCATTATGGCAGGCATGGTTCACGCTGGCTTACCAACGATGCACGTTACACCTGGGTGAACGAGCATTTTGCCGACACCAAGAACCTGACAAAGTTAGGTAAGGATGTGCGTAAGCGACTGGAGAAAATATGGAAGAACGCCAAAGGCAACGGCGGACAGCTTACAGCACTTGGTGCCCGACAGCATCGTGGCATAGCCCGCAGAATGTACCAGAACTTCCCCCAACTGTTTACTAACGATGCCCACTTAACGGCACATAGCAGTACCGTAAACAGATGCAAGGTGAGCATGGAGAATTTTGTGGATGAACTAAAACTATTATCCAACACCCAACACCTTACACCTATCACCCGCGAAGAAGATATGGCATGGATAGCCTATACCTCGCCAGAGGAAAAAGCGTTAGAGAACAGCACCAACGTGCCACTCACCATCTCGCCCGACAGATTTATCAAAGCCCTGTTCATAGATGCCTCGAAAATAAAAGAGCCAGCCAAGTTGCTGATGGAGATACACACCATCGCATCGGATATGCAGGATGTTGAGCTGAACGTATCGCTCTACGATATCTTTACAGCCGAAGAATTTCAGGCTGTTTACGAGAAGAACAATAAGAGCATGACGATTGTTCATGGCGACGTGATTGAGAACAATGGCATAGCTGCCCGCAGCGCCATCTCGCTTTGGCAACGTATCGAGGCCGATGCTGATGCAGCCATCGCCCGTGGCGGCGTGGGTGCCGACTTGCGATTCGGACACGACTCAAACCTGTACCGTCTGCTTTCTTTGATGGGCATTAAGCTCAGAGGCGAGCATTATAACTACATGGACGAGATTCTGCCCATGGCGGCTAACCTGCAGATGATATTCTACAAGAATGCACAGGGCGACGTGCAGGTGCAACTGCTGCATAACGAGCACTCGATAGGCTTTATGAGCTGGCAGGCGCTGAAGCAACAGGTAGCCGACCGCCTGCACCACTTTGAGCATCTGCGCCAGCTATGTGCCTTAAACACCATGGTGGGCACAGCGCCTGCCAACACTAAGACTGCAGGATTGTTTGGCAAAGGATCGGAAGAGCACGGGCAAACACTGCCAGCAGTACTCGTACCCAACGGACAGAACTTCTGGACACCCCAGACCCGCGATACTGAGCAGAAGTGCATTGCACCTTATTATCATACCGACTCGCTGTTCCAGGGCATTCGCAACAGTCATTGGATAGTAGGTGGTTGCACACAGGATTATGGATCGTTTACTTTGGCCGCTCTCAGCAGTCAACTTCGTTTAAAGCCCGAACAACGCGCCACCCCATTCTCGCATCAGCAAGAGATATCGCATCCCCATTACTATGCCGTACGTCTGCCCAAGGAACATCTTAAGATAGAGATGACAGGTAGCAGCCATGCAGCCATCTTCCGCATCACACCTGAGCAGGACGGACCAGTACACATCGTACTGAATCATAATAGCGACGAGAAGGTGGGCTATCTGCAGATTGACCCGCAGACGAAGACTATCTATGGCCGCAACCCTGTGCATCGTATTTATCAAGGTTGGGGCGAGCAGGCTGGCTTCGATGGGCACTATCTGCTAAAGGCTTACGATGAAATAAAGGACTGTGGTGTAGATAGCCTTTGCGCCTGGTTTACCTTCGAGGGCAAAGCCTATCAGCCCATCATCCTGAAGGCCGCCACCTCGTTTACCAACCAACAAGGGGCTGAGAAAAACTTCACTGCAGAAGTAGAAGCTTTCGACTTTGAAACCATAATGGCGCAAACAGCCCAGCAATGGATTGACCGCTTGCATACCATCGATGTAGAGGATAGCAACACAGCACGCATCAATCAGTTTTATGGTGCCCTCTATCGCTGCTCGTTCCTCCCCCGCGAGATGAGCGATGTGGATGGCGCTTATCCCAAGTTTGCTGATGGTAGCATCCAACACCCATCACCTGCCACCCATCACCCAACCTATTACGGCGACTTCTCGATGTGGGACACCTATCGTGCCCTGCACCCGCTCTATACGCTGATAGCACCCGATAAGGCTGCAGACATGATGCAATCGTTGGTAACCATGTATTCCGAAGGCGGTTGGCTACCCATATTCCCCTGCTGGAACTCATATACCGCCGCTATGATTGGCGACCATTGTAGCGCTGTGCTGGCCGATGCCTATATCAAAGGTATCAGGAACTTCGACTACGAAAAAGCCTACGAGGCCATGCGTAAGAATGCGTTTGAAACACCTGCCAACTTCAACGACTACAAGAACGGCATGGGTCGCAGAGCCCTCACCTCGTACCTGAAATACGGATATATCCCCTTGGAGGATGGTGTGAAAGAGGCTTTCCACCAGGATGAGCAGACCTCACGAACCCTTGAATATGCGTTCGACGATTTTGCTGTAGCCCAGTTGGCTAAGGCTTTAGGCAAGGAGCAGGATTACAAGGAACTGATGCGTCGCTCAGAAAACTGGCGCAACGTGATCAATCCCAAGACAGGCTATTGCGACGGTCGCCATCAGAACGGAAAGTTTGAGAACAACACCGACTTTATCCATCGCAAGTCGTACATTACCGAGGGGGCAACCTGTCACTATACCTGGTATGTACCACAGAATGTAGAAGGCCTCATCGATGTGCTTGGTGGCAAGGAGAAGTTCGAGGCCAAGCTCGACTCACTCTTCTCAGAAGGTCGCTACTGGCACGGCAACGAGCCTTGTCATCAGATAGCCTGGCTTTACGACTTTATCGACAAGCGCGAAAAGACCATCGAGCGTGTAGCCCATATCCTTGATACAGAGTATAACGATACCCCAGGCGGCTTGTCGGGTAACGACGATGCTGGTCAGATGTCGGCTTGGTATGTGTTTGGTTCTATCGGATTCTATCCTGTTTGTCCGGCTACCGATCGTTATATGTTAGCCGCCCCCAGATTCCAGAAGGTAACACTGAACATGGAAAAAGGCAGGAAGTTTACGATAACGCCAAACTCCCTGCCCCTTAATCGGAACTATATTACTCAGGACGAGATTAAATATTAGGCTCGTCCCAGATCTTTGTCTGTGTGCAAGCAGTACCTACGGTCTGGTTGCCAACCTTCAGGATAAAGTCGCCCTCCTCAAGGGTCCACTTACCATCGGCGCCTACAAAGGCTAAGTTCTTGGCAGGCAACTGGAAGGTAACAGTCTTTACCTCGCCTGGCTGCAACTCAATCTTAGTGAAGTCGCGCAGACGCTTGTTGTCAGGTACGATAGATGCAACCAGATCGCTGCTGTAAAGCAGAACAGCCTCCTTACCAGCCTTGGCGCCAGTGTTCTTTACATCTACGCTTACTGTCAGCACATCAGCGGCAGTAAACTGCTTCTTGTCAACCTTCAGGTTGCTGTACTCGTAGGTGGTGTAGCTGATGCCATAGCCGAAGGGCCACTGCAAACTTACCTTTGCATCGTAGTTGTAAGCGCCAGCCATGGTGCCCACCTCTTCTGATACCTTATAATCATAGGTGTTCAGCGAGTTAATCTCGCGAGGATAGGTGTAAGGCATCTTTGCCGAGAAGTTAGCATCGCCAGCCAACAGGTTAGCCAGCGCGTCGCCACCGTAGTTACCAGGAATCAGGATATCTACCACAGCCTTAGCCAATGGCTCGATATCAGCAATCAGACGAGGACGACCCTCGTTCAGCACCATGACGATGGGCTTGCCAGTCTTGGCGAGTGCCTTTACCAGGTTGCGCTGATTTGCCGACAGCCACAGGTCGTTCAGGTTACCAGGTGTCTCGGTATATGAGTTCTCACCGATACAAGCGATAATCACATCGGCCTTGTCGGCAGCGGCTACAGCCTTGTCAATCTGTGGCTCGTTCTCATCATAGTAAGCTCCATTCTCATTATAGGTCACACCCTGCTCCAGAATGATGTTCTCCTTACCATACTTATTACACAGAGCCTCGTAGATGGTGTTGTACTTCTCTGAGAGTTCCTCTGCCTTCGAACCCTGCCAGGTGTAGCTCCAACCACCATGCAGACAACGCATCTGGTTGGCGTTAGGACCAGTCAACAGAATCTTCTTACCCTTTGCCAGAGGCAGAATATTGCCCTCGTTCTTCAGCAGCACCTCGCTCTCCTCAGCAGCCTTCAACGAAGCGGCTGCAAACTCAGCACTACCAAACTTCTCAAAGCCCTTTCCACCTGTGTTTGGCTTCTCGAAGAGGCCCAGACGATACTTGGCACGCAGGATACGGCGAACAGCATCATCAATACGACTCATCTTCACCTTACCCTCCTGTACCAGCTCCTTCAGCAGGATACAGAACTCAACGCTATAGGGATCCATCGACATATCGATACCAGCATTGATAGCAATGCGGATGGCATCTTTCTTATCCTTAGCTACATGCTCACGAGAGAACAGATTGTTGATATCAGCCCAGTCGGTAACCAGGAATCCATCCCACTGCAGGTCTTCCTTCAGCCACTTGGTCAGATACTCGTAGCTGGCATGAACAGGCACGCCGTTGACTGAAGCCGAGTTAACCATCATGGTGAGTGTACCAGCCAAAGCAGCTGCCTTGAATGGCTCAAAATACTTCTCGCGAATCATCTGTGGCGAGAGGTAGGCTGGAGTACGATCCTTTCCAGTCCAGGGGGCACCATAGGCAAAGTAGTGTTTGGTGCTGGTACCTACGTGATACTGGTCGATGTGGTTATTATCATCGCCCTGATAACCCTTAATCTCAGCAGTAACCATCTTTGAGTTTACGATAGCATCTTCGCCAAAGCTCTCATATACACGAGGCCAACGTGGGTCACGACTCAGGTCAACCACTGGGTTATACACCCAAGGACAGTTAGCTGCACGACTCTCGTAAGCTGTAATCTCAGCACCTCTGCGAGCCAGTTCGGTATTGAACGATGCACCTAAGTTGATGGGCTGTGGGAAGAGTGTTCCACCCTGAGTATAGGTTACGCCGTGGTTGTGATCCAGACCATAGATATCAGGAATACCCAGATACTTCATCGACTTTTTCTGAATCAGCTGAATCCACTGCTGCCACTGGGCTACTGTTGGAGCCTTCGTGCCTGGTGCATTCAGGATAGATCCCACCTTCCACTTAGAGATAAGTGTATCGAGCATCTGCTCGTTCAGTTTCCAAACACGCTTGGTATCACCCTGATAGATATCTACTGGGAATCCACCCAACTTGTCGATAATCTGCTGGTCGGTCATCTTCAGCAGATCCTTGATTTCTGCTTCCGATCTGCCATACTGCTGCATCACTGAACGAACCTTTTCACGATCCACCTTGGCATTCTCTACAGTCATCTTGCCAATAATGTCGAGGTTAAGTTCCAGCATCTGACCGATCTTCTCGTCGAGTGTCATCTTAGCCAGAGTCTTCTCAATCTTCGCCTCCAGCACCGCATCACGGGGGATGGCAGGCTTCTGTGCTTGCATCATGGTTGCAGCACAAATCATTGTAATCGATAAAATTGTTTTCTTCATAAATTGTGTTGAGTTAATGAATTCTGCCTGCAAAGATAGTAAAAACATTTTAATATCCATCCCTTTTTGCCATTTTTAAGACACCTTTATAGCGTTTCGCTCATTTTATTAATCCATATCAGTTGCTGTTGCTCATGCGCTGCTGCTCGGCTTTACCAGCACCAGTTCCCTTATACTTACTCTTCTGAGCATTGAAGGTGTAACGGATAGAGATGTCAAGACGATGGCTACGGCTTCGTGTTTTCTGCACAGTGTAGAAGAAACCACAATCATGAGCCATATCCTGTACGCTACGCTGGAACACATCACTGATGCTGGCACGCAGGCACAGGGCATCATTCTTCAACCAGC
>JAEEGJ010024788.1_pt1 | contig 12396 bp, 10 predicted proteins | sample 8958761 | NCBI WGS metagenome assembly JAEEGJ01 (sample SAMN16246546, study PRJNA631951) | gut metagenome | biome: gut microbiome; feature: rumen; material: RS-attached | host: Bos | place: Iran: Karaj | collected 2018-10 | reverse complement strand
CATCTCCCAGCGCATGACGTTACACCACTGGTTGCACATCAGGGGCAGGTCGCGCCAAGAGTGAATCCAGTTCTTGTAGGTGTTCCAGATAATGGTCTCCGAGGTAGGACGGATGATGAGCTCTTCCTCCAGCTTGGCGGCAGGGTCAACGACGACGCCACTCTTGTCTTCGGTAGCCTTCAGACGGTAGTGCGTCACCACGGCACACTCCTTGGCGAAACCTTCCACATGCTCGGCCTCGCGGCTGAGGAAGGACTTCGGAATGAGCAGGGGGAAATAAGCGTTCTGTGCTCCGGTCTCCTTGAACATGCGGTCCAGCTCGTGCTGCATCTTCTCCCAGATAGCATAGCCATAAGGCTTGATGACCATGCAGCCACGCACGGCACTCTGTTCGGCGAGGTCGGCTTTCACGACCAAATCGTTGTACCACTGGCTATAATTGTCAGCTCGTTTCGTTAAATCTTTTAATTCTTTTGCCATGTTTTTTGTCGTTTTCTTAAATTTTGCTGCAAAGGTACAAAATAATTGATAATTGACAACTGATAATTGATAAATTATTCGTAAATTTGCAGCAAAATATATTGTTTAACTCAAATTAAAGCAAGATTATGAAGACAAAAATTATTTCAATGTTGCTCTGCGTGGGTTTGCTCTTTGCTTGTAACAATACGCAGAAAGGTGCTGGTATCGGTGCCGGTGGTGGTGCTGTACTGGGTGGTATTATTGGTGCTATTGCCGGTAACACGGCTGTAGGTGCTGCTATCGGCGGTGCTGTAGGTGCCGGTGCTGGTGCAATCATTGGCAACCGCATGGATAAGGCCAAGAAAGAGGCTGAGGCTGCAATGGCTCAGCAGGCACAGGTGGAGACTGTTACCGACCAGAATGGTCTGGAGGCTGTCAAGGTTACTTTCGACTCAGGCATTCTGTTTGCTACCGGTAAGGCCGACCTGTCACTCTCTGCCAAGAACTCTCTGGCTAAGTTTGCCACCGTGCTGAACAACAACAAGGACTGCGACGTGAGCATCATCGGTCATACCGACAGCACCGGTTCTGATGCTGTCAACCAGCCGCTGTCTGTCAGCCGCGCCAACAGCGTGAGCAACTATCTGCGTTCTTGCGGTGTGAGCGCTGCTCAGCTGAAGAGTGTTGAGGGTCAGGGTTCTTCTAACCCCGTTGCCGACAACAGCACTGCTGAGGGTCGTAAGCTGAATCGTCGTGTGGAGGTCTATATGTATGCTTCACAGAAGATGATTCAGGAGGCTCAGGCGCAGGCTAATTAAAGTTGAGAGTTTAGAGTTGAAAGTTTAGAGTTGAGAGTTTAGAGTGAATATAATTCTCACTTTCATCAAAAAGACAATCAAGTGGATAGTGGTAGCGTTCTTCGCTTCCACTATCCTTTCTGTTGTGGCGCTACGCTGGATACCCGTTTGGTTTACGCCCCTGATGTTCATCCGGTTAGCACAACAGTCGGCAGCCGACCAGCCGATGACGCTGCATCATCACTGGGTGCCGCTCGACGAAATCAGTCCCTCGTTGCCCGTAGCAGTCATCGCCTCAGAGGACGCCCGTTTCATGGAGCATAACGGCTTTGACTATAAAGCCATCGAGCAGGCTGCCATCCGCAACATGAAGCATCCCGAGAAAGTGAAGCACGGTGCCAGTACCATCTCGCAGCAGACGGCCAAGAACGTTTTCCTGTGGCCGGGTCGCTCCTGGATACGCAAAGGACTGGAGGTGTATTTCACCGTACTGATAGAATTCATGTGGTCGAAGGAACGCATCATGGAGGTCTATCTCAACAGTATCGAAATGGGCAACGGCATCTATGGCGCTTCGGCGGTCGCTGAGTATCATTTCAATACTACTGCCGACCAGTTGTCGCGCCAGCAGTGTGCCCTGATTGCGGTGTCACTGCCTAATCCGCGGCGTATGAATTCTGCCAACCCCAGTAGTTATATGCGTCGGCGCCAGCAGCGTATCCTGCGTGAGATGCGCTTTGTAAAACCCCTCACCGAAAAGAAATAGACTACCTATTATTAGGTAGCTTGGCTGCATAGTCATCATTTTTGGGTATATTGTAACCATAGATGGTGAGATGTTGTAAGATTTTTGTATCTTTGCAGGCGCAAAGATAAAACAAGTACGAATGAAACTGTCAGAACTACATACAGGCCAGCAGGCTGTCATCGTGAAAGTCAAAGGACACGGAGGCTTCCGCAAACGCATTCTGGAGATGGGATTTGTCAAGGGACAGACCGTCGAAGTGTTGCTCAACGCTCCTCTGCAAGACCCTGTCAAGTACCACATCATGGGCTATGAGGTTAGCCTGCGCCGCCAGGAGGCCGAGATGATTGAGGTGAAGACTGCCGAGGAGATAGCCCGCAGCGGTAACACTGCGCAAGAGGCTGATCAGGAGCAGGAGCAGACGGTCATTACCGTTGCTTTGGTGGGTAATCCGAATTGCGGAAAGACCTCGCTGTTCAATTTCGCCTCCGGTGCCCATGAACGGGTGGGAAACTACAGCGGCGTCACGGTTGATGCCAAGGAGGGATATACCGACTTTGAGGGATATCGCATCAAACTGGTTGATCTGCCCGGAACCTATTCCCTGACAGCCTATAGCCCTGAGGAACTCTATGTGCGCAAGCAACTGGTAGAGAACACGCCCGATGTCATCATCAATGTCATCGACTCCAGCAATCTGGAGCGCAACCTCTACCTGACGACACAGCTGATGGATATGCACCTGCGAGTGGTTTGTGCGTTGAATATGTTCGACGAACTGGAGCATCGCGGTGACTTGCTGGACATCGAGAAACTCAGTTCGCTGCTCGGTATGCCATTGGTTCCCACGTCCTTTAAGACGGGTAGGGGACTGCAGGATTTGCTGCGCACCGTGATACACATCTTCGAAAGTCGAGAGGGGCACGATCAGTACTATCGCCATCAGCATATCAACCATGGGCACGAGATAGAGAACGGCATCAGCAACATTCAGCAATATCTGAAAGGCAATGACCTGTTGCGCCTGAAATACTCGACGCGCTGGTTGGCCATCAAGTTGATGGAGAAGGATAAGGAAGCCGATAAGGTAGTACGGCAACTGCCAGAATACGAGGATATTATAAAAGCACGAGACGTTGCTGTGGCGCGTATCAAGGAAGAGACTGAAGACGACTCCGAAACGGCTATCATGGATGCCAAGTATGGCTTTATCAGAGGTGCATTGCAAGAGTCTGGTTATAAGATGGGAACCAAGAACGACACTTATCGCGTGACCCACCAACTGGACAATATCATCACCCACAAGTGGCTGGGATTCCCTCTTTTCATCTTCCTGCTGTTCCTTATGTTCGAAGTGACCTTCACCCTTGGGCAGTATCCGATGGATTGGATAGACATGGGTGTGGAATGGTTGGGCGATTTCATCAGCCAGAATATGGATGAAGGACCGCTGAAGGCCATGCTGGTCGATGGTGTTATTGGTGGTGTGGGAGCCGTTATCGTCTTCCTGCCGCAAATCCTGATACTTTACACCTTCATTTCGTTTATGGAGGATTCGGGCTATATGGCGCGGGCTGCATTTATCATGGACAAGCTGATGCACTCCATGGGATTACACGGCAAGTCCTTCATCCCGCTCATCATGGGATTTGGTTGTAACGTTCCGGCAGTCATGGCAACCCGTACCATTGAGAGCCGCCGTTCGCGCCTCATTACCATGCTGGTTATGCCGATGATGTCGTGCTCGGCACGTCTGCCGATATACATTATGATTATCGGAGCCTTCTTCTCGGCACGCTATCAGAGTCTGGTGATGATATCGCTCTATGTCGTAGGCATTCTGCTGTCGGTAGTGATGGCACGCATCTTCAGCAAGTGGGTCATCAAGGGCGAAGACACGCCGTTCGTCATGGAATTGCCGCCTTACCGTTTTCCCACGTCAAAGGCTATCTTCCGTCATACCTGGGAGAAAGGCAAGCAGTATCTGAAAAAGATGGGTGGTATTATCTTAGTGGCATCGATCATTGTTTGGGCGTTGGGCTATTTTGGAACCATGGGCGTAGCTCCGTCGTTAGAGGAGAGCTTCATTGGGTTGTTGGGTAAGACCATAGAACCGCTGTTCCTCGCACAAGGCTTCGACTGGCGACTTGACGTCAGTCTGCTGGCCGGTGTCGGCGCTAAGGAGATTGTCGCATCTACCATTGGAGTGCTCTATGGCGGTGAATACAACTTCTCTGCACTGGAGGCTTATGCTTTCCTGCTCTTCGTACTTATCTACTTCCCCTGTCTGGCAACCATCGTTGCCATTCGTCATGAAAGCGGTTCCTGGAAATGGGCACTGTTCACAGCCGCCTATACCACACTGTTGGCATGGATCATATCTGCGGTATTCTATCAAGTGGGAAGCCTGTTGTAGGCAGAACGTATCAAGCGGAATACCTATCGTGATGCCCTCTTATAAGGCAATCTTCATATAGACTGGAAAGTGGTCTGAATAAGTCAGGTCGCTACGATAATAGGTTAGTCCCTTGATTCCTTCATCGTGGAAGATATAGTCAATGCGGACGGGCTTCTTGTTGCTGCCTCGGTAGGTTTTCATGAAACCGCTGCCGCACTCTTTGAAACCATCGACCATATTGCCTAAAAGCGTATTATAGACAAAAGAGTAGGGAACGTCGTTGAAGTCGCCACACAGGATAATGGGGTGCGGAGACTGACGCATCTCATTTGCCACCTGAATGGCTTGTCCAGCCCTGAAGTACATGCCCATCATGTAATTTCCGTAGATGGCACTGAGCAGTTGGCTGTCACTGACATCATAGTTCTTGGCCTGCAACTTGCTGGCTTGGTGCAAGGTGTGGTTGATGCCTGTCGTTTCCATATGGACATTGAAGATGCGGAAATCAGACCCTTTGACTTGAATATCAGCCCACATGGCACTATTGTTGGTCTCTTCGAAAAGCATGGTCTGATGGCGGGTGATGGGGTAGCGGCTGAAGATAACCATGTCTTCACGTCCTACAGCCATATAAGGGAAATACTCCTTGTAGGTTTCAGAATTCTTCTTGTTGCCACTCATCTCGTTGTACTCCTGAATACAGAGCACATCCACGTTCTGACTACGCATCTCAGCCAGTATGTCCTGAGCCTTGAATCCGGTCACTTCACGACCGAACATAGCAACATTGTACGTGGCAATCTTGATGCCGTTCTCTTTTTCAGCCTCTTTGTCGGCAAAGAAAGGAATTTGATAGAGTGTGCCGATATAGGGAATGCAGCAGAGAAACGTCACTACAGGAATGATAGCATAAAACCATCTGCGACGTACCAGCCAGTAGACGAGCAGTAGCAGGTTGGCAACAATCAATAGTGGGAGGACATATACCAACATGGCTCGTGCAGGATTGCCAACAGGTGTGACATCTCCACCGTTCAATGCAACGAACGTAAAAACACTGACTACGACCTGTATCACCAGAAACATCATGGCAACATATCGGTAAACAGCTAATTTCCCCATAACGGATGACGATTTAAGCGTTTCTTTAGGATTGACGGATGTACTTGTTCACAATGTCCAGCAAGTCTTCCACACGGAAGGGCTTCGCCAAGAAGTCATCACAGCCGGCATCCATGGCTTCGCGGATGTTTTCCTCGAAGGCATAGGCACTAAGGGCTATGACGGGCATGTCGTGATTGACCTCCTTGATGATGCGGGTAGCATCCAGTCCGTTCATTTCTGGCATACGAATGTCCATCAGAACTAAGTCGGGATGCTCGTCATCGCAGGTGGTGACGGCTTCGATGCCGTTGACGGCACGGATGAGACGATAGCGCTTCTGCAACACAATCTTGATTAGCTCGTAGTTGCTGTCCTCGTCTTCGGCTACCAGAATCAGCGGAGCTTCCTGCATGTTGGAATGAGTGCTGACGCGGATGGTGCGTGAATTTGTCGTAATACGGCTGTTCTTGTTCATGCCGCCAATGGTTCCTTCGAACGGAAGCACGAAACGGAAGGTTGAGCCTTCGCCGACTTTTGACTTGACACTGATGCGCCCCTTCATCTTCTCGACAATAATCTTGCACAGTGCAAGGCCCAGACCATAGCCGTTCTTGTTCTCGGCATCGCGTGACACATAGGTCTGGAAGATGGTATCGAGGTCCTTTTCGGCAATACCCGTTCCTGTATCAGAAACAAAGAATTCTACCTCTTGACCATCGTTGATCAGTCGGTAACCATAGTTAATGCTACCGCTGGTCGTATGCTTCAGAGCATTGCTAATAAGATTCGAGAGCACCTGAGTCAAGCGGTTGACATCGGTGTTCAGCGTTATATTCATGGTCGGCTCAGACATCGACAGCTGTACGGTGTCTGGACAACGGAACTTGAAAATCAATTGGATATTCTTGCAGAGCTCGTTCAGGTCGGTCATTTGCTTCTTGATAGCAATCTCGCCAGCCTCAACGCGCGATAAATCGAGGATTTCGTCAATCAGGGCCAATACACGGCTACTGTTGCTCTCCACGATTTCCATGTATTTCATGCGCTCTTCAGCTAAGTCTGTCTCGGCCATGACACGTGAAAAACCCTCAATGGCATTCAGGGGCGTGCGGATTTCATGGCTCATGTTGGCAAGGAATAGCGACTTCATGCGACTGGCCTTCTCTGCTTTCTTGGCCAGTTCTTCATATTCGCTAATCTTCTTTTTTGCTGCCTCCAATTCTTTTTCCACGGCCAAGCATCTTGCATTGGCATCATCAATCTTCTTCAGCAGTATTTCGCGTTCTTCCTGATTCATTATGTGTTTCTTGATATTTCTCTTTCAAATATAAGTCCTAAACAGCGCAAAGTTATAACATTATTTGCCAAATAACAAAATAATTCTTACATTTTTTCTATTTTTAACGATATAATTGTTTTAAATCATTTTTAGTCCAATAGTATTAAGCTCGTTTTGCTTTCTCCCAGGTGCCTCCTCCTTGATGTGTGGAAAGATAGTGCATCCCGCGGAAGACATTGATGTTCATAAACAGGAAGTAATAGGGGATATATAGCCATTTCTGCTTACGTCCTCGCTGTTCCATGAGGTATCCACCGAAAGCTGCCAAATAGAAAAGCAGTTGCAATATCCATATCGCCGTATAGCAGGTGCCGGCCTTCATCCAGACTAATGCCACGTTGATAGGTATCAGGGCAACCATGGCGATAGGGGTGATGGTCCAGCGCAGCACGCGGTGTGAAACAAACTGGAAGGCTACCAAGAAGTGGCGGAAGGGATTCATCATGCCGAGCAACCACCATGAACTCTGCAAGCCACCGGCAGCAATACGACGTTTGCGCTTAGCCTCCTCTTCTAAGTTTGCCGACCCGTACTCCATAGCGTAAGCCTTTGAGGTATAGGCTATTCGGTATCCTTTGTCCACCATGTTCATAGACATGACAAAATCGTCCAGTAGTGCCGTCTCTGGCATCGGCTCATACAAAGCAGTGCGGATGGCATTGAGCTCTCCGGCGGCTCCCATCGCTGAGTATAATTCACTATCTAACTGTTTCAGCGTGCTCTCATATTTCCAGTAGAAACCTTCACCCTCTGCTGCTATCTCACCGTCTTGACGAGCCATCACTCGCTTCTCGCCAGCAACACAGGCAACCTGCGGGTCTTGGAAACAGCGTACGATTTCGCGAAGCGCCTGACTGTTAACCAGTGTGTTGGCATCCGTCATCACCGTCAGTTCCGTCTTCACCTCGCTGATACCATGATTCAAAGCAGCGGTCTTGCCACGACGCTCAGGACTGAACACTACCGTTACATCTTCGTATTGTCGCAACTTTTCGTTTGTCTGATCTGATGAACCGTCGGTTACCCACATGATGTGAAGCTTTACGCGAGGATAGTCTAATTCGCGGATGTTTTGCATTTTCCATTCTACCACATCCTGCTCGTTATAAGCACAAACCAAGAACGTTACTTCCGGCAGTTCAGCGTCTGCAGGCTGTTCCAGAGGCTGCGGTTTCCCTTTCAGCCATCGCTTCACGCGTACCATAATATATAATAGGAGGCCATATCCGATATAGGTATAGACACATAAGGCCAAGCAAATCCAGAATATAATCTTCAGTGTCTCCATAACGCGTTTTTTTGTTTCACGTCCTTTTCCGTTTGCAAATATAGTCATTTTTTTCCACATCTCCAAACATTTAAAGCATAAAAAACATGGCAAGAATTTCCTTGCCATGTCTTTTTCTCTGTTGTAGAGTAGGTGTTACCTACGCATTTGTTTCAATTTCTTCTTGCATATCGATGAACTGGCGGTCCTGATCGTAGAATTCATATTGCAGGAATGCTAACTTCTGCGAGGGAATGATACGAACGCCCAAGCCATACTTCATTTGCCACTTGCGTTTCAAGGAGAGGAATCCTTGGTTGATGTAAGCAGCAACGTAGGGATGGACATGCAGGTAAAAACTGCGGATACCTATCTTGTTGACCAGACGGTCAATTTTGCTCTCAAGTTGATCTGTAAAAAGGATTGACGACTTGATTTTGCCCTTTCCAAAGCAGGTTGGGCAGGTTTCTTCTACATTGACATCCATGGCTGGGCGGACACGCTGACGAGTAATCTGCATGAGTCCGAACTTGCTCAGTGGTAGGATGTTGTGACGAGCTCTGTCTTTTTGCATGTTCTTGCACATGCGTTCATAGAGCAACTGGCGGTCTTCGGCGAGGTTCATGTCAATAAAATCGACAACGATAATGCCTCCCATGTCGCGAAGTCGGAGCTGGCGAGCAAGTTCGTCGGCAGCACCGAGGTTGACTTCCAGGGCATTGGCCTCTTGACCATTTTCTGCGCGAGTACGATTTCCAGAGTTGACATCCACTACGTGCATGGCCTCTGTGTGCTGAATGATGAGATAGGCTCCCCGTTTGTAATTCACCGTACGCCCAAAAGAAGATTTGAGCTGCTTGGTAACACTGAAATTGTCAAAGATAGGCACTGCACCATTGTACAGCTTGACAATGTTCTTCTTTTCGGGGGCAATCAGCTCGACATAATCCTGCACCTGATGGAAAATGGCTTCGTCGTTGACGTGAATTCCATCATAGGTGGTGGCGTCAAAGACGTCGCGCAGCAGAGCCACAGCTCTTCCAGTCTCCTCAAAACATAATTGTGGCGCCTTGGTAGCCTTCTGAGCTTTGGTAATGGTGTCTTCCCAGCGCTTGAGCAATGTCTTCAGCTCTGCATCGAGCTCAGCAACACGCTTTCCTTCTGCTGATGTGCGGACAATGATACCAAAGTTTTTGGGGCGGATACTCTGGACGAGTTGTTTCAGTCGGGCACGTTCCTCGCTTTTTTTGATTTTTGATGAAACCGACACTTTATCACCAAACGGCATGAGTACCATGTAACGCCCTGCAAAACTCAGCTCGCAAGTCAAGCGGGGACCCTTAGTGGAAATGGGCTCCTTGACGACTTGGACAAGGATTTCTTGACCTTGCTTGAGCATGTTCTGCACACTGCCTTCTTTGGGCAGGTCAGGCTGTCGGACGGCTTTGCTGATGGGATAAAGTTTCTTTTTGTCGCTTTGTACCTGTTTCAGATACTTCTCATAAGAGCTAAATTGAGTTCCGAGGTCCAGATAGTGCAAGAAGGCATCGCGCTCAGAGCCTACTTCTATGAAGCAGGAGTTGAGGCCGGGCATGAGTTTGCGAACTCGTCCCAGATAGATGTTACCCACGGAGTAGCTTGCTTCTTCTCGCTTCTCGTTCTGGTATTCTACCAGATTCTTGTCTTCGAGCAGCGCAATGCTTATCTCTTTCGGTTGTACATCAATGATTACTTCACTTGTCATTTTGTTCTGAACAGTTTACTCTGTTTAATACTCTTTTTAAGAGAAAAGAGCGCACCAACGACTATTTGTCTTTGATACACTCCTTCCATTCTTTTTCTCTTGTGTCACCAGAGCTTACTTGCTCTTATGACGATTCTTGCGCAGTCTCTTCTTACGCTTGTGAGTAGCCATCTTGTGGCCCTTCTTTTTCTTTCCGTTTGGCATAATTACAATAAATGTTTATAAATATTACTTGTTTGTTGATTATTTCATCTTTGAGACAAAACTCTTGCAAGGCTTAAATGCAGGAATGTCATGGGCCTCAATGACCATCGTCGTGTTCTTGGAAATGTTGCGAGCCGTCTTCTGTGCGCGGCGCTTAACAGTGAAGGTACCAAAGCCACGAAGATAGACATTCTCTTTCTGTACTGCCATACACTCGCGGATTTCTTCCATAAAAGCCTCTACAGTGGCGGAAACATCCTTTTTGGGGAGTCCTGTGTCTTCAACAATTTTGTTGATTATATCTGCTTTTGTCATCTCTTGATATAGTTAATTGTTTGATTTTGGGATGCAAAGATACTGTTTTTCAACGGGATATGGAAATTTTTGGAGCATTTTTTTCATAAAAAGTTTATTTTTAGTATCTTTGCACCCAAAATTTATCTATTAGAAACATGAAACAGACCAAAATTGTTGCTTCCGTTAGTGATCGAAGATGTGATGTGGATTTTATTCGTCAGCTGTTCAACGCTGGAGTGAATGTTGTAAGAATGAATACAGCTCATGCTTCAGAGGAGGGTATTATAAATATAATAAGGAACGTGCGCGCGGTAAGTCGGCATATTGGCATCTTGATTGACACGAAAGGTCCTGAAGTTCGTACAACGGGCTGTGCAGAGCCGATTTCTTTCTCGACAGGCGATGTGGTGAAGTTGTTCGGGCGTCCTGAGGTGGATTCTACTCACGATATTGTTAACCTGTCATATCCGAACTTCGCGGCCGATATTAGGGAAGGCGATCATGTACTTTTCGATGATGGTGCCTTGGACATGGAGGTGATAGGTATTAACGGTCCTCAAGTTATTGCCAAGGTTACTAACGATGGTGTCTTGGGTTCGCACAAAAGTGTCAACGTGCCAGGCCGCCATATCGACTTGCCAGCGTTGACGGAGAAAGACCATAAGAATATCTTGTTGGCCATAGAGCAGAACATAGACTTTATTGCACACTCTTTTGTCCGTTCAGCAGACGATGTGAAAGCCGTACAGAAGATTCTTGACGAGCATCATTCGGACATCAAGATCATTTCGAAGATAGAAAATCAGGAAGGTGTGGATCATATTGATGAGATTGTCGACGCCTCCTATGGCATTATGGTGGCTCGCGGCGACCTGGGCATCGAGGTACCTATAGAGCAGATACCTGGCATCCAATGGCGTATCATCCATAAGTGTATAGAAAAGAAGAAACCTGTCATCGTGGCTACTCAGATGTTGCATTCTATGATTAACAATCCGCGTCCGACCCGTGCAGAAGTTACCGATATCGCCAATGCTATTCATTCCTGTACAGATGCCCTGATGCTTTCCGGAGAAACGGCCAGCGGCAAATATCCTGTCGAGGCTGTAAAGACGATGGCTGCTATTGCCGAGCAGGCAGAGAAAGACCGGTTAAGTAGAAAGATAGAGATGCCACTGTCTCCTAACTGCGACATTCGTGAGTTCATGGCACACTCTGCTATTGAGGCAACGGAGAAACTGGGCGTAAAAGGTATTATTACCGACTCAACTACTGGTACTACTGCTCGTTCGCTGGCTGCTTTCCGTGGCCCTCATCCTGTTCTTGCCATCTGCTATAATGATAAGTTGCAACGCCTGTTGAATCTTTCTTATGGTGTCATTCCCATCTTTCAGAAGGAGCGCATTGGTTCTGAGGAACTCTTCCTTGCTGCTGTCCGCATGTTGCGACAGAAAGGATATGTGGAACTCTCGGATAAGATTGCTTACCTGAGTGGTAACATCAGTGCTGGAGGCGCTACCAAATTCTTGGAGATCAATACCGTGCAGGAAGTCTTTGATCAGTCTTATCAATTCCACTTGCCGACGTTGTAAGAAGGATATAGAAACAATAAGAGAGACACTCTGTTCAGGGTGCCTCTCTTGTTGTTTTGTAGTCCTTGCCGATTATTTGGCAGGCTGGGCAGGAGCTGCAGGGGTCTCAGCAGCAGGAGCCTGGCCTTCAGCAGCGGGAGTTGTAGCGTCTTTCTTCTGGCTGGCGCCAAAGCCAGGCAGGTTGTTGGGGTTGGCAGTGGGATTCTCTACGTTCTCCATAACAGAACTGTCAGTATGAGCAGTAGGAGCAACCCACGCGCAGATGATGCTAATGACAACCATAGCGGCAGCCAGGAACCATGTGGCTTTCTCAATGAAGTCAGTGGTCTTGCGAACACCGGCAACTTGGTTATAACCTGCAAAGCTTGACGACAAACCGCCACCCTTTGACTCCTGGATGAGCACAATGCCGATCATCAGCACGGCTGCCAGTACAATCAGAATTAC
>JAEEGJ010024787.1_pt1 | contig 12396 bp, 7 predicted proteins | sample 8958761 | NCBI WGS metagenome assembly JAEEGJ01 (sample SAMN16246546, study PRJNA631951) | gut metagenome | biome: gut microbiome; feature: rumen; material: RS-attached | host: Bos | place: Iran: Karaj | collected 2018-10 | reverse complement strand
CGACAGGCGTCACGTTTTCCAAGAGCGGAAACACGCTGTATGTTTCGGCCCCTGCCTCCGCGTTTGCGAACGGCGACGTTCTGGCCTCTGCGACAGGCAGGTCGTTAAATGTGGACAGTATTGGGCAGATGATCTGGACGCTCCCTGGAAAGCAGACCGTGACGACCTTCACGGCCAGCCCTGACCCCGTAAAAGCGTACTTCAAGCTCAAGCTGCCCACGACCAGCCTGGACATCGTGAAGCAGTCCTCGGATGGAAATGTAAGCAATATCACGTTCACCGTTACTGACAGCGCCGGTCACACCCTGTTTACGGGAAAAACCAACAGCCAGGGCAAGCTGAATGTGCCGAATCTGGCAGTCGGGCAGACCGTCACGGTAACGGAAACCGTTCCCGACAACTATGTGGCTGACCAGCGTACACAGACGATCACCCTGACTGCCGGAACGAACAGTCTTACGTTCAAGAACTATCCCAAAGGCACAATGACCATTCGGAAAACCTCGGATGAAGGCGACGTTGAGGGTTACTGCTTCAAGCTCTATCAGTGGTCGGTAAACAAGTCCTGGTACGGCAAATCCGACGCCAGCGGCAATGTCTATGTCACCGATCAGAACTACGCCGCTTCCGGCACAAAGGTCTACACATTTAACGGCCTTACCGATGGCAAGTACACCTTTGTGGAGGTTCTTTCCAAGCACGGAAAGGATGAGGTGTTCCCGGACAGCATTCGGATCACGATCACGAATAAGGGCTCCACGAAGTACGACCACACCTTTACCGGCGCTGAGCTTGAGGCGGACAGCAACGGAGACTGCCGCATTAATCAGGTTCAGCTTACCGGCCTGTCTGATGGCGGCGTGATGAGCATTACCGTCCACAACAAGCCGACCGACGCTCCCGTAGAGATTGTCAAAACCTCTGTGGACGGTGTGGTAGAAGGAATCAGCTTCAAGGTTGAGCAGTACGAACCCGATGGCGGCATTGGCTGGTGGGAAATGGGTACGTTCCAGACGGACGCCAGCGGCAAGATTCTGCTTGATCCGCTGCCTATCGGCACAAAGCTCCGCATCACCGAAATCGTCCCGACCGACTACATCTGCCTCAGTCAGAATCCGCAGACGATTACCGTGGAGGCCGATGGAAACCGAGTTTCGTTTGAAAACAAGCCGGTTTCCCGTCTCGAACTGATTAAGACTTCCGACGACGGAAATGTCAAAGGGCTCACCTTTACCATTGAGGAATACGAGCCGGAGGGCGGCATCGGCTGGTGGACAGTCGGAACCTATCAGACGAACAAGAGCGGAAAAATCAACGTGGATCTGAAGTACGGGTACAGGTACAGAGTAACCGAGACGGTCCCCGAGGATTATGTCTGTGACAACCGTGTGCAGGAGTTCACTGCTAAGAAGGGTACGAATATCCTGCGCTTCGCAAACCATCCAGTTTCCCGGCTGGAGATTATTAAGACCGCTGACGATGGGAATGTGAAAGGCATTACCTTCACCGTGGAGGAATACGAACCGGACGGCGGCATCGGTTGGTGGACGATGGGCACCTATCAGACGGACAGAAACGGCAAAATCAATGCTGACATCAAGTCCGGCTATCAGTATCGAGTAACCGAAACCGTCCCCGAGGATTATGTCTGCGAGAACCGTGTGCAGGAGTTCACCGCTGTGAAGGGAACCAACACCGTTTCCTTCCATAACCGTCCCGTCGCCACGCTGGAAATTGTCAAGACCTCTACGGACGGTCGCGTTTCCGGTATCTCCTTCCAAGTGGAGGAGCAGGTTTCCGGCGAATGGAGACTGCTCGACACCTACGTTTCTGACGAAAACGGCAAAATCCACGTCGAGGGCTTGGAGGTTGGCAAGCAGCTGCGGATCACCGAGGTCGTTCCCGAGAATTACATCTGCACCACGAAGAATCCCAAAACTGTAACGCTGGTAAAAGGGACGAACAGCGTTTCCTTTACCAACAAGCCTGTTGTCACTCTGGAATTGCTGAAAACCTCGGATGATGGCAAGGTCGCCGGGATCGAGTTCACGCTGGAACGGAAGGGCAAAAACAACACCTGGTCCGAGCTTGGCACCTATGTCACAGACGAGGACGGCAGGATCGTTGTGGAGGATCTGAAGGAAGGTGCAACCTACCGCCTGACCGAAAACGTGCCGGAGGGCTATATCGGAGAAACCCCTGTGCAGGAGTTCATCGCCGCGCTTGGGACGAATGAAGTCAACTTCTCCAACCGTCTGATTCGCGGCAATCTTCGTATTGTCAAGTTCGATAAGGCAACCCAAACGCCGCTGCAGGGCGCGGGCTACCGTGTGTTCAATGCGGCCGGCGAGGTGGTCGCGGAGGGCTACACCGATGAAAACGGCGAAGTCTCCTTTGACCAGCTTGCCTACGGCGAATACACTTATCAGGAGTTTGAAGCGCCGGAGGGTTTTGTGCTGGACGATACGGTTTACAGCTTCTCCATCCTTCAGGACGGCGAAGAGATCGTCAAGCAGCACGATAACCAGCCGAAGGAAGGAAACATCACGATCTACAAGGTGGACGAGGCCGGCAGACCGCTTCCCGGCGTGACCTTCCTCCTGGAATTCTCGGTGGACGGCGGTAGAACTTGGTCGCCGATCCAATACCGCGAGCCGACAGACGACGTGCAGGCCGGGTATTGCACCAGCGAAGGGCTGAACGAAGGCAAGCTCGTGACCGGAAATGACGGGTACGCTGTATTTACCGGTCTTTGCATTGATACCCAGCTTGGCGAGGTGCGCTACCGTGTGACGGAAACCGCTACCAAGAACGGGTACAGTCTGCTTGCCGACTATGCCTTCAACGGCACTCTTTCCGAGAATGCGGAAATCGAGGTCAGCTTCACGGTCGTGAATCAGCCCGAGTTCAAAATGCCCGCCACAGGCGGCAGCGGATTCGTCGGAACCGCTGTTGCGGTATCCCTCGCAGGAATTGCGGCGGCCGCGCTGTTCCTTGCGCTCACAAAGAAACGGAGGACTACTGCGGAATAATCCTGACCTCCTTCTCTCTACCACCGTGAAATGAGGTCCGCCATGATCAACAGCTTCTATCGCAGCAGGGATGCTCCCTGCTTTTTCTTTTGCCCAAATGAACCGAAACCAACTACAAATCTTACTACAAGAAAGGAAAAAACTGTATGAAGCATTCTATCAAGCGCTTTGGCGCACTCCTGATGGCCCTATCCATCCTGTTCTCTTTTGCCATCACCGCCAGCGCCGCCACCGTCCCGGAGGCGACCATCGACTTTGAGCGCACCGGCTCTATCGACATCTACAAGTACGACCTCACGAGGGCGAATGCCGACGACGCTGCGAGCGCCATGATCGACAGCTACGTTTCCACCGGCGTCCGCGATACCGCCTTGGAAGCGGTTCTCGACAACGGCACAGTGAACAACCTCGGCAACGGCCAGCAGAGCTTCGGTTATGCTGTAAAGGGCGTGGAATTCAGCTATTTGAAGGTCGCAGACATCTGCACCTACAGCGAAACCGAGGCTGACGGCACCCACAAGGATATGGTCCTCTATAAGTTCGACGATAACAAGTCGGGCGATCTGCTTGCCGCCATCGGTCTGACCAACAACGATGCCTATCCCGTTACCGCTGCCTTCGCACAGTCCGGCTATCATTTCTTTGTCTCCGACACCCTGATCGACGCCCTGAATGCGGCGCTTGCCGCCAATGCCACCGGTGTGAAGGATGCGCTGGAAAGCTACATGGCCGCGCAGAACGCCGCCAAGTTTGCGGAAACCGACGAACACGGTCACACCTCCAAGGACGGTTTGGAGCTTGGTCTGTACCTGATTATCGAAACCAAGGTTCCCGAAATGGTGACCGATACTACCAACCCCTTCTTCGCGTCCGTTCCTATGACCAGCGTCAACGGCACCAACGCCTCCAACGGCGGGCAGGAGTGGCTCTACAATATCACCCTGTACCCGAAGAACTCCACTGGCATCCCCACTTTGGAAAAGGTCGTCCGCGAGAGCCGCGACTGGACCGGCAAGAACAACGGCGGCGATTCCGTTGAGGACGGCTACGCCCACAACGCCACTGGCTCTACCGGCGACGAGTTCGAGTACGAAATCATTTCCAAACTGCCTGCCATCACCCCCGCAACCACCCGCCTGGCCAAGTATGACTTCGTGGACACGCTGAGTAAGGGTCTTGCCTACAACAGAGACCATGGTGTCGCGATTTCCTTCTACAAGGACGCCGCCTGCACACAGGAAATCACGAGCTGGTATGAATACGGCCCCACCAAGAATTTCAACGTTACCTACGGCGAAGGCGCTGACGGCGCTTCCACGATGACCATCACCTTGACCGCGAAGGGTCTTCAGGAGATCAACACCTCCAATACGGTCCATGCCTCCGGCTCTGAGGAGCGCGGCTACTCCAACTGCTATCTCAAAATCTTCTACACCGCGCACCTCGATTCTGTGGGCATCTACACCGATGTCGTCTATGGTGACGACGGCAATCCCAATACCGTCGTACTGACCTGGCAGCGCTCCAATATGTCCTACTTCGACACGCTGGTTGACGATTGCCACATCTACACCTATGTCCTCGATCTGACCAAGCAGTTCTCTGACGGTCAGGGCGATGCCACCAAGGTGCAGTTCAAGCTGTTCAACAGCATGGACAACTATTGGGTCATTGCGGACGAGGCGGAACCTGGCGTCTACTACGTCAAGAATTATCAGACCGGCGCGCTTGACGCCAATGAGGAAGCTGCTACCGTGTTCTCTCCCAACAGCGACGGCAAGCTGATGATCTACGGCCTGGAAGACGACACCTATGTCGTCACCGAAATCCAGACCGACAACGGTTATACGCTGCTCCGCGACGGCATTACCATCGTGATTACTGCCGCCGAGGATGCATCCCGTCCCTGCGGCATCTACGGCGAGGACGTTCTCGGACTCGTTCAGAATGATCCCCGCTACCGCAGCTTTGAGGGCTACCGCGAGCTGGCGCATGTTCTGCTGACTGCCTCCGCTACTGTAGACGGCGACGCGGTGCAGATGAAGCCCGACGGCAAGAGCACGAACGCGATCCTGCCGCTGACTGTGGTGAATACGCGCGGTCCCGAGCTGCCCAAGACCGGCGACGACGGCGTGTGGAGATATTCCGTCTATGGCATCCTGATGATGGTTGCCGCCGCTGCGGTGATCGTGCTGGCTGTTCGCAAGAAGAAGCCCGCGCAGGATCAGCAGTAAACAGTCATTCTCTCTCAAGCAGGGGCGCAGCCAGCGCCCCTGCTTCACAGGAGGCCTTATGAAACGAAAACTTCTTGTGATTATCCCCGCCGTGCTGCTGCTCCTGATCGCTGGCTGCGTCACCGTGTATCCACTCGTAGCCAACTACGTGAATGACAAGTATCAGTCCGTTGTCAGAACAGATTATGCCAGAGAAATCGAGGAAATGGACACCTCCACATTGGACGCGGCAAGAGCTGCGGCGCAGTCATACAACGACAATCTCTCCCCGCTGCGCTACAACAAAGAAGCGGTACAGCTTGCCTCGGTGGACTATGACTCACTCTTGAACCTGAACGGTTCTGGCATTATGGGCTATGTAGAAATACCAAAGCTCAATGTGAATCTGCCGATCTATCATGGAACCGGCGAACAGGTGTTGGAAAAAGGCGTCGGCCATCTGACGGGTTCCTCTCTGCCCATCGGCGGCGAAGGGTGTCACCCAATCCTGACGGGTCACAGCGGCGTCGCCGGGAAGCGGCTGTTTTCCGATCTCGACCAGCTCCACGCCGGAGATGTGTTTTACCTTCATATTCTTGGAGATACGCTTGCATATCAAGTTGCGGAAATCAACCAGGTACTTCCGTATGAAACCGATTTGCTTTCGCCGGTTGCCGGGGAGGATTTGTGTACCCTCGTTACCTGTTATCCGTATGGAGTTAACTCACACCGGCTGCTTGTGCGGGGCTCCCGCATCCCATACACGGAAGCTGCTGAAATTGAAGAGCGGACGGAGGACGAGCCTGTGAAGTCCACCTGGCAGGAACAATACCGCCTCGGCTTGATGATCGGAGGCGGCGCTGCGGCTGTTGCCGTCGCTGCGGGACTTGCCATCGCCTGGCTGCGGAAGAAACGGAGGGCTCGCCATGAAGCGTAAGCTCTTGATTGCTCTCGCTGCTCTGCTTTTGCTGGGCGGAATCGGCGTGCTTTTGTACCCTTCATTTAAGACGGCAATCTTCCGACAGGCTGAAAAAGGAACCATCCGGCAGTTTGAGCAGTATCGGTCTACCGCGCCGATTGCCACCATGCAACCCCCTGTTCCCGACAACCCGGAAAATTCAGAGGAACCTCCTCCTGCCGTGGAAGAACGACCATTTCCCGAGCTTTGGGAAGCCTGCGTTTCATACAACGAGCTGCTTGTCCAGACACAACAGGAACGGTTTTCCTCTGACGCATGGAAGAAAGCGTCCATTGTTCTGTCCGATTACGGCTGGGAGCAGGAAATCTTCGGCTATCTCTCCATCCCGTCAGCCAACATCGAGGCTCCGCTCTATCTTGGCGGCAACATGACCAACCTGAATAAAGGCGCGGCGATCCTTGGTCAAACCTCTATGCCCATCGGCGGCGCAAGCACAAACTGCGTCATTGCCGGACACCGAACATGGAACGGGATCATGCACCCCTTCGTGGGGCTGGAAAAGGTCGAGGTAGGCGATCTGCTCTATCTGACAAATCCCTGGGAGACCCTGACCTATCGCGTTGTCGGGAAGGAAATCATTTATCCGGATAATTCTGACAAGGTTCGGATTCAGGAGGGGCGGGATCTAATCTCCATTTTCACCTGCACCTATCCGAACACACGCCGGGTGCTTGTCACCTGCGAACGCATCATCGAGGAGGGATGAAATTGCACCCTATCATTGAATTTCGCCCTGCTACGGAGCAGGAGCGAATGTACACCTATGCGCAATCCCATGAAATTCAGATGAAAACCGGTATGATCGGCTACCTCCGAGGAGACTTCGGCACAAACGGAGGTCTTTTCTACACGACCTGGTTTGATGCTCCGGGTGGGGCAAAGACACAAGCATTCAAAGACGAATTTGATGCGCTGGTCTACGCTCTCCGTTCTGACCCGGAGTTCCACAGCATTCTCGGCTCCAGGAGTGCTATGTCTGCCTATTGCCGTACCGTTCCCGAAAGCGCGATGGAGGGCAATTACACCACGGAATACGCTTTCCGTGCCGACACGGATGCCCATGTCTGCCTTATGCGCCTGAACCCCACAAAGGGAGACTATAATTTCAGCTTGCACTGTTTTGAGAAAGAGTCGCTGGATCGGCATCTGACACAGTCGGCAAAAGGCATTCGCTTCATCACACCGAACTATGCAGATAAATTCCGTATTCCGGACGGCGACAAGATTCGTATGATTCGGCCGGAGGGAGATTATATTGACCGCACCGTGCGCTACATCGACGATTACCACTTGGAAATCGGCTACGGCGTGGCGGCAAACCTCTACCACATTTGCGAATTTGCCGAGCGTATGGAGCAGAATGGAACAACGGTCATTCCCCTCCGATCCTCGCTGCCAGACAAATGCTATAGCATTCTTCCAACAACTGGAGAAGTCATTATCATCAAGAAGGGCGAAAGCGGCTATTACAGAACGGATCTTCCAAATGAGGGCAAGAAAGAAAACCGGGAGACCGTGGACGCCTGCAATAAAATGGGCGGCGTGACCCGCGCACAGGAAGAAGCAATGCGGTTCGGCTCCATGTTCGGCTGGGATTCGCCGTCCGCCGATCCCAAGAACTACACGGAGGATGGGGTTCCCATCAAGCCGTCTGAGAGAAATCGAGGTGAGGCGAGATGACGGATACCTGTGTCTGTTGTGGTGAACCCGTCCCGGAAGGCAGAATGGTCTGCCCGATCTGTGAGGCTGCCGTCTATGAGAAAGCCGGAGGTGAGGCCAATGACTGACCGGGATCATCTGATCTGGAGCGATCATGCTCTGGACTACGAGGATTGGCGCGCCGATCTGGAGGAAGAATTTCCTGACCTGACTGAAGACGAGCGTTATAGGATGATGTATGAACGCAATGCCGACTATCTGGACGATGAACGCTGTAATCTGAACATCCTGCTCGGGCAGCCGATTCTGGTGATTGGCGATCTCGGCCTGTGGTATGGCAGGCGCTCCGGATACAAGGAAATCCCCAGCGGAAACATCCGGGATTGCCTCTACAGCGACTGTGACTACAATACCTGGTTTGTGGATCGCCTTGGGGATCTGCGCTGTGATGCTTACCATCACGACGGTACAAACCACTACCTGTACCGGGCATGGAAGCCCGGAACATCCGAAGCCCAAATGGACGGGCTCAAAAACAAACTGTATGAAGGAACGGCGACGCGGGCGGATATTACCCGCGTGACCCGACGCCTGGGGGATGAAATCGGCAAGGTCTACGGATGGACCTTCCCAACACCCACAAGAACCGTAAAAGCACAAGAGCGATAAGGAGGAAGCTATGGATCGACAGACCGCAATTCGAGAGTACCTGAGAAAGAACCACACCGGCAGAGATAACGCCATTCACAGCCGCGAGCTTCAGCGGTTGTTTTGTTTGGACGGGCGCACCCTGCGCAAGAAGGTCCACAATCTGAGAGCAGACGGCGTACCCATCTGCAGCGACCAGGACGGTTACTACTACGCCGACACGCAAGCCGAAATCAACCGCACGGTTGGACGCCTGAACACCCTGGTCACGAAGATTTCCAACGCCCGCACCGGGCTGTTGTATTCCTCTCTGTTGGACTGCGGGGACGGGATTTCCCTGCAAGTGTCCGTGAAGCTCGTATCGGAGGGATGATATGCCAAGCAAGTACGAGATTACCCGAAATGCGGCGGAATGGCTGAAAACCGAGGTGCTTGCCTCCCAGCCCAAGTATCTTGCTTTTTTGAGGACCGCCGCCAACAACTACAAGTACAACTTCGTCGAGCAGCTCCTGATTCACGAGCAAAAGCCCGACGCCACCGCCTGTGCGGGAATTGATCTTTGGAACCGCCTTGGCCGCTGGGTCAACAGAGGCACCCACGGCATCGCCCTGTTGGACACCTCCACCCCGCAGCACCGCCTTCGCTACGTGTTCGACATCAGCGACACGAACAGCTATGCCGGAAGAACGGTTTCCATCTGGCAGATGCAGTTCCGGCATGAGCTTGCGGTAATGGAGGCCTTGTCCGACAGCTTCGACGTTTCCAAGGAGCAGATGCAGTCCTTTCCGGAATTTCTGGAGAAGACGGCGGACGTTCTCGTGGAGGACAATATCGCGGACTATCTCCGCGATTTGATCCAGAATAAGGACGGCAGCTTCCTGGAGGAGCTGGATGATCTCAATATCGAGGTTGAGCTCAAGCGCACCATGCGGAGCAGTATCACCTACATGCTTCTGACGAGGTGCGGCTACGATCCTTCGGTCTACGACGATTACCTCGATTTCGGTCATATTCTGGACTTCAACACGCCGGAGGTTGCCACGATTCTCGGCAACGCCGTCAGCGACGTGTCCGAAATGGCGCTCCGTGAGATCGGCGTCACGGTCCGCGCACTGGAAAAAGCCGAAAAAAGCCAGAATCGCACATTTGCGGAAAACCCTACTTTCGGCTATGATGTAGCCGAAGGACGAAACAACCAGCCGAAAACGGAAAGGAGCGAGAACCATGACTCAACTGACCTACACCCAGCGGGGCGATTACCTGATTCCCGACCTGGAAGCGCCGGAGGCCCCGAGAATCGGGAAGTTCGGAACGATGCGTCATCAGTATCTGCGGAACCAGCATCGGGGAATCTTCGACGGGATGCTCCTGAAGGGGACTCTGAACAGCCATCTGGAGCAGATCGACCGGCAGGCCAACGATATGCTGGAGCGCCTGACCTCTCAGATGGCGAAAGCGCAGGGCGTGACCGAGCAGCTGAAAGCGACCGATCAGATGGCTTGGGTGGGACGGATGAACGCGATCAAGGCGCAGGCGGAGGAGATCGTGACGCGGGAGCTGATCTTCGCGTAGAAGCTGACGCGCCGTCTGCAGACCCGGAACTGCCCTCTGAGGAAGAACAACAGAACAGGATCGCAGAAGCGGAGGTAGAAAAAGCCTCCGCTTTTGTCATTTCTCAGGAGGATATTGACGCCGTTCTGCTTGGCGGCAGCCATGTCAGCGAGGGTAAATTCCGCATCTACACGCAGTTTCTGAAGCAAGAGCCCGCCGCCGAGAATATCCGCTTACTGAAAAGTGAGTATGGCATCGGAGGTTCCTATCCCGCCGTCGTAGGGCGAAACATCTCCGAGGATCACGACGGCAAAGGAATCCGGCTTCGGCTTGGGAAGCTCACCGAGCCTGACGCCGAACTGCTTTTGACTTGGACGAAGGTGGAAAAGCGCCTCCGGGAGCTGATCCAAGCTGACCGCTATTTCAATCAGGCGGAAAGAGACGCTTTTCCGGGATGGCAGCGGAAACAGGCTGAACAGGCTCAACGTGCTGAAATCGCTGAGTCGTTTATATCCGTAATTCGGGATTACAACGACTTCCAGACGCAGTTGGGAAACACCGACGCCCTGCTGAACCAGTATGTTCTCGTAAGCTGCGCCCAGTCTCTGACAATCGGGGAGAAAACGACCTCCACACTCTCGGAAGGCAACTACATCCTGCCTCTGATGCGGGATGCGCTTCGGCAGATCATTGCCGAGAATACGCATCTGACTGATCGGTGCAACGAGGTGCTGGAAGCTCTGAACCGGGACATTGTGAAACCGCTGGAGCCAACCTACGACGAGCTGAACCCACCGCCTGCTCCCAAGAAAGAGTATCGTTTTTTCCTCGGCGACACGGTGTATCTCGGCACACAGCAGTATGAACTACTTTTCCTTGGAACAGATGAAGTTCGGCTGTACGATCCCACCTTCCCGCTGATCAACAAGGAAATGCCCCGTGCGGATTTTGACCGCATGATCGCGGAGAACCCACTGAACGACGGGCATTTGCAGGTGGTGGAAGCGCCGGAAACAGAGTCCGCACCCGAAGCAGCCCCGCAAGAGGCAGATGCTCTTCCTGAAAACGTTGAGTTTGAGGCTGGCGATATTCTCCAGATTGGCGAGGACGGCGACGCGCCGGAGTACCGGGTCATTCACACGAAGCGCACCGCTTACGATGAAAACAATCAGCCGGTAACGATGTACGGTTTCACAGCCTATTGGGATCGGGAACTCCAGCATGAAAAGCTCTCCAACACTGCAAGATTGCCGGAGGATCAGCCGATCCATCTGATCGGACGCACCCTGGCGGCGCGGCTGGTGGATTTCTTCCATACCTACCAACCGGGAGAAAACGAGGCTCGGAGCGAAGCGACCGTTTCCCGGATGGAAGGCGATCTCAAAAACAACGGCATGATTTCGGATATGGTCGGACTGATCGAGCTGATCGTCCCGGAGTCCGTTGTAACCGACGCAGGAAAAGCGGAGGCGGATCAACTGCTCCGTGATCTGCTCCAGATTCTTCCGGAAAACCTCCGTTATTCTCTGTTCGACGAGAATCCCTCTGAGCTTGCCCGCCTTGGATTCCCCGTTCCGTCACCGGAAGAGCTTGACCGTATGCGTCAGGGTGCCATCTTTGCTCCTCTGGCAAAAGAGCTTGCGGATCGCGCTGATGCGCCGCAGGCAGACCGTGCGGACGAGATGATCCAGCAGGCGCTTTTTGCGGCGGAGCTTTCGGAGCGAACCGGGCAGAATGTGTTTGCCTTTGAGGAAGGAAACCCCAACCCCGTCAATCTCCCGCAGTCTGTTGGGCCAGCTCCCGAAACGGTCAAACCGGCTGAAAAAGCAATCCCCGCGCCTCCTGCTCCGGCAAAACGGCGCAATCTTCGCCCGACCGTTCTCCATCCGGAAATCAAGGACGCTGCCCGCCACGATTATCAGATCACGCAGGACGACCTCGGTGTCGGGACGCCGACCGAACGCTACTACAACAATGTTTCCGCGATCCGGCTTCTGAAGCAGTTAGAGGCGGAGAATCGGCTCGCCACGCCGGAGGAACAGCAGATTTTGGCGCAGTATGTCGGCTGGGGCGGCCTTGCCTCCTGCTTTGAGGAAACCAGCAGTCACTATCTGGAGTTGAAGGGACTTCTGACGGAGGACGAATACAACGCCGCCAGAGAATCCACGCTGACCGCGTTCTATACGCCGCCCGTGGTAATTCGCGGGATCTACCAGGCAATGGAACAGATGGGCTTCCGCAGAGGCAATATTCTGGAGCCCTCCTGCGGCATTGGCAACTTCATGGGTATGCTTCCGGCATCCATGCGAGACAG
>JAEEGJ010024784.1_pt1 | contig 12397 bp, 5 predicted proteins | sample 8958761 | NCBI WGS metagenome assembly JAEEGJ01 (sample SAMN16246546, study PRJNA631951) | gut metagenome | biome: gut microbiome; feature: rumen; material: RS-attached | host: Bos | place: Iran: Karaj | collected 2018-10 | reverse complement strand
TAATTCGACATCTGGTTTCTCGCGCTCTTTGGATGGCGATGTGCTTGTTGAAAATGTCGCTCTTTCGGGCTCAAGCTTTGACGAATTTACCAAGGTCAAGGCTAATGTAAAGCTCCCGGCGGGCGAACATATCCTCCGCATGACGGTAACGGGTTCCTGGTTCGATATCGACTACTTCAACTTTGCAAAGGGCAAGGATGCTGCCGATCCGGACGATAAGACGATTGGTTTGCGCGGTGCCGATTTCCGCATGCCGACCGAGGCTGAAAACTACAGCGTGTTTGATATGAACGGCGTGCTGGTGGGTAAGTTCGAAGCCGTGACTAAGGCCGATGTCCAACGCATGACCAAGAACGTAGTACGTCAGAATGGCGTTTACTTCGTGAAGTCACTCAAGTCCGCCAAATCCTACCGCATTTCAGTCGTTAAATAGTTTTCATATTCCTAAAGCGGGGGCCAAGCAATTGGCTCTCGTTTTTTTTTGCAAAATGCGGTTTTTGTGCGGATTTCGCAAGTCATTGACAAAACGTCCATAATATATGGAGCTTACAAAAGAGACAATCATCACATTTTAGGGTAGTTTTAAATTGGTAATCAATTGGATTAAGGAAAAAGCTATGGGTGTTGAAATGTTTGTCAAAAAAATGATGGCTGTCGCAGGAGCTGCGGCTGGCTTTTCTCTGTTTGCTGTTTCGGCTAATGCTGCCCCGAACCCGAACTTCCACATTTACATTGCCTACGGGCAGTCTAACATGGCGGGTAACGGCGATATCGTGCCTTCCGAGGACCAGGCGACTGATCCTAAGAACTTTATCATGCTTGCTTCGCACACGGCAAATGCGAGCCAACGTAGCGGCAAGACCACGCAGTCTATCAAGGCGGGCGAATGGGCGGCCGCAATTCCGCCGATGTTCCATGCGTTTGAAAACCTTTCCCCGGCTGACTACTTTGGCCGCGCGATGGTCGATTCCCTGCCGGGTGTGACCGTGGGGATGATTCCGGTGGCTATCGGTGGTGTGAGCATTAGAGCTTATCTCCCGGACCAGTACCAAGCTTATTTCAATGGCGATGGTAGCAGCTTTAAGGGTTGGGCAAATGACTACGGTGGAAACCCGATGGCTCGAATTCTGGAACTTGGCAAAAAGGCTAAGGAAGTTGGCGTGATCAAGGGAATCCTTTTCCATCAGGGTGAAAGTGACGGTACCGACGACAACTGGCGTAACAACGTCTACAAGACCTACAAGATTATTATCGATGAACTTGGACTGGACGAAAATGAAGTCCCGTTTGTGGCTGGCGAATTGCTCCAAGAAGGCAACAACTGCTGCGGTAGCAAAAATGGCGGTATCGCTCAGCTTAAGAGCAAGTTCAAAAAGTTCGGTTTGGCATCGTCCAAGGGCTTGCAGGGCAACGGCAGGGACCCGTACCACTTTGGCCGTGCTGGCGTAATCGAACTTGGCAAGCGCTATTGCTCCGAAATGCTCAAGCTCATCGACAAGACGATTGACCCCGATGCTCCGGCTGTGAACTTGGTGGACCCGAGTAAGTCCGTAGTTCCGGATGAACCGCCAGAGGAATATGGTCCGTATGATGGTGCTATTGCAATTCCGGGCAAGGTGCAGGCCGAAAACTACAACAAGGGCGGTGCCGAAGTTGCCTATCATGACGAAAGCAAGGGTAACGAAGGTGGCAAGTTCCGTAAGAATGACGTCGATATTTACCAGCCGAACATGGGAATTACCGTGGGACATAACCAAAAGGGTGAATGGCTCAAGTACACCGTGAACGTTGAAGTCGATGGCGAATATGAAATTTCGGCCAACGTGGGTAGCGACAATACGACCGGCAGTTTCGTCCTCTATATGGATGACAAACGCATTGGCGATGAAATGGCAAGCGCTGGGTTGGGCTTTGATTCTTTGACTGTTGTGGAAGGCGGCAAGGTTACGCTCACCAAGGGCGAGCATGAATTGAAACTTGAAATCACGAACGACTGGATTGATATTGACTACGTCGAATTCAAGGCCGTAACCCCGAGCAAGATTACAAAGGTTCGCTTGGACATGACTGAAGCCGAAAGCAGCTTTAGCGTGTTCGATATGCAGGGCATTAAACTCGGGTCGTTTACCGCCAAGGGCGTGGATGAAGCCATGAACCTTGTTAAGGAAAATGCAAAGCTTCGTAGGCAAGGGAAGGGCGTGTTCTTCATTCGTAAAAACGGAGATAAACCTCTAACTAAAAAGGTGGTGATACATGAATAAAAACGAGTTGGTTGTAGTAAAGCAAATCGCATTCTTCTTTGTTATCGCTGTCGCTCTCGGTATCATGTACGGGTAGCCTAATTGGCGGCAGAATGCTTGGGCTGTGGATTTTTACGCTAGCCAAAGCTGAAAAAAATTAGTGTGACTCCCTAGAGCCCTGGTGAACCCAGGGCTCTCTTCGTATGCTCCAAGGGGCGCGCGCAGCCATCCTCGCAGCCATCCTCGTAGCGATTCTTGTGGTCATCCCCGCGGCCATCCATCCTCGCGAGCGACTTCGCAAGCGTTGTTACAATCGTCAAGGTTCTCTAGGTGTTGAATCGTCATGTTTGCGACAGTGATGTATTTGTCGAATCAGGCGAACCTCATTTGCGATGTGTAAAGGAACCTCGAATATTTCGATGAACTCAGTACGGTACGGGTGGCTCGAAACGGCTGTGAATTGAACACACTCCGTTCGGGAACTCTACGCAAAAAAAATCGCTCTGGATGTTTCCAGAGCGACCTTTGTGTAGTATAGGATGAATTATGAAATCAAATTCATTACGGGAGTGTGAACTGCTTCAGGAACGGCCAGCCAATCTTGCCGTCGCCCTGTTCGTGGCCACCACCCTGCTTGGTGCAGAGCACAACCTTCGTGCCGTCCTTGCAGTTGGAGTATTCATCGCAACCGTTAGAGTTCTTGGAAGAAGAGCCGGTACAACCGTTCTTTTCTGCCCAGAACCTGAAGTTCCTTTCGGCACCGAGGAAGTTCAGGCCGTCGCCATAGCCGCTATCGCCACCTTGGTATTTGCAGACGGGGTCGGACGTGCCACGGAACATGATGATAGAAATCGGACGTTCAGGATTGCACTTGGCGCTGTTTGTGGTGTTCAAGTCCATACCTGCAGGAGCAACTGCGGCGTACACATCAGACATGAAGCATGCCACATGGTTACTCATACCGCCACCCATTGAGAATCCGGTTGCATAAACGCGCTTCTTGTCGATGCAGACCTTTTCTTCGACTGCGGCAATCATTTCGCGAGAGAACTTCACGTCGTCATCGTCGGAGCAGCAAGGACCAACGTTCCAGCCCGGACCCATCTTTCTGGTGTCAGCAGACTTCGTGCCATCGGGGTACAGAGAGATAACGCCTTCAGGGTCTGTCTGAGCCTTGTAGGTCGTGCCGTTGAGCTGGTTGGAGCCAGAACCCATAACCGGATGGTAGTCCACAACGAGAGGTACCGGCTTGTCGCCCTTGTAGGCGCTCGGCACGTGCATGATGAAGGTGCGCTTCTTGCCATCGACAGTCACGCTCATGTTGTGGTTGCCGGACTGGTAAGCCTTGCCGGCGCAGTTGATGATTACATCGTCAGCCTTGCTGCTAGAAGAGGCAACGGTGCTAGATGATTCCGGCTTTGCAGAAGAGCTGGATGCGGCAATCTGGCTGCTGGATGTCGGATTGCTAGAAGCCTTTTCCATCGTAATCTGGACGTTTTCTTCTGTAAAACTCTTCATCGTGTAGGAGAGGTTGTTGTAGCCTTCCTTGGCGAACATGATGGTCGGCAGCGGATCGCCTTCCTTGAGGAGTGTTACAGTCTTGCCGAGCTGGTAGGTGCCGCGGTTTCCGTCTGCGTTGATGCGGAGGAACTTTGCACCCTTGGCCGTTGTCTTGTTCAGGTCAAGGCTGACCGAACCGTTGACATTGTGCTGCGTCTTGGAGAACGCGACCTTGCCAAGAGCATCCATGACGGAAACGGTAAGGGTCTGGGCTTTGAGACCCGAAATGGTAATGACGTTGTAGTTGAACTGGACAGAAGCCTTGACGGACTGCACGACTTGCAAGCCCATTTCGTCATAGGCGAGGCTGAATTTGCCGTCTGCGGCAGAGGTCGTTTCAACATTTGCATAGTTGAAGGAATTGATTTTTACGCCTTCAAGCGGTTGTCCTGCCTTTGTGGACACGGTACCGTTGATGCTCCAAGCGAAAGACAGAGAGCTGAGCGCTGCTACTGTTCCTGCGAATGCCATGGATTTGAACATGGTCATAGCGACTCCTTTTTATTGTTAAACATTCCAAACTCTATTCATCCACCCGGTCCAACCAAATCCCCCATGATATTCGCTAGACCTATCCAAAATATAGGTGGGGGAGGCTTTATTTTGTCAAAATTGCTTTTTGAAAAAAAACAAAGCGTTGTGAAAATTGCGAAAAGGAATTTTTACAAAATGGCGCGCTATTGATAAAAAATCCATGAAAAGGGTGCGCAATAGCGGGTAAAAACCATGTAAATGGGGTAGATTAAGATTGTTAGACTTGTCCAGTTAGGTTGGAAAAGGAGTGATTATGGGATTGTTTAGTAAAATGGCGAAAGCAGCCGCCGTTGTCGCGGGTTTTGCCGTTGTGAATAGCTTTGCAGTATCGGTCAGTAACCCGATCATGTACGTCGATAGCCCGGACCCCTCGATTGTCCGCGTTGACGATGCCTATTACATGGTCACGACGACCATGCACTTTGCGCCTGGCGTGCCGGTTTTCAAGAGCACCGACCTTGCGCAGTGGCGTACGGTGGGTTATGCTTACCAGACTCTCACCAATAATGACAACATGAACTTGAACGGCGGCAAGGACGCCTACGGTAAGGGTTCCTGGGCATCAAGCATCCGCTACCATAAGGGTAATTTTTATGTGCTGACGCCGTCTTACACCACGAACAAGACTCATTTGTACAAGACCGCCGACGTTGAAAATGGCCCGTGGTCCGAAGTGCAGCTCCCATTCTATCACGACCCGTCGCTCTTCTTTGACGATGATGGCACGGTCTGGGTGTTCTACGGCAGTGGCGACCAGATTAGCTACGTGCAGTTGAACGACGATGCTTCTGGCGTGAAGGCTGGTGGCAAGAGCGGTAAGCTCGGCGGCGTGAGCGTAAACCAGGTGACTGGAACTTCTAACTACTATGTGCAGCAGGAAGGCTCGCACATGGAAAAGGTGAACGGCGAATACTACCTCTTTACGATTTCTTGGCCGGCCGGCAAGAGCCGTAGCGAAATCGTTTACCGTTCCAAGAGCCTGCTTTCTGGATTTAGCGGAAGGTACTTCCTTTCTGATAACGGTGTTGCCCAAGGCGGCATTTTTGATACGCCGGATGGCAAGTGGTATGCTCTCTTGTTCCGCGATTCCGGCCCGGTTGGCCGTATGTCGCACTTGGTCCCGATGGAATGGAAGGATGGTTGGCCGGTTCCGACGAGCGGATCCAAGGCTCCCTCGACGATTGACTTGCCGGAATCCCCGCTCCCGGGCTATGGCATGGTTACGAGCGATGATTTTGAATCTGGCGAACTTGCTCTCGAATGGCAGTTCAACCATAACCCTGATAACAAGAACTGGAGCTTGTCTGCAAATCCGGGCTTCTATCGCATTACCACGAGCCGCACCGATTCTCGCGTGGTGAACGCCAAGAATACTTTGACTCAGCGCACCTTTGGTCCCAAGTGCTCTGGCCGTACGCTTGTCGATGGCACCGGCATGAAGGATGGCGACTTTGCGGGTCTTGTCGCTTTGCAGGATGACAAGGGCTTTGTGGCTTTGACCAAGGAAAGCGGCAGCTACAAGGTGGTGATGTACACCGGAAACAAGGACGGTGAAAGTCAGAAGGAAAGCAAGTCGATTTCGGGTTCCAAGGTTTACCTGCGAATTGATTTTGACCTGCCGATTGACCGTGGTACTGCATACTTCTATTACAGCACCGATGGCGACACTTGGACAAAGATTGGTAGCGAAGTGAAGCTCAATTACGACCTCCACATGTTTGTGGGTGTTCGTTGGGGTCTCTTCAATTTTGCAACCAAACAGGCTGGCGGCTATGCAGACTTTGACTGGTTCAAGGTCGGTACCGATGTGAACGATGAAATTTATCTTGAAGGCGCTGGCGCAGAACCAGTTCCGCAGACTCCGTTCTGTGCCGCAGGCGAAAACTGCCCTGCCAATGCAATCCCGGGCAAGATTGAAGCTGAAAACTTTGACGTGCCGGGCAAGGGCAAGGATGGCTCCTCTTACTATGACGGCGATTCCGAAAACCACGGCGATAGCGACTACCGCAAGGACTCTGGCGTAGACCTTTACAAGAAGGCAACTGGCGTCATTGTCGGCTACAACAGCGAAGGCGACTGGCTCGAATACACCGTGGATGTGGCGGAAGAAGGCGAGTACACCATGTTTGCGGCTGTCGCTGCAGCTGGCTCCACCTCGAGTTTCAAGCTCTCCTTGGATGGCAAGGACATTACCGAAGAACTCTCTGTTCCGGCAGCAAGTTCTGGCGAAGATAATTACGATGAATACAATAAGGTGAAAGCCAATGTGAAGCTCCCTGCGGGCGAACATGTGCTCCGCTTTACGGTTGTTGGTTCTTGGCTTGATATCGACTACTTTACGTTCGTGAAGGGCGCGAATGCAACGGATCCGGATCCCATTGTTGGCTTGGCAAAGGGCGTTCGCTATAATGTGCAGGGCGTACAGTCTTATAGCGTCTATGGTTTGAACGGTAAGTTTGTCGGCCGCGTGGATGCTTCCAGCAACTTCGATGTACGTAGCAAGGTGAACAGCCTCGTGAAGGAAAGCGGCGTGTATGTCGTCAAGTCCCTCACCACCGGCACCACCCTCCGCCTATCCGTAACAAAGTAATCTCTATAGTTTATTCATAGTTCCTCCAACACCCCCAAGGCTAGAATGCGGATGCCAGAAGCGCAGCTTATGTGCATCCATTTTCTAGTCGTTTTTGTGTTCTGCAAACACCCCCGAGACCAGGAAGCGGATGTCGGAAGCGAAACTTACGGACATCCATTTCCTGGTCGTTTTGGTTGTTCTATAAACACCCTTTAACACCCTATTACACATTTCCAGAACAACCAAGAGGCCGCCCCTCCCTTGACAAATCGCAATGAAAAATAACGCCTCGCGCTGACACTCTCCCCCTCCCGAATATATCTTATAGTCATACAATTGGGCCTTGTGTCCCAAGGAGTAAGAGGTATGTTTGGTAAAATTTTTAAGAAGGCGCATTGCGTCCTTTCTCTTGCCGTATTGGCGAGTCTCACCACTTTTTCATTTGCAGACAACATTAATGTGAACGGCACGAACCGTACCATGAATGTGTACGCTCCGAGAAATATCGAAAAGGGTCGTCCGCTTATTATCCAGATGCACGGCATGAATCAGGATGCCCCGTATCAGCAGAACGCTGCCAAGTGGGAACCGATTGCCGATACCGCTCGCTTTGTGGTTGTATTCCCGAACGGCCAGAATAAGGCTTGGGATATTTCTGGCGACAAGGATTTGAACTTCATCAAAGCCATCATCAACGAAATGTACAACAAGTACGGCATCGACAAGAATCGCGTCTACGTTTCGGGATTCTCGATGGGCGGCATGATGAGCTACCATGTGGCAAACAAGATGGGCGACCAGATTGCGGCCATTGCTCCGGTTTCTGGTGGCGGTGGCGTGAACTCGCCCAAGCGCGCGATGCCGATTATGCATACGCATGGCACCTCCGATGACGTGGTGAATTACAACAGCACCGTGAATACCCTCAAGGGCTGGGTCTCTGCACAGAAGTGCTCTTCGAATTCCAAGGTCACGAAGCCGTATCCGGCGAGCAAGTCGGGTTCTGCCGCCTCTCTCGAAGTCTGGAGCGGCTGCAACGACAATGTCGAAGTCCGTTTGCTCACGATTGCTGGCAAGGGCCATTGGTATTCCATGGACGAGGCCGTCAGCGTCAATACGAGTGTTGAAATCTGGAACTTCGTGAAGAATTATTCCTTGGACGGTTCCACGCTTACGCCGCCGATTGAAGTTCCGACCGACCGCGACAGCATTTTCAACGGCGGCTTTGATTCGACCGATGTCGCCTGGACTTTGCAGATTCACGGCAGCGCCGCCGCAACAGGCGATGTGAAAAACGGCAAGTACAATTTTAACATCACCGCCGTTGGTGACCAGAATTATCAGGTGCAGCTCATCCAGCACGACTTGCATCTCGAAAAAGGCCAGTGGTACGAAGTGAGCTTTGATGCTAGTGCCGGCGCCTCTCGCACGCTCGAAGTGAATGTGGAACAGCACACGGATCCGTGGGCAAGCTACCTCACCGAAAAGAAGAATTTTGAAATCGGCGAAGAATCCAAGAAGTATTCTTTCCAGTTCCAGATGACCGCCGCGACCGACAAAGATTCTCGCTTGAGCTTTAATGCGGGCGCCTCGACAGGTACGCTTACGCTCGATAATGTTACGCTCAAGAAAATTGCGGAACCCGATCCGGGAACAATTGCGCTGGCTCCGTCTCTCCGTCTCAAAACGACCGCTGGAGTGTACAATGTTTATAGCCTTGCGGGCAAGCGCCTCGGTTTTGTTGAAATCATCGAAAACGATGTGCCGAACATGCAAAAAACGATGAAAAACGCAGGCTTTGGCAAGGGCGTCTACATCTTGCGCAGCAAAACACGCTCGTTCATGATGCCGGTGGATCGGTAAAAGGCTAAAAAGTTTCGTTCTCTCTCCAAGAGCAGTCCCCTTCGGGGGGCGCTCTTTTTTTACATCTCTCAATAACTAACCACTAAAAACCAATGACTCTTGACTAATAACTAATTATCCATCGTGGATAAAATGTCAAAGGAACATGTGTCGTTCCTTGATTTTTTTTGCTTTTTTGGGGATATTTTTAGTTTGGGGATAATAATACCTAGGAAACAGGAGTGCCTATGTTTGGTTTGAAGAAAAAGAACGGTTGCAAGCTTGGAGTGTTGGCAACTTTGACTTTGGTGGGATTGGCATCGCAGGCTTTTGCGAGTGCCGACACTTTGGTGCTTACGCCGCCGCTGGGTTGGAACAGCTGGAACGTGTTCCATGAAAACATCAACGAAAATCAGATTAAGGAAGTCGCCGATGCGATGGTCGAATCCGGTTTGAGAGACGCGGGCTATGTGTTCCTTAATCTGGACGATAACTGGATGGATACCAAGCGCGATGCTCAGGGTAACCTCCAGAATAACCCGAAAACCTTCCCGAGCGGCATGAAGGCTTTGGCCGATTACGTGCATAAGAAGGGCCTCAAGTTCGGTCTTTACGGCGACCGCGGTAAACGTACTTGCCACCATTACAATAGCAATTGGCAGAGCGAAAGCGGCTCCAATGGCCACGAAGAACAGGATGCCAAGAAATTGGCTGAATGGGGCGTGGACTACTGGAAGTACGATAACTGCGACTCTGATCCGTCTACTCAGGAAAAAGATTACACTAAAATGTCCAATGCTCTCCGCAATTCCGGACGCGATATCGTGTTCAGCATTTGCATGTGGGAATACAAGGACTGGATGCCCAAAATCGCAAACCTCTGGCGTACCACTTTCGATATCGGCCCCGCATGGATTTCTCAATCTTGGTACCGCGGCGTCTATGAAATTATCGATGCGAACAACAAGTATTGGCAGATTGCAAAGCCCGGCCACTGGAATGACCCGGACATGCTCGAAGTGGGCAACAACGGCCTCTCTTACGAAGAACAGCGCTCCCAGATGACGATGTGGTCTATCATGGCCGCACCCATCATGATCAGCTCCGATATCCGCAAGATGAGCAACGAGACCAAGGAACTCTACCTGAACAAGGACATGATTGCCATTAACCAGGACTCCCTGGGCGTTCAGGGCCACCGCATCTCCGATAAGAACGGCAAGCAGGTTTGGACCAAGCCTTTGAAGAATGGCGACATCGCCGTGGCTCTTCTGAATAACAACTCTTCTACCCAGACTGTCGAATGCAACTTCTCGGACATTGGCGTGGAAGGCGAAGTGGAAGTCCGCGATGCCTGGAAAAAGAAGGACTTGGGCGCACTCTCCCACGTTTCTATAGAACTTCCGGCTCACGGTTCTGCGTTGCTCCGTTTGGTGGTCAAGCCGGTTCCTCGTAAGCCGTTCAAGGATAAGGCTCTCGCTATTCCGGGTAAAATTGAAATGGAAGATTTCGATATTACTGGCGTGGGTCAGGGCAACACTAGCTACAACGAAAGTGATTCCGAAAACCATGGCGATTCTGATTACCGCAAGGGTACGGGCGTGGACTTGTACGAAAAGGCTTCTGGCATTATCGTTGGTTACAACCAGGCTGGCGAATGGCTCGAATACACCGTGAATGTTGCCAAGACGGGAACTTACACGATGAGCGCCTCCGTGGCTTCTGCAAACAGCACTTCGAGCTTCAAGCTCTCCATGGACGGCAAGGACATTACCGAAGAAATTGCCGTTCCGCAGGCAAGCTCCGGCGAAGACAATTACGATGACTACAACACGGTTGAAGCCAAAGTGAACTTGACTGAAGGCGAACACATTCTCCGCTTTACGGTGACTGGCGACTGGATGGATATCGACTGGATTGAATTTTCCGATGAAACGGTGGGGCTTGCTAAAGTTCGTCTCACGTCGTTTGAATCCGAAAATTCATACAACGTATTCGGTGCTACGGGTAAGCACCTTGGCCGCGTGGACTTGAACGGTGCTGGCTTGGCTCAGGCTCTCGAAAATGCGGGCTACGCACGTGGCACGTACATGATGCGCTCCGTCAAGGGAAACCAGATCCATCGTGTGAACGTCGCTAAGTAAAAGGCTTGGGAGGGCGTTGCCCTCTTGCAAAAAAATCTCTCCTCACGCATTCAAAATGCTTCGCACTCTCGCGAGGCATTTTGTGCTTTTTATCACAGCCTTTCTGACATCGAAGGCGAAAAACCAATAACCAATGACAACTGACCAATGACTAGTAACCGCTTCTTACTGTCCATGGATAAACAGTCCACAATATCTTCCTCAGAACCATAAAAAAATAAGCTTTTCAAGAATAATTTTAGAGTGTTGTTAGGGCAAACTATGTTTGGTTTTTAAAAGTGAGGTTAGGTATGAGCTTCAAAGCAATTCGTCATCTTGCCGCAGTTTCTGCACTCTTCTTAGGTGCAACTGTTGCTAACGCCGCTGATCAGGCTGCTTTCTATGTCGCTCCCAATGGTAGTGATTCCAACAAGGGTACCGAAGAGGCTCCGTTCAAGACGATTACGCAGGCCCAGAAGGCTGTGCGCGCCATCAATGGCACCATGACGGGCGATATTTCCGTTGTTCTCCGTGGCGGTACCTACCAGCTTCCGAGTACGGTCAACTTCACCGAAGCTGATGGCGGCAAGGACGGCTTCTACGTCCGCTATAAAGCCTATCCGAACGAAACTCCGCTTGTCACTGGCGGTATCCCGATGTCCGGTTGGACCATTCACGATGAAAAGAATAACATCTGGAAGGTCGAAGGCGTCGAAGCCCGTTTCCGCCAGCTCTACGTGAACGGCAAGAAGGCTATTCGTGCCCGTATGCCGAACCTCAAGGACAATGGCGACCACAACTTCTTCCGCTTGAACAAGGTGGACTCTACGGGTTCTGCATTCCTCCTGAACAGCAGCGATGTCAAGTCTACGGACTGGAAGAATCCCCAAAAGGTCGAAATCCATTTGATGATCGCTTGGGCCGAAAGCATCTTGCGTCTTGACAAGATCTCGCAGCAGGGCAATACCTTCAAGTTTGAACCGCAGGATCCTGAAAGAAGCAAGCTTTTCCGCCGCAAGTACCCGATGCTCGGTACCGCATTCATGAGCAATCCGCCGAAGCAGCAGGTCTACTACCTCGAAAACGCATACGAATTTATCGACCAGCCGGGTGAATGGTACCTCGACGAATCGACCAACACGCTTTACTATAAGGCCCGTGAAGGCGAAGCTATGGGCACGGCAAATGTCGTTGCACCGCGCGTCAACACGCTCTTCAGCATCCTCGGTAAGGATACGAAGAACAAAGTCGGTTACATGTCTTTCGAAGGCATCACCTTTGCCCATACAAACTACTTGCGCCCGAGCGAAGAAGGCTTCCTCGATTTGCAGGCTGGTATGTTCAACATCGAAGTCATGGCTGAAAACGGCCGTCTTGGCTCTAACAAGTTCCTCCTCTGGCGTCCGGATGCTGGTTTCCGCATCGAAAACGCACACCACATGAAGATTAAGAACTGCACCTTCACGCAGATGGCTGCAACCGGTCTTGACATGGTCTCCGGTACGAATGATGACGTCGTCGAAGGC
>JAEEGJ010024783.1_pt1 | contig 12397 bp, 12 predicted proteins | sample 8958761 | NCBI WGS metagenome assembly JAEEGJ01 (sample SAMN16246546, study PRJNA631951) | gut metagenome | biome: gut microbiome; feature: rumen; material: RS-attached | host: Bos | place: Iran: Karaj | collected 2018-10 | reverse complement strand
TTGGGTCGAAACTCAAGGCTGTACGCAAGGTGCGACCATTCACCACATCGCTGTTACCCACATCCAGCCCACCATTCATTAGCAGATGCTGATTGAATGGCCTAGAAAACTCGGCGCGAAAATACACCTTGCGCATCTTGGCCCAACCAGTGACAACGCGGTAGCCTTCGATGGTGTGGTCATCGACGAGGCGAATCTGTGCTTGAATCACATCGTAGGTGCGGCGTTTGGAGTAATAGGCCTCGCCACGGAAAGTGCCACGGTCGAGGTCGAGGACGACGGTCTGGGGCTGGCCTTCAGGGAAAGTATAACGATGGATGCCCGTTCGTGTGGTGGCCGAGAGTTCCACATTCACGCCACTCTCCTGCAACAACACTTGATAATACCCAGGTCTTGCCGATTCCTTATTATGACTATAGTGCTGTCCGAAGTCAGCGGCCTTCAACTGCTCGGGTGTCACTGCTGTGCACAAAGGCATGAGACTCACGTCGATGAGGTCGGTGCAGCCCGTGCCACTTAGGTGGGTGTGGGTGAATCCATAAATGACATCCTTGTTGTAGTCGTAACCCGAGCAAGGATCCCAAGTGACCATCAGCTCCGTTTCGGGACTCAGCTGCACCATGCCCTGCGGCATCGTGGCGCCTGGGAAAGTACTACCACTCAAGGCGCCCGTCTCATCGGTCTGCGTGCCAATGAATGGGTTCACATATTGGGTATAGTCATTGACGCTTTGGGCGCTGAGGAAGAAATGCAACAACAGAAATGCTGCCAAAAAGGTCTTGTGTTTTATCATGATTATTATTCCTTCACCAACTTGATAGTGCGCGTACCAGCCTCACTTGAGATGCGGGCCATATAGACGCCTTTTGCACAGTCGCTGAGGTCCACCTCGGCACAGCCTTCGTTCAGTATAGCAGATGTGATCTTCCTGCCAAACAAATCGAAAACAGTAATTTTGCCAGAAGCAGCGTTTGTCTCAATGCTGACGCTGCCCCAAGTGGGATTAGGACTGACACTCACAGCAAAGGAAGCAACCTCTTCTATGCCATCATCGATATAATTACCCACTCTAACATCGTCGACATATACGCCATCTGCTTCGTTCGACTTGGCCTTGAATGCGATGAGATAAACGTCCGATGCTTCGGGCAAGTCAAAGGTGACCTCCTCCCAGTCCTCACAGGCGGATGTGAATTCGCCAAGGAGATGCCAATAATCGTTGATTGAAGGCGCATACCACACCGACAGCTCATCCACAAACTGTCCCAACGAACGCTGCCTATGCTTGAAAGTGAGCACCGGCTTAGTGACGGCAGTGATGTCAAACGGAGCCGACACGAGCATGGCCTCCTCACCCAACCAGATGAAGAAAGCCGTATTGTTGGGAATAAGATATCCGGGATCAACCACCCAACCATCCTCACCCGAGAGGATTTCACTATGCCAGCATACAAATTCTTCCGAGGCCTCAAAGTCGTCGAAATAGGGTTCGTCGTCGGTGACGACAAACACTTCGCACATTGTCTTAAACGTCGTAGGCTGCGACCATTCCGACTCCATTCCGCCCCCGCAGTTGGCTTTCACTCGGAAGCTATAATCCGTGTTAGGCTCCAAACGATCCATGAGATAGGGTTGCGAGGTCACCGTGGTCTGCTGTCCGTTGAGGTCAATTGTCCAACTCTCCTCGTTACCCGCCGTCGACCATCCAAGGAGGGCGGAATTCGTGGTGATGTCGGCGACAGTCAAACCAGCAGGACGAGCACAACCTCCAGCCGAGGCAATCTCAATATCATCAATGAAGATGTAGTAACCTCCATTGCTGTGACCCAAGAATGAGACTTGGAAGGTAGCACTCAAATCATCCAACGTAAACGAGGCGTCATAAGTATTCGACCAGTCACTGATACTATAATTGGCAAGCTGATGCCAGCTGTCGGAGGGCGAGGTGCGATAACTCACCGTGAGCTCGTCGTAGGGAGGATACAGGGCCATCATCGCGTAAGCAAAGCTGAAAGTAGCGCTGTTGCTGCCCGTCAGATCGAAAGTGGGCGACACCAATCGGGCCTCGTCGCCAGAGGAAGCATTTTGGAAGGCCACCACATTGGAGCCCGTACCTTGCATCACCGCCCAAGTGGCCGAACTCGTTGTTTCCACCGTCCAGCATTCCATCTCTCCCGATTGGAAGTCTTCAATGTAAGATTGGCCTGGAGCGATGGGAATGGTACATTGTGCAACCGCAGTAGTAGCACTAAAGAAGAGAACCATTACAATGGCAAATAGTGTTTTTGTAAAGTAGTGTTTGTTTCTCATAGCGTTTTATTTTTGATATTGAATGATTTACGAGGCAAAGATATGTGTTTATGTTTAAGTGTTGACTGTTTAATTAACTACGTTGAAATCCCCGATTCAGCGGAGCCAATCTTCGATTTGTTGAATTGAGCTATTAGCTTTCAGCTATCAGCATTGTAATGACCAAGCTGAAAGCTGACGGCTGATAGCTGATAGCTTATTATCTTCTCCCAAAGTAATATTGTCCCTTCCCTACCGTAGCATTGCCGTATTGGATGGCATTGACGGGACAATGGTGGTAGCAGCCCATACACATCGTGCAGTTGCCGTTCCATTTCGGAAGACCGTCTTCCAAAGTGACATTCTTTAACGGACAGGCTTCCACGCACTTGCCGCAGTGAATGCAGGCTTCCGTGACGCGGTATTTCTTGTCATTGGTGGCCATCTTGCTGAAGCCAGGGTTGATCAAACGGCTCTTGAACCAAGCCGCGCCGCCTTTTGTCATTTTGGAAAAACTTTCCTTGTTTTGCAGACGCAAAATACAATCGTTCATAAGCTTATCGGCGGCGGCAATCTTTCTTTGGGCGTTTTCGTCGGTGTCGAGCTTGAAGCCCGGCATGCCGATATAGGTCTCGGGCATCTGCACGCTGAAGCAGGCGTTAAGATTCCAACCCTTTTGTTCCAAGGCCTTGCGGAAGATGTCCTCGGCAAGGCCACATTCGTCGCCGCAGGTGCAGGCAAAATAAATGTAAGACAAAGTCCCTGAGCCCTCGGTTCCTGAGCTTGTCGAAGGAGTCGAAGGGCCGACTTTGACAGATATTTTATTCACGAAATTCATCACTAACTTCGGAGGTCCCCAAGCATAGATGGGAAACACGAAGCCGAGGCGTTCGCCTTCGGCCAATTCGTATTCGTAACGGCCTTCACGAGCTGCTTCGGGTATGAATACCAATGTGTCGTTGAGACCAGCGGCCAAGGTCTCGACCACATGGCGGCTGTTGCCGCAACCACTGAAATAGAATATCATAACTCGTTATTTTTAAAACATACAAGCCCAACCGAATTTTCTGGAGATTTCACGCAACAAATTAAGATCGCTGATAGGAATAGTAATTGAAACAGTTTCTTTTTGTTTCTCATGCTCAGCTATTTGTGCAGAATCCAAATCATATTGAGTTTGAAGATTCATCCAAATCTCAGCGGGGATTCCCAGGGCCTTTTCCAAAGCAATGGCAACATTCAGTGAAACAGAACGCTTCCCATGAATGGTTTCACTCAATACGGATGGTTTGATACCTGTCATTTCTGACAATTCCTTTTGGGTCAGGTTTCTTTCTTTTAATTCATCCTTAATTAACTCACCAGGGTGAGTTGCAATAAAAGGTCTTAGCTTCTTATTCATAATGCTTTGATATTTCGGTTAATAATGCGTTAACGATGATTCCGTTTCCATCAGGTGAACTCTGAAAATGCAATCTATATTGGGTATTTATCCAAACCACTTCTAAACCTTTCAAGTCTCCTTTCTTTTTCTCATAATGCAACGACTTGATCAAATACAAATCTTCAACACGTGTCGCAGCTTTAATGAAATTCACTGTCTTGACGTATTGCTTAACCACATCTTTAGACAACTTCTTGTATTTTCGCTCATTAGTTGAACCCGTCGTATAGAGTTCTTCTAATGCATTATCGTCAAATGATATGTTCATTTATTCCTGTTTTTCACGGCAAAAATAGAATAATTTTGCGAATTATTATCAAATTTGCGAATTTTTTCGACAATAGACCAATTTATTCTATTTTTGTGCCTTCAAAAGCATAACGATGCGCAAAGAATCCCTCAACCGTTCCATCCTAAAGCTCGCCATCCCCAACATCATCAGCAACATCACCGTGCCCTTGCTGGGTTTCGTCGACATGATGCTGATGGGGCACCAAGACAGCGTCGCCTACATCGGGGCCATCGGCTTGGGTGGTACCATCTTCAGCGTGATGTACTCCATCTTCAGCTTCATGAGGGCGGGCACGACGGGTTTCACGGCACAAGCATACGGAGCCAACGACCGTGCCGAGATGGCCTATTCGCTCTATCGTTCCCTATGCATCGCGCTGATTTCCACTATCTTGGTGCTTTCGCTACAAGGTCCAGTGGAATGGCTCAGCATGAAACTGCTGCACGGTAGCGAGGAGGTGTTGGCCTATACCGCCACCTATTTTAGAGTGCGCATCTGGGCAGCACCCGCGGTGCTCTGCCTCTATGCCTTCAACGGCTGGTACATCGGCATGCAAAACACCACCATCCCCATGATCATCGCCATCCTGACCAATGTGGTGAACATCATTTTGAGCATCATCTTCGTCAACGCCATGGGCATGGGCGTCACAGGCGTGGCCTTGGGCACCGTCATCGCACAGTATTGCGGCCTGCTGACCGCTGTCGTCTTCCTCTTCACCAAGTTCCGCCACTATCTCGTTCCCATCCGACGCGTGCTTCTGTTGCAAGCCGACAAACTCAAGCGTTTCTTCAAGGTGAATGCCGACTTTATGATTCGCAGTATCCTGTTGGTGTTGAGCATCGCTTTCTTCAACAACCAGTCGGCCAAACTCGGCGACGACATGCTGGCCGTCAACATGATCTTGATGCAGTTCTTCTACATCTTCTCTTATTTCACCGACGGCTTTGCCTACGCAGGCGAAGCGTTGGTGGGGCGTTTCACAGGTGCTCATGACCCCAAGCAACTCCGCCAGACTGTCAAGCTGTTGTTCCTTTGGGGCTTCTTCATCGCCTTGCCTTTCACGGTGCTCTACGCCCTCTTCCCCGACTGGTTCATCCGTCTTGTCAGCGACCAGCCGAGCATCATCCCGATGGCGCAGCCTTACCATATCTACCTGGCCGCCATCCCGCTCATCACCTTTGCGGCCTTCCTTTGGGATGGTGTCTACATCGGCGCCACGGCGGCGCGTGCCATCCGCAACACCATGCTCATCTCGGCCGTCGGTGTGTTCCTGCCTGCCACCTTATTATTAATGCCCCGTTTCGGCAATCACGGTCTTTGGATAGCCTTCTTGTTGTTCATGGTGGCCCGCGGCCTGAGCATGACTTTGATGGCGAAAAAGGCCGTGTTCGGTGCAGAATAAATCCGTATATTTGCAAAAAATTCATCCATGGAAGAAATCTTAACTTTCCTCGACGACGTCCTCCACAACAATAACCGCCCTTGGTTTCAGGAGCACAAGAAACAATACCAAACGGCGCAGGCCAACTTCAACACCTTGGCCGAGCGGATCATCGCCGGCGTGCAGAAATTTGACGACAACTGCAAAGGCCTGACCCTGAAAGACTGCACCTACCGCTTCTATCGCGACACACGCTTCTCGCCCGACAAGCGGCCCTACAAGACCCACTTCGGTGTGTTCGTCTGTCCCGAAGGCAAGAAGTCGATGCTGAGCGGCTACTATTTCCATCTTGAAGCCAAGGAGTCGGAATACCTCGGCCACAATATGCTCTGCACGGGGATGTACATGCCCGACACGGCCATGCTGAAGACCATCCGCGACGAGATCCTCTTCAACGGCGAGCCCTTGGTGGAAGCCATCACCAAAGCCAAAGGTTTTGACTTGGACACCAGCCATGCCATGAAACGCGTGCCCAACGGCTATCCCAAGGAGCACCCACAAGCCGAGCTCTTCAAGCAACGCGACTGGTTGGTAGTTCAGGACCTCTCTGACGCACGCCTCTCCGACCCGCACCTCGTCGATTGGGTGCTGAGCGAGTTCGAGAAGACTAAGGACTTCTGCCAATGGCTGAATAGAACCGTTCGGGGTGAATAAAACAATAGAGACGGTGCATGCACCGTCTCTACAAACCATTTGCTATTTCTTAAAGAATCACGCCAGTTCAAACTGCTCCAAGAACTTCATGTCGTTCTCGAAAAACAGGCGCAGGTCGTTGATGCCGTATTTCAACATGGCGATGCGTTCCACACCCATGCCGAAGGCGAAGCCAGTGTACTTCTCCGGGTCGATGCCGCTGGCGATAAGGATGTTGGGGTCGCACATGCCACAGCCCAGGATCTCGACCCAACCCGTGTGCTTACAGATGTTGCAGCCCTTGCCTCCACAGATGTTACACGAGATGTCCATCTCAGCCGAGGTCTCGGTGAAGGGGAAATAGGACGGACGAAAACGCACCTGGGTGCCCTCGCCGAAGAACTCCTGCACAAAGTGGTACAAGGTCTGCTTCAGGTCGGCAAAGGAGACGTTCTCGTCGATGTAGAGACCCTCAATCTGATGGAAGATACAGTGGGCGCGGGCAGAGATGGCTTCGTTGCGGAACACACGACCGGGGGCGATGATGCGGATGGGCGGCTGGTGGTTCTCCATCACGCGAACCTGCACACTCGAGGTGTGGGTGCGCAGCAGCACATCCGAGGCCTTGTTGACATTGGGCTCCTTGCTGATGAAGAAGGTGTCCTGCATATCGCGTGCGGGATGGTCGAGCGGGAAGTTCAAGGCCGAGAACACGTGATAGTCGTCCTCAATCTCGGGACCTTCAGCGATGGTGAAGCCGAGATGAGAGAAAATCTCATTGATGTCGCGGCGCACGATCGACAACGGGTGACGGGCACCTTTCATGTCGGCGGCAGGCATGCTCATGTCGAAGCCGGCATCGTTGCTGTGCTGACTTTCAAACTTCTGCAGTTGCTCCTCCACCTTTTCTTGAATCGTGTTCTTCAGTTCGTTGAGCTTCATGCCCATCTCCTTGCGGAGATCGGGGGCCACGTTCTTGAAGTCGGCAAACAAGGCGGGGATGATGCCTTTCTTGCTCAAATAAGTGATGCGGAATTCCTCCAAAGCCTCTTTGCTGTCCGCTTGGAAATCACGCACTTGGGATAATATCTCTTCGATTTTTTCTTTCATTTTTCTATGCTTTTAGCTTCTGGCAACTGGCTTTTGGCAACTAGCTGATTGAAAGGCCAAAAGCCAGCAGCCTTATTTCTCAATCGTAACAGAAATGATCGTGACAGGCTTGACGGGCACATCTCCGCGGCCGGTCTCGACGGCAGCGATCTTGTCGACCACCTCAAGGCCTTCGATGACCTCGCCAAACACTGTATAGTCACCATCGAGATGCGGGGTTCCACCCACGGTCTTATAGGCTTGGCGCTGACGGGCGCTGAACACTTTGCCCATGCGGCTTTCAAACATATCCAAGGTCCTGTCATCATACACCTTGCCTTGCACGATGTAGAACTGAGAGCCGCTGGAGGCCTTCTGAGGATTCACCTGGTCAGGCTGACGGGCAGCACAAAGGGCACCTTTCTTGTGGAAGTGGTTGTCCTTGAACTCAGCGGGAACTCTATAACCCGGGTCAAGGCGACCGTCCTTGTTTTGTCCACCTTGGATCATGAATTCCTTGATGACACGGTGGAATGGCGAGCCATTGTACCAACCCTCGTTCACCAACTTGATGAAATTATCACGATGCTGCGGAGTGTCGTTATAAAGTTTGGCCTTAATCGTTCCCATACTCGTCTTAATGACGACAACAGTTTCCTTTTCTGTGGCTTTCTGTGCTTGGCAGGTCAATCCGACCAATACCAAAGCGGCGATAATCAGTTTCTTCATATTTCTATATATTTAAAATTCAGCATTCCTCATTCATTCACAATGGAATACGTCACTTCCAGCCTCATCTTCTCTCCATCTGAAGCTTCAGGGCCGTTGATGACGTAACGTGTCGCATTGTAGGCCGCACCATTGATGCCTAGACTGAGACCCAGATTGTCTTTCTTGTTCATGATCATGTCTTGCATGTATTCCGTGATGCGGAAACTCACCGATTTATTACTTGAGCTGTAGGTTCCACCAAAAAAGTTGCTGCCTTCGTAATAGTCCGGCAAAAGGTAAGTGGTGGTATCAGAACTGAAACCCACAACCATGAAATTACTCGGAGCCTTATAAATTGAGTCCGTTAAAGCCAATGATACTGGCAAAATGAGCTTGGCCTCGTTGACTACCAAATGGCAGCCTTCCAATGTGTCGGTCCAATGACTGAGGTTGGGAAAATACACCTTGGCCCTCACGCCACCCATGGCCTGCAAATAGAGGGTCGACTGACCCAATGCGGCTTGGTCATCCAACAGTTGGCTCACAAATTCAGGATTGCCTTGTGTATAGTCGTGGTCGAAATGATTGAAATAGGTGTCAGATGAAGTTACGTAGAAATTGTAACGCATGGGCTTTTCTGGCGTGGAAGCGCTGTGGTAGTATAGTTGCAACAGCGTATAGGTGTTGTTGGTCAGATCAATGGAGCTGATAGCACCATTGAGACTTATAGGAGCGCAAGTCACGTAGAGACCTTTGAAGTGTTGCTTGAAAAGGTCGGGACGAGAGTAGGCCGAAGTATCAAGATTAACTAACTGGTTTCCAAGCTCTTGACTCAATTGAATACGGATAATAGGTTGTGCCACAGTGTCGGAGCCGATGATGTGCACTTTAGTCCTCGGGCGAGGATTAAATTGGTATCCGTTAGCATGGTCGACGCTGTAAGCGGCCACCGTCGAATAATTGTAGTATGTAGTTTCAAACGAAAGCGAGTCGGAAAGCTCGTATGCATGTACCGACTGCATCACCGTGGTATCGCCATAGTAGTCTACAAGACAGAGTTGCAGAACTAATGAGTCGACCACGGGGTTGCTACCGAAGCTCTGTCCAGCCACTGAAGGACGAAACTGGGTATAAAATCCCGCTTCTGTAGTGCCAAAGACAGGATCATGCATGGCGCCTAATAAGGCATTGGTTACATTGCTTGTGGTCACAGAGTCGAGGTAGGAATAGCAGACAATTTCGGTAGTGTCGGTATGATAGATGCCAATATAATTGTCGTTGGATATAAGATTGTTTCCGATGGTTTCAGGCGACTTCTTGCATGAGGCAAAAACCACAATCATTAACGCCAAGCAAATCAGAGCGATTGAATGATGTTTTTTCATCAGATTGAAAATTAGTTGAGGTTGTTCGTGCGAGATAACTCAAAAACGTTGTCCTTATTGTTTCTGAAGCAGAAGATCATAAAAATCGTTACAAGCCTGAGCGTAGTGCACCTGCTCTGAATAGGTGAGTACAGGCTTTTTGACGGTTTGTAGATGAGCGGCTATTTCAGGGTGCAGGTTCTCGGTGCAGACTACGATGCCGTCAGAATAGTCGATGGCGGCTTTGGTCAAGTTGACATAGTTGCCTTCCTTGAAATACTTGAGGTCTTTTGCCGTCATGCCTGGCAGCTTCATCATCTTGTCAAATCCACTCTTAAAATCTTCTTTGAAGCCATCATCATAGATGGAGTAAACAATTTTCGTCTCGTTGAAAAGCGGATTGTCCTTGACGTTCATAGCGCGCTTGATATAGACAGGCATCAAAGCAGAAATCCAACCATGACAGTGGATGATGTCGGGCGACCAGTTGAGTTTTTTCACCGTTTCGATGACGCCACGCGTGAAGAACACGCAGCGGTAGTCGTTGTCATCGCTAAACACGCCCTTTTCGTCATACATTAAGTACTTTTTCTTCGTAAAGAAGTCGTCGTTGTCAATGAAATAGATCTGCATCCTTGCCTTCTGGATGGAGGCCACCTTGATAATCAGCGGGTGGTCCGTGTCGTTGATGATGAGGTTCATACCCGAAAGGCGGATCACCTCGTGAAGTTGGTTGCGGCGCTCGTTGATGACACCGTAGCGAGGCATAAAGATGCGGATTTCCTTACCGCTTTCTTGCGTGGCCTGTGGCAGGTAGCGACCGATGAGGCTCATCGGGGTCTCCGGCAGATAGGGTGCGATTTCCTGGTGGACAAATAGTACTCGTGTCTTGCTAGTCATGGGCATTAGTTTGCTTAGAAACTACAAAATTACGCATTTTTTTTGGAATAACGCAAGAAAAAATTCAAATTTATTGATTTACAACCTTTTTTGACTATGGCTCATGGCCGATGGCTTATGGCTCACTTCAGCAAAAAGTGCTGGCCTCTCATCTTGGGTGAAGCGAGCCATAAGCTATAAACCATAAGCCATCCGCCTACAATAAAACAATTGACTAAGTCTAATTATCATTTCAACAATCGACACCTCAACAATTCAACAATCAACAATATTCCATATCTTTGCAAAATCAAACCGCATAACACCTCAGCCCGCTATGGAATACGAACACTTTGAAAACCAAGAACATGAATGGGAATCCAACCTCAAGGTCACCGAAGGCGTGGAAGGTCCTATCCAAGTCAACCCGAACGCTTTGGAGCGCATGAAGCGCAACCAGCAACAGCTGATGCCGCTGGAATGGTATGTCGACGGCATCATCAAAGGCGACCGGGTGGCACTCAGCAAAGCCATTACATTGGTGGAGAGCGCCCTGCCCAAACATCAGGACTTGGCGCAACAGATCATAGCGGCCTGTCTGCCCCATGCGGGAAAGGCTCTTCGTTTGGGCATCACTGGCGTTCCGGGCGCGGGCAAGAGTACTTTCATCGAGGCTTTGGGCGTGCATTTGTGTAACAAAGGACAGAAGCTGGCGGTATTGGCCATCGACCCGTCGAGCCAACGTTCCAAGGGCAGTATCTTGGGCGATAAGACCCGTATGGAGACGTTGTCGGTGCATCCCAATGCCTATATCCGACCTTCAGCCTCGGCTGGCACTTTGGGCGGCGTAGCTCGCAAGACCAGAGAAACCATAATCCTTTGTGAAGCAGCGGGATATGATACCATTTTCGTGGAGACGGTGGGTGTGGGACAATCCGAGACAGCGGTGCATTCCATGGTCGATTTCTTCCTATTAATACTCATCAGCGGCGCTGGCGACGAGCTGCAAGGCATCAAGCGCGGCATCATGGAGATGGCCGACGGCATCGCGGTGAACAAGGCCGATGGCGACAACGTGATGCGCGCCAACCGTGCCGCCGCCGAATGTCGCAATGCGCTGCACCTCTTTCCCTTGCCCGAATCGGGACAGGAAACCAAGGTGCTGACCTGCTCCGCCCTGACAGGTTTCCAAATCGACGAGGTCTGGCAGATGGTCGCCGACCATGTGCAGGCCATCCGCGACAACGGCTATCTTTATAAGAAACGTGCCCAACAAGACGTACAGATGATGTACGACTCGATGGACAGCGCCTTGAAAAACGATTTCTACCAGAACCAACTCGTTGCCGACCTGCTCCCCTTGGTCGAAAACGATGTGCGCGGCCAACGAATGAGCGCTTACATCGGAGCGCAAAAACTGTTGGATGCTTATTTTAATATGCTGAAACGGGAATAATTATTCCGACAGTGGTCGATATTCCTCCGCCTTCGCCTCATCCCCATTAAGCATATACAGCTCATATAGGTTGCGGTAGACTTCCTTGCGGACGTTTTCTTGTGCCTCGGTGAGCGGCCCTTCGCCCAATTTGGACAACACGCGTTCATATTCCGTTATCAGTTCAGGGCCTTCCTCGCCGTTCAACTCCATCGTCTTGGCGTTGTTGAAGGCAATCATCCAGTCTCTTAATGCCATAATTCTTGCTTTTGTTAGCGCAAAAGTAGAAAAAAACAGCGTAATCAAAGGAAAAAACAGCATTTATTCTTCTTTTGGATAAGCATGATGGAATATTTCTTATCTTTGCGCAAAATCTCGGGCTAGATACTGGGAAATCACAACCCTAACGCCCTTTAACGTCATGGTGGAGCAGCATCCGCCATCTCCCGTGCGCGAAGACGACAACCTCTCGCTCGGGAGATTGCGGGTCGCCTCATTCCGAGGAAGCGGAACCGCAATGACGATTCAGCGGTCGGTTTTGGTCCCGAGTCAAACTGTTGAATCTTTGAATTTTAAATCTTTAAATCTGAAATACAAATCGTAATGGACCAAAGAATTGCCATGAACCCCAATCGTCTGGTGCAGTACCTTCAGAAGCCTGCAGCAGAATTCACTCGCGCCGACATCATTCGTTATTGCGAGGAAAACCAAATCGAATTCGTCAACTTCCACTATTGTGGCTGGGACGGCAAGTTGAAGACCCTCAACTTCGTGATCCACAGCCTCGAACACCTCGAGAACATCCTCACCGCCGGTG
>JAEEGJ010024782.1_pt1 | contig 12398 bp, 12 predicted proteins | sample 8958761 | NCBI WGS metagenome assembly JAEEGJ01 (sample SAMN16246546, study PRJNA631951) | gut metagenome | biome: gut microbiome; feature: rumen; material: RS-attached | host: Bos | place: Iran: Karaj | collected 2018-10 | reverse complement strand
GTTAGGAGAAACAAGATGAAAAAATTTGGAATATCAGCGATATTTGCATTGGTGTTTTCAATTGGACTTTGGGCAGAACCGGTAGAGACCATCTCTAATCCGACCCTGCTTTTTTCCTCTGCAGGCATTACACAGTCTGTAGACTACGGCATCCCCTCTGGCTCACTCCAACTGATGTCTTCATCCAGCGATGACGTACAGGATGGCATTGTTGACCTGATTATAGAGATTCTGGGTTATCTCTGGGGTTACAACAATCTGGGCGTCACTTATGACTCATATCCGTATGCAACACATCCACGCTACATGTGTTTTGACGCGACATCCGGATACTTTGACATGACATTCCCCAACCACTTCTATCGATTTGCCCTGGACACCTCAATGTTCTACGACTTTGGCCTGTGGATGGGAAACTCCACAAGATTTGAGGGTGCCCTGTGGAAATTCTTTGGTCCTGTTGTTGAGTTGAATTCATATTTCAATACGGACAGCGAAAATCCATACCTTGCAGAGTCAGGCTACAAGGGAAACATACGCGTTGGTGGAGACTTTGCTTTAGTACAGACAAACCCAATCTCTGTCTGGTTCTACATGCAGTGGAACCATTACATCAACATTCCGCTCGATAACAGCATGATTGTCGGATTCATACTCCGCTCTTACCCAATCAAGCCCGTTCTGATTGAATGGCGCGTAGACTGGCAGTTCCTTCAGGAATTTGAAAAAGCCTTCTTTGAGTCTCATCTTGAAGTAGGTGCCATGGTTGCAGGTCCTCTTGAAGTATTTGCCGCATGGAATTTCAAGAAATATCCTGGATTCAATTACACAGGTCACGGTGCAGAAGCCGGAGTCCGTTTACATTTCTAGAAAAAAATCGCCGGGTTTATCTGCTTTCTTACTGCAAATAAATCCGGCAACATTCAAACCCGTTAACGTCTGTTTATTTTATTTCTGCAAGTGTTTTCTTAAGCGCATCCATTTGCTCAGCGGTACCGATCGTAATCCTTACAAAATCTTCGATTCCCGGTGTATTGAACAGACGGATAAGGATTCCGTTTTTCTTTACATGCTGGTATATCTCGTTGCCCGTGTGGCCTTCCTTTTTGGCAAACACAAAATTCGTCTTGCTGTCTATTACAAACCAGCCGTTCTTTTTAAGGAATTCAGTAAAAAGCTCCCTCTGCTCCACAACTTTTCTGGAAGTTTCCGTATAATAGGATACAGCCCTGCATGAGGCTATTGCAGCAGTTTGGGCAACATTGTCCACAGGGAAATGATTAAAGGAATTCTTGGCCGTGAACACAGCATTAATCAAATCAGGATTTGCAATGACAAAGCCAAGCCTCATACCCGCAAAAGAAAAGCTCTTGCTGAACGTGCGTACAATCACAAGATTCTTGAAATCCTTTAAAAGCGGAATGCAGCTTTCACCGCCGAAATCGCAGTAGGCCTCATCAACTATGAACACCCTGTCCTTGGGGGCACGCCTTAGCATGTCGGCAACCTCATCCCTGGAAAGGGAAATGCCGGTTGGGGCGTTTGGATTTGCAAATATTATGCTGCTGTTGAATTTGTTTGCATCCTCAAGCATCTTTTCCCTGTCCAAAGTCCAGTCGTCCTTGAGCGGAACAAGATCCATCGGAATGTCGTAAAAGCCGCAATATACGGGATAAAAGCTGTATGTGAAATTCGGGAACACAAGCTTCCTGTCGCTGTCAAAAAACGAATAGAACACAAAGCTCAAAACCTCGTCGCTACCGTTTCCGCAGAAAATCATGTCCGGAGTCACTTCAAAAGGAATCCTGTCTTTTGGATCAGGACTGCATTCATCTCCGTCTATCTTTGCATTGCATAGGACAGCACCGGATTTGTTCAGCATCGTGGCGATTTCCTGCCTGAGTTCGTTTGCATCGGGATCGGGATACAGGCCCAGTTTTTCAATTTTGTTAAGGGCAAGATCAGAAACGGCCTTTCCTACGCTTGGGTGAGGCGGATAAGGGTTTTCGTTTGCATTCAGTTTAATATACACCCTGTCCTTTGGCTGTTCACCAGGGACATAGGGGTGGAGGTTTGTAAATCTAGAAGAAAGCATTTTTCACTCCATTGTTAGAGTCAACGGCACTACTAATGCCTGCAAGACGGAAAACTGATTACGGAAGATTCTTAATCAGCTTGACCATGTAAAGCTCAATGTACCTCTTTAATGCCGGATGATTCTTTATCTTCATAAGAGATGGTGTATCTACCAGGGCATCTGCAAGACTTCCAACACGCTCGCGGGAAAGGTTCTCTGTCTTTAATGTGCGCAGGGTCTTTCTTGTGTAATCGCGGATCAATGTGTTGATGTCCTCAAGAAGATCATCATGAGCCTGTTTGCTTATGCGGTCGTTCCATTCATGCATGTATGACTCAAGTTCCCTGTCCATCGTACTGGATTCAGGGACAAGCTGATTTTCAACATTTGCGGCGGCACGTCTAAGCTCTTTCTTGCGGCTGAGTTTTGGATCCCCTCCGTCACGTGCATCAAGTTCGGCCTGTTTGGCGGCTTCCTTTGCCTTCTGCTCTTCCATAAGTTTCTTGGTGGCAGATTTTTCTGAGTCGCGCTTTTTCTGTTCCTTGCTCTTTCGTTTGACGGCTGCCATAATCCAGGAGAACACCGGAATAGAATACCAGAACGGAAGCTTTACCTTTGCGTCCGAGTAAATCTCATGGCGGTTGATCAAAAGGATTTCACTGTACGGAATCAAAAGTCCGTCACGGAACAATGTAATTCCCGCAACTTTCTCATCATAAGAGAGGACAGGCAGGAAAGAAGAATTAAGCAAAGCAAACAGCACTGGAGAACAGGCCTTGAGCTCACGTTCAAGACAACGTTCAAATGCCGGGGCTTCCTTCATTTCCGGCAGGGTCTCATACTCATGCAGGTATTTGAACCATGACTGGCACAAACTGTCGTGGATTATGTCACGTGCATCCTTGCTCATGCGGAGGACAAGAGGCAGAACCTTTTCCTTTAGGATGAAATATGACTGTACTTCGTTTACCTTAAAGATAAGCAGGGCAGGAAGATTTGCACCTATTGCCTGTGAAGCCATGTTTTCGATATGGTTCTTAAGGTCACTCTCTGAATATTTATTAATCAGCAATACACCGTTCTGATCCTTGAACTTGGAGATGTCATCCATCGTAAAATAATACGGCGGGTGCATGAGCATTTCATCCAGCTGCTTGAAGGCGGCATCCTTAAGGAGTTTTTCCGAAGCCTTGTTCTTGTAATATGATGCGGCCACCTCGATGACGGATACAGTCTGAAGAACGTTTATGTCCTCGGCACTCAAATCTTTCATCTTTGTGCAGTCTTGCTTGATGAAATAGCAGAGCTGGTTCCAATAGTAGAATGAATCACCGTTTGAACGGAGCTGAATCCATGTCTCTTCCGGTTTTGCCAGGAATGAGTTGAAGAAATTCTTTATGGAGATTTCCCTGCCCTGATTTGACTGAGTAAGCTTCTTAAAGAAATAGTCGTGGGCTTCATCCTTGCGCAAAAGGTCCTGAAGTTTTTTAAGACATATATTGATCAAAGTCTCAATTGAAACATTGGAAGGCAACAAAAGTCCAGGAACACCCTTGCTTAAAAGAATGCAGTAAAGGGTCTTGTCGTTCTGCTCAACCTCATTGTCCAGCAGACGGAAAATGATGTCGGAAGCCTGTTCCTTTTGGCAGATGTCGGTCGGTACCTGTTTTGGAAGATCATTCAGATTCGGGAATGGCCTTGAATAATTCTTCTGCATTTCGGCATAGGTCTCGGTATAGCGCTCGATAAAATAATTGATAACAACAATGTACTGCTTACCGTTCTGTGACACTAATGAAATCAGTTTTTCAGAAGAAAGTCTAGAAAGCTCTTCCTGGAGTGTTTCCTGAGTTCCGTTTACAAAGACCACTAACTCCGGGTTTTCATCAATATGATGCTGAGCATACCTTTTTAAATAGTCAACAAACTCCCCTGTCTCAACAATAGGAGTCCGCTGCTTGCTAGAATAAAACTTTAATAAAGTTAAAATAATTGAAGTTGTTGCCATAATACTTATTATATAAAAAATTACAATCTAAAACAAGAGGTAAAGAAAGGTAAGTGCCAAACATAGCAAAACTTACCTTTCTCCTAAAAAAAACTATCGTGAAGAAGCAAAGCTCTTGAGGCCGTTCCTTAAGAGGATTGTCAGCGTACAAATCGCAATGATCAGGACGAACGACAGTGAATTTATTACCGGGCTTACACCAAAGCGTATCATTGAGTAAACGTACAGCGGCAGAGTCGTACTTCCAGGGCCACTTACCAGGAACGTGATGACGTAATCCTCCAGGGACATGGTCACGCTCATCATAAAGCCGGATATGATTCCGGGCATGATTGCAGGCAGTATTACACGGAAAAGCGTCTGAACCTCGTTGGCACCAAGGTCATGGCTTGCCTCTATAATCGAATAGTCAAATTCGTCTATGCGGGCGCTTACCATCAGATACACAAAGGGCATACAGAATGTCGTATGTGCAATGTATATGGTCATGAGGCCAAGGGACATCTTTATTCCGCTAAAGAAAATCAGGAGCGAGATACCCATGATTACCTCAGGCAGAACCATCGGCAAAAAGCTGATTGACTGGATGTATCCCTTTCCAAAGAACTTGTACCATGTGATTCCGATGGCGGCCAAAGTTCCCAAAACCGTTGCGGTTGCAGAAGACGTTACCGCTATGATCAAGCTGTTCCACAGTGACGACCACAGGTCACCGCTGTCCATGATGAGTTTTTCGTACCAGACGAATGAAAATCCGGTAAAGTTGGTATCCTTTGACTCGTTGAACGAATAGAATATGATCACGAACAGAGGAATGAACAAAAACAGCAGGGACAATGCAAGCACCGTCTTGGAGAAGCTTATCCTTCCCTCGTGTTTTTTCCATTCGCGTTTGGCATGTCTGGCTGGCTCTGAGGGCTTCAGTTTTTTTGCAAAGAGTTTAAATGGATTGCTTTTCATTTTATGCCTCCCAGAGTGTTTCCTGCAAGAAGCGGTGTGTTTGTATTGGCCGCAATGTCTTCCTTGGTGGAAACTTTCTTGAGGTTTGCTTCCTTTTTGTTTGAGGCAAGCATCCACAGGATACAAATCATAGAGATAACCGTAATGACAAGACTGAACGCTGACGCAAGAGGCCAGTTCCTTGCCTTCTGAACCTGGTCAACTATGATGTTTCCAAGCATGTAGCTGTCCTTTCCACCGACCATCTGAGGTACGGTATATGAACCGAAAATCGGAATGAAGGTAAAGATCAGGGCGCTGATGATTCCGCTACGTACACCCGGAATAAGAATCTTTGTCATGGACTGCATTTTTGTTGCCCCAAGGTCACGTGCCGCTTCCAGAAGGCTAAAGTCAAAACGGTCTACAGCGGTAAACACAGGCAGGATTGCATACGGCAGATACATGTAGATGCTTACAAGTATGATGGCCCCCTGGGTAAACATGAACTTATGGGGAACGAAAACCGCATCCTTTGCACCGAGCCCAAGAGAATGGCCGATGTTCCAGAAGAAATGCAGAATGTTGTTCAAAAGTCCGTTGTCGCCCAAAATCGTCATCCATGCAAAAATACGGATGAGGCTGTTGGTCAAAAACGGAATGATTACCAGAATCAAAAACAATGTCTGATGCTTGCTTCTTGCCATTGCATATCCGCACGGAAGCGCAATCAAAATTGACACAAGGCTTGAAACCGTAGAGATGAAGAGGGTCCTCAGAAATATTTTTCCATAGGCGGGATCAAACATCTGCTTGTATGCCTTGAGCGTAAACTTGAATTCAACTCCACCATAAACATCGCGGGTCATAAATGAATAGGCGACGATTATGACGATGGGAACGATAAAGAAGATGGAAAACCACAATCCCATAGGCCATGCATAAAAGGGACCGGGATTTGATTTCCTGTACTTGGCACCGTGAGCCGCATTTGCAAGCTTAAGGTCGGCCGACAGCTTTTCCTTTTTCTTGGCCTCTTTCATTTATTTATGTCCTCGACGATGTATCCGTCTTCTGCTGCCCATGAGATATAGACAGTATCCTTCCATGCAATCTCGGGACCGTCATCCAGATAATTCACGTGCTGCTTGAATACCTTGACTATGCTTCCGTTTTCAAGGCGGACATAGAACTTGGACTGGAATCCCGTGTAAATCGGCTCTTCAACAACACCCTTGAACACGTTGATGTCCTTGCGTCCGTTGATTTTAGGCTCTTCCGTCGTTATGCGGATTTTTTCAGGACGTACGGTAAAGGCAACCTTCTGTCCGGGCTTTGTTTCCTCGTAGTCGGTTACCAGGATGTTCTTGTCTTCCTCGCGTGTGGCGGCTGTTTCTCCGGTAAGCTGGGCCTGCATTCCCAATGCCGGAGTGTTCAGTGTGACCATGAATTCCTTTTCTCCCTTTGGAGATGTGTATGGTTCGCAGTTGACCACAGTGCTTTCGAAAAGGTTTGTCTCACCGATGAACTGTGCTACAAACTGTGTGGCAGGGCTTTCGTAAATCTCAAACGGAGTGCCTACCTGGAGTACGTGTCCCTGGTTCATTACGGCAATCCTGTCGCTTACGGCAAGGGCCTCACTCTGGTCGTGGGTAACATAGATGAAGGTAATTCCGATTTTGTCGTGAAGTGCGTCAAGATCAACCAGAAGATTTGAACGGAGCTTTGCATCAAGGGCAGAAAGAGGTTCGTCCAAAAGCAAAACCTTAGGCTCGTTGATAAGGGCACGCGCTATTGCAACACGCTGCCTCTGTCCGCCGGAAAGCTGATTCGGCTTCTTGTACATGTGCTGTTCAAGCTGAACAAGATGAAGATACTGCTTTACTTTTTCATCGATTTCGTTTTTAGCGATTTTCTTAAGGCGCAACGGGAACGCTACATTCTCGTAAACGCTCAAGTGCGGGAAAAGCGCATAACTCTGAAAAACCGTATTGCTCTGTCTTTTATTGGCAGGAAGCGAGATTATGTTCTGGTCGTCAAAAAGAACGGTTCCTTCGTCCGGGAACTCAAAGCCAGCTATAATCCTCAAAAGTGTGGTCTTTCCACATCCTGACGGTCCAAGCAGGGAAAAGAATTCTCCCTGTTTAATCGTAAAATTAATGTCATCCAAAGCATGAAAATCACCGAAGTGCTTTGAAACATGATCAATAGAAACTGTACTGCCGTTCACTGTGGGTACAACTCCTGAAACTAAAATCACGCCGAAAATCTATGCCGACGCTGGAAAAAAACGAAAAATTTCATTCATTTCCATTACAGTACTTTCCTCTTATTTTGCAAATATGTCAAGGGGGTGAGCAATAATTCATAATTCATAATTCATAATTCTTAATTCTTAATCATCCTATAAAATCAAGGACCCCTGAACCGTGTGTTTTAATCAAGGCCGGTTTCAATTCCTCTTCCCAAAACCTGTCCTGAATGGGCTTTTTACCCGCCGTATAGCCGATATGCCTGTCTGCACGCACCTTTTCGCCATGAAAATCAGAGCCGCCGGTAACAATCATGTCCAGGTCACGGGCAAGTTTTTCAAGTCTCTGCGCCTGCCCCACACGGATGGCCGAATGCCATGCCTCAAGTCCTGCCACACCCTTTGAACGGATGTCCCTCATCGTTTCTTCCATCTTTCCCCAGGAGACATACATGGACAAAGGATGGGCCTGCACGGGGATTCCTCCGCTTGTCTTTATGGCCTGAACAGCCTTGTCCAGCTCCACGCCGATGCGGGGGATGTAACATGGCCTTCCTGACGCAAAATACACGTCAAATGCCTGCTGACGGTGCCTTACGATGCCTTTTTCCGCCATAAGCGAGGCAAAATGGGGCCTTCCGATGTTTTCCGTGCCATAACGCTCAAATACTTCCTCGTAAGTTATGTCAACACCATTTTCCTGCAATTTTTCCGCCATTTTTCGGTTACGATTTTTCCGTTCTTGCCGAAGATTTAGTATGGTGTCTTTTAATTCTTGAGAGCTGTGCGTAAGTCCTAGTCCCAGAAGATGAAATTCTCCAGTTGGCCATTCCACAGAGATTTCTATGCCGGGTACAAAGGTCATTCCCAGTTTTTTTGCTTCATGACTCGCCTCTGCAAGTCCTGCGGTTGTATCATGGTCTGTAAGTGCTATTACAGAGATGCCCTTGGAAGAAGCATAATTCATTAATTCAGATGGAGACATTGTTCCGTCAGATGCCGTTGAATGAGTGTGTAAATCTATCATATTCATTCAAAATAATAGCACAAATTAAAAAAATATGATATAATAAGTTTGTTTAAAAGCCACTTTCAAAATTCAACTGATTTTTGGAAGTTCAATAAAAACCTTTGTTATGCAAGGAGAAGTTTTTATGCCAAAAGTTTTGACTTATGCTAAAGGCTCCATCATTTTCTTTGAGGGCGACAAGGATGAACGTGTTTACATCCTTCAGTCAGGCTCCGTTGTTTTGACACAGACCGATTTGGAGACCGGCAACCAGTTGAGCGAACTGGTTAACGTGGGAGAATTCTTTGGGGTAAAAAGCGCCCTTGCCCGTAAACCAAGGATGGAAACGGCCAATGTTGTGACCGATACCCAAGTTGTCCAGATGTCAGTCCAGGAGTTTGAGAAACTTTTTGGCGGCAACCAGGCAGTTTTGATGAAAATGCTCAAGGTTTTCAGCAAGAGCCTCAGGCAGATTCACCGCAAGACAGAGACCATCCTCAAGACAGACGTAATATCTTTCCCTCCGGAAACAGGACTCCTTATCGTTGCAAAATGTTTCTTTGACGAGCAGAAATACCACTCATGCCGCAGCGTATGTGAAAAACTCCTGCTTAAATTCCCCAACGCAAGCAACGCGGGAACAGCAAAAAAGCTCATGGATCAGGCCATCACCCAGGAAAAGAGGCAGGCCGCAAGCAAAAGCAAGATTGAGGAAATGGCCGCATCAATCACAAAGGAAGACAACGCCCTCAAGCAGTTTGAGCTTCCTATGTTTGAGCGCTTCTCCAAGCAGTATGTGGACGGAGACGTAATCATAAGCGAATTTGAGCCGGGTGACTGCTTCTATCTGATTCAGTCAGGTCAGGTTCAGCTTGAAAAATGCATAAAGGGAACCATGAAGAACCTGGACATCCTTCGTCCCGGAGAATTCTTTGGAGAAATGGCAATTTTGGACAACTCACCCCGCAGCGCAACATGTATCGCAAAGGGCAAGGTAAAATGTCTTGAATTCAACAAGGAAAACTTCAAGATCCTTATCATGGGCAACCCGCAGATTGCAATGCACCTCCTAAAGCTTTTCTGCAAGCGCATCTACGACCAGCACCAGAGGTTCAGCATCCTTGTAATCAGGGAACTTCAGGCAAGAATCGCCAACGTATTCCTTATGTACGACGACATGACCCCAGTTGCAGAACGCGGACCGGACGGATCTCCAAGAAGGAAATTCTTCCTAACCATGAACGATGTTGCCCACTGGGCAGGCATAACCGTGGACGAGGCAAAAGAAGAGCTGAATAAATTCTCCGCAAAGAACAAGCTCGAGATTTATGACGACTTTATGATTGTTACCAACATTCAGGAGATGAGGCGCATAGTGGATGCATATTTCAGCACCCATGACAAACGCGTCGCAAAGAGCCTCTAGGGCATATCCGGAACAAAAAACTTAGTTTACTGGTACGACTTGAAATCCTGCACAATTGTGATTGCACTTCTTATTTCACAGCTGGGCAGGATTTTTGCTGCAGTTTGAACAGCCTTGTCCGCAACCCCTATGGAATCCGCCACACCATGCAATGTAATAACAGAAGGCTCCACCTCTGCCCTAAGGAAATTGATGTTCAGCTTGTAATCGAATAAAAGCTGGTTCACCAGACGCTGGCCCTTTAAAAGCTGTTCGATTTTCGTGCGGCCGTTGGATTCTTTTCCGGCATTGACATAATTCTTTACGACACCTTCAATTACCTTAACCGCATCCTCCAGGGAAAGAACGCTCGTATTAAGGGTGAGCATGTACTGGCTTGCATCCTCGTTGTCTATGTTGAAAAAACTCCTGTGGAAACCCTTTCGGTTGTTGTCGCTTTCGTTGATTCTGGCCTGAGCCTGCTTGTCGTTCCAGTTGAATTCTTTTTTAAGGCGTTCAAGACGGACCTTGTCGCAGGAAACAAGACGCAGGGAAATCATGTTGTCCACGGATTCAAGGATTTTAAAGGCACCACGGCCTATGAGAATGCAGTTACCCACGGAGGCCGCCTCTAGTACGGCATACTGCATGTAGTTCAAGTATTCGTCACGATCCTTGTTCAGGCTGGCAAAAAAACCGGGCTTACGCTCGTCATAACGCGACATTTTGGACTTGGGAAACCCCAGTTCAACTATGCGGGATTCTATCTGCTTGCGGTCAATGAACTTGTATCCAAGCTTTTTCGCCACCGCACCCGCTATTTCATCGCCCAAAGACGCTACCTGCCGACTGATTGCAATAACCGCCATACCCTGCTCCTTCTACAAGTATTTGGGAACCCCCATACCTACATTATAGACCCCAAATTGGAATAATGCAAAATTTTTTTTTGAATTATGGAAGAAAAGGGTTTGTCACGCGGATTCGAAATTGCTACGCAATTTCCTTTTTTAGGTTTGTCATTCCGGGCTCGACCCGGAATCTTAATCAGGCAGAAATTGGCTGCTTATACTCCATGATTGTAACTTCCTGGCCCGAAGAAAAACATTGGTCTGCGCGTTTATAAACATCTTGGGCTGTTTTCTCGTCCAGATAATATTCGCCTCAATCATCACAAATCTGGGCGGGAACATTACGGAAAATTACGGTTGCATTTCCACGTGTCAAAACTACCTGCGTAAAACCATCCTTCATTTCACCATATTTACAAATCGGACATTTCATTTTTCCCTCCTTGTTATTTAAACAAAGATAAAGGATGATTATTAAAGCCCATCAGCTTTTGCAGCACACACACGTCCACCACACGCGCCCCTGCACCACAAAACCTGATTTCCCTGCCACAAGAATCTTAATAAGCTGTGCAAGCCACACGGAAGCCTCGGTTGTAGCTACCGTATCTCGGGTTTTCGCAATTCCGGTTCGAAACGTCGCAGCTGTTGCTGCCGTAGAGGCTGCTGTTGCAGCCACCACCACGGTAGACGCGTTAGGACGATGACGAACTGTAATAGGTGTCACACCATGCACATACGTTTCCACTCATGTCGTATATCCCAAGTGTATTTGCTAGTTTCTTTCCTACCTCATGAGTTTTATTCTGATAATCATTCCTATCGAATGAATTATCATCATACCATGCAACATCATCTACTCTGTTGTTTCCAGAATATGTATAATCCCATCCTCCACTAACTCCACCGCGGGCTGCCATTTCCCATTCAGCCTCTGTTGGCAGACGAAATCCGTTGGCACTGTAGTTGCAGACTACTTTGTCATAAAAGTCATTTACTTTGTGAGGAGTATAGCCCCAGGTTGCAGGGTCAGTTTTTCCATCAACAGAATATGCTGGTGTAAGTCCCATTAGAATGCTCAATTTATTGCAGAAATAAATTGCGTCATACCAGCTTACATTTTCAACTGGACGCTTTTCCTGTACATCGTCACCATATGGATTATTCTTAAAACTACTCGGATTATATCCCATAACAGCCATGTAGACATCCTGGGTTATCTCGTGCTTGGCTATCTTGTATGCGTTGATGATCTGGATTCCCTCGGTTCCGGCAAAGTTTTCCATGTTTGCTTTTTTACCGGCAGGAATTACAGTGACCATCTCATCCTGCATTATCTTTATGGCCTGTTCCTTTGTTATGACCCATCCGGCATAAAATGTCTTTTTCTGTGTGGAACCTTTCGGTATGGACGTTACCTTTGAGCCGCTAAGGTCTGCGTTTGTGTACCATCCGTTGAAGGTGTATCCGGAGCGAGTCGGTGTGGCAAGAACCAATCCGTCTTCCGCTGTGTATGTGTCGGTATTGGCAGGATTTTGTGTCCCCCCGTTCAAGTGCCACTCAATCGCATACTCAATCTTGCTGTTTGCATCAACCAATACAGGCTGCGAGACAACCGGCAGTGTAGAGATAAAAAGTGCCAGTGCACATGGCAGTAACTTGAATAATTTTGTTTTCATAAAGAATCCTCCATAAAGATGTCTGATTTGTCATTCCTGGCTTGACCCGGAATCTTAACTAACAAGTTAGAATTACCATAACTTATAAACAACCCAAAGCCCCAAAAGTTGCTTCTTATAAATGATGATAACAAAAAACCGTGGCATCGGCAAGGGAGAATATAGCTTTCTCTCCCCGC
>JAEEGJ010024780.1_pt1 | contig 12400 bp, 15 predicted proteins | sample 8958761 | NCBI WGS metagenome assembly JAEEGJ01 (sample SAMN16246546, study PRJNA631951) | gut metagenome | biome: gut microbiome; feature: rumen; material: RS-attached | host: Bos | place: Iran: Karaj | collected 2018-10 | reverse complement strand
GTTTTTATACAAATCAGTCAACGTCTCCCCGAAATCTTCTTCATCATTTTCGAGGTAATAAAACGATGCTCCGCATCTGTCTTATTATAAACGCAAAGCAGATTCGGAGCAATCAAATTCAACTCCTTAAGTCCTGGGATTCTTCCTCTTCTACCATCTTAACCAAATCATTCCACTCTTCCTCTGTAATCAAACTAAAGATCTCGCCGAATTTAGTTTTGTTGTTTAAATAATCTTTCACCACCTCAAATGTTTTTCTCTTGTCTTGCTCCTTACACCATAATTTGAACTCATCATAAATTGCCGGATCTGCAGATTTTCTGTCAACAAAAACATACGGATTTGCTTTATCCAAAAACGCAGACAGATCATCATCTTGACATTCTTGTTCTAAGCATTCTAACGCTCTGTAAACGGCAATATATAGAATATTAATTTTAGTCATCTTTTCTTTCTCAATTTCGTACTATTTCTAGCATTGTTCTTTAAGTTTCAACCAACTCTACCTCATAAACAAGCTGTCCGGACCAATATCGTTTTGAATCACATCCGAATACTCGTTGCGCTTATAACCGTTCGACGTTACAAGTGTAATATGCACCGATTTTTTAGGATCAACCTCTTCGGTAAAGGAGTTTAACTTATTTATCAGGTTTTCTCTATAGTCTGCAGTCATCTCAAAAGCATTATCGGTGCATTTCATTTCACATAGATTAATAACATCATCACGTCTGTCAATTAAAAGATCTATTTGTGCTCCACCTTTTTTCTTTTTGCTCTTCCAAGAGTACTCCGAACTTTCAACTCCTGATATTCCAAGTGCCGCTTTGATCTGAGGAATATGTTCGAGACATACTGTCTCAAAAGCGTAGCCTCTCCATGTGTAGTATTCGGGCGATTTAATAAATGATTGCCATGATTTTATCTTTCCACCACGGAAATACAGACAAAAGAGTGTGAAGGGGTCTATCACCTGATAAAAACTGCCTTTTTTGGAAGAAGCAATACTTTTGTATTGCCTTATAAAGCCACACTGCTCCAGCTCACGGAGTGCCTTGGTGAGTCCTTCACCATCCGGAACACCCGATTTTTCTGCAATTTCAACTCGTTGAAGTCCTCTTTTCTGACCCGCAATCGTTTCAATGACCTTGACATGGTTGTCCGCCTTTTTAAACAAGGATTTAAAGAGCCTGTCATATTCAAAATGCAGATCTCCTCTTTCATTGAAGATCAAGTTGTCTACATTTTGAGCCGGGCTCAGTCTGTTATCAAGCAGATTCAGATAATACGGTATCCCCCCAAATATCATATAGCTCTCTATCATTTGATCCCGATTAATGCTAAACTCATTTTCGTTATAAAACTGCTTGCATTCACCCAACGTAAATGGATTTATATGAATCTGTCTGGTAATTCTGTTATGAAATCCGCCTTTATCATTAAGAATATTGCTTATAATCCATGAAGTAGCCGATCCGCAAACAATCAGAAGAAGGTCTTCCTGCGATGATCCCCAGCTGTTCCAAAAATAATCAAATGCCGACTTGAAATCAGACCTTGCTGTATCCATCCATGGAACCTCATCAATAAAAACTACCTTTTTCCCACCGGATGCATCACGATATACATCTTCTGATTCCAATATTTTACGAAGCCGCCTGAATGCCTCAAACCAATCCTTTGGAATCACCTTGGTTTCATCACCGTAATAGGTCAGGGATTCGCCAAAAGCTTTCAGTTGGTTTCTTGTTTTCGCATCCGGAATCCCTGTGGTATAAAAAGAAAATCTTTCATGGAAATACTCCCTTATCAGATATGTTTTTCCCACACGTCTGCGACCGTATACGATCAAAAATTCCGGTCTTTTTGATTCCAGACATTTTGTTATAATTTCCTTTTCTCTTTCTCTCCCGATAATGTTCATAAAGTCTTTGCCCTTCCTTCCCAATGTGTCGGTTATGTGCCGAATTCCTTTATAATCTGCTGAAAGTATCATTTCAAAGTTAGTTTCAGCAGATTATATGCAATTATTGTGCTATAATCTGCTGAAACTAATTAAACTATACTGTCATAAAACTCTGAAGTCAAGTTTTATTTTATTATTTTACCCGGAAACAACCGTTGCTCAACGCCTCTGCGCTGCTTGAGCAACCGACGATCGCTAGTACCATAGCTAAAATGAGCAGGAATGAGATAATCTTTTTCATAAACATTTCCTTTCCAAAAAAAAGCCACCGCCAAATGATCTTCGTTGCTTTCTGATCATTAGACGATGACTGGTCGGATTCGGTTCCGTTATACAATCTTCTATAATATTTCCCTCGCTTCACCGCCCTTATGCTCACCGGCGATATATCTTCTGCAGCCATCCAGCCATTTATCATAATCCGGTTTTTCAAAAGCTTCTGTAACATCAACATAATCTATAGTTTTTATAAAACCTTTGGCAAGTTCAAAGCCATTGTCAATAGTAATGGTTTTGTCTTTGATATAACGGCAAAATTCAGCATAATACGCCGGATCTGCCGAGCCTATGTCTTCCCACAAAAAAGGATTCATTTCACCGATCAAATTATTAATCCTGTCATCTGTGGTATCAGAATAATAATTGTCTATCCAAAAATACATCATTGTAAATAATTCAAATTCATTCATTTTTTGCTCCAAATATATTATGACTCAATCCCGTACGCTCATCCCACAAATGTGGAGGGTTGTTCAATCCCCCATCCTGAATTATCCCGTTTCTGGTAGTTGCCCATAATTGGCTTCCATCATCCAACTTCTTGTAATACCAATCAAGTCCTCTCTGATCTTTTCCTCCGTAGTATTTCAACTCATTTACCAAATCTATTATTCTTTGTCTGTTTTGTGGCGAATCCTCCAGATGTCCCCTCTCTTTTCGAAAAATATGTTTTAGTTGAGAATCATCTTTGGGTAATTTGTTAATTCCTTTAAGAGCATCAGGAATGTTTTGGATATTGTCTCCATATGTACCCTTGTATAAATCACTCTGTCCTGCTCCCATTAATCATTCCTCACAATACTGGTCCAATCCGGATACTCGACAAATCTCGTTTCGGGATACCTTTCCTCAATATGATCCGGCATCTTACTGTACACAAGAACTACCTCCGGCTCAAGTTCCTCCATCATAGCGTCCATCCCGGCTTCGAAATAATAACGATTCACTTTATCTTTAAGCTGACCATAACTACCGACTGAGACGATTGAATGTCTTTCTATGCCGGAGAAAGCCACTCTTTCCGGTAAAAATTTACGCGTGTATGTCCTTTCATCGCCCCATCTGACGCAAGGAATAACATAAACTCCGTGTTTCTGAAAACAATACCCTATAGCCCGACTACGATATATGTTTGTTATTTGAATTGCCAAGGGCATATCTCTGTATACCGAGCAATCCGGTGCTATAAATCCCTGATACTTCTTAAGAATCTCTATATATTCATCCGGGTGAACCAAAATATCCTTGAACTCAACATCATTTTCGTACTCACATACTGCAAACGACTTTGGATCTGCCTTATCCATCTTGCTGAACGGAACAAGATTGTTCGGAATGATCATCTTCTTAGGCTTTTTGATGATTGGCATTTCAAACACGCCATCAAATTCAGCCCCCATGACGAATTCCGGATTACATCCATCACTAAGACACGCTGCATTTCTAACCGCGCTGTCCACCACACTTCTCTTTTTGTTTGTTCGACGTTTTCTTCTTGTCTTTTTAACTTTATCGTCTGACATGAATACCCCCTCCAAATATTCCACACACTTTTCGATTCTTTCATCTCACTTATGTTTTTTTCTTGCAAAAGTGCAGCAACGGCTGATCTATACCTCCAACAACCTGCAAGGATTACCGGCCAATTCTTCCCTTAATATATCTACCACTCCTTCAACCAACTCTACCTCCTTGCATTTCAATATAGTCTTGCAAATCATCTATAATGCCCTGATTGCCGGTTGAATTATAGTTTTCATAACAAAGATCAATATAGCTCAGCACATCATACTCCTTAAACATATCTGACAATTCAGAATATGTTTTCTTCCAAGCCTTTGCTAACAGCGGTATTAAAACCAGCTGCATATTAAGCACTTCTTTATCTCTTGTACTCATAACATAATTCCCCCTTATTTCTTATTTTTCAATTATATCTACCTCTAGTATCCCTCCCTGCTTCTATGAAGAGAATACATCTACTTTCGTATCACACCCAAAAGTGCCTCATATTTCAGAAAGCCGGCTCATGATCTGCTCATACTTCAACTGATATGCAATCAGGCGTGGTACATATTCAGGAGGTGTTCGCCTTCCGGCCTCCCAGTCCTCCAAGGTTCTAATAGGGATCCCTGTGTGCTCCGAAAACTCTTTACGTGACATGTTTATACTTTCGCGTAGTTCACATATTATCTTAGATGCTTCCATTTCAATATCCTCTCGTAATGTTTATTTAAGTATATCACATTTCACTTGTCCACGCAATGCGTAATAAATATATATCAGAGACGAGCAAAAAGCCCGTCTCTGTATCACTATGTAGTATTGTAGACGACCCACAACGAAGAAGTGCTTACGTTTCCCCCGTCCCTATAGGACCACAACCCTGTCTTATCCAATATATCCTTCTATGATGCGTACAAGCATGTCATTGAGATGCTCAACCTCGTAATCGCCGACTGTGGGCTCGAGATGAGAACCGCCGATGCCGCTGTCGTCTGTGAGGAATGTGTAGGTTCCGCCGGTTGTCATGGCGAACGCTCTTAAGAGGAACTCCGTATCCTTATCAACACCGCTCGAAGCAACGGGGATGATCCTGATGCCCTTCTTTGATGCTGCCATGATGCTCTCATGTAGAGACTCACGGATTGATGCTGTGTTGTGAGGCGGTGCGTCGAGGACCATAAACATTAATTTGATGCTGTCGTCGTCCCAATCGTGGTCGTAGATCGAGCTCTCAAGAGCGAGCTCAACGGCTTCCTCGTAGTCTCCGCCGCCGTCTGCGTACTCACGTGCGAGGTCTGCAAGCGCGCTGTCGATGTCGGTGGTGAATTCGTAGGGCTTTACCACATAGGCGTCGCCGTGATCACGGTAGAAGTTGACGCTGAGTCTGACGGGGATATTGCCGCAGTCATCCTTCACGCGGATGATGACGTTCTCGAGCTCCTTCTGGAGGTAGCGGATCTCGTCACTCATCGAACCCGTCGTGTCGATTGTGAACATGAGGTCGAGCTTCTTGGCCTTGTTTTCTTCGGTTCCGAAGGAAACCTCGATGTTTTCCTCACCCGAAAGCTGTGCGGGAGTTATGTCGATGACCTGAATGTCCGAACCGTACTTCACCGTTACCTGTGTGGGCGCTGCGGCTTGATCGATCGCCGAATAATAGACATAGCACATTCCTTCATGATCCGTTACTCCGCTGAAGATCGTACCGTTTGATGTGTTGTCGATCGCGCCGTTTGACGCACTTGTGACTTCCACTGTCGCACCTTTTGCGAGCGCACCGGCTGCGGTACACTTTACAACAAGTCTTGTAAAGGGCGAAAGTCCCCACTTCTTGAAGAAATCGCTGTAGTTGTAGTTCTGGCCGTTGGCAAGGAGGTCCCGGATGAACCAGAAGTTCTTGTTGTCGTTCCACTCGCCTGCGGTGAGTAAACCCGAGCTGATCTGGTAAGGGAACTCGTAGGGATCGTCAATGATTATGGGCTCGACGGGATCCGTGATCCAGATCTCGCTGTCGTCGTCCCAGTCGCCGTAGTCCCAGTCACCGTAATCGCCGTAGTCGCCATACTCACCTATGCCCGCGCTGCCGTCTGATCCGGCATAAGAACCGTCTCCGGCGATCGCGATATCGGCACCGCCTTCACGTGCCAGACCCTTCGACTCTTTCATGTCGAACATAACGGGGCCGTCGTAGTCAGCTGCGCTCTCCTCTGTGGCTGCGGGAGCAAACTCGTCAAAGTTGATCTCAGCCGAAGCAGGAGTCTTAGGATCAGGTGTAGCGAGAGGTTTTGTCTCGGTTTTTGTTCCGGACACGTCTCCTGCTGCGGGGCTTTCAGCCTCAATGCTTGTGGTCGAGGTATCTACTGTGGGTCTATCCACCTCCACTGTTGTTCCCGAACCGCTTCCTGAGGCAGAGCTTTCTACAGGGGAGCTTCCTACCGGCGAAGAAGACTCGGTTTTACCTGATCCGGCAGCCTTTCCGGGATGAGATGCGACCCCGGACGAGGCCGGAGCCGAACTGTACGTTCCTTCTGTTGCAGAGCACACTGTAGGCTCGGTTTCGCTACTTGAACAACCGACGATCGCAAGTACCATAGCTAAAATGAGCAGGAATGAGATAATCTTTTTCATAAGCATTTCCTTTCAAAAGTTTCAAGTCCTTTCATTGGCACCGGGTTCTTCGCGTCTTCTGACACAATCAAAAACGGCCACCGCCAAATGATCTATGTTGCTTTCTGATCATTAGACGATGACCGACATGGTTCGGTTCCGCATATTTACAAATTTGTTCATAAGGCGCTTTTCACGGATCTGTGCTCTTTTGGGTCATAGTCATAAGGCGCTTTTCCCGAATCCGGGCTCTTGTTCCGTCAGGATTCTCTTGTCTTGGCGCCCATGGACTTGAGTTCTTTCTTGCGCTCGTACATCAACTGGTCGGCTCTGGTGAAGGCGTCGTGGAGCTGTTCGTCGCCGGGTTCAATGGTAGAGCAACCGACCGAGATGACCACGTCGTCGGTACCGATATTGGCCTCGACCCGGCGGTTGATCTCCCTGATCGATTCTTCCCTTGTTTCATAACCCTTCCCGACAAGCAGGACAACGAACTCGTCGCCTCCGATCCTGAAAACGGAGCCGTTCTTGAAGTGCTCGCACAAAAGGTCGCTGCCGTCCTTTATAAGCTTGTCGCCGGCCGCGTGACCGAGAGTGTCATTGACGTACTTAAGTCCGTTTATGTCGCAGACCACAACCGCAAGCTCTTTAAGCTCGCCGGACTTGATTCTTTCGTTAAGGGCGTTCTCCATATCCGTGAAGGCGTGCTTGTTTCTGATCCCCGTGAGTGAGTCGGTGTTCGCCATGCTGAGGAACGCGCGGCTTGTCTCCTTCTCGGCCTCAAGCTTGGTCGTCGAGATGACCTTGAGCTGCCACAACAGCAGCGCACCGAATATAATGAGCGCCACGAGCGTGAACATGATCTGATACCTGCTGAACGAAAGATTGCTCTTGCTGATGGCCTGGATCTGGTCGTAGATGACGCTTCCGCGGATCAGGACCGCCATCTCCCAGCCGGTCCCCGGGATCGGTGCATAGCAAAGAGTTTCCTCGGTGTCGTCAAACTTGAGGGTCAGTGTTCCTTCGATCCCGTTAACAAAATCACGCTGCACGCCCTCCCAGATGCTCTTCGGAAGTGCGAGCCGAGTTGCATCGAAAATGTTGTCCTTTAATATGTCGGGGCCGAGCTCGGTGTCCGAAAGATTGCCACCGGTGTTCGAATACAGCGCAAAATGCGTTCTTCCCTGATCGTCAAGGGCCAGCAGATCCACGATATCGTCAATGTCTATCTGAACAAAGCAGGCCTTGAAGGGCTTGCCCATAAGCGTTAATCCGTTAAGAGGGATCGCGAGACACAGCTGACGCGAGGAGCCGTAGACCGAGACTGTGCTGATCACGCGGTCCTTCATCGTCGGTTCGGCAAGGAATTCGTGACGCGAGCCACCCGTGTAGGTCGAATACTGTGTATACACGATGTCTTCCTCATCAACGAGCGCCAGGCGGTTCAGTGAGAGGAGCAGCTTCATCCTGCCGAGCTCGCTGCGCAGCTCCTCCTGATCGCTGATGCCTTCCTCCTTGATGAAATCTATCACCTTCTCCATCTGGGTGAAGTTGTTGTTGATCAGGTTGGTGATGATCTTCGCGCGGCGGTCCGCCATCGCCTCGAGATAGAACGAGCTCACCGCCGAAACTGCCTCATTCGTGCCCGTGACGGTCTGACGCGACGCCCAAATCGTGTTCGCGATAACGGTGACCATGATCACAAAGCTGCCTATCGCAGCCGTAAGTACAAATGTCTTGTTGGTGATACGTGATTTCATAAGAAGCTCCGTGAAGAATATTATTCAAAACCATGACCCACAATGAGTGAGCGCTTGCTCCCCCGTCCCCCGGGGACTATCGTGTGTCATAGTTACGATATATCTCCGTACAGCAGCTCCAGCATGAGCGGAGCGTCGTTCTGGTAGATGACGGTGGTCGGTTCAGCCTTTTCCTCGGGGAAGAGTTCGCCGGGGAGATGACCGTCCGCGATCTTGACTGCGACCTGCAGCGTGTCGAACCCGATCGAGTAGCAGTCCTGAACGCCGAGGCAGTATATCACGCCGTCCGCAAGAAAGTGGAGTGCCTCACGGTCATGATCCATACCGACGATCACTGCCTTGCTCGACTTTTCCTTCACTGCGCGCGCGGCTCCGACCGGATTGCTCATATTACAGCAGACAAATCCGTCGAGATCGGGGTTCTCGCCGAGAATCTTCAGTGCGAGGTTATATGCGTTATCAACCGAATCCATGTCATATTCGACCGCGACGATCTGCATGCCCTCGTACTTCGCGATGGTGTCTTTCGCGCCCTGCGCCCTGTCCTCATGGCACGGCGCACCGACGCTCCCGACAAGGATTGCCACCTTTCCTTTATATCCGAGCTTCTCGCAGAGGGCCTCCGTCAGGTCAACGCCGTCCTCGTAGTTGTGCGTGTTTCCGACATAAGCGATGCGCTTGCAGCCGGGCGCCGCATCAGAACTCGAAAACGTGATGACCTTCTGCCCGGAGTCCACCATCTCATCAAGGACCGGAGAAATGATCTCTTCATCGGCGACATCAACGCCTATAACATCGTATCCTTCTTTCACGGCCTCCCGGAGCCTTTCCACCTGGTCCTGCGCGGACGCCGTGGCCGGCGCCATATACTCATAGGTAATGCTTATGCCCTTGTCGAGGAACTGCCGCTGTGCATCCTCCATCCCGAGCGCAACCGCGTCCCACCAGGGGTGGACGGTCTTGTATGTGAAGTAAAATCTGTAACTGTTCTTGAGCGGAGTGTAGGGATCGAGGTCGTGATCGAAATCAACCGCTGCGCGCACGGCCTCTTCGAGATTTTTCGGAGCCTCTTCTTCTTTTTCGGAGGCTGAAACGGCATGATCCGCGTCCTCAACAAAAAGGTACTGCGCCCATCCCGACAAAAGGAAAGCCAGTGCGCAGACCACGCACAATATAGCGGCCAGACCAAGTCCGGTCAGGATCTTCCTTTTTATACTTGTCTTTTCCATCCGACACCTCACTGATGTGATCGTTGCAATTGTGCGTAGGTGCAGAGAGTACGATTGCCGCACCTTCCGGGCGGGGTCGTTCGCCAAAACGCTCCGGTAGGTCCGGAGAAGTTCGGCTTGCGTTTTTGTGTTATGCTTTTGTCCTCTACACGCTACGGCATTGTAACAACACAAAGATAACATTGTCCAAAACAAATATACGCTTTGCGATGTCGTATGTCAATATTCTGTCTGAAACTGCTTGCCGAAGTTGTTAAGATAGTAACTGTACTCCTTGTGGCTCACGAAAATAAAAGCCCAGTGAGTGTTCTTCTTTTCCTTTCTCAGCAAAGCAAGATATTCTTCTCCACAGAAACTTCTGAATCTGTGGCCCTCAAATAATGCGATCAACGGTACATCTGTGTATCCATCCGATTCTTTATAAATATATCTCTGTTCATTTTCATCATCCTTTCGTATTTGCTTTTTATGTATCGGCGCCTTACAAAAAGAATGATAACCGACTCTCCGGCGGAGTGATATAGAAAGAACCGTTATAACGGAATTTGGCATATATTCTAACCCCGATTCCACGCATATGTGAGCTTATCAATGCCCTGCTCCCCGTTTCGGATTTTCCCGACTTCCTCCACGCAGTATTTCACGGCTTCTTCTATGAATTCATCCGACATTTCTTTTGTGAAAAAGAAGATCGATTCATCCTCTACAGGCATGAAAAATGCATTCATATTATCGATCAGCCTTTCCGTGTTGAAAGAGCAGATCAGGTTGATGGGCTCATCCTTAAATCCGTCAGGCACAACGATGTCATTCGTCAAACCGTACTTATGAATGATATACTGATTCACGATCTGATAGTCCTTGTGCAAACGCTCTACATTACCGGGTATGGTCGGATTCCAGTGATATATGTCATATACGAAATGCCTGTACAGAGAATCCTGAACAAGGTGAAGGTAATAGCCCATATATAGGTCATCCGTCAGCATCAGGTTTCCAAACATCTCACGGTATTTGTCAAAATCATATGTCCTCTTTTTCCCGTCCATGACGTTGACCTTCAGGTGCGACTCGCCCGTTACGTTGCCGCCCTCTCCCGCATCGACAACCACCGCTCCGAACTTGAGTCTGCTCGTGTCGGTAAATGACACGCGTTTTGCCAATTCATTTGTAATTGCTAAGTGCACTATACTTGATGCCATAAAGTCCCCCTTTACCTTGTTTGGCTCACTTTGCTTTTCTTGCTTGTTTTGATTACCTTACTTGTTTTGCTTACCTTACTTTCTTTGCTTACCCTATTTACCTTTCCGGCAGCGGGATTTCCGATTCCGAGTTTTCCGCCGCCTTTAATCCGAATTATAACATAAAGCAGCACCCTCATGACACATATATCACAAGGGTGCTGTCCTATTCGGCAATGTGACAATTACATTTCTTCGGGAAGCAGTATTCCACCTACTCCACCAAGGAACAAGCTCCCGCTTACTCCACCGGGAAACAAGCGCCCGCTTACTCCACCGGGAAACAAGCTCCCTCTTACTCCACCGGGAAACAAGCTTCCGTCACGTACTCATCCGGATTCTGTGTCTGAGCCGGGCTCACATGATAAATGTTGAACATGTGACCATTCATCTTATAACCGTTTTCTTTGATCCATGATGCAACTGTCGCGTATGCTTCACCCATCTGATCGTAGCTTCCTTTGATCACGCAACTCGCCACCTTCACTGCGGGAAGCGTCTTGAATTTCACGTGCTCCGTGTCCTTATAAGAGCCGTTTACGGTCATCCATGCGACGATCTCAACATTCTCTTCCTTGTACTCATCATCAAGAAATTCTGCAGCAGCAAGGCAAGGGTCCGCCGGCACCAGATTTTTGCACTCTCCCATCATAACGCCCCAAAGCATCCCTTCATCCTCGTAGTGAGGAACAACCATTTGAACCGTAGCTGCATATCTCTCCGGTATTGTTTTTACTGTAACATCAAAATTCATATTCTGCTCCTTCCTCAGCCTTTTTCTGGCTGTTTCCAGAAGCATCAGCTTGTACTCCGTTTCTTTGGAAAGCTTTGTCAGTTCTTTCTGCCTCTCCGACAAAAAGGCTTCCATCTTTTCTTTATCATCGAAACTGTCAAGGATCTTGATGATGTCCGCAAGGGCAAATCCCATATCTTTTAATGATGTGATCCTTCCGACAGTAAAAAGCTGTTCCTCTCGATAATAACGGTAACCGGTGAAATCATCGATCTCTGCCGGTTTTAACAGTCCAATATCATCGTAGTGGCGTAACATCCTGATGCTTACTCTGGATAGTTTTGAAAATTCACCTATTTTAAGCATTTGTTTATTCCTCCATGGATATCTTTCTTGAGCTCACCACTACGATAATCCCTGACATAATGTGAGAGTCAATATGTTTTTTGCAAGTAGTTGATGCCATTGCTTTATATCCCCTCGTACAACCAATCGCCTTCTGTCCTCATCAAGTTGATTGAAATGATCTGCCACTTCTTGGCGATATGTCTGTATTGCAAAATAAGTCTGTCCAAGCGCTATAACCTCTTTCCTGGGATCGCCATTCTGAACAATTAAATAACATGCATATCGGGACAATTCGTAATCTTTTATCGGCTTGGATGTTGCTCCTGCATCCACGATTTTGCTGACCTCAGCAAAATCGTCCGGAACACTGTGTCCACTATTTTCACAGGCAATCATAGCTCGACCTATTACCTTTGAAAAATTCCTCCATTGAGTGTACTCCAGTGCCGGGGCAAGTTCTCTGGCACTCCAATACTCTCTACCGTCTTCTCTTACATGTTTAATATCCTCAAATCTCCTATATTCGCCCGCTTTTAGTTCCATCATAATATCTCCACATCTTGTTATTTATTATTGATCATCGCTTTTGTCATTTATAGTTTCAATGAGACCTGTAACTAAATCTTGCAATTGGGCTGCGTTTTTATTCGTGATTACAGGTTTTCCGGTTCTCTTTTCCACCGCCAATCGTGCTTCTCCCGCGGCTTCTCCACCTTCAATAGCGACCATCC
>JAEEGJ010024779.1_pt1 | contig 12400 bp, 10 predicted proteins | sample 8958761 | NCBI WGS metagenome assembly JAEEGJ01 (sample SAMN16246546, study PRJNA631951) | gut metagenome | biome: gut microbiome; feature: rumen; material: RS-attached | host: Bos | place: Iran: Karaj | collected 2018-10 | reverse complement strand
GATGACGATGACGAGGTGATCATTCCCGTTCAGGACGACAGTGAAGAGGACGGTTGATAAAAAATGGATTACACAATATTAAGAGATCTTGCGATCATTATCGTATTTGCTAAGGTTTTCGGACTTCTTGCCAGAAGAGTAAAGGCGCCGCAGGTAGTAGGTGAGATCATTGCAGGTCTTTTGATCGGTCCCAGCGTTCTTCACTTTGTTGATCAAAGCGATTTTATAACACAGATGGCGGAGATAGGTGTTATCCTGCTCATGTTCTCCGCAGGACTTGAGACTAATCTTAAGGATCTTCTCAAGACAGGATTTAAAGCATTTCTTATAGCGGTTGCCGGAGTAACGGTACCTCTTATAGGCGGAACAATTCTCTATATGTGCTTTTATGGATTCTCGGAAGTAGGATCTTCCGAATTCTACACAGCACTCTTTGTGGGAGTTATCCTGACCGCTACCAGTGTAAGTATCACGGTTTCGACTCTTCGTGAGATGGGTAAACTGAAGGGAGAGATCGGACAGACGATAATGAGTGCCGCGATCATCGATGATGTTATCGGTATCATAGTTCTCACATTCGTAATCGGATTTAAGAATCCCGATTCGAATCCCGGTAAAGTAATCATCAATACCGCATTGTTCTTTGTAGCAGCTCTCGGTATAGGATGGGTCATCTACAAGATATTTAAACTTGCGGATATGAAATATCCTCATACCAGAAGAATTCCCATTATGGGACTTGCACTTTGCTTCTGCCTTGCATACGTTGCAGAGACATATTTCGGAATTGCGGATATTACAGGTGCTTATGTTGCGGGTGTAGTTCTTTGCTCCATCAAAGACTCCAGCTACATCGCCGAAAAGATGGATACCAATTCCTACATGCTTTTCGGTCCCGTGTTCTTCGCATCGATCGGACTTAAGACAAACCTTACCGCAATTGACGGTAGTTTGATACTCTTCTGCATCTGCTTTGTACTTGTTGGACTTATCTGCAAGATCATCGGATGCGGACTTGTCGGAAGACTCTGCAGATTCTCCTGGCATGATTCACTTAAGATCGGTGTAGGAATGATGACAAGAGGTGAGGTTGCACTGATCGTTTCTCAGAAAGGACTCAGTGTCGGAATGATCGGTTCCGAATATTTCACCGCAGTAATCTTACTCATAGTAGTATCAAGTATTTCAACACCTATCATACTTAAAGCTTTATACGCTGCGGATGATAAACATCCGAAACAGGTACATGCGAAATAAAAAAGTAAAAGTACAAGAAACAGTAAACGCTCCCACTTCCGTAAACAAGGAAATGCGGGAGCGTTTTCATAATGCAATTATAAGTGTTACTTCGGACAGAGACAGACCTACAATAGGAACGCTTTCCGAAAAAACAATTCACGCCGTCATAAAAAATTATATAGAACCTGATGAAGATAAACAGGAGATCCCTATCGGTACCCATGTAGCGGATATATATACCGGTGATCATATATATGAGATACAAACAAGAAACCTTAAGAGACTGTGCGAGAAACTGACGGACTTTCTTCCGATGTATAAGGTAACGGTAGTTCATCCCGTTATAAGAAAAAGAAAAATATACTGGATCGATCCGGATACGGGAGAGATGACTAATCCAAGGCGCACATCACCTAAGATCGGAAGTATTGAATCCGCAGTCAGGGAAGTATACGGAATAAGAGAATATATAAATGATCCTAATCTGAGCGTTCGATTTGTTGTAATAGATGCGGATGAATTCAGGATAAAAGACGGCTACGGAAAAGATAATAAAAAATACGGAACGTGGCTTGATAAAGTTCCAACGGACCTGATCGAAGATATCACATTTGAATGTGCTGAAGATTATCTTCAGCTTCTTCCTCCGGAAATACCTGAAGAGTTTACCGTAAATGATGCTGCAGAGCTTGGTATGAAAAGAGATGAGGCAAGCCTTATAATCGCATTCTTATATAAAGTCGGTGTGATCGAAAAGATAGGAAACAAAGGAAGATCCTATCTGTATAGGTTAAAGTATTAAATAGATGGAACAGGGGGACGGTTCTGTCGTTCCACATGAGTCATGTGGAACGGCAGAACCGTCCCCCTGTTCCATCTTTAGATTTCATCCGGATCGGAGGGCTGAAGTGAGAAGATAAATTCACTTCCCTCACCGGGAGTTGAGATTACATTTATATTTTCACTGTGTGCCATAAGTATCTCTTTTACAATTGAAAGACCAAGACCTGTTCCCTTCTTGTCCTTTCCTCTGGAAGAATCTGATTTATAGAAACGATTAAATATCATCGAGATGTCTTCGGGAGGAATTCCTATACCGTTATCTTTGACAGATACGTAGATCTTATTTTTCTTTTCCGCAGTTTCGATCTTTATTACGGAATCATGATTTGAGAACTTAACCGCATTATCCGTAAGATTATATATGATCTGTTCAATTCTTCCTTTGTCAGCATGAACGAATAATTCATCACCGGTAAGTACAAGTTCGATGGCGATGGATTTTTTTCTGCAGGTTCCTTCGAATGTTTCCGCCACTTTTCTGACAGTATCATTGATATCAAAGTCGGTTATATCAAGATGCATGCCTTTTGTGTTCAGATTGTTGAGAGCAAGCAGTCCGTTGGTAAGTTTGGTAAGACGCTCGGTTTCATTAAGAACGATTCCAAGATATTTTTCGTGCATCTCAGGAGGAATGGTTCCGTCCAGCATTGCTTCGAGATAGCCCTTTATGGAAGTAAGAGGTGAGCGGAAATCATGTGATACGTTTGCGATAAACTTCTTCTGATCATCTTCCGAATCGGCAATCTTACCTGACATATAATTAAGCGCCGCGGCAAGATAACCCATCTCATCTCTGCTGTCTACATTTACTTCATAATGATAATTACCGTCGGCAAAACTTTCGGCACCTTTTGTGATCTTCCGGAGAGGCACATATACAAGCGTGGTGAAAAATATCAATATGATGAGAGACAGAAGGAACATAATGATAAGAGTAATGTATGAAATATTAAGAAGAGAATTACATTCTGCTTCAATCTCATCCATTGAGATATGAATAGTGACATATCCTTTGGTTCTGTATTTGGTGATGATGGGACATATTACGGAGAGAACCTCCTCATCAAATGAACCGAAGAAATTACCAACAAAATAATAAGAACTGCCTCCCGATGAAGGATCAAAATTCGGAATAACTACGGCTGTATCCGGATCGGAACTTGCGGTATCCAGAATGATGATACCGTCGGGAGAAATGATCCTGATATCCGCATCCATATATACACTCAGTGAATCGAGCTGAAGAGTAACCGTTTCCAGTGAGGTTCGGGATGAATATAATCCCTTCGCGTAAGTATCTGCGATAAGGGATGCCTCGGAATACAGGTTCTGGGCTTTTTGATTAATGATGTAATCTCTGGTTATACGAGGCACGAAAAGAGAGACGGCCAGAAAAGAAAACAGACCGAATATAACATATCCGATGATAAATTTCAGATAGAGTGTGTGTCTCATACTGTTTCGAACTTATATCCTTTACCCCAAATGGTGGAGATCCGCCAGGAATCACCTTCACCAATCTTCTCTCGAATTCTTTTGATATGAACGTCAACAGTTCTGGTATCACCGCTGTATTCGTAACCCCATATACGATCCAGGAGCTGTTCTCTGGTAAATACTCGATTGGGTGATGAAGCAAGGAAATACAGAAGTTCCAGTTCCTTGGGTGGCATATCGATGGTATTTCCTTTATAGGTTACGGAATAGTTTGTAAGATTGATCAGAAGATCCGGATATGCAACTGCATCTATATCGGAGTCGACAGTTTCTTTGACTTCGGCAGTTTTGGAAGCGGATCTTCTCAGAACTGCTTTGACTCTTGCTACCATCTCTTTTGAATCAAAAGGTTTTTCGATATAATCATCAGCACCGAGCTGAAGTCCCAGAACTTTGTCAAAGGTTTCACCCTTTGCGGAAAGCATGATGATAGGCAGTTCGGAATTGGTACGTACTCTTCTGCACACTTCGTATCCGTCTATTCCGGGAAGCATGATATCGAGAAGCATCAGATCCGGTTTGAATTCAGGTATTTTATCAAGAGCCGATTCACCATCATTAACGATGAGAGTGTCATAACATTCCTTAACGAGATAAAGAGATATAAGTTCGGCAATGTTATTGTCATCGTCGACGATCATAATCTTTTGTTTATCAGCCATAATCATTCTCCCTCTATTTGAACTTTACTATCGTGACTCCGGCGTCACCCTCACCGTATTCGCCGAGTCTGAATTCTGCGATGTTTTTCTGTTTTCTGAGATAAGCATGGACAGCATTTCTGAGAGCTCCCGTTCCTTTACCGTGAACGATACGTACGGGGGACATATGTGCAACATAAGCATCGTCGAGATATTTGGATACAGCCGAGACAGCTTCGTCGGTGGTCATACCGAGAAGATTGATCTCGGGAGAAATGCTGAGGGATTTCTCCATCTTCAGTGAACCGGAGAATGTTCCGGATGTACCGGGCTTTTCTTCGGGAACGGCATTATAATCGATCTTCAGATCTTTAACATTAACGGCCATCCGCATGGATCCGCACATTACAAAAAGATCACCTTTAGAATCGGGTTCACTCTGTACAATACCTTTCATTCCGAGAGAATGTACAATGACATGAGTATCTTTTGTAAGTTTGGAAGGGTCTGTAGCGGCAGCCTTTTTGCCGGAAGATTTTTTGGGAGTATCTTCTTTATCATTTAATTCTTTGATCTTTTCCCTAAGAGCTGTTCTTTCTTTTTCCAGATCTGCCATTCCGGATGTGATTCCGGCCTTTTGCATATCACGGATGGTTTTGTCAGCAAACTCTTTAGCCTCTTCCAGAATCTTTACAGCTTCATCGTTGGCACGTCTCATGATACCTGCTTTTTGCTCATCAATCTTAACGTTCTTATTGTGAAGCTGATCCTGAAGGGTACGGATCTTGGCCTTATATTCAGCGATTTCTTTACGGTCATTCTCGGATTCGATACGCGCTTGCTGAAGATTCTGTATCACATCTTCGAAACTTTCGGCATCCGCATCAATGTGCTTTTTGGCTTCCAGGATGATATCTTCGGGAAGTCCGAGCTTTTGCGAAATCGCAAAGGCATTACTCTTACCTGGAACGCCGATAAGAAGTCTGTAGGTAGGACTTAAGGTTTCAACATTAAACTCACAGCATCCGTTTTCAACACCATCGGTTTTTAGTGCGAAGATCTTGATCTCGGTATAGTGAGTTGTAGCTATGGTTCTGATACCGAGATTGTGCATGTGTTCAAGTATTGAAACTGCAAGAGCGGCACCTTCGGAAGGATCCGTTCCCGCTCCAAGCTCGTCAAAAAGGCAAAGGGAATGCCTGTCGGCTTTTTTGAGAATGTCGACAATGTTGACCATATGGGATGAGAATGTGGACAATGACTGCTCTATGCTCTGCTCATCACCGATATCGGCAAATATATCATTAAACACGCAAAGCTCGGAATGAGAAGCTGCGGGAATATGGAGTCCGGACTGTCCCATAAGACATAAGAGTCCTACAGTTTTAATAGAAACAGTCTTACCTCCGGTATTGGGTCCGGTGATAACAAGAAGATCAAAATCCCTTCCGAGTGAAATATCTATAGGAACAACTTTTTTCTTATCAATAAGCGGATGTCTGGCCTTTTTGAGGACAAGGTAGTGCTTTTTGTTGTACGCGGGCCTGGTGGCATCCATATTCAGAGCCAGTCTGCCTCTTGCAAAGATCACATCAAGTGTGGTCTGAGTTTTCTGATTCAGAGAGATCTCTTCGGTATGAAGTCCGCACTTTGCGCTTAAGTCCGCCAGGATCCTCTCGATTTCTTTTTCCTCCTCACGCATAAGTGTCCTGATCTCGTTATTGAGATTTACTACGGATGCGGGCTCTATAAAATAAGTAGAACCGGTGGAGGACTGATCGTGGATCATGCCGGGAACCTGGGACTTGTACTCGGATTTAACGGGCACGCAGTATCTGCCGTCTCTCATGGTGATGACAGCTTCCTGAAGATAGGTTCTCATGGAACCGTTTATCATGGAGGTAAGGGATGAATGGATCTTATCTCCGGTCTGAAGGATCTGTCTGCGTATTTTCCTAAGCTCCGGCGAAGCATCGTCAGCAATCTCTTCTTCGGAAAGAATACATTTTCTGATCTCACCCGATATAAGAGGGAGCGGAGAAAGAGAAGCGAAGAAATCTGAAAGTGAATCGGTAAACTCCGAATCATCCTCTCTTACGGCCTTAGCCCCTTCTTCCTGATCTACGGAATGCCTGGTGCCTGTATTAAGCGCAGAAAGAGCGGAGGCAATCCCGCCTCCGGATTCCTCCCCGTATTTAACGAGCCTTGCGGCGTTCTCAAGCTGTGCCGCTATCTGTAATAGTTCGGATGCAGAAAGGGAAGCACCCGAATCAAGCGATTTAACGATGTATCGCAAGTCGGCATTACCGCCAAAGCTTGTTCTACCGCTTTTTATAAGCCTGGACAGAGCATCAGCGGTCTGGGTCTGCCATTCATCGATCTGCTTTAAGTCACATACGGGACTAAGTGTTTTTATCAGCTCTTTTCCGGGAGCCGAATCAGCTTCTTCCGATAAAAGAGAGAGTATCTTGTCGTATTCTAATGTCTTTAAAACTCTGCTATTCATAGTATCTTAAGTATATCACAGGAAATCCCGTATTTCTTTACTTTTTTGGACCGTAAAGATATACTGAAATAACCATGGAAGATGTTAAAAATACGGAAAAATCCAATAAGTCTAAGACGGATAAACCGGGGGCTTTTCAACAGAGTATTATTACCGAGCAGATCAGGAAAAGGCCCATCAATAAATACCGTCTTCTGAGAAAAACCGCGATTACTGCGCTTCTTGCCATATTATTCGGTATTGTGGCATCCGTTACAATATGGCTTTTGGAACCTGTCTTGAGTAAATGGGTTTCTAAACCTGATGTGGCACCGGTAAGGGATGAAGTTCATTTCATTGATGCGGGTGATGAGATCACTCCTCAGGAAGTACTGGTAGATTACATGGATCAGGAAGCTATTCTCGGAACCGAGACTACGGATGATACTTCACTGACAGAGATTCCTCTTACGGATGAGCAGATTCAGGCACTTTTTTCCAAAATGATCCTCGATCAGAAAGACTACAGACTTCTGTATCAGTCTATGGCTTTGTATGCCATGGAGATAAACAAGTCGGTTGTTACGATCACGGCAATCTCCTCCGACACGGATTGGACAGGAATGATAGAACAGCGCAGCAACCAGTCTTCCGGTCTGATCGTTGCAACGGGAAATCTTGATATATATATTCTGGCGGATTACACCCCTCTGGCAGATGCAGATTCTTTTAAGGTGAGATTCAGCAATAACTATACCACCGAATGTAAACTCAGGGCGGTTGATGCGGCAACGGGACTAGCCATGTTTTCCGTCAAGTACACAAATCTGAGCTCGGATCTGGCAACAAATCCTCCCGTAGCAAGTCTGGGAAGCACATATGCTACGATCGGAACACCTGTGGTTGCACTCGGAAGTCCCATGGGAACCGTCGGATCCATCGGATACGGAATGATCAGTGCTTCCAGAAGTACCATAGAATATGCAGATACCGCAGATACAATGCTTCAGACCGACATATACGGAGCAAGTAATGCCGGAGGTTTTCTTTTTAACTTTACCGGTCAGGTACTCGGTGTCATAGCACCAGATCAGGATAAAAGCGATGTGGATGGACTGATATGGGCTTACGGAATAAGTGAGCTTAAGAGCAGAATTGCCGCAATGGCAAACGGAGATCCTACAATATATCTGGGAATAATCGGAACATACGTCACAAACGAAGCCAATTCCGAACTGGGTGTTCCGTTTGGAGCATACGTACTCAGGACAGATATGGATTCTCCTGCGATGCTTGCAGGTATCAGAACAGGAGATGTAATAGTAAGACTCGGAGATACTCAGATCACGAATTATTCCGACTATATTACGGCCCTGCAGAAATATGAAGTCGGTGATAAGGTTACTGCGGTTGTAATGAGAAAATCACAGCAGGAATACGTCGAGCTCGAATATATTATGACAGCCCGTTCATCAGGAACCATATATGAATAAACTAAAACAGTTTTGAAAGGATAGAAATGAAACATATCTCTGAATTTAATGAAGGCGATCATATAAGAGAAGTTTTTTTGTGTAAAGGAATCTCTCATGCAGTCACCAAAAACGGAAAAGAATACCTCAATGTCCAGCTGATGGACAGAACAGGAACCGTGGATGGTAAGATCTGGGATCCCGGAGATCCCGGAATAGACGACTTCGATAAGTATGATTATGTAGAAGTAAATGCTGATGTAAATGTCTGGAATAATGCTAAACAGCTCAACATTAAAAGGATCCGTATAGCAGGTGAGGGAGAATACGATCCCGCGGAATATCTTCCCGTAAGTTCCAGGAACAACGATGAGATGTACAAAGAGCTTCTGTCAGTTATAGACAGCATCGAAGATAAGCATTACAACGCCCTTCTCAAAAAGTTTTTCGTGGAAGATACCGAGCTTGTTAAGAGATTCAGAACATGCTCTGCTGCCAAAACAGTTCATCACGGATTTGTGGGCGGACTCATGCAGCATACTTTGGGAGTAGCTTCGGTGTGTGATTTTCTAAGCAAGTCCTATCCTGTTCTTAACAGAGATCTTCTTGTAACCGCTGCGCTTTGTCACGATATTGCCAAGACCAAGGAGCTTACTCCATTCCCGGAGAATGATTATTCCGATGAAGGTCAGTTACTCGGACATATAGTAATGGGATCGGAGATGGTGGGAGCTGCCGCAAAAGAAATCGAAGGATTTCCTAATATAAAACTCACTCAGCTTCAGCATTGTATACTTGCTCATCACGGAAAGTATGAATTCGGATCCCCCAAGCTTCCCGAACTTGTTGAAGCAATGGCACTTAATCTTGCGGATGAGTGTGATTCAAAGATAGAGATATACACAGAACTCTTTGAAGCAAATGCGGAAAAGAAGGGACAGTGGCTCGGACCCAGAAAATTCCTGAATGACTCTAACGTAAGGTCAACCATAACAACGGAATAAGAAAATGAAAGAATACTCTTTTAAGAAAAATGATGAAATCATTCTGACCATTGATGATATCTCGGACGACGGATCCGGGATAGGAAGGAGTGACGGATTCATTTTTTTTGTAAAAAACACATTACCCGGAGACCGCATCAAAGCTAAGGTGATGAAGGTCACCAAAAGCTACGGCTTTGCAAGATGCATGGAGATTCTGGAAAGCTCATGCGGAAGATGCAAAGCCCGTTGTTCCGTATTTGAAAAATGCGGCGGATGCTCTTTGCAGAATTACAAATACGAAGAGCAGCTTAAATACAAATTTAATAAGGTAAAAAATGATCTCATAAGGATCGGTGGTTTAACCGTAGAGGAAGCGGAAGAAAAAATGCTTCCCATTGTGGGAATGGATGATCCTTACAGATATCGCAACAAGGCACAGTATCCTGTACGTATGGGTAAGGACGGAAAACCCCATGCGGGATTTTTCGCAGGACATACTCATTCCGTAATTGAAACGGATGATTGCCTTATCGAACCCGAGATCAATTCAAAACTTCTTGATGCCGTTCTTAACTGGATGAACAAAAATCATGTTAAGGCATACGATGAAGAAACCGGAAAAGGTCTGGTAAGACATGTGCTTATAAGACACGGATTTACATCAAAAGAATGTCAGGTAAATCTTGTCATCAACGGAAGTAAGATTCCCGATGAAGCAGGACTTATCAAATTACTTACGGATGTAATGCCCGATGATCTTAAATCGGTAACCGTATGCCCGAACACCAGAAGAGATAATGTCATCCTCGGTGATTCATACAGAACGATCTACGGTGAGGGTTACATAACCGACACGCTTGTCGGAATTACATTTAAGATATCACCGCTTTCTTTCTATCAGGTTAATCCTATTCAGACCGAAAAGCTTTATGGTCTTGCAAGAGACTACGCATGTCTTTCCGGAGAAGAGGAGGTACTCGATCTATACTGCGGAATCGGAACGATCTCACTTATGCTTTCCAAGAAAGCAGGTCATGTTACCGGAGTCGAGATCATTGACAGAGCGATCAAGGATGCCAAGGAAAACGCAAAGATCAATGCAATAGGAAATGCAGAGTTTATTACCGGTGCAGCGGAGGATGTAATCCAGACAATGCTCCCCGGAGAAGGTAACAGAAAAACTCCCGATGTTGTCGTCGTCGATCCTCCCAGAAAAGGATGTGCAAGAAGTTGTATTGATGCAATCCTGACGCTTGCACCTAAGAGAGTAGTTTATGTAAGCTGCGATCCCGCGACTCTTTCAAGAGATATCAAGATCTTCCGCGAAGGCGGATATGAACTTGTAAAAGCAACTCCTGTTGATATGTTCCCGCACTCGAGTCATGTTGAGACGGTTGTATTGCTGTCACACGATAACTTATGAGGGAAAATGAAAAAACCTAAGATGAATAAGCCGTCTAAAAATGTGGTTCTTTTCATAATTATAGCGTTCCTTCTCCCGCTGATGATTGTTGCAACACAGAGCAGGGATTTAAATAATGCCATTGGTTTTGTCTTATACGGTATTCAAGCAGCTGCTCCTTCTATCGCAGCGATTGTTGTTTTTGCGGCAAACAAGGAATTGAGAGTATCTTTTTCTCGATTATTCCACAAAGATTATTTGACGAGAGCAATCTTTTTACCGGCGGTAATCGTTTGTGTTGTTATGATTGCAGCAAAACTGCTTTCATCCTTGATTATTGGAGAACACAACTCATTTTTTGGAGCCGTATCCTGTAAGCAATGGATTATCATCCTGTGGGCCTTTGTGGCAGAAGAACTTGGATGGAGAGGGTATCTGGAGCCTGAGCTCAATAAACTTGGTGTTAACAAACAGCTTATTCCAGGTATGGTTGGTTTGATATGGTGCTTATGGCATTATCATTACTTCATGCAGAATAATATTGAGATACCCATAGCGTTATTTTTGATCGGATGTATTATTGAAAGTTATATCTACAGTTTTCTGATGAGATTTACAAAGAATAATCTTATATCAGCCATGACCTTTCATTTTGCGTATAACTTAATGATCCACGTTGCGGCTATAAATCCTTCTGATAACAATGGGTGCTTAATCCCTTACGTAACAATGATGATAATAGAAGCTGTGGTATTATTTGTGTTGATATTATGGGATGTAAAAAGGAAAAACAGACAAAGCTTATGTGGATAAATGAATGAAAAGGATGATTATCGTACATTATATCGCAATATAATGAAAGTAAAAGGAGATAGAATGAGAAAAACAAGAAGTTGTATTTGTAAAAAAATATCCATCTTAAGCATGGCTTTTGTATTGCTTGGCATCATGACAACCGGATGCTCAAAGAATTCTGCGAGATCTACCAAGGATTCAATTGGGATAATCGGAGCGATGGATTCAGAGGTAGATACGCTGAAAGAAGCCACCGTTGAAAAAAAGTCGACAACTGTCGCTGGGATGGAATTTGTTGAGGGGAAGCTTAAGGGGAAATATGTGGTAATTGTAAAGTGTGGAGTGGGTAAAGTGAATGCTGGCATATGTGCGGATCTTCTCATCAATCATTTTGGTTGCAGCAGAATAATCAATACAGGAGTTGCAGGTTCACTTAATAATGCTATCAATATCGGGGATATAGTTGTATCCGTTGATGCAGTTCAGCATGACTTTGACGCCACTGCCCTAGGGTTTGATAAAGGTCAGATACCCTATACTGATATGTGTATATATACTGCTGATGAAATGCTAAGGAAAACGGCAGTAAGTGCTGCCAAGGAAACTGCTCCTGACAAAAATGTATTTGAGGGCAGAATCTGCTCCGGAGATCAGTTCATAGCGACACCTGAACAAAAAGATAAGATTATAGCCGATTTTAACGGTATGTGCAGTGAAATGGAAGGTGCTGCCATAGCACAGGCCTGCTATCTGAATAATACGCCGTTTGTGATTATTCGTGCCATCTCTGATAAAGAGGATGGATCACAGCATATTGAGTTTGAGACCTTTCAGGAAGAGGCGGCAAAGAATTGCGCCAACATAGTAGAATATATGGTCGAAAAAATGGAATAGGAGACATAATGAACGTGATCTTGAGATACTTCCCAGTATGATAAATGATTTTTGGAAGAAGTAGACTATCTCGTAAATAACTTGATATGAACCCAAAGGGATCGATTAGCGATCCCTTTTAGTTTGCCCGGATTTCCGGGCTTTTT
>JAEEGJ010024778.1_pt1 | contig 12400 bp, 8 predicted proteins | sample 8958761 | NCBI WGS metagenome assembly JAEEGJ01 (sample SAMN16246546, study PRJNA631951) | gut metagenome | biome: gut microbiome; feature: rumen; material: RS-attached | host: Bos | place: Iran: Karaj | collected 2018-10 | reverse complement strand
AGCCTGAGGCTTGTGGACCATTTTGTGAAGCTGGTCGGCAAGTACGATCTTCCGACAGAACTGCTCAGGATCGAGATCACGGAGTCCGCGTACATGGACAACCCTTCTCAGATGATCGAGACGGTCAGCAGGCTTCGTGAGGCAGGCTTCAGCGTTGAGATGGACGACTTCGGAAGCGGTTACTCGTCCCTTAACACACTTAAGGATGTTACCGTTGACATGCTCAAGCTCGACATGAAATTCATCGAGGGCGGTAAGAATGCCGAAAGAGGCGGAAGTATCTTAAGCTCAGTTATCAGGATGACCAACAGGCTTAACCTTGCTGTGCTCGCAGAGGGAGTTGAAACCAAGGAACAGGCCGAATATCTGAAGAGTGTCGGATGTATCTACATGCAGGGCTTCTACTTTGCACGTCCCATGCCCGTGGGCGACTTCGAGAAGATCCTCACCGGCCGGGAGCATGAGCTACCGATCACCGGCATCGATCCTTACAGTGAGGACGGAACTGTGGACTTCCTCAACGCTTCCGTTCAGAGCACGCTTATATTCAACAGTTTCGTGGGCGGTGCTGCGATCATAGGATTTGACGACGGTGAAGTAGAGGCGCTCCGTGTTAATGAGAGATTTTTCGATGCTATAGGAGCCGACCGTGACAAGTTTAATGAAGGTAAGTTCGGGATCCTCGACGGACTTGACGATGAGAACAAGATGAAGCTCATCGATACATTCGAGTCGGCAGCCAGAGACAATGAAGAGAAGAGCTGTGAAGTCATGTTCGTCAGGGAAAAGGGCGAAGAGGTCTATGTCTGCTTCCGTGTGAGATGTCTTGAGACCAGTGGTGATAAGCATTTGTTCTATATCATGGTAGACAATATCACCGAGAGAGTTCAGCTCGTCAAAAACAATACGCGTCTTACCAACAAGCTTATTGATATCATGAACAAGGTTCCTGCGGGGATCGTCGATCTGGAGGTTGTTGGGAATGACCTTCACCTCCTGTATCATAACAGTTATATGCCCGAGGTCTGCGGATATACGCAAGAAGAGTACGACAGGGTTGTTATGCCGGATCTTTCAAAGACGATCCATCCCGATGACTGGAGCGTGATCCAGGGCGCCATCAAGCTCGCCAACGAGGAGAAGCCCAGAAAGGCATCCGTCAGGTACAGACATCGGACTGCCGACGGCTCTTACAGGTGGATCGAAGCTCAGTTTGCAGTTACGCATGTTATCAGTGGAAGACTTTACGTAACCGCTCTTGTTGAGGATGTTGAAGATATGGTTGCGACCGAGACAAGGCTCGCGATCCAGGAGAAGCGCTACGACAGGCAGCGAACGCTTATGGACTCCGTTTTCTCGGATATCCCTTGCCCGGTTATGCAGTTCTATCACAGCGACAAAGATGATGCGTATCTGCTTGTCAACTGCAATGATGCTGCTTTCAGCCTCTTTGGGTACAGCGACATGGATGAGTTCAAAAAAGACATCAACGGCAAGAAGAAATCTTTTGTTGAGGATGAGAACGAAGCTTTCTTTAAGGCGGTAGATGATCTGACCGCCGGAAAGATCGAGAAGTACGAAGCCGATGTTGTCTTTAAGAGACGCGACGGTTCGGAAAAGAAGTGTAAGGATCTTTTGTCGAGGATCGTACACGAAGACCAGATATTCATTCAGCACATCATTACGGAATAAGACAGAAGAGAGCCGGCGACATCCGTCGGCTTTCCTGATGTTTGCAGCATGTGAAATGTATGAATATAAAATACAAGATTGGTGAATTGTATGTACAATAGGCGATATTTCGAAATAAATAATGATAAATTATAATATATTTTCAAAATATGCTTGACAATTTAAAAACACGGGCGTATAATTCGAGTATACCAATCAGAAAGGTAGACAAAATCTTTTTAGGAGGTACGGTCCAACAAAAACATAAGTAGGTCGTAGTCGACCAATCCTCGGAACTATACTTACAGAAGGAGGTACATTCCAAAGGATACTTAAGTTGAGGTCATAAGACCGAGGGTCAAAGCTCTGGGAGACCCGGAAAATCTGAACAAGGAGGTACGGTCCCAAGGAAATGCTTGCATGATCGTAGTTGATCAAAATCCGGAACTATAATTACAGAAGGAGGTACGGTCCAAAGGAGACTTAAATCTATTATGAACTATATAGGATGAGGGCATCGGTGGAAAGAAGAGACCGATGCCCGTTCGCTTTATATAGATTGGCACTATGCAGTTTTGAGAATTCTTTCCAAGGATTCTCGAGGAGGCTTTTTATGGCAGGACTTGATATAAGTTCAATGGATCCCAATGCAATACCGGATCTGTCGGTGGCGATGAGCACAGTCAAAGTTCAGAACCGGGTCGCTGAGTCTGTGATGGCTAAGACACTTGATGTTACCGAACAGGGTGGACAGGCGCTCATCGACATGATGCGTTCTTCTATGGAAAGGTCGGTCAACCCGGCTGTCGGAGGGAATGTGGATGTCAGAGTTTGAAAAGAGAATAGGAGTTCAGCTGATCGATCGGTCGAAATGCGGGTCTTAGGACAGGCGTTTCGATCGATTAATTTTCTGAAAATTTCGGAACAAAAAAGACAATTTAAACAGTTGACAATCTGAGGGTCGCACTGTATAATCGAACTTGCGTGTTGAGGGAAACGAAGTTTTCCGAAGGACATGCAAAGCTGAATAATGCGCGAGTGGTACAGTGGTAGTACGTCGCCTTGCCAAGGCGAAGATCGCGGGTTCGATCCCCGTCTCGCGCTTACACAACAAAAAGCATCCGAGTGGATGCTTTTTTGTTGTGTAAGCGCGTAGACGGGGACCGTTTTCACGTGAACCATGTGAAAACGGATCCCCCACCCACCGCAGGGCGGTGGGTGCGACGCATCACTCGCTCGGGCTCGCTCGTGATGCCGGGTCTCGCGCTCGCACAAGATGGACCACGAGGGACGGGGGTTGTGGACCATGTACTTCAATGGTCCATAACCCCCGTCCCCTGTGGTCCATGTTTTCCGCTAATTCAGCCAAGTCATTAGAAATATGCTCACGAAATAAGCATGTTACTGCAGAATTGATTATGATATCGTGAAAAGATAAGAACACTATGATAGAATAGGGTTAATGAAATATAGACAGGGGACATTTTATGGAGCAGGTATTATTTGATATTCAGAGCTTTGATAAGTATAAAGAAGATAACCGCCGGGAAGTAAAAGCTGCTGAAGGCGGACTGCCTTCAAGTCTGTGGGACACATATTCTGCAATGGATAATACCTATGGTGGTGTAATCATCTGCGAAGCTGACAAGGGACCTGGAGCGCCCGTTTAAGCTTAATGGCATGGTACGTGAGGATGAAACACCTATACATAAGTCTGTCAGGGAAGCACTTGTAAACTGCCTTGCAAATGCAGATTTCTTCCTTTCACGGGGAATCGTTATAGAAAAATTTCCGGACAAAATAGTAATGAAGAATCCCGGAACCAGCATTGTCGGAAAGAAACAGATGCTCCGCGGAGGCGATTCTGAACCTCGGAATGCTAATATTATGAAAATGCTTAATCTCCTTGGTTTCGGTGAGCATTCCGGTAACGGTGTGCCGGATATATTCTCTGTATGGGAAAAGGCGGGATTAGCAGAGCCTGTTATTGAGGAACACTTTGGTGAAGATGGGCCGAATAAAACTGTGGTTATTCTGCCCTTGGTACTTAAAAATCAGGCCCTTTTTGAAAAAAGGCCTGAAAAAGGGCCTGAAAAAAGGCCTCATAGAAAGGCTGATGACATTGAAAAGCGTATTATGCAAGTCTATGAATTAATTGCAATCAATCCGTCGATTTCGCGTCCAGAAATAGGGCAACAGCTCAACATTTCTTTAAAGCAGACTCGAATTGCTGTGGATGCGTTGAAAGAGCGCGGAATTATCCACAGGGAGGGATCTGCAAGAAAAGGGCTATGGGTTATCGACAAAGAGTTATGAAAGTGGAGACATAAAAAGATTTATGGAATTGAAAGATTATATATTTGTGACCGGTGCCAGTGGCATCGGAAAGACAACACTGGCAAATGGGCTTCTCGCACATTACAAGACAACCTGCATAGAACAAAATATGATTCCAGAATTCATTTCAAGGGATGGGATTGAACCGATGACCGGAGAATTAGGCGTCGCTCGTGATGCTGGGTCTCGCGCTTATTTTTATGAGCGGAAGTTCTGAACAGATCAGAACTTCCGCTTTTTTCTTTAGTCCGTTGATTTTTGATTCAATATGTGTTATGATAATACAAACAAATACATTTGCATGATGTTTATATGAAATGTATATGAAATATGGAGGTGATACTATGGCAGAACAAGTACTCATTCAATTTAGAGCAGATAAGACATTAAAGCAGGAAGTAACAGATATATATGAACAGCTTGGTATGGACCTTCCTACGGCGTTCCGCATGTTCATGAAGCGAAGCAAGCAAGTTCGTGGACTTCCGTTCGAAGCTGTACTGCCTGAACAGAATAATAGGGAAGGCTTTAAGAAGGCATTTGATGCGTTACGGGCAGAGGCTGCTGACCTCCCTGAAATGTCTCTTGAAGAAATCGATGCCGAAATCGCTTTAACAAGAGCAGACCGAAAGAGAGGATAAGATATGGTCTATGCAGTAATAGATACCAATGTATTCGTCTCGGCGTTACTTACCAAGACAGAAGATGCTGCTACAGTTCAAGTATTCAAAGCTATTGCAGACGGTCGTATTACGCCATTGTATCATAAGGAAATACTGATGGAATACAAAGAGGTACTTAGCAGACCCAAGTTCCATTTCAGCAGTTCAGTGATAAAGGCTGTACTTGACAGAATCATTGAGTGTGGCGTTGAGGTATTTCCGAAGCCTACAGGTGAGATTCTTATAGACGTCGACGACCTTGTGTTTTATGAAGTTGTTATGGAAAAAAGAGATGATGATTCATATCTTGTCACTGGGAACAAGAAGCATTATCCTGTAAGAGACTGCATAGTTACTCCGGCAGAAATGATGAAGATACTGAATGATATTTAAGATACACGATGTTAAGATGCTATGGTGAGAGTAAAAGTTCCACATTGCCAAATCTGCTTATCCTGACAGAATTCGGGTATATAGTATAAAATGGGGACAAAAATGGGGACAACTCCTGGATAGGGTGCTTTCCTCCTTGATTTTATTGGGGTGTGGAGCTATCTCGACTTCGATCCCCGTCTCGCGCTCGCAGAAAGAATAAGAGGTATCCGATCGGATACCTCTTATTTTTTCTGTGAGCCACTCCGTGGCTCAGATTCGCTTGAAGCGTGCGAATCAGGATCCCCTCAGGAGAGGGAACGCTATCGTTCCCTCTCCTGAGCGACGCATCCCGCGCAGGGTTAAAGCGCGGGATGCTGGGTCTCGCGCTACTCGCTGAAACGGTGGATCATGTTTCCTTGAAGCATGGAAACATGATCCCCTCAGAGTGCAGGTGAAGCCTCTGCACTCTGAGCGACGCATCACTCGCTCGGGCTCGCGCGTGATGCCGGGTCTCGCGCTCGCGCAGGGGTAAAGCGCGTGATGCTGGGTCTCGCGCTGCGCGCCCGAGAGAGGATCATCTTCATCTTCACAAGGTTACAAATTGTGTTGAAAAATGACAAAATACATGCTATAATTAACTGATTCTTGCGTATTTTACGGATGTGCAGGATTGAGCAGGCCGGAAAGTGAAGAAGTCCAGTAATTATTTTGTTTCTGCGTATAAAAGGAGTAGCTATGATCAAAAGAAGAATCAGTGGATTTATGGCATTTGTTATGGTTGCTGTTTTGTTTGCGGGTAATGTGCCTGCTTATTCGGCAAGCCGGAAAACAGTTACCGTTGATACGGAACTTCAATTGTGGAGTGCGATGGAGGATTCCGGTGTTTCAAAGATCATCTTTAAGCCTGATTATGAGAAAAACAAGGCTGAAAGAGAGACTCATTGGGATGATTATCCTGATTATGATCCCGATGATTATGAGCCGGATGAAGATGATCCCGATTATGTAGATGAATATGACACTAAAGACTGGCAAAGTTATTTAATCCCGAAAGTGGATGGATCCGAAAATAAGGAACTGGAAATCATTGCTCCCTACGGTTGCGTTCAAAATAATGCTTTATTCAAACACATTACAGTAACCGATGCTGTTTTATTTGAAGAATCTGTCAGTGGTAATGTCATACTTTCAACCGCCGATAAGATTGAATTTTGTGTTGATGCGAATTGTACTGTTAAAGAATTGACTCTGGAAGGGAAAAATTCAGATGTGACAGGTGGGAATGTTTTCCGGGACAGAGGTTCAAAAATCGAATCAATAATATGTAACAGAGACTGGGCAAGAGTATGTGTGTATTTAGGAGATGAGTTCGAAACTGATATTACCCTTCTTAAGAAAACAGAGCTGATAGTTACTAATCATAATGATAAGAAGACCCCAAAAATCTCTGCCAAGGCCGAGGGCTGTTTTGTGCAAGCCGGAGGAAAAGTAGAGCTTACCGCTTATGAAGACACAGCAGTTTATCTGTATAAGAGCAGTATATCATGGTACAACGGGTATGATTCGATCATCAAAAAAGCATCCGCGGGGGTAAATGTTTCGATCGCATATGACAGGGATGGCGATGATTCTGTATTTGGGTTATATGGATGGTACGTCCTCATCGCCGATGGCGGTTATGTTGAATATGAAAGAGCAGAATTCTTCAAATTAGCGGGAGATGAAAATAGCGGGGCAAGCGAAACCGAATACCCGGATGTAGAGGAGGAAGAAGAGGAAGAAGAGGAAGAAGTCTCGGATACAGAGACAGAACTCGAGTACGATAATTATGAAGACTGGCTCAAGTGGATGGGCTACGGCGATGACGAGGAAGAGGATGACGAATTGCCTCCCGTAACGGAACCTGATGTTATTGTTACCTCTGTGGGCGGAGTGCTCGATCCGAGCTTCAAAGTTGAGATAAACGAGGAGAATTTCCCCGATGAGGTTTTCAGATATTATGTCGCAGCTCATTTTGATACCAACAGTGACGAGATCCTTTCCGGTGATGAGATCAGAAATGTTACCGAGATCAATATTGACGGTTTACGGTTCGAAAAGGGACTAAAGGGTATCGGATACTTTGAGGGAGTAACCGGGCTTTCGTGCCGGGACTGTGAGCTTGCCAAGCTTAACATTTCGAACCTGGTCAATCTTGAAGAGGTTGATTGTACAAATAATAAACTGGAGTCGTTAGATCTTTCAAAACAGAAAGGTCTGAGAAGGCTGTCGTGCGGATTGAATCCACTCAAGAAGCTGAATCTTAAAGGACTGAACAACCTTGAAGAAATAGATTGTTTCAGAACCGACCTTGAAAAACTCAATTTGTCGAAGCTCCTGAACCTTAAAAGCATAACCTGTAAAGAAAGCAAACTGACGAGTGTTAAGCTTTCAAAGCTTCCTTCACTTGAATTGCTTGATTGTACAGCTTGTGAGATATCAAAGCTTGATCTGTCGGGGCTTCCTTCGCTCACAACGCTTGAGATCCCGGGCAACAAGATCACCTCTATAGATCTTTCAAAGATGCTCTCGCTGCAAGACGTGAATCTGGCGGCCAATCAGCTTGAAAAGCTTGAACTGTCCGGTCACAAAAACTTAAGAACACTTAATTTGGCTGAAAATCGACTGAAGGAGCTTAAACTGTCGAATCTGCAGTCACTCCGGGAATTGTACTGTCCTTTCAACGAGCTCACGGAGTTTAACCTGTCCGATCTGAAATCGCTGGAGATAATGAACTGCCAGGATAACAAGATCAGGAAGCTTTCGCTTTCAAAGCTTCCAAGCCTTGCACTGCTGTGGTGTGATAACAATGAGCTTACAACTGTTGATCTGAGCAAATTAACTCACCTTACCGGTGTCAGCTTTGAAGGCAATAAGCTGACGAAGCTTGATCTGTCGGGTCTTTCCGAACTGCAGGATATTAACCTTGCGGGCAATCCGATACCTGAGATCGATATTTCGGATTGTGATTGGGAGATTAATTGTTACGTCGATGAGACTACCAAAGTCATCGGGACCGAAAACAAGTCGGGAGACTTGGAAATTAAGTCCCCTGAGACCATTTTGTACACGATCGATGAAGCAACATTCCCGGACTTAAATCTTAGGAATTATGTTGTCAGAAAAATCGATAAGAACATGGATTGGAAGCTCTCAAAAGAGGAGATCAACACTACCGTATGGTTGGATCTTGAGAACAAATCCATCAGTGATACCACGGGTCTTGAGGTCTTTACCGAGTTGGAAGGGCTTAACTTAGCCCGTAATAGTCTTTCAAAGGTCGATCTTTCGCCTTTTAAGAAACTGTCGGCATTTAGCTGCGCAGCCAATGAAAGTATTAAAAAACTCGATTTCTCGGGACTTAAAGAGCTCGCATACATTGACTGCCGCAATACCGGGATAAAGAAGCTGGATGTATCGGAACTTCCAAACCTTACTGTACTGTATTGTGACAATACTCAGCTCACTGAACTTGATATTGCAAAAAACAAGACCCTTAAGGACCTTAGTTGTCAAGATCTCAAGCTCAAAACCCTTGATGTAGTAGCGGATCTTACAGAGCTTCAGGCAATTGATTGCTCGGGGTGTGGGCTTAAAAAACTTGATGTTTCGAAGCTTACGAATCTTGTGAATTTGGACTGCAGCGACAATCAGCTGAAGGAACTTAATATTTCGGCTTGTAAAGAACTGTGGAATCTGAACTGCAACAACAATCAATTGGAGAAACTTGATCTTTCGGCTTGTAAGGATTTGAAATCATTGGCTTGCTCCGGTAACCGGATAAAAGAGCTCAGTATTAAGGACAAGCCGGATCTTACTGAAGCATACTGCCAGGAAAACGAGATGACGAAGATCACCATAAAAAACGTTCCGTCACTCGAAAAGCTTTACTTGTCCAATAATAAGCTTAAAGAACTCAGCCTTCCCGCACTTCCGAAACTTACTTATCTTGGAGCCTCGCTTAATGAACTGACAAGCTTTAAGTCTTCGGATATGCCTGCGCTGAAGAGTTTATACTTACGTGGCAATAAACTCCAAAAACTGGATCTGTCAAAAATGACGGCATTGGAACATCTTGACTGCGCTTTTAACGAGCTGACAAAGATTGTTTTCCCGGAGGATAATGTTACTTTACAGGATGCTTATTGTCAGTGCAATGAACTGAAGGAGATAGATATAACTTCGCTCCATGCTCTGCATTTACTGAGCATTCACGACACCAAGATCAAGCAGGTGGATGCATCCCGGTGCTCCAGAACCTTTACGTTGTCCGGCAGTGGCAGCGAGGTCACCGTGAGACGTTATGGTGACCCCCCGCTTTCGGGCACAGAGGAAGACAAGAAGCCGGTTTCTGTTGTTACAGAACAGACCGTACTTAAAGAAGAAAAATACCCTGAAGCGTATAAAGCGCTTTACGATGCTGTTGAAAAGCGAGAAAAGAAAGTTGACCTTTCGAAGTATTCACTCAGTGATCTGGAACTGTATGCTTTGTTTTACAGAGTGATCGAGGGTAATCCGCAATTCTATGATGCCCTTTATTCTGGACAGAGTAACGGTATTGTTACCATTTACTACGATAAGGGTGACAAGGACAGGAAAAAATTTGACAGTGCAGTAAATGAAATACTCGGCGGCATCGATCCTGTTTGGACTGATGTGCAGAAGATCATCTATATACACGATTACCTGGTAACCCATGTTGTATATGCATGGGAGGAAGGATATGAGAGAATAAGGCCGGATGAAAAAGCAAACACGGCTTATCATGCGCTTGTCGAAGGACGGGCTGTCTGTGACGGTTACAGCAGAGCATTCAAGTACCTTATGGATCTTATCGGGATTGAATGTGATAAAGTCAATAGTATACAATTGAAGCATTCGTGGAATGTTTTGAAGCTTGACGGCAGTATTTACTTTGTTGACGTGACCTGGGATGACCCGGCATCGTGTCAGGGATTGTACTGCGAACATAGGAATCTGCTCGTTGACAAAAATAAGCTTATAACGAACGGTCATACTTCTACCGACTGGATTGGAGCGTCGAGCCGTTATGATCTTTATAACGATATTGAGACCTCGAAATACTACAACAGTGCGTTCTTTACGGAATGCTATTTTGAGATCCCGTTCATGGGAACCAAAACGGCCTTTGTCGGCGATGACAGTTTCTTCATATACGACTTCGAGACCGATGAGACAAAGATGTACGATTGTATGAGAGACTGGTGGAGAGGCTGGGATGATGACCAGAGTCATCGTTATCAGCGTGATTATACGTCAATTGCGGCAGTCAATGGTTCATTCTACTATACTTTAAGCGATGGTTGGATCGTTAGATTTGTGGAAGACGGCGAAGACGAGCAAGTATACGGCATGACCCAGGAAGAACGTAACAACGGTATAATCTACGGAATCTCATCTGACGGAAATACGCTTATATACAATGTCAGAAAGGGCATTAATAAGCCAATATATAAAGTCGGACGTTTTAAGGTTCGTTGATAGTTTATGACAATCAAATACTGATCATTTGTCCCCACCGGGTCCGGTCGTCTGATCGTGTCCGGAGGGGGCAATTCTTTTGTGAAAATCTTCTTTATTTTTCTTCGTGAGTGGTATAAAATGTTAGGAAAATTTCCCGGAAGGCGATATTGAAAGTATCCGAAAGGCACTGTACACCGGAGGAGTGAGACGCAACATGGAGCAGGAACGTTTATGAAAAAAAGGAACAGATCCGGAGGAAATCTCCGCTATGCTTTAAGACAGATGTGGGAAGCTGATAAGCTGCTTCTCATATTCACGATATTCAAGAATTCCATAGAGCAGATATTCTATGTGTTTTTCTTTGTTTATCTGACAAAATACATCTTTAACTGTATTGAGAACGGAATAGAGTACAGCAGGCTCTTTTGGTTCCTTATCTTTGCATGTCTCGGGCATGTATGTGTGCATTTTATCTGCGGGTGGTACGAAACCTACAGAAAGATCAAGATGCCCGAGGTTTACAGGCATATTTTTCACCGCGTGATGGATATTTCGGACAGGATAAAGCTTTCTGATTATGAATCTCCCGAATTCTACGACAGATACGCGCGTGCACTTGACAGATGTGCCGAATCGTCGATAGACCTTGCGATACGGACCGGCGTTTATATCGGAAACGTCGGCGCTACCGTCATGTCTCTCGTCATCGTTGTGACTGTCGATCCGGTACTGCTTGTTTTTATGATAATCCCGATGGTCGTCAGCCTTTACTTCGGCAAGAAGAACGGAAAGTGTAACTATGATCGTGAAAAGGCGATCACCAGGGATAAGCGTATCGCTGATTACACGAAGCGTGTGTATTACGAGAAAAAGTATGCGGCTGAAGTCAGGCTCTTCGATATCAATTCGATCATGCTTGACAAGCAGGAGAAGGCTGTGGAGAAGATGGCCGAGGTTTCCCTCAAGTACCGCATGAAGTCGGCCTTTTACTCGTTCCTTATGAGGGGCAGTTATTCGATACTTGCCGGGATCGCCGCATATATCTACGTGGCTTTTCGTGTGAAACACGGTCTTACATCGGATATCTCGAGCTATGTAGCCATGATCTCGGCAATGGCTTTTTCGACCAATCAGTTAAAGGATGCGGTTGAGAACAGGATATTCCTGAACAATGAGTCGAGGCTCTTTAAGAACCTTCGGGAGTTCCTCGAGACCGAAAGAATTGAAGAAGAAAAGAAGCCTGATATCGGTGAGATCAGGAGTATCGAGCTCAAAGGAGTTTCGTTCACATATCCGGGTGCCGCGGACAGTTCAATAAGGGATGTAACGCTCAGCTGGAAGAAGGGCGAGAAGCTTGCGATCGTCGGGTATAACGGTGCGGGAAAGACAACTCTCATAAAGCTTATAATGGGTCTTTATCCCGTTACGTCGGGCGTGATCCTTGTCAACGGAACGGACATAAACGAGATAGACGGTGATGCCTACCGCAAGCGCTTCGGAACGGTTTTCCAGGATCTGCAGGTCTTCGCGATGCCGCTTGTCAAGAATGTCCTGATGAGAAGCCCCAAGGGGCCTGAAGACTATGAGAAGGCTAAAAAGGCGCTCACAGACGCGCAGTTCGATGTGAATGATCCGGGACTTACGAACGGACTAGATACGATCGTAAGTCGTGAATTTGATGAAGCGGGCTTTATCCCTTCGGGCGGACAGGCGCAGAAGATCGCAATCGCGCGTGTTTTCGCGCAGAGTCCCGACATGGTCATCCTCGACGAGCCGTCGTCGGCACTCGATCCGCTGGCGGAATATAACATGTACAACAACATGATGCGCCT
>JAEEGJ010024776.1_pt1 | contig 12400 bp, 15 predicted proteins | sample 8958761 | NCBI WGS metagenome assembly JAEEGJ01 (sample SAMN16246546, study PRJNA631951) | gut metagenome | biome: gut microbiome; feature: rumen; material: RS-attached | host: Bos | place: Iran: Karaj | collected 2018-10 | reverse complement strand
GGTCATGTCGTGTACTGGTCTGTCGAAGAAAGAAGTTGAGCATCTTGCCCAATAACTGGTCACCATGCCCATAGAGACGAGAGAATATTACGACCAGAATATGAGAACCGAATTAGACATTATCGCCCAGAAAGACTACGCCGTAAAGCAAGGCGAGGCCAGAGGTCGCGCTGAAGGCGAAGCTAAAGGTCGTGCTGAAGGCGAAGCCAAAGGGCGGGCTGAAGTTGCCAAGGCCATGCTGAAAAACGGTTTAACCGTAGAAATGGTCATGTCGTGTACTGGTCTGTCCAAGAAAGAAGTTGAGGAATTGACTGTTTAGACACACCAGACCACACAAAAAATCATTAACCACTGCAGCCTCAATCCCACATAGTTCCTGCTTCGGCGCTGCGGGTCAGGACATCCTCGAGCTGGGCGAAATACGCGGCGACAGGGGAATCCGGCGATGAGAACGCAGCGCGCAGGGGCTCCAACAGAGCCCGCGCCGCTGCCTCGTCCCCCAGATAAACGTAGTGCCACGCCATCTCCAGGCGGGACAGGCACGCCCCGGCACTCTCGCCGCAGGCTTCCAGCGCCACCACCGACGACCGCGCATAATCCAGCGCCGTCGGGTACTCGTACGCCATCGCCCACAAGGCCGATAACGGCAGACACGCATACCCCCGATAGTAATCGCTCCCCGCGACCTCCGCGGCCGACAAAGCCTTCTCAAAATAGCCGATGGCCCCCTCCCAGTCCTCATCCAGACGCGCGTATCGGCCCAAATCGTAGTATTCGGCGGGAGACAGTGCGGTTTCCCGGCCCGAGCAGGAGGCCAGTACAAGCAATAGCCATATGAGTCTGCGCAAATGCATATCAGTCCGTAATAAATTGTTCGGCCGACGAGCCGCCGGTGCCGATGCCGTCGGTCCCTGCGGTTTCTCCAAACGGCTACAACCAGCAAGCATCAGCAATCCCAATATGTATTTTGCACACTTCATCTCATTATCAGTCATCCAGTATTTCGTTCTAAAACAAAACTAACACAAAGAGAAACGTCATGCCCGACATCATCCTCGTCATGCCCTTCCGATCAGGCATCTCCGTCAAAAGAGTTACCTTCGACATACAAATCTATTAATCATTGTAACCTATGACGACAAACGAAATCCTGCAACTCGAGGAGAACAACACTAACCTCGTTGTCCTGTACCGCGAAGGCATGTTCTGGAAAGCCTATGAACGCTCTGCCTATCTGATCTGTACTCAAATCCATCCATTCAGAGTCACAACTCATTATATTTCAAAACTTGCCGGGGCCTCCATCTCGTCCATTGGTTTCCCGGACACCAGCCTGGAGAAGTTCATGGGCAAATACCATCCCATCGCTCGCAGCTACGATTCCATTACGTATTCCGGATTCCATTCCGTAAACGAACAGGACTTCCTCATCTGGAAAGAACGACAATCGCTCCCGAAAGCACCGAGCCCGCAACCGACGCAAGCCCCAACCCCAACCCCGACCCCGACCCCGAAACCGACGCAATCCCCAGCCCCAGCCCCACCCCCAGCCCCCAAACCCGAACCCCGCAAACCGGACACCCCATTCTACCAACTCCCCGTTTACCGGAAGACACAGGACCTCTATCAAAAGGTGGTTACCAACAAAGTGCTCGAATCCATCCCCAAGGCGACCAAGAAGCGGATGCTCGAACCCACCCTCAAAGACCTTATGGAAATTCTGGTCGATATTTACGAAGTCCGGGAACTCGAACGTCTTCTGGACAAAGGTGAAACCCCTTTCGCCAAAGAAATGCATCGGGATACCTGTCGCCTCCTCCTGGAAGCAAAGCGTAAAGCCGCCCGCTGTATCATCGCATTCCGGCTTATCTTTGATACCAAAGTCGAGTCCCCGCACAAACTGCTCCTGGTCCCGCAGGACCTGTACGAGGAGTACGCCGAAAACCTCGTATCCATCCATCACCAGCTGGGCTTCTGGGCCCGTAAACACGAGGAACTATGCAAATAACCCGTAACGAACTCTACCGCGACCTGTTCCAGGCCTACCTGGACACCCGCAAAACGAAGAAAGGCTCCGACGCCCACATCGACTTCTACGTAGATTTGGAGTTCAACCTGCATCAGATATGCTCTGACATCATGGCCAGGACATACGACCCCGGCCGGGCCAAGCGCTTCCTCTGCGAAGACCCCGTCAAGCGCGAGGTCTTCTGCTCCAGTTTTGCGCACCGAGTCGTGTGCCGCCTCCTATACAACTATCTAAGCCCCCTGCTGGAGCCTACTTTCATCTTCGACAGCTATTCCTGCCAGGTAGGGAAGGGGACTCACATGGGACGGGAGCGTTTCATCCATCACATCCGCTCCTGCTCGGAGAACTACACCCGCAGGGCCTACATCCTGAAAGGAGACCTAAGTGGCTATTTCATGTCCATCGACCGGAAAGTCCTTCTGGGCATCGTCCTCAATTGCGTCCGCAAACGGCTCCGTTGCCACAATGTCCAAGGCCGCCGCTTCGGCGACATCCTGGACATGGACCTCATCGAATACTTAGTAAATCTCGTCATCCTCCGCGACCCCCTCGAGAATTGCATCGTAATCGGGTCGGAATCCGACTTCGCCGACATCCCTCCACAGAAACTCCTCCAGAACGCCCCTCCCGGTGTGGGCCTGGCCATCGGCGACATCACCTCCCAGCTCTTCTCCAACGTGTACATGAACGAATTCGACCAGTACGCAAAGCGTAACCTGCACTGCAAGCACTATGGCCGTTACGTGGACGACTTCTACGCAGTCTCCTGCGACAAACACTACCTCGAGCACATCAAGATCCGGATGGAAGCATTCCTTCGCCAGACCCTGCACCTGAAACTGAATATGCAGAAGACGCGGATCGTGAAGGCCGAGTATGGCGTGGAATTCCTGGGCGCCGTAGTCCTGCCCTTCCGCGTCTATGCCAGCGAGCGAACCATTAAACGCTTTTACGCCAAAGTGGCCGAGTTGGAAAAGGCATGCCAGGCCGATGGCTTCCCGCGCCGAGGCGACCTCCCGCACATGCGCAGCGTGCTCAACTCCTACCTGGGCCACCTTCGTCACTTCAATACCTACCACCTCGTTAGTCAGCGCCTTGCCCATTCCCCCTTGCGCCGCTACCTCGAATTCACGCCAGGCTACACCAAAGCCAGCTTCCTCCTCGACCCCTAACTCGTCATGCCCGGCTCCGACCGGGCATCTCTATACCTCTCCGTCATGCCCTTCCCTGATCGGGCATCTCTTTTCGGCTCAAATATTACCTGAATACACAAATTTACGGCTCAAAAATTAGGAAATTGAGCCGTATTATTTGTATATTTGAGCCGTAAAACAAGAATGCAATGACCAGAGACAACGAAATACTCCAGTACCTGCATTACCATCCCGCCTCGTCCAGAAGCGAGATTGAAACCGGTATGGCCATGAAAGAAAGTCCTGCCACGGTGAAACGCCTCCTCGCCTCGTTGGTGGAAAGGAAGGAAGCCGTTATCTCCGGCCAAGGACGTGCAACGCGTTATAGCGTATCCCCTCAGGCCCATGTAACAATGGAATTGAATATTGACACCTATTTCCAGAAGGAGATGGACGAGCGGGAGGTCCAGACCCATTTCAATTTCGGGCTCATCAATGATATCCTACCTCACGTAGAGTTGTTTACAGAGGAAGAAAAGAAGCAACTGGCAAACTTACAGGCCCAATTCACTAAGAATCTGGAAGGAATCACGCCCACCGAATACCGCAAAGAGATGGAGCGGCTGGGCATTGACCTCAGTTGGAAATCCTCTCAGATTGAAGGCAATACGTACTCTCTTCTTGAGACCGAAAAACTCCTGAAAGAAAAACAGACGGCCGCCGGAAAGACCAAAGAGGAAGCGGTGATGCTGCTGAACCACAAAGACGCTTTGGATTTTGTCCTAGCCGACCCGGGATATATTCATGAAGTGTCCATCCGCCGCATTGAGGAGCTACACACACTACTAGTCAAAGAACTGGACGTGGACAAAGGCATCCGCAGGCGCCGAGTTGGTGTAACGGGCACCAACTACCGGCCACTGGACAACGAGTTTCAGATTAGGGAAGCCCTGGAAGACACTTGCCGGCTTATAAACGAAAAGGATAATGTATTTGAGAAGGCATTACTGGCGCTGGTGCTAATCTCCTACATCCAACCCTTTGCAGATGGGAATAAGCGTACTGCCCGCATTACCAGCAACGCCATTCTTATGGCAAACCGCTACTGTCCTATTTCCTTCCGAACTGTCGATTCCGTAGACTACAAAAAGGCGATGCTCATTTTCTATGAACAGAATAACATTTCCGCCTTCAAAAAGATCTTTATTGACCAGTTTGCTTTCGCGGTGCAGACATACTTCTAAAAAATCAGCGGAATATCTCACGACATCCCGCTGACGAACTAAACTTTTTAATCTAACACACAGAATCAACTAATAAACGTTATTAACTAAAGTTACTTCTAAGGAAGTCAATATAGAAGCCAAAAGAGGTGCGGCATCGGGGTAGGCCGCTTTGAGTTCGTTGAACTGTTTCAAAGCACCGTCCTTGTTGCCTAATGCCAGGCAGCAATATGCGACATCCACGTGGGAGAGGAAGGCGCCCATCTCTTCGCCGCAGGCGTTCAGGGCCGATACAGCATTCATGGAATAGACCAGGGCCTTGGAGTATTCATCGGTCTGGGCCCATATGGCGGCGAGCTGCTGGCTGGCGTAGCCCCGGTAGTAGTTGTCGCCGATTCGTTCGGCCACGGAGAGGGCCTTTTCGAAGTAGCCGACGGCGGCGTTCCAGTCTCCCTCGAGACGCGCGTACCGGCCAAAATCGTAGTATTCGGCGGGAGACAGTGCGGTTTCTCGGCCCGAGCAGGAGGCCAGTACCAGCAATAGCCATATGAGTCTGCGCAAATGCATATCAGTCCGTAATAAATTGTCCGGCCGATGAGCCCCCGACGCCCATGCCGTCGATGCCGTATGAGCCGGCGAGGTTGTCTTCCATCTTGAAGCTGCCGCCCAGGAAGGCTCCGGCGTTGGAGTTGGTAAAGTCATACGATCCCGGCGTGACGAATCGGCCGGCATTGCAGTCGTAGGTGATATCGGCTTCCACGGCATAATGGCCGCTCAAGTCAATCGTAACGGAATAAGTCATGACCATCCCCGCCGGCCACAGGTTCTGCGCCAGCGTGCCGATTTCAAAAGTAGCAGTCTCCTCCGAGAGCTTGACCCCTGCGCTGCTGAAGATGCCGTAAGTCACAGAGAGCTCGGAATCGACCGATAAGGACTGCGGCAGCACGTACAGGCAGGCGTCTGCGATGTTCCAGAAGTTCGTGCTATAGGTGCCGGCGGCAGGGAGGGCGATGTCACGGAAGGTGCCATTGGCGACGCTCATGGTGTAAGAGTCGTCATAGTCCGCAGCCGCAGGAGTATCCCACAAGAAGGAAGTGCGGCCGTAAGTGAGTTTGTTCGTGCCGACCACATTGTTGATTTCCATGGAAATGACACGGATAGTCTGACCGGCAGCCGCAATGATGGGCAGCTGCGCCTCGGTACCCGTCCAGCGCACCTGGATACACAGCCTAGTAAGCACATGGGAGAACGAAAGCGGCACAACGCCGTTATTCACAGTCACAGACCGGTCCATTACCGGAGTGGCAAGGCAAAGGTCCACCTGGTCTTCTGCCAGGGCTTCCGGAGTATATTGCAGTCTCGGATAACCGGACACATAGTCACTGGACGGGAATCTGAGGTTGCCGGTACTTACATCGGCCGAGTAAGGCGAATACGCGAAGAACGAGATCCAATAGCCGAAGGGCCAGTACACACCACCTTTCCACAGATTCAGGCCGTTGTCATAAGCGAAGCTGCTGTTCTGCAGGTAGAGGGTTGTACCGTCGAAGGGAGTGCCTTCCGCGGTGCGCCAGGCAAACAGGCCGAGCCCGGAAGACTCCAGGGCCTCCGTGTCAGTCACGCCGGCGCCTTTCGTCTGTTCCGGGGCCTCCGCCTGGCACACAATAGCCGGTCCCTGCGGCTGTTCCAAACGGCTACAACCAGCAAGCATCAGCAATCCCAATATGTATTTTGCACACTTCATCTCATTATCAGTCATCCAGTATTTCGTTCTAAAACAAAACTAACACAAAGAGAAACGTCATGCCCGACCTCATCCTCGTCATGCCCGACCTGATCGGGCATCTCTATGCCTTTTCGTCATGCCCGGCTTGACCGGGCATCTCTTCCCCATATCGTCATGCCCGGCCCCGACCGGGCATCTCTATCTCTCTGTGTCAGTATGTCAAAGAACGGTTGGATTGGCACCCGGCGGCGCGGTCAGGCCCCGCCGGATGAAAACATAATGTATTATGCGCTACGGGATAGCAACATTAGTAGCAGTCAAATCATCCCATGCCTCCACAGAAGGAACAACTCTAATCTCATGCAGAGTAAAGGTCATCGCAAAAGTGTATTTTTTACCAGGCTGGAGAACCAGGCTAGCGGGAGCAAATGTATGAGTATAGTCGCTTCCGCCCATTGAATACTTCACAGAAATGCTTGTAAATGAATTAGCCAGACTAGTAGGATTAGGAACAACAAGAATACCACTGCCTACGCTAGCAGGGGTGGATGCATCAAGCGCAACACTGCCGTCTGACGCCAACACATTCTTAGGAGCAGCACTAGCACTGTCGTAATTCGTAGCATCCCATACCGCAGTCAATCCAGTACTTAAATTGTCGGAAGTTGAATTATAATTAGGCATCGTAACTGTGTACATGCCAGAATACTTAGCCCCATTAAGAGTGACATTTTTAATAGTAATTGCAGCAGCAGTTGCAGCATCTCCTGCTTTTACAGTGAAATTCACCCAGGCCAAAGCATGATGGAAAGTCATTGTAACATTAGGGAAAGACGCAAGGGCATCAGCAATAGAGGCCTGTGCGTAACTATACATCAGATCATGCTGTGCAGTAATATTATCTGCCATGGTCACGACTACTTGGTTGGCATAATGCTCATAGGTCACCGGATTCGACTGCGCCACCTCTGTACCGAACTGATGAGTTGTCCCTGTAGGTCCTTCAGTTACAGCGAGGAAATTCAGAGTCGCAGCAGCAAGAGGCCAGTACTGCGCCGTAGTACCTCCCCATGTGTCGTCAGATGCTCCAGATGCAGAGCCTCCGGCATAGTTCTTTTCAAAAGCAATATCGCCGAAATAGTCTTTAGCGGCAGGAGTAGACTGATAAGCCGACAAATAAATCGTTTGATCCGGGAAGGATGTTTGTGCGCCAGATACGGCTGAACGAGTTAATGGCTGATTCAGAGGAGAAAGGACGATCTCACGGCTATCGGGGGAACCGGTGTAGACGTCGGAGGTCTTGACGCAACTCGCGAGGGCGAGAGCGGCAACAGAAAGGATTAAAACAATCTTTTTCATAGTTTTAGAAGTTGTAAAAATGTTGGATAATAAATTCAAATTCATATATATTGTCAGCCGATGGGGACGTCGCGGACTTCTTCTTGCCAGGGATCTACCTCGGGGGAGAAACCGCTGGGGCCGGACGGCTTGGGGATTGTAATTTCTTCGTCAACGACGATCTTATGGTCGGGGGCGGCCAGCTGGTCGGTAATGTCCTTGGAGAAGGTCACTTCCTGGCCACCGGAATTTCGTACAACAAAGTGGATGTAGGTCTGACTGCCGCCGGGGAGGACGCCGAAGGTATTGAACTTCGTTTCCAGGACGCCACTCTCGCGGTCCACCTCTACGGGGAACCAGATCGTTGCGGGCTCGGTGGAGGGTTCCATTCGGCCGATGAAGTACGAACGCGCCTGGTTGGTCACATAGGCCTCTGCGCTCTCCACATAGTCAATACCCTCCACCTGGGTTACTTCAAATGAGTACGTCTGTACCACCGAGGACGGTTCCAGCTGGACCTCGGCCAGGATGTTCTCGCCGGTGAACTCCGGCACTTCGACCGTGGTCATGGCCACCAGCAGATAGTCCGGTGCATAAAAAATGGGGGCGTCCTCTCCTGCCTTTGTTCCTGTAAGCCTTCGGAAGGCCGTGTGCTTGGAAACGGTAATGTCCGAGGTGAAGGCCTCTATGGTCTCCAGGGAACCTTCCCCGCGGATTTGAATGTACTCCGTGCCGAAGGAATACACCAGCAGGGTATAGCTACCTGAAGCAACGGACAAATTGCCGCCGTCGCTACCTACAAATTGGGTATTATAAAGCCCGCCGCCGTCCGAAGCGAAGAAACACGCCTTCATGTGTTCCGGCACCGGAATCGTACCCTCGTCCAGGTCCAATTCCAGATCCAGTTTCACAGACGGTTCCTTCACGTAGAGCGGCATACGTTTACATGACAGGAGACAGAGAAGGGACAGCACCCCAAGAAGTAAAAAGTTTTTCATAGCCGGGCCTCCTCTTATTTGGGTTTCTTGACGCGGATGGGAAGCACCAGTGACACCCCACCCTTCACAGGACCCACAAAGTGGATATCCTTGGCCATGTCCTTTTCGGTGAAAGCCTGGCCGCCTTCCAGGTACACACTGTACTCGCGAGCCCGGGAGTAAAGGTAACCCAGGCCCAGGGAAAACTCCAGGCGCAGCTTATCCCGGAAAACCGGGCAAACATAGATGTATTCGACGCCGGTGGCAAGGAACTCGCCCTGGAATCCATGGTAATCCCATTCCAGGTCGTAGATGCCGCCCATGCCGAACAGACCCACGGCATGCCCCAACAGACGGTCCCTGCGTGCACTGAACCAATAGCGGGTGTCCAGGCAACCCGATAATACCTGAAAACACTTACCGCTGTAATCAATGCCCTCGCCGGTGTGGGAGCGCCACAGCCAGGGATAGAACCATTCGAGACCCAGCGACCAGTGTGCACCGATCGGCACTTCCACTATCACGTTCGCCAACGGGATGGCAAGCGCGTTGGTTTTCACGGCCATGACCGTCCTGGGGGTCACAACCGGATCCGGCACCAGGCCGGGTATATCCAGGGAAGACAGTTCCGGCGCAAAGTCCTGTGCCTGCACTTCTTCCGTTTCTTGCTTCACTTCCGCGGCCGGGGTCACAATCCGAATGACGGCCCGCGGTTCGCTGCTCTGGTGCCAGTCCATCTCCAGGTTCACCTCCAGGTTAGACGCAGGCAGCCCGCAACTGCTCACCAGCCAATTGCGCAGGATACGTGCTCGCGCCTGCACCAGCGCCCCGCGGTCGAAGACGTCCCCTTCGGGGGCGGCATACACGCACACGGACACCTGGGCGGAAGGATCACGCCACAACAGCGAGCGAAGCTCCGTCAAAGCCGCCTGATTGGTCTTATAAGGGTAATACACGGTTTCAATTCCGGGACGGAAGAACACTGTGTAGGTCAGCGTATCCCGTTGCAGCGCCTGCGCATGCACGGCACACGCCCTACCGGTAGCCCAAAAGGCCACCGCCAGCAAGATCGCGATGTAACGGAGACATTTCATAGTAGCAGTTCAGGTAGTTTTTAAAAAAAGCTTAGTACCGGGCTGGTAGGGCAAATTGCATTTATAATGCGGTAAATGCTTGACGCAGCGCACCCCGAAACCGTTCGCGCGGTTGTTGTTGTTCGCAGGGTTGACCGTGGAGGCATTAAAGTTCAGGTTATAGGCGTTGACGCCCGTAACTCCGCAGGACCAGTAGTAGCCGTTGGACGCCACGTTGTTGACGCTCGCATCCGTGCGGTTACGGTTGCCACCAAGGACATTGTAGTAATCTCTTTCTTTTCATAGGAACAGGACCGCCTATGTTAGGTAATGTTCCGACGAATACCAACACGATGGCTGGCTATTGCTCCTCCCGCAGACAGTCATGTCGCCTGCAGACAGAAGCGGATTACTGAATTTACCGAACCCACCCCAATCCGGAAAGTATATCCCAACCTTCCGGCCATTAAGCACCCACCCGGTACCTAAGCTTTACTTTCTTTTCAGTTTTTGATTAAACACTCTCGCTTTTGCTATGTTCACGGCGAAACCGTACACATCCGTCATTCCCGGCTTGACATCTTCCGTCATTCCCGGCTTGACCGGGAATCTCTGTCATGGCCATGCAAGACAAAGCCATGGCGGCCAGCAAAATGGTCAGTGTTCTTTTCAAAGGTCTCTTTTTCGTTTCTAAAAATTTTTGCGGCGGGCTTTTGGATGCCCGCCGCATTTGACGGGATATTTTTTTTGCATGACCTCATCTCCCCCGCCTATACGGCCGGGGAGGTGAGGTCGGTAAATCACTTGACGCAACGGACGCCGAAGCCGTACGCGCGGTAGTCGTTGTGCTCGCGGTTCAAGCCGGTGCCTGAACTGAAGCCCAGGCCGTACGAGTTAACCTGACTCGGAACCACCTCGGAGGACCAGTAGTAGCCGTAGGACGCCACATTGTTGACGCCGCCACTCGCGTGGCGCCGGTAGCCCCCAAGGACATACCAGAGACCTGCGGACTCAAACAGAGGGCCTTCGGGCTTTCCGTTAGAGCCGTTTGTCAGGCCAGCCCAGAGTTCCTTCGGCGCGACATGGTAACCCTGAGGGCAAGGATCATTAAAGGTCGCAGCACCAGAATTCCAAAGATCATTGTTCTGAACATCGGAAGACCCGGGATACCAGTCATAGGGACTAACATTGTCATCCATAATCCAGGTCGTGGGATTCTTGCGAGCATACGCAAGGTTATTTACAGCGTCTGTTCCCGTACGGCTGATGGTAGCGGTAGGTGCTGTGCCATGACAAGTTTCCAGGGAACTGCCGCCAAGAAGAGACGCGGAGCGTCCCATCGGGTCCTTACGGCCCCACTGATAATACATGTAAGTATCATTGTTCGACCCCAGAATCTGACCGAGAGCAAGTTTATATGCCTGGAAAGTCACTGGAGTGCCGTCCTCAGAAGTTGCACTCACAACAGAGTTATCAACGGGACACCAAACATGATAACTCCAAAGGAGTTCATCGCCACGATAGATGCCAATAAGAGCATTGCCCGTTACGCCAGCGGTCTTATTGATGATTAGCTGGTTAGTATTACCTGCGCTAATGCAGAAGTTAGGGTCATTATAGAGCATTTCCTCTGCCCAAATCACCTTGGCCTTGTTGACCGCCGTCAGTAAAGTGGGATCTGCACTACTGCGTGCAAAGTTACCGGCAGATTTCTTCAAGGCAATATTCAGAATGCACTGAGTATCATTATAGCCCATCACAACACAGTTCGCGCTTCCGTAATAATGCTGATTATTATCAAGATTAGACGCAGTTGCCAGGTTATCACCGGAATTGCCATTGGAGATAGCCAGTTCACGGCTGACACTGCTAATAGCGGCTTCCTTAGCATACACATGACCGGATTCGATGGTAGCCAGGGTAATGCTGGGCGCATTGTACTTGAAGCCTGCCTGGTTCAGGGTCACAGTCAAAGAACCGGGAGCGCAAGGCAGCATGGAGACGTACACGGGAGCGGAAGCAACCGCACCGGCAGCAATCTCGATAGGGCTGCTGGGAATGTAAGTAATCACCTTCCCGGAACCGGCAGAAAGAACACCGGTACCCAGGCTCAGACTGGCGTCACCAGCTATATTCACGGATGCGGCGCTAATCTGGATGGAGGAGATCTTCACGGGAATGTTGGCATTGTTGCGCAGGGTGAGCTTCAGCAGGGCGCTCTTAGGAGCAAATGCGAAGTTCGGGGCAGATGCACTGGCCAGCACCTGTTTGGTAGTGCTGGAGGCAGCGTAACCCACGATGTACTTACCCACGCCCTGGCTCTGCTTCTGCTCGGCTGCCACAGTGCTTACGGTTGCCACCTTAGCAGCAAAGGACTTTGCCGGAGCCGGATAGAATGCATAGAAGCTATACGACTGATCGGAGGCATCACCATCGACAAACCAGTCGGTATTGGAAGTATGGTTTGCAGGCGTGAAAGTACCCACACCGGTACCTTCACCGCCACTGAGGGCAGCAACGTCGCTCTGAACGAGCGTTTCGCCCTTGTAGTCGTACACGGCAATCTGGTCACCAGCGGCCCAGTACAGACTGTTGTCTGCGTTCAGGGTTACCTTGGTAACGTCACCCATGCTGGAAGAGAAGGCGAACACAGTTCCCTTCTGCTCCTGCTGGGGCTTTGCAGCAGGCTCCTGTACCGGTGCCTGCTCCTTATTACATCCGACAAGCATTAACAGCAGCATCGCCGGAATAAAATATTTCGTTTTCATAGCTTGGTTTTCTTAGTATTATTATTCAATCTTAGTGATAAGTTATATCATAGACCTGTTCTGTTCCCGAGATGGCCGATCAGGTCGGCCATGACGTTGTGGTCTCTTGTCGTTCCCGAGATGGCCGATCAGG
>JAEEGJ010024775.1_pt1 | contig 12400 bp, 9 predicted proteins | sample 8958761 | NCBI WGS metagenome assembly JAEEGJ01 (sample SAMN16246546, study PRJNA631951) | gut metagenome | biome: gut microbiome; feature: rumen; material: RS-attached | host: Bos | place: Iran: Karaj | collected 2018-10 | reverse complement strand
AATCGGATTCATAAGTCCGTAGATTTTCATACTGTCTTTAAGATCTTCAAGATTACCCAGGTCTTTGCGGACCCGCTTTTTAATCTTGATGTCTTTGATTTGTACTAACACAGTTGTAGTCTACTCCATCAAAGCGTTATAGTCAAATTTAGAAGATGAATTTGAGCTTGTAAAATCATCTTCATCCTCATCATCATCAAGTGAATAATCTGTAGTCAGAGAAGCGTTGAGGTCGAAGGTAAGAGGTGTTGTGTCAAAATCAAGACTCATTCTCTGACCCGACTTATACATTTCCTTTTCAAGGCGGATTATTGAAAGAACCGAGTTAGAAGTATTTGAGTGAATAGGACAGATTTCTGTAGGCTGAGTTCCTTCAAGATACCACTGGGTTGTAGAATGCTCGCAGGAATCTGTAAGAATCATACCGCTGTCCGCACATACAGTACACTGAATTACGCCATCAAGAGGTTTAATCCAGTCTTTATATGGAAGATCTGCATGAACCTTATCAAAATATTCACCCCAGGCAAAACCGGCAAGAGTAGCACCAGTAATATTAAGACCAAGTGACTGACCAGGCTTATCAAATCCAAACCAGAAGGCTGCAGCATAGTATGGTGTAATACCACAGGTCCATGCATCAGCCCAGTTCTGGGTTGTACCAGTTTTACCACCGGCAGGCATTGTATAACGATGGCCGTTTGCATCCTTGTAATCAAAGTGCCATTTCTGAGCACCAAGGGTACCACCATTGTTTACAGTCTGCTCAAGCAGCTTAATCATTACAAATGAAGTCTGTGGAGAAATAACCTGAATCTTTTCTCCCTTGGCAGCCTGTGCCTTTCTTATATCAAGCTCAGGATTCAAAATTACGTTTCCGTTTTTGTCTTCAACTGTACGTATTGCCATAGGTGTAATTTCTTTACCACCGTTAGCGAAGATGGCATAAGCGCGTGCCATTTCAATAGGACGTACAGAACAAACACCAAGACCAAGCGGATAAACAGGAACAAAGCTGCGGCCTTCAAGCTCGTTCTGAGGAATACCCAAAAGCTTAGAGGCACGGTCAATTGCGGCTTCAAAGCCAATGCCATCAAGAATCTTAAGAGACGGAACGTTCATAGAGCGGGTGAGGGCGTACCACAAAGATACATTTCCTTCCCATTCACCACGGAAGTTCAGAGGAATATAAGGTTTACCGTCTGCAGTGTGGAATACAACCATACTGTCAGAAATCTGAGTTGTAGGAGTAAACTTACGTGAGTCGATTGCGGCAGAGTAGTAAAGCGGCTTAAAGGTAGAACCCGGCTGAACCTTCGCCTGTGTAGCACGGATAAACTGATTATCAGAATCAAACTTACTACCACCTACAAGCGCATCGATATAACCGTTTGAGTGGTCGAGGGCAACCATTGTTCCTTCAATAGTTGTTTTTTCTTCATTCTGCTTAGCAATTGCTGTAGCGCGGTTTACAATATTTACCTTAAGCTTTTCTGTACCTGTCATAAGGGAAATAGCATCAAGTACAGGGTTAATCTGATTTATATAAGTATTGTTTGCAACTATTTCGGTTCTCTGCTCGCTAACCTTAAGCTCCGGGATATCAAAAAGAAGGGCAAGCATTTCTGTCATAGGAACATAGATATTTGTTGCTACACCGGTTTTAGAAGAATGCTCTCTCTTGTAGCGGCGGTTTGCATCTTCAATGTATTTTACCATTACATCCTGAGCAATCTGCTGATGTGCAAGATTAAGGGTTGTGTTTACAGTAAATCCGGAAGTATAAATATCATCAGAACCATAAATCATACCTGAAAGCTCGCGGCGTACAAATTCAGAGAACCACGGAGCCTTATCGTCGCGCATCATGTAAGCTGATGTAGAAGTACGGGTATAGTCAAAATTAGCCCAGTAATTTTCAAAGGATTCATCAGCTTCTTCCTTAGAAAGGAAGCCTGCATCAACCATAGAAGCAAGCACGTACTTCTGGCGGTCCATAGCACGGTTAGGATGATCAAAAGGATTATAGAAAGCCGGGTTAGAAAGCTGAATTACAAGAATTGCAGCCTCAGCCGGAGTAATTTCTGTAGCATCATGGCCAAAGTAATATTTTGAAGCGGCATTTACACCGTAGGTTCCGCCACCAAAATAGATTTTATTAAGATAGAGTTCGAGAATTTCGTTTTTAGAATAGCGGCGTTCCATCTGAATGGCCCACCAGAGCTCCTTTACCTTTCGCACTACAGACTTATCTGTACGGTCACAATAAAGGGTACCTGCAATCTGCTGGGTGAGGGTAGAACCACCACCAAGAGAACGGCCGGTAAGAATACCAACAACACCACGCATAATGGCCTTGAGATTAAAACCTGCGTGAGAGAAGAATACGTTATCCTCACGGGTAATCAGAGCATCAATCATCTGCTGTGGAAGATTGTTATAGGCAATGATTTCGCGCTTTTCGTCCGAAGCAAACTCGGTAATAACTTCACCGTTTATATCAAGCAGTTTGGTAGGAAGCGCAGTATCAAAATCAGTTATATATTCAGAATTAATTATATTACGGGTTTCAGAAACAGACCATCCCAGAAAAAGTCCCATGACAATAGAACCCAGAAAAAACAGCGAGATGATCACAATTCCAGATTTCTTAATTTTCATCATATTCTGCATATTATAGTAGAAAATCTCGAAATAGTGAATACGTTACACAATTCCGGCTCATATCTTGAAAATCCATAAGCGGTGGGTCCCAGCGACGGCAACGTGTAGAGAGAGGCCGAGACTTTTTTTATACACAGAGATTGCCTTGAAAAACTATATGGGGAAGGGACGCAGGGAAAATGAAAAAGGAGGAACCCGGGTCGAGAAAAAGTGAGCGAAGCGAGATTTTTCTCGGGGTACCCGGGGGGATTCCTTTTTCAGATTTCCCGTCGCTGGGACCCGCCCCATATAGTTTTCAAGGATAAGAACTTATGAATGTTAAATAAAAAAAGGCTCGGAATAGATCCGAGCCATGCCCATCAGGCATATCGGGAACATGGGTGGGAGGGGAAAATGTTCCCGATATATTTATTATCGACCCTAGTAGCCGAAATCTTTAATCGAAATAGTAAAAAATTAGAATTTTTATGGATTGCCACGTCGCTGCGCTCCTCGCAATGACGGAGAGGTCTTTAGTTCTCAGAGATGTCGAGGTCGAGGGAGAAGTTTGCGGTGTAGGTTTTGCCCTTGTTTGCGGTAATGGAACGCACGATTTCGTAATCGCCGATGTGGAACTTTATTTTGTGTTCACCTTCGGTAATTACAAATTCCTTGCCAAAGGTGGTGCATTTTACATCATCAAGGGTAACTTCTGTGCCTTCAGGCGCGGTTATGAGCAGGGTAGGCTCAAGACTCTTCATTTCTACATAAAGTTCTGTAGTTTTTGCCCGGTCAATGCGTACTGTGCGTACTTCGTTGCGGTAAGAGTCAGAAATAATTGATATATTGTGCACTCCTGTATCCAGAAGCACGTTTGGTGAATCTGAGGCAGGAATCATTTTATCATCAATGAAAATTGTGCAAGGCTCCAGCTTCTTTTCCGGTGGAAGCAGCTTAAGGGTAAGCTGGCCCTTGTTCATCAAAATAGGTTTAACTGTAATAGGAACAATTGCGTTAAGGGTTTCTTCAGGCACTCCCTTCATAACCGGCTGCAGACGTATAAAGATTACGTTTTTAGAGGGAGTAACTACAGTATCTACCTTTGTTGTGTAATTATTTGATTTTATTGAATTGTCTTTTTTAAGAGGTATCTGCAATACCCAGGAAAGCTTGCCCGGCAGAGTTTTTACATAAGCTCTTGTGCCGCTGTAGTCAATCTGAGAGGCCTTTGGAGTAGGGCTGATATTTGCATATACGGAGCAGGCTACAGAATCCATCCAGGAAGCAACTGCCTCAGGGATATCAAATTTTAACTCAAGACCTTCTATAAAAGTCTGGTCTGCAGGGAGACTTATTGCCAGAGCGTCGTTTATTCCAAGCTTTGCTGTGCCTTCTGAATCTGCTGCCTGAATAACAGAAAGCTCGTGAACTTTACTTACACGGAAGCTTTCAGCAGCCAGAGCAGTCATGCTCCAGGAAGCAATGAGGAGAGAAATCAGAACTGTTTTAGCACAAGTCAGCTTTTTCATTACTCTTTAATATTCAGTTTATTCCGCGGGTCTTCGGCCTTTCCACCCTGTCTTATTTCAAAATGCAGATGCGGTCCGGTTGCTTTACCCGTCTGGCCTACCAGGCCTATTACATCACCTTTTTTTACGTACTGATATCTTTCGACAAAAACCTTTGAAAGGTGAGCGTATACACTTGTCATTTTGCCCTGATCGTGACTAAGAATCAGATAGTTTCCCAAATCTACATCGTTTTCGATTACCGTATAAACGGCACCGTCCTTAATGGCGTAAACCGGGGTACCCACTTCTGCGGCTAAATCAATTCCGTTATGGTTTTTCATTTCGCCGGAGAAAGGATTTTTTCTCTTTCCAAATTCCGAAGAAACCCAGTAGGAATCGTTGTCCAGCGGAAGCCTCAGGGCAGAGTCGAGAAAATATGCTCTTTCTGTGGGGGTAAAGCGTTTGCTGCGTAAGAAGATATAATCTCTCCCTTCAATATTATAATATATGAAGTTTTTTGTTAAGGTTTGATGGCTGTAATTTTCCTGTAAAAGTACTTCAATTGAATTGATTCCCCGGTCTACAGCAATAAAAAGTCCGTCTACAACCGGCAGAATGAAGGTCTTTTCCTTTACATCATCCTGGGCGTTTTCTACCTGATTTAAAGTTGCAAGAGTTTCCTGATTTATAGTGGAGCGGCTGGCAATTCCCTGAAAGGTAAAACGTTCTGTGTTCTTATATTGAAAGAACATGATTTCGGGTTCGCGACCTGCGCTTACTGCTTTTCTGTTTGATTCAACAATGCTGTCATAATCGCGTAAAACTGTATTCGCGCGGGAAGGGGAAAGACTGTCTATAACAGGCAGATCTTCCTTTATGATTTTTATACGGGTGATTTTAGATTCATTATCCTGTGCACAAATAAAAACAGGACTAAAAAGAAAAATGAGGATAAATAAAAAAATGTTAAAAAAACGGGGCTGTCTTTTAGAAAGCCCCGTTACGTAGTTAAAAGAAATCAATCTATTCTTCAACAATTGCTTCTGCTGGACATGAAGCTGCGCAAGAACCACAGCTGATGCACTTTTCAGCATCGATAGCGCGAGCGCCGTCTTTTTCTGCAATTGCTCCTACCGGGCAGTCCGGTTCGCAAGCTCCACAGTTTACGCACTGGTCTGTAATTTTAAATGCCATATTTGCTCCTATAAAATTTAAAATCTACTTAAAATAATACAGCAATAGGTGAAAATTCGCAACTGATATTTGAATAAATCTCCGTTGTAAAGTATAATGCAGACTATGACTAAAGAAGAACTCGCTAAATACATTGACCACACACTTCTGGCTCCACAGGCTGGAATCAGAGAAATTGTATTGTTGTGTCAGGAAGCCCGCCGCTACGGTTTTGCTTCTGTTTGTGTAAATCCTGTTTATGTTTCTGCTGCCGCTAATGAACTTGATGGTTCAGGCGTAAAGGTTTGCACTGTAGTTGGTTTCCCTCTTGGTGCCACAACAACTAAAGATAAGGTAAACGAATCAATTAATGCTATTGAAAACGGTGCTGATGAAATTGATATGGTAATCAATATTGGTGCTGCAAAGGATGGACGTTTCTCAGAAGTAGAAACTGATATTCTTGATGTTGTTAATGCCTGCAAAGAAACCGGTAAAAAACTTGGAAGGGAAGTGCTTGTAAAGACAATTCTTGAAACCTGTCTTCTTGACGACCAGGCTATTGTAAACTGCTGTCTTTGTGCTAAGAAGGCTGGAGCTGATTTTGTTAAGACATCTACTGGTTTTGCTAATCCAAAGGGAATTGATGGAAATCCTCTTCCAAACGGAGCAAGCGAGCATCATGTAAAACTTATGCGCGATACTGTTGGTCCTGATATGGGAGTAAAAGCTTCCGGCGGAATCAGAAGTGCAAGAACACTTATTACAATGCTCGAAGCTGGAGCAAGCCGAATCGGAACATCCAGCGGAAGCAAGATCTATGAAAACTGGGACGAAAGTAAAGACGTAAATAACAAGTATTAATCTTTCTTAGGTGGAAGTGAGAAGTACAACTTGTTGTCGCTCACTTCCATTTTTATTTCACGGGCATCGTGCATAACTGCAATATAAGATTTTACAGTTGAGTAAACCAGAGCATACTGGCTGAAAGAAAGCTGCATATCATTTTTATCTGCAACATATTTAACAATTTCTTCTGCGGTAAGACGTTTTTTTGTTTTTAAAGAATTCAGGATACAGGTTCTTGTAGAAATAATTGCAATTTTATTTAGTTCTGCCGCTTCGTTTATATTTCGCTTTAAGAAATCTCCGTGGCTAGGAATGCACCATTCAACATTTTCAATTGCACAAAGTTTATCCAGAGATTCCATGTACTGAACAGGATTGAGAATCAAAGGAATCCAGTGATTTATAATTTCGTTACGCGGGAAAATATTATCGCCCGGGAAAATCACCTTTTTATCATTCTTGTCTGAAATAATAACGCACTGATTTTCATAACTGTGGCCATTGAGTTCCATAAAGGAAAGCTTACGTCCACCCGAAAGTTCTATAGTTTCATCTGCAGAAATAAAATGATCTACGTAAGTAGGGGAAGGCATAAAGAAGAGGGTTCTCATTTCGTGAGGAGGGTAGCCGCCCCATAAAACAGTTCCCTGAATGATAGGAGTTTCCATTGCTCCCTGCTCATGCTTTGCAGCCCAGAGCTGACAGCCGGTTTCCTCCTTTAAAAAATTATGGGCACCGCAATGATCTGCGTGCCCATGGGTTGTTATAATTGCTTTTAAGCTAAAAGACTGCCCCTGCTGTTCAAAAAATGCCTTAAGTACGTCTAAAACATATTCTCCGTCAATTTCTGTACAGCCGGAATCAATAAGATATACTTCAACAGAAGAACCGTTAGAAGAGGAGATTTCATTTACTATTACACCAACATTTGTTGTTGCGGGAATAACATAAACTCCCGCAGACAATTCAATGATTTTTGCTGTAAGGTTATCCAATTGAAATCTTCTCCTGCTATATTTAAAAGGCCCGATTTAATCGGGCCTTCATTTTAGAAATTCTTAGCCTTGTCGATGTTCTTGATTGTGTAGTCGTAATTGTGCTCGTTGATTACGAACTTAGCTGAATCGCCAACCTTCTTGTCGAGAATTGCATTTCCGAATGGTGACATGTAAGAAATGATGTTGTTGTCCGGATCAGATTCCCATGGTCCAAGAATTGTATAAACTTCATCTTTGTTTTCGATGTTGTTATGCAATGTAACTTCTGTAGCGAAAGAAACAATTGCAGTTGTGCTTGTTGTAGGGTCAAAGATAACGGCGCGGTTAAGTTCTTCCTGAAGCTTAGAAAGTCTGAGTTCAAGCTGGTGTTTTGTTTCCTTAGCAGCCTGATATTCAGCATTTTCTTTAAGGTCTCCCTTAGCCTTAGCATCTGCAAGTTCAACCTTGTTCTTTTCAAGCTGAACATTCTTGATGTCGTCGATTTCTGCTTTCTTTTCTGCAAGCTTCTTAGAAGTTACAATCATGCCCTTAGGCTGTGTAAGTTTTTCTTCAGATACACGGAACTTGAAGTCTGGGTATTTCTCAAGAATCTTATTGCGGGCTGTTGATTTGTAAGAAGGATCCATATCAGCTATATCATCAATGAGAGTGTACATCTTCTTAACAGTGTCTTCGTCCTTAGAGAACATGTATTCAAAGATTGTATCGCTTTCAAAGAGAAGCTCAGTTGCTTTCTTGTTAATCTTCTTGTTTTCTGTTGTATTAACGTGGTTGTTGATTTCGCGGAATGTAAGCTCAATAATGTTGATGAGTGTAATGAGCTGTTTTTCGTAAGAAATATCAGCAAGTCTGAACCAGTCATAACCCTGACACTTTTCGAAGAAGAAGAGTACTGTTTCGCGGTAATCTTTGTATGCTTCGAAGCTTGTCTTAGCAAGTTTCTGAACATCTGCTGTGAATCCTGCATTGATAAGCTCGTTGATAAGCTTCATATCGAGAACTGTAGGGAAGAGGCGGATGTACTGTACGTTCCAGTCTGGAAGCATCTTGATGCATTCAAGGAAATCTGCTTTAAGGTGAGTATTCTTAGAATCTTTGAGTTCTTTGAAAAGCTCACGTGGATCTTCAATGTGGTTATAGATTTCTGCAAATGTTTCTCTAACAGGGTAGAGGAAGCGTGAATCCTGTGTGCTTACCTGGCGAACGATAAGATATGAAGCAATAACCTGCTCTGTAATCTTTGAAATGTTCTTGAGGAAGCTTGTGAAGTAAGCGTACATTTCTGCAAAGTTATCGTTTGTGCGGTCCATTTCTTCATCATTGAAGAACTTCATGAAGATGTCTGCACGAGCGAAGAACTGCTTCTGAGCCTTGAACTCGTTGGCAAGCTTTTCAACAGGAGTAATATTTCCTTCACGTACTGTGTACATGTTGATGTCGTTAGGATTTACACCGAATACAGGGTTAGTTTCAAGAATCTTCTTTGCTGCTGCATTCCATGATGTCCATTCGCCGGAAGTAAGAATTCCGTATTCTTTCTTTGTTTTTCCGTCTTTTTCTGTAACTGTGCGTACAAGTTCGTTTTTGATTGTCTTAAGGTCACAGTTGTTGTCGTAGCTCTTAATGATAGTCTTAAGAGTCCATTCCTTATCTTTCTTGATTTTGTCAGCGAGTGGAACTTTCTTGTCGCCTTCTTTTACATAATTGAGGGCTTTGAGTACCCAGATATGATCTTTTGCAAGTGGTTTAAGGGCAGTTACAGCCATAGAAAGCTTAATTTCGTGGATACCAGCTGCCTTACCGAAGTTGATTGTAAGAGTATCGTTATCAAGGCTCTTGATGATACCTACGCCCCAGTTTCTGTGGAATACGAATCCGCCCTTATCAAAAGCGATGTGTTTTTCAAAGTCGCTGATTGCTTCAAATACGTTTCTGTAGCTTGCAGAAAGGTTTGAAGAACGGATGTAGTCTTCGAGGTGGCTGTGTGCAGCATATTTACCGCGGAAACAGTCTGTGATTTCCTTTCTTGCCCATGTATCTTTTGGATCTATTTCGAGATTCTGCTTAAGAATGATGATTGCAGTATCCCATTTCTTATTGTCTTTATAGTAGTTGTAAAGTTCCTGCATAAGAGCTGGAGTTTTAAGTTCGCCAATCTGCTTAGAAATCTTTCTTCTGAGATTCTGGAAGAAGTCGAACTCTTCAGGCATAAGCTGTACGAGCTTTGACCATACTTCTTTACAAGCATTGTAGTTATTTGCATTGATGTAGCGGAGAATAGCTTTCTTGTAGTAGCTGATTGCATTGTCTTCTGCACCAGAAGCTTCGTAGTGCTCAGCGAGCTTCTTGGCAATATCAGCTTCTTCAAAGTCTATGCGTACGATTTTTTCGTAAAGGTCCCAAACCTTGCTGTCATTTTCAGTTTCGTAGCTTTCTGCAAGAGTTCTGAGGGCAAATTTATTGTTTTCGTCATCAGCAAGAATGCTTTCACAAAGGTAATTTACAATGTTTTCCTTGTGGTTCTTCTGGAAAATATCAACAAGTGTTACAAGTGCTGAGTTATCAAGTGAACCATTCTGTAAATCAAGGATTCCGCAGATATAGAGAGCAATGATACTGTCCTTAGAGTGAGAAAGGTGCTCCTGACATACTTCATGAACCTCTTTGATAATTCCTTCGCTCTTAGCCTTTTCTACGAGGTCTGCGAGTTCCTTGAGGTTATTCTGTGTGTAGTTACTGATTGTTGCACGAGTCCAAGTCTCTTCCTTGAGCATGTCCTGAATTGACTGCATTAAATCTGCCATTGTAATCTCCTTGTCTGGTCGCTGTGTTATTTTATGTACATTTCGTACACAGCAGAATCCAGAAGTTTAATTCTTAGTAACACTTCATTAATCTTGGCCTGAGTTTCATTTGCCAAATCATAATGATCCATAAGCCAGAAATAACAGTTGAGCATACGCGGTACAAGAATCTCGCTGTTGCACGATGGATCCTTGATTTCATTTTCCATTGCGTAAATGTCTTTTTTAAGTCTGGCAACTTCCTGGGAAGTCAGCTCTCTCTTTATGTTGAACACTCCGCCGAGAACTCCGTAAACCGGAATCCAGTATTGAAGTGCTTTGCCTGAATAGCCTTTGCTCTTTGTCTTTTCAATAAGGCATTTTATGAGCTCTGAATCAAGAAAATCCAGGTCGATGCTGTCCGGATCGGCAAAAAAAGCTTCTCTGTACAACACCTTTCCAACTCTGTCTTCGCCGCAAAGTGAGAAACAGTCTGCAAGCTCTGCAAGCACCGAAGAAAGATTCGGATATATATTGTTCGCTTCTGTAAGAAAAGCCCGTGCATTTTCGAAATCTCCAAGCTTCTTGTAACAGATGCCTGTTTTTTTATAGATTTCTGCTTTCTGGAGCGGGTCTTTTTCCTCCAGCATCTTTTTGTATTCTTCCAATGCGTTCTTAAAGAACCCCTGCTGAACTGCAAACAGGGCAGGTTCATAAGGAGTGCTTTCGCGTGAAATGTAATCCTGAAAGTTTTTCCATTCCAGAAGTATGTTTTCGCTGCGTTCAAAAGAATCTTCAAGACTTCTAAGACGCTTAATGGAATCAATCCAGAAGACGCAGCACTTGTTCGTATATACAAGCTCAGTGCTTTCAAGATCATGCTCGAAGAGAGAACTTATGATTTTCTGTGCCTCTAAAGGATTTCCCTGCTGCAGAAAGCCCAGGGCAACCTTAAGTTCAGCTTCTGTCTGAAAGTCCATAGTGTCTAAATTCTATTTTATACACAAAAAGATTTTTAATCAATAAAAAATATGAGATTTTGTTAAAATTGGGACAATATTTATAAAGCGAAAGTGATAATCTGTCAAGTAAAATTTCTGTTAAATTTCAGAAATCTTATGGGTTCCCGCGGAAAAGAGGTATGAACATGCTCGCTTTCCGTTTTTTGGTAAGAAATAAAAATTTTCCACAAGTGAAAAATTTTTATTTCTTTTTATGCAAGTCTGCAAAGACGTCAAGAGGCAGTCCATCCCTCTTTTCCGCTCCGCCCATAACTTTTCCATGTTATTTGAAATTTTATTTGGAGATTATTTTAACAGGGGGGGGACAATAATATAAAACGCGTTGATTAAAAAATCTGATGTGCGTGAGCGGAGATAATATCCAATCTGCATCGCCAGGGGCGAGCGGAAGCGGAGCTGAAGCGAGTCTATGTTCCACAGCCCTGTCGCCCGCAGATTGGATGTTATCGCAGCGGAAGCACATCAGATTTTTTCAAACGACACATTTTAAACTATATTATTGTAAATTCTGCATTTTTTTGTTAAAATATTCTCCAAATGAAAACTCAAATTTTATCTCCATCACTTCTTTCAGCTGATTTTTCAAACCTGGGTAGTGAGATTAAAAAAATAGAAAGCAATCAGGGCGGCGCAGTTCATATCGACGTAATGGACGGTTCCTTTGTGCCGGAAATTACCTACGGCGAACCTGTAATCCGCTCCATCAGAAAACTCACAAAGCTTCCTTTTGACGTACACCTCATGGTAGATAAGCCTGAGCTGCATATAGATTCTTTTGTAAACGCCGGCGCAGACTGGGTTACCTTTCACTTTGAGGCAACAAATCATGCCCACCGTTTAATCCAGATGCTGCACGAAAAGGGAAAAAAGGCCGGAGTAGCTATATGTCCGGGTACTTCTATTTCAGTACTGTCGGAAATCCTTCCATGTGCCGATATTATATTAGTGATGACTGTCAATCCCGGCTGGGGAGGACAGAAGCTTATTCCTTCCTGTGTGGAGAAGGTAGCGCAGTTGAAAAGCTACAGGGAAGAGCACGGCCTGAACTATATGATTTCTGTAGACGGCGGTGTAAATAACGATACCCTGAAGGCAGTTCTGGATGCCGGTACCGATATAGTTGTTTCCGGTTCCTGCTTTTTCAACGGCAGCCTTAAATGGAGTTGAGAAGATTGTTAAAAGATTTTAAGAAGCTCACTGCAGCCGCAGTGATTTGTGCATCAGTTTTTATGTATGCCGCAGCATCTGAATCCGCATCCTCTGCTTTTGTTGAAGCCTGTAAGTCTTATTCCAGAGGCGACTGGTCTGATGCTAAATTCATGCTGAAAAAGGCAGTCTCTTATAAGGAGAACCTTAATCCCGACACTTATTACATGCTCATAATGGCAGAAGTATATGATGGCGACAACAAAAACGCCCTC
>JAEEGJ010024773.1_pt1 | contig 12400 bp, 10 predicted proteins | sample 8958761 | NCBI WGS metagenome assembly JAEEGJ01 (sample SAMN16246546, study PRJNA631951) | gut metagenome | biome: gut microbiome; feature: rumen; material: RS-attached | host: Bos | place: Iran: Karaj | collected 2018-10 | reverse complement strand
CCCAAAGTGGCGGGTTTTGGAGCCGGAAAAAATTCCTGCTGTGAAATTAGTGTGAAACAGTTGCATTGCTGTAAAATTCTGTTATAATAGTGACGATAATTGAATAAAGCTCATCACGAGCGGTGGAGGGAACTGGCCCAGTGAAGCCGCAGCAACCATTGCAATCGCGGGATTGTCAAACGGTGCTAAGTCCTTACGAGAAATCGCAAGATGAGATCATAAAAGTAATTAAGATGCTCTCACGTGCGCGAGGGCATCTTTTTTTAAGGAAAGGAGCATTTATTATGCGCAAATTATTTACCTCTGAATCTGTTACGGAAGGCCATCCGGATAAAATTGCCGATCAGATTTCTGACGCTATCCTGGACGCAATTCTGGAAAAGGACCCGGAAGGCAGGGTAGCCTGTGAAACGGTAGTGGCTACCGGTCAGATCCATATCGTAGGCGAGATATCCACCACCTGTTTTGTAGATATTCCCAAAATTGCCAGGGACACGGTCCTGGGCATTGGGTATGACAGGGCAAAATACGGCTTTGACGGTTCCACCTGCGGCGTCCTGATTTCCATTGACGAACAGTCCGGCGATATTGCCATGGGCGTAGACAAATCCAAGGAAGCAAAAGAAGGCGCTGCCGCGGAGAATGAAATGGGAGCCGGCGACCAGGGCATGATGTTCGGTTACGCCTGCGACGAAACACCGGAACTGATGCCGCTGCCGATTTCCCTGGCTCACAAACTGGCCCGCAGGCTTACCGAAGTCCGCAAGAATAAAACCCTGGCTTACCTGCGTCCTGACGGAAAGACCCAGGTTACGGTGGAATACGAAGACGGAAAGCCGGTCCGTGTGGATACGATTGTAATCTCCACCCAGCATGATCCGGATGCCACACATGACCAGATCCAGAAGGATATGATCGAACTGGTTATTAAGGAAGTTGTGCCTGCAGAACTGCTGGACGAAGCAACAAAATACTTTATCAACCCCACCGGCCGCTTTGTCATCGGCGGGCCCCAGGGCGACAGCGGTCTGACCGGCCGTAAAATCATCGTGGACACCTATGGCGGCATGGCCCGGCATGGCGGCGGCGCTTTCAGCGGCAAGGATCCGTCCAAGGTTGACCGTTCGGCAGCGTATGCGGCACGCTATGTAGCCAAGAATATTGTAGCGGCCGGCCTGGCAAAGCGCTGCGAGATCCAGCTTGCCTATGCCATCGGCGTAGCACAGCCGGTATCCATCCTGGTAGATACCTTCGGTACCGGCGTGATAGCGGACGACAAAATCGCGGAACTGGTGCGCAGGAACTTTTCCTTAAGCCCGTCAGGCATCATCCACGACATGGACCTGCGCCGTCCTATCTATAAACAGACCGCGGCATACGGACATATGGGCCGTACCGATATCGACGTTCCCTGGGAGCATACCGATAAGGCTGCCGCGTTAAAGGAGCAGGCGGGAATCTGAGGAAGCCCCGCTTATTTGCTGCGCATTGCCTGATTTAATGATTAACATACACTTAATAGTTTACAAAATAACAAAAAAGAAATATAATTAGTGTATAATAATTATTGGCAGTATAGGCACTATATCGCCTGGTGTGAATCCGGATCGCTGCTAAAAGATATACGGTTTTATGCGGCATAAGGACGGGACGCGTTTTATGCCGGAAAGGACGGAAACAAATGGGCTTAACAGCAAGACAGAAACAGATTGCGGAAATCGTCAGGGCCGAAGGTCCTATTACAGGGCAGCGCATCGCGGACCAGTTACATGTGACGCGGGCCGCGTTACGCTCCGATCTGGCTATCCTGATCATGAGCGGCATTATAGACGCGCGCCCGAAGGTAGGCTATTACTTTATCGGCAGAAGCACCTTGGGGTTGTTGACGGAAGAGGTTTCCGATATTCTGGTTTCCGATATCCAGTCCATGCCGGTTGTGATCCTGAACACAAAAAGCGCGTACGAAGCCATCATCAGCATGTTTGTGGAAGATGTCGGCTCGATCTATGTAGTGGATGAAAAGAATCTGCTGGTGGGTGTTGTTTCCCGTAAGGATCTGCTGAAGCTGGCGACCAATACTAACGGGGATATGAAAACGATACCCGTGGTCATGGCAATGACCCCGCTGTCCAAAATGGTGATGGCCTTTCCGGACACAACGGTCTCTTCCGCGGCCCGCAAGGTAATCGACAACCAGATCGACAGCCTGCCGGTAGTCAGATGCGTGAATGAGAAGACAAAGGATTATGAAGTAATCGGCCGCATTACCAAAACGAACTTTACCCGTCTGTTTGTAGATATTGCCGAAGGAAGGGAAGTGGGTCATCATAAGTAATACAAATCCTATTATCTATGCATTGTCAGATTCTATCGGCGGTACGGCGGAATCTGTTATTAAGGCTACAATCAGCCAGTTTACGGAAACCAAATTTGATGTAATCAGGATTCCCTATATCAACAACAAGGAACAGATTGACGAAGCGCTGCAGGAAGCGGCGCAGCACCAGGCTGTAGTCTGTTATACAATCGTAAACCCGCGCCTGCGCGAACATCTTGCCGACAGGGCGGTGGAATTGCAGATTCAGGTGGTAGACGTTCTGGGACCCATGTTGCGCGCGATACAGAAAAATTCCGGTCTGCTGCCCAAGAATCAGGCCGGTCTGATCCATGCGCTGGATCACGAATATTTTAAGCGCGTGGAGGCCGTGGAATTCGCCGTTAAGTATGATGACGGCAAAAATCCGCTGGGCCTTTTAAAAGCGGATATCGTGATTATCGGTGTATCCCGGACATCCAAGACGCCCCTGTCGATGTACCTCGCCCATAAACAGCTCAAGGTGGCCAATGTCCCTCTGGTGCCGGAAATCGTTCCGCCCCCGGAACTGTTCAAGGTTCCGCACCACAAGATCATCGGGCTTCTCATTGATCCGTACAAGCTGACGGATATCCGCCTGACCCGCCTGAAGGCCATGGGGCTTTCCGAAGATGCCGAGTACGCGGATGTGGAGCGCATCACCGAAGAACTGGATTACGCGAAGGGAATCATGCGGCGTGTGCACTGCATGATCATCAATGTATCCAACCGCGCGATTGAAGAAACCGCCGGCATCATCCTGGATTATTATTACAAAAATAATATTGCCCGCCGGTAAGGAGCAAAGAATTATCGATTATGAATGTTCGTGAATACACTGAAGACCAGGAACAGAAGAACCTGATGCCCTGGGCCTGCAAAAGCGCGGCCTCGCACCGGCTGGCAGAAGAAACCCAGGACGATCTGCGGACCGCGTTCCAGCGTGACCGGGACCGCATCATCCACAGCAAAGCGTTCCGGGCGTTAAAGCATAAAACCCAGGTATATCTGTCGCCCGGCGACCATTACCGTACCCGCCTGACCCACAGCATGGAGGTCTCGCAGATTTCCCGGACGATCGGCAGGGCGCTGCGCCTTAACGAAGATATGATTGAAGCCGCGGCTCTGGGGCATGACCTGGGGCACACGCCGTTCGGGCATGCCGGGGAGAGGGCGATCAATAAATACACGGGGCATTTTACCCATAATGAGCAGAGCGTCCGGGTCGTAACCTATTACGGACGGCAGGGGCGCGGCCTCAACCTTACAACAGAGGTGCAGGACGCGATCCTGTGCCATACCGGGAATAAGCTGCCGGACACGCCGGAAGGCGCCATCGTCAGACGCTGTGACCGTATCTGCTACCTGTGTTCCGATCTGGATGACGGTATCCGGGTAGGGCTTGTGGGGCCGGACAAACTGCCGGGAATGGTGGCCATGCGCCTGGGAACGGAGCCTACCCAGATTCTGGATATCCTGGTGCATAATATCGTGGAGTGTTCCGCGGGACAAAGCAAGATTATCCTGGACCCCTATTATGACGAAGCGGTAGAAGAGTTCAGGAACTTTATGTTTGCCTATGTATATGAATGCCCTTCACTGGAAAAAGAACATCATAAAGCGGAACACGTGATCACGAGCCTGTTGGATCTGTATGTAAAAGAACCGCGGCTGCTGCCTGAGGAAGTCCGGCTGAATTTTGAGCGGTTCGGGAAAATGACGGCGATCGTGGATTATGTGGCAGGTCTGACGGACCTGAGCGCCGTAAGGATGTTCAACCAGTATTTTGTTCCGAAGGTAAGCGAGTGAGGCGGAAGTCCGCGGATCCAAAACATACGCAGATACAAAAACAAATTAAACAGAGTTTTACCGGTTTTAATTATGCAAGTCAATGCTGAGCGGCTGAAACAGAAACAGGCCGCTCTCATTTTTTTACAAACTAAAGTGTCAAGTATTTTTTATTCAAAAAAGAGGATTTTTTCCCGCAACAGAGAATATGTTAATGAAGTTTGAGGATTGAAGTTCGATAATAAGGAGCTAATGATGGACCAGCAGTATGAAGATTTTAAGAGACAGGTTAAGGACAGCTCCGATATTGTCGATGTAATCGCAGGTTATATTTCACTGCAGAAAAAAGGACGTTACTACTGGGCGTGCTGCCCGTTTCACGGGGAAAAGACGCCTTCCTTCAGCGTAGACAAAGAGCGCCAGTTTTTCTATTGTTACGGCTGCCATACCGGCGGGGATGTGTTTACTTTTGTGCAGAAGATAGAAAACTGTACGTTCCCGGAAGCTATTAAAACCCTGGCGGGACGGGCTAACATCCCGGTTCCCGAAACGCACCGGACGGCAGCGGATGTGCGCAGGGAGCAGCGGCGCAAAGACCTGTACGCGGTCAACGAGCTGGCCTGCCGTTATTTTTCCGCCTGCCTGCAGAAAACCAGGCCCGGCACAGTGGCGCTGGAGTATTTCCACAACCGGGGTATTACCGATGCCGTGATCGAGCGCTTTTCCCTGGGCTATTCCCTGCCGTCTTTTAACGCGCTGGAATTCAATCTGACCAGAAAGGGATGCTCCAGGGAACAGCTTGCGGCTGCGGGGCTGATCCGGGAAAGGAACGGTTCTTACAGTGATTTTTTCGTCAACCGGGTGATGATCCCCATCAAAGACCCCCGGGGTAAGGTAATCGCCTTTGGCGGCCGCGTGATGGATGACGGACTGCCCAAGTACTTAAATACAGGGGAGACCGATGTTTTCCAGAAACGGGAAACCTTGTTCGGCCTGGACGTGGCGCTCAAATCGATCCGGGAAGCAAAAGAAGCCATTATTGTGGAGGGGTACATGGACGCCATCAGCCTCCATGCGGCAGGAATCAACCGGGCCGTCGCGTCTTTGGGGACTGCCTTCAGTGAACAGCATGCGAAGCTGCTGCATCGGGTTACGGAAAATGTTGTGTTTGCCTATGACAGTGATGATGCAGGACGACGCAACGCGGTAAGGGCGGTCAGCCTCGCTAAGAAGGCCGGCCTTTCCGTCAAAGTGCTGAATGTGCCGGAAGGGAAAGACCCGGATGCATTTGTCCGGAAATCCGGCAGGGACGCCTTTGAAGACCTTGTGAAAAACGCATGGGACGGCACGGAATTCCAGATCCGTTATACAATTTCGAAAAATAATGTTTCGGAACTGGCAGGAAAAGTGCAGTGCGTGTCGAATATAATTCCTTACCTGCAGGAGTGCAAAACAGAGATTGAGGCCGAGGGATATATCCGGTTCCTGGCGAAGGAACTGGTCATCGACGAAGGCCTGATCATGGGAGAGTACAGGAAAAAAGCAGCAAACCGTTTTTCCGGCGGAAATCCCGTTATCCGGACTCCTGTACAGTCCGCGCAGCCGGTGCCCAGCGCACTGGAGCAGGCGGAAAGAAAACTGTTACTGTTATTCTTCCGGTATTCCGGGCTGATAGATTCGTACAAAGATACTTTACAGCAGACCGGTTTCGCGTCACCTGTTCGTCAGAGCATCTATGAAAAAATATGCAAGCTGGGAAACGTTGATTTTTCCACAGTCAAAGAGAGCTTGTTTGCAGCGGGGGACGAGGATACCAATGCGGAGACCGCGAGAATTTTAGCCGGGGAAGATTTTGTTGCTGACGAAGCAGGCCTGAAGCAGATCGCAGACGGTTATGTCCGCAGGATGCAGCGGGAGTTTCTGCAGCGCGCCTACGAGGATCACCGGCGGCTTGCAGATATGTATGCAGGCATGAACGATCCCAGGTTTGAAGATGAAATCAAAATTTGCAATGAATTAAGAGGGAAGATTACAAATCTGTATGGCAACTGACAAAAAGAAATCCAACAAAAAACTGAATACGGAAATCGCAGAAGAAAAGATTGTTGCAGAACCGAAACACGCGGAAAAGAAAGACGGCAAAAAGAAAAAGGCGGCAGCAGAAAAGGCCGCAGTGGTTGTGAAAGCCAAAAAAGAGCCGGAAAAGGCCGCAAAGAAGGACACTGCAAAGAAGGAAACCAAACCGGCAGAAACAAAAAAACCTTCTGGGAAAACAGCGGAAGCCGCTGCAGAGACAAAGAAACCTGCGGTGAAAGCAAAGGCAAAATCCAAACCTGCCGAAACAAAGAAGCCTGCGGCTAAAGACGAAATCAGCGCGGCAGAAGAAAAGAAACCTGCAGCAAAAGCCAAAGCAAAGAAAGCTGCCGCTGAAGCAGAAGTAAAACCGGCGGAAGAAAAGAAACCTGCAGCGAAAGCCAAAGCAAAGAAGACCGCCGCTGAAGCAGAAGCCAAACCGGCAGAAGAAAAGAAACCTGCAGCGAAAGCCAAAACGAAGAAAGCAGCCGCCGAAGCGGAAGTCAAACCGGCAGAAGCAGCGAAAGATACTGCCCCCAAAGGCAGTAAGGAGCCGGAGAAGAAGAAAGCCGTAAAGAAATCTTCTGCAAACGAAACCGCTGAAGCGGATAAAGGGATAAGTGCGCCTCAAAACAGCGCGCCTGAAGATAAAAAAGCAACAAAGAAAAATAATAAAAAGAAGGCTGTACCCCAGCCTGAAAGGCCGAAAGCGGAAACACCGGAAGCCGGTAAGCCGGAAGCGGCGCAGCCGGTTCTGGAAGCCAGTGAAGAACTGCTTGCCCTGATGCCGGCAGGCTTTCCTGTGGAAAAGCTGCTGGAACTGGAAGCCCGGGCCAAAGCCAACGGCAGCATCCTTTCGGACAGCGAAGTGAACGATATCCTTCCTGCCTCTGTTACTTCTCCGGAAGCCATTGATTTCATGATGGAATACCTGCAGAGCAGGGGAATCAACATCATTTATCCCCAGGATGAGGAAGACGAAGACATGCTGCCTCCTGCGGAAGATGAAGAAGCGGAAGAAATAACCGAAGCGGAAATCGCCTCTTCCATGACAGTGCCAGACGGCATCAGCATCGATGACCCGGTGCGCATGTATCTGAAAGAAATCGGCCGCGTTCCCCTTTTGCAGAGCGAAGATGAAGTGGAACTGGCCAAACGCATGGATAAGAGCAAACAGATCGAGCGGATGGAAAGCGGCAGTAAAACTGCGGACGAACCTTTGAAATTCAAAACGAAAAAGGAATTCGAAGAGGCGTTCCAAAAGTTGAATGCCCTGCTGGATGAAGAACAGTCGGCAACCGACATGCGTTCCGTTCCCGTTGCATTCCGTAAGTTTGATGAAAAACGGAAAAACGGGGAGAAATATGTCGTCGCGGATTTTGTCGCGGATACTGCCCAGTTTACGAAAAACGAACGGAGCCGCCTGATCGGTTTACTGGAAGAAGAAAAATTCAAATGCGCGGACTGGGATAAGGAATGTCCCGAACGGGAGGAAGACAACGATCCTGAACCCCATAATCTCGGTGAGATCAGGAAGCTGATCGACGCCTCTGACAGCTGGCTGGAAGAACGCCTGGAAACCTTAAGCCCGAAAAGCAAAGTCTACCGGGCGGATAAAAAGAACGCCCAGCGCCTCGCGGATATCAAAACACAGTTTACGGCGATGCTGAAAGCCATCAAACAGCAGGGTGATGAGGCAAAACGCTGCCTGTCGGAAGCGAACCTGCGTCTGGTGGTAAGCATTGCCAAGCGGTATGTGGGCCGCGGCATGCTGTTCCTGGACCTGATCCAGGAAGGGAACCTCGGCCTGATCAAAGCCGTTGAAAAGTTCGATTATAATAAAGGCTTTAAATTCAGTACCTACGCCACCTGGTGGATCCGCCAGGCGATTACCCGGGCCATTGCCGACCAGGCCAGGACGATCCGGATACCGGTCCATATGGTGGAAACCATCAACAAGCTGATCCGCGTATCCCGGCAGCTGCTGCAGGAACTGGGACGGGAACCGACCCCCAGGGAAATCGCGGAGCTGATGGAAACCACGGAAGACCGGGTACGGGAAATCATGAAGATTGCCCAGGAACCGGTTTCCCTGGAAACGCCTATCGGCGAAGAAGAAGATTCCCATCTGGGCGATTTCATCGAAGACCATGATGCCCCGGCTCCGGCAGACGCCGCTTCTTTCGCGCTGCTGCGTGAAAAGCTGAACGAGGTGCTGAGCACCCTGAGCAGCCGTGAACGGGAAGTGCTGGAACTGCGCTTCGGCCTGAAAGACGGGCGGCAGCGTACGCTGGAAGAAGTAGGCCAGCATTTCGGGGTGACCCGTGAACGTATCCGCCAGATCGAAGCCAAAGCCCTGCGCCGGCTCCGCAGTAAGCGTTGCACGCAGCTGCGTGATTTTGTGGCGGACTGATTCCAGCTGCGCTTCAACAGGAATAACAGAATATAAAAAAACAACCCGCTTCAGAAACGCTTCTGAAGCGGGTTGCGCTTTATTACAGTCTTTAATTGCAATCCGGTGCGCATCAGCATTATTCTGCGCTGTTTTTGTGCCGGTTACAGTATTGGTGGGCCCGGAGGGATTCGAACCCCCGACCAAGCGGTTATGAGCCGCCGGCTCTGACCAGCTGAGCTACGGGCCCGTTGTTATCAATATCATTTATTTTAACCGAACTTTACGGCAGTGTCAAGAAAATCTGCTAATTTATATGCGGGCCCGGATGCTTCAATTGCAGGAAAAAAGCCGTTTTTACGCACAATTCACGGTTGAAAACGGGTTTTTATAAAAAAAAATCATGAAAAAAGTGAAAAAACAGCAAAAAAATTGTTGTAAAGGCTTGCAAACACTGATAAACACTGATATGATTAACATAGATGCAGAGAAATACTGCATCTGAATAAAAATTTTCGCAAAGGAGATTTTACGATGAACAAGAAAGAACTTATTGTAGCAGCTGCTGCAGCTTCCGGATTATCTCAGAAAGATGTAGAAAAAGCACTGAAAGCAATCAACGAAGCTATCGTTGCAGAAGTTGCCAAAAAGGGCAAAGTACAGTTAATCGGCTTTGGTACTTTCGAAGCCCGCGAACGCGCTGCCCGTACCGGCAAAAACCCGCAGACCGGCGCTGCAATTAAGATCGCTGCCGCAACTGTTCCCGCTTTCAAAGCTGGCAAAGCTTTCAAAGAAGCTGTTAACGTTAAACCGGCTAAAAAAGCGAAAGCTAAAAAAGCGAAAAAATAATTCCTGTTCCCTTAACGGTCTGTCTGTTACACAGGCAGACCGTTTTTACGTACGTTACGGGCGGAGATAACTATGCTTCGAATCGGTGAACGGCTGCAAACAGTGGCTTCCATGGTGCCGGTGTGCCACACGATGGCGGATATCGGCACAGACCACGGCTACGTACCGGCCTGTCTGGCGCTGTCCGGGCAGTGCCGCCGCGTGATCGCTTCAGATATTGCGGAAGGCCCCTGCCAGGCAGCCACAGAAACCAGAAACAAATATAAACTGTATAACGAGATGGAAGTCCGCATGGCGCCGGGGATGCAGGGACTGCGCACCGGGGAGGCGGAAACCGTTGTCATTGCAGGAATGGGCGGCGCGACGATTGCGGGCATTCTGGAAGAATCCCCCGAAATCGCGGCATCCGTCACCACCTTTGTGCTGCAGCCCATGAACGCGGCCGGCCTGCTGCGCCGGTGGCTGACGCAGCACGGCTATCATATTGCGGAAGAAGCGCTCTGCAAAGAGAATAAACATATCTACAGTATCATCAAAGCGGTCCACGGGGAAGGAAAACAGGAACTGTCTCCTCTGGAGGAGGAATTCGGCCCCTGTATTCTGGAAAAGAGGCCTGCCCTGTGGCAGGAATATATAGAAGGAAAAGCGGAGCATTTCCGGCGTTTGCTGCGGCAGATGGCGGCCAGCCCCGCGGCAGTGAACAGCATAAAATACAATGATCTGAAAAAACTGCTCGCCCAAGTTGACGGGCTGATCCATAAATCAGTATAATTTATCTGTACATAATATAATTGTTTCGGTCAGCCGGTATGAACGTATTGCAAATACAATGCAGCGGGCCGGCGGTTTTACATCAGTTGACGGAAGAGGAAACGCAATGAATATTTCAGTGGCGAAAATTGCCAGGATCATGAGCGAAATGGTGCCGGCGCGGCTGGCGGAAGACTGGGATAACGTAGGGCTCCAGGTAGGGTATAACGATAAAGAAGTAAAGATTATTTTATGCGCGCTGGATTTCTCTGCGGAAGTGCTGGAGCAGGCCATACAGCTTCACGCGGATATCATTATAACCCACCATCCTGCCATTTTCCGCGGCATAAAACAGTTCACCGATGCCGACTGGCGCACGGCCCTGCTGCTGGAAGCAGCCCGGCATGATATCGCCGTTTACAGCGCCCACACGAACCTGGACAGCGTGACAGGCGGGGTGAACGATGTGCTGGCAAACCTTCTGGAACTGGAAAACGTGGAAGGGCTTTCCGGGGAAGATACGCTGGAAGGCATAGGGCGGATCGGTACACTAACAAAATCGACGGATCTGGAAGCGTTTGCCGGAAAGGTAAAGCATGCGCTGAAGCTGGAACATATTACCGTGATCCCGGCAGGGCGCCCGGTACATAAAGTAGCAGTCTGCGGCGGCAGCGGCATGGATTTCCTGGATTTCGCGGTGCAGGCCGGGGCGGATACCTACGTGACCGGCGACATAAAATACCACGACGCCCAGGAGGCAAAGGGCAAACATATTAACCTGATCGACGCGACCCATCAGGGAACGGAGCTGCCGGTGGTGAACGAGCTGGCCGACCGGCTGGCCCTGCGGCTGAGCCGGGAAGGTTACACGGCGAAGGTGCTGGTGGCAAAAGAAACAAAGCTGCTGCAAATTATGTAAGCCAATCACTATATAAACGGTAAAGAGGAGATACAAATGATTGAAAACATAAAAGCAGGGGAACGGATGACCCAGGCGGTGCTGCTGCGTCTGCAGAAGGTGGGCAACTCTTCCAACGGAGGCGTGTTTGCCAGGGGGACGGTAGAAGATAACAGCGGCAAAATCCAGTTCATCGCGTTTGACCGGGAAATCGTGAACCGGCTGCGCGATCTGGACGCGGCCAAAGCATTTATGATCTCCGGTCCGGTGGACATTGTCAAATACTCGTCCACGCTGGCGCTGCAGGTCGTGATCCAGAAGCTGGACAACATCATGCCGGAGGACGATATTTCCAATCTGGTACCCACCGGCAGTTTTGATATGGAAGTCTATAAAAACAAACTGGAGGCGCTGATCAACGGCGTGAAGACGCCCAGCCTGCGCACGCTGCTGAAGAAAGTGTTCAGCGGTCCGTTTTATGAGGAGTTCTGCAAGAACCCGGCAGGCATGAAACTGCACCACGCCTATCTGGGCGGATTACTGCAGCACTCAGTGGACGTGACTGAACTGGCGCTGGCTATGGCGGAGGTCATCGGCAACACCGATAAAGACCTGATCACAGCAGGCGCTCTCCTGCACGATATTGGAAAAGTAAAAGAAATTTCCGCCGGCATGGGTTTTCCGTATACCACGGAAGGCCGGCTGCTGGGACATATCACCATGTCTGCGCTGATGGTGCGGGAAGCGGCGCTGGAGCTGAAGATGCCGGCTGCGGCCCTGCAGCAGCTGGAACATGTCATCCTGTCCCATCACGGCGAGCAGGAAAAGGGATCGCCTGTTGCCTGCGCGACCAAAGAAGCGTTTATTGTGCATTACGCGGATGAAGTGAACTCCATCATGAACCAGTTTGATGTGAAGGACAGCAAGTCCTCCTGGGAGTTTAACAACATGATGAAGCGCTATCTGATGGTGAAGTAAAACGTTTTGCGTAAATTATCGTAGAATTATTGCAGAAATACGGCTGCCGGCAAAGCATACAGGGCTTTGCCGGCAGAATTTGTTGCAAAACTTTGTTGAAAGTATGAACAAATTTCAAACAGCCTTGACAAGGAAAAAAGGCTGTGCTACGATACACTCGTGAGTGTGAAAGGCAATCGCGGCGCCTGTGAGTTTTCGGATTTGCAGGCGGTGAGGAAAGTCCGAGCTCCATAGGGCGGAATGCCGGATAACGTCCGGCGAGGGAAACCTTAGGGATAGTGCCACAGAAAAGTGTACCGCCAGATTTATCTGGTAAGGG
>JAEEGJ010024772.1_pt1 | contig 12401 bp, 10 predicted proteins | sample 8958761 | NCBI WGS metagenome assembly JAEEGJ01 (sample SAMN16246546, study PRJNA631951) | gut metagenome | biome: gut microbiome; feature: rumen; material: RS-attached | host: Bos | place: Iran: Karaj | collected 2018-10 | reverse complement strand
CTCTCTTGGTTATGGCGAAAATCAGGGCGCAGTTCATAAATCAAAACCTGTAGAAAAGCTTTGTGATATTGAAGAATCGCAGAGACCAGACTGGTTTAAAGAAGGCCTTGAAGCAGCACTCTTGGCTCCAACAGCACTTAATCAGCAGAAGTACTTCGTGTCCCTAAAAGACGGCGAGCCTGTAATTACAACAAAGGGCGGTCCGATGACACAGATTGATCTTGGAATCGTAAAATATAATTTTGAAGCAGCTTCGGGACATAAGTGTAAATAAAAAAGGTATCTCGGAAAAAAAATATACGGAATCTGTGATACTGAGACCGTTGCTTCATAATCATTTGATTTTCAGCGATCGCAGGTATTCTTTTCTTTCATCAGATACTCGGAAGCTTTCGCAGGCTTTTTGAATTGCTTTGTTATGCGTCCAGGGATCCAGCCGCCGCTTTTCAATAAACTTTACAGCGCTATCCCATTGCTTTACCAGCGCTTCTGCAAAAAGCCATGCAGTCATCATATTCACATAATACTCATCCGAACGCAAATCTGCCGGCAAATCAAGATACTCAGGTTTAAAATCATCATCAAGATAATTTGCCATCAGGATTTTCATTCCACAACGGCGCGTATAAGTTGCTTCAGACTTAATCCACTTCTGCACAAGACTAATCAACTCCGCACGATGCTTTTTAAAACAAGCAGGATTCACTCCATCATTCACAGCCCAGTTATCAATATAAGGCATGAACTTTTCGAGAGCGGCAACACATTCATCAAAATCTTTTATCTTATTTATCAAGGCAACATGCAGACAGTTTTCTTCGTGATAGGTATGCGGCAGAGTTGAAAGAAAAACAGGAATCACTTCATCACCCTTAATCCGCTTCAAAATATTTTTATATTCAGGCGCGCGAATCCCGATAAACTTTTCCCGAGGAAATCCTGGAATCAGTTTCGCACCAAAATCACCATACTTTTTATCTTCATACTCAAACAGCAGCTTCTGCAAATCTTTTATAGTCATAAAAATATTATAACATCACAAATACAATACTTCAAAAACCGTGTTATAATTTATATACCGCAATTTGAAAAGAGGATTAAAAAAATGATTAAATGGGTAAAAGAACTTCCTGACGCACCAATTGATACAAACATCTACAAGCCGTTTATTAAAAGCGACTGGTTTCGAAAATACTATATGTGGTTTGCATACACATTAATGTTTCTTCTTGTTATCCCAGTCTGTTGTCTTACAACGCCAATGAACGATATTCGTTTTCCTATCAGAATTGCAATGATACTTCCTGTATTTCTGATTCACGAACTTCTGCACATTCTCGTTGCTTTCAGAATCGGAAATATTTATCTGACTCATTCAGGATTATATTTCTGGCTTCACTCAGATGCAGAAATGTCAAAAGGTCGCTTCTGGATTTTTATAACTCTTCCCTTTCTCGTGCTTTCAGGCATTCCGCTAATCACAAGATTTTTTTATTCAGGCGCACTTAGTCCATATATTTTATACGTTGCCTGGATTAATGCAGTAATGGCAAGCTCAGACATCATCAATTCTATATTGATTTTATTTAAGCCCCGTAATGCAATTTTTTACCGGGGCTATTATAAATGCTGAGCCTGCCAGTTTCCCGCTGATTTATTTTATGATATACAACGCTGCTGCAGAGGCCTTGTAATCCTTCGGGACTTCGAGGCCTTCAACATTCATGCCGTACCAATACAGTTCCTGTCGTGGACTCAAGAATGAACAGAGCCAGAAAACATATAACTGATCTATTCTCTCTTTTACACCCCGCATCTCAGGAAGCATAATCTCTTCCATTGCTTTGTCAGTTGCCTGTGCAATTTCTTTTACAATTGGAATTACAGCTCTAGTGATGATTTTTTCAAGTTCAGAAAAAACTTCTTCTGTGAAAACAGGAATCATCGGCTTGTAGCTGTCGCCACGTTTTTCCACAACTCCATGCTTTTCAAAATCTTCCAGACACTTTTTCTCTTCCTCTGTAAACTCACGGTTTATTCCTTTTACAAGATTCAGATAAAAATCGATATTGCCGGAAGTCAGATATCTGTTTCTGCCCATCTCCGATGTTCCCATTCCAATTGCATTTTCTTCAAAACAGCAAGGGAAAGGTTTGTAATCAAAAACATTGTTATATCGATATTTACCAATATGCTGATAATAAGTTGATGTCTGTGAAACCCGTCTTTCCAGATGATCATCTTCAATATTTTCATCAGCATAATTATATGATGCACAAAGTGAAAAATCATAATTGTGAGTCCGCCAGTCACTATTACTCATTATGACTTCATCAGTTTTTTCAGAATAGTAAGAACGGAATTCTGAAATCATACAGTTGTCGGTCACGGTGTACAAAAACCAGTTTAAGTATGAAAGATCAAAATCATTTCCGTAAAAATCCAGGGCAGCAATTTTATCCTTCAAAGAAAAAAGCAGGTCGTTGATTTTCTTTGGAATCTGGTGTTCCTCGCAAAAGTTGTAGCACAAAAGTCCGGCTTCATAATTTTTCTTAAGATGCAGCATCGGAAACAGCGTAAGATATTTTCCGTCTATCTTTTTCATCATCTTTACATTGCAAAAAGAATCTACCGCATCCTGAATATATTCTCGTGGAGTCTGAAGTGCCTCAGACAGTTCTTCCACAGATTTTGCTTCATCGTAACAAAGCAAGGCAAGCTGCTGTCTGAAAATGCCGTGCATCTCGCGCATAGCCGGTGATGCCCATCCGCAATATGATACCCTGAATTCTGCAGGCGCATACGAAAGCTGTTTATCTATCCTTTTCATTTTCTAATCTCCTTTAATCACAAAGCAAAACCATGGCTGCACATGACGCATTCTTGCCCTCTGCAAAACGAACCATGCCATTATCAATTGCATACTGCATCAACATGGAATCCAGACTCTTTCTGTCTCCAATCGGAATAACATGCCAGAACGAAGCCCACAAAAGATCATGACGGATATAAGGCAGTACAACTTTTTCCTCAGCCTTGTAAAGGGCATCACAATATTCAATCGAAAGCTCTTTAAATTTTTCGTGCCAGATTTTGCACCACTTATCTACAAGCGCAAAACTGATGACAGGAATATTTCCTTTGTAGCCTTCTGATGTTTTTTCGAGCACACCATTATTCATCATATCTGCGACAAGAACTTCTTCTTTTTCGGTGAGAGTCTTTTTTGGATTTTTGATAAGCTCAAGATAGATTCCCGCATTGCTAAAGTTCAGCCAGTTAAGGCGGTCCATATCCAGACTGTAAGAGTGGCCGTCTTTTTCATAATTCATTGTGTTGATTGTATTATGAACTTCAATGTGGCCATACTGCGGAATATTGTAAATCTCAAAATTGTAGCCGGGGCCAATCAGCGGCGCAGCAAGTTTTTCTGCCTTCTCCGGTTCATCCTCATACTGACCGGTAAGATAAAAGTTTCGCCAGAATCTGTCTGGAAGTCCCTTACCGTATTTTTCACGAAGATATTCACCACCAGTTTTCATTCCAAACTCTCGGTCTGAACGGATGATAAAATATGGCAGCAGATATTCCCAGTCAAAATCATTTCCGTAAAAATCTTCTTTGAGAATCTCCTGCTTCATACCGGTAAGAATTTCAAAAAAACGTTCAGTGACTTTCAGCTTAGCATTTACTTCGCGGTCAATTTCTCCGGCCTTACGGATTACAGACTTAGGGAAGATGGTAAAGTCTGTAAGATACTTTCCCTTTTTTTCTTCAAAGAGAACATTTGCCTGCAAAAGCTTTGAAATGCTATCTTCCAGAAAAAGCTGAGGGATTTCAAGCCGGGCTGCAAGCTCACTCAAGGTCTGACTTTTTTCCCGGCACGCAAATAAAATCTGTCTGTCTATAAGAGACGAAATTGCCATATAGGCCTGTAGTGAATCCCCATAAAACTCAAGTTCAAAATCAACAATCTTACTTTTCTTTTCAGATTTTTCATTTCGATTTTCCATAGTTTCATATTTCTCCTTAAGATTTTTTCGGGCATCAGATAACCGGCTTGTTACCGTTCCCGTAGGGAGCTCAAGCGCGCTGGCAATTTCTTTTACACTTTGATTTTTGATGTAGAAACGCACAAGTATATCTCTGTGAATATACGCAAGCCTTGTCATAGATTTAGAAAGCAGATCCAGTTCTTCCTGTTTGATGTAGTCACCAATTGATTTATCAAAACCAAGAAGGCTGTTTTCCATATCATCAAGACTGATTTTCACCGGACGTTTTTTCCTGTAAAAATCAACAACCTTGTTATGCGCAATCTGCCAGAAAAGACCATAAAAGTTTTCAATCTTTTTTCCGCTTCGCAAAACCAGCATGGCATCAATAATGATTTCCTGTGCAAGGTCCTGAGCCTCTTCCTTATCTGAAATCTTCTTCCAGCAAAAAAGAAAAGTCTTTTCCATCAAATCATCTGTAATTACGTTGTTCACCGCAAGCTCCACATTTTTAAACTATGTAATCGATTACACTATTATAGTCGATAAAACCGCAATTTTGTTGGGTAAAAAATCAGATATTCATACAATTATTTTTTTTCGTATCTGATATACTGATGTTATGAAAATCTTAGTAATCAACAACATGCTTGAACAAAAGCATCTGGACCTTATAAAAACTTCTGCTGAAAGCCTTGGCCACGAAGTTTTCTTTTATACTGCTGAAACTGAAATCCCTCAGACAAATTATAATGCAGACATTATTTACGGCTTTGCGCCTTCGATTGTAAAGACAAGTAAGAATCTCAAGTGGCTTTGTGTTCCATGGGCCGGCGTGGACTCGCTGATGGTGCCGGGCTATTTTGCAAACGAAGACTGCCTGCTCACAAATGCAGCCGGGGCTTACGGTGTTTCAATTGCCGAACACATGATTGCAGTTTCTCTTGTGATGATGAGAAGACTGGACGAGTTCCTCGAAGAAACCCGCGGCGGCCAGTGGCTTAAACCAAGAGCACAGCGTTCACTTAAAGACTGCCGCATTACAGTTCTTGGTACAGGCGACATTGGAACCACCTTTGCTAACCGCGCCAAAGCCTTTGAACCTGCAAGTATTATTGGAGTTTGCCGCAGCGGAAAAAGCAGCGCACAAGTTTATAATAAAGTGCTTCCTGTAAGCGAACTCGACTCTGTACTCCCTGAAACTGATTTACTTGCAATGAGCCTGCCTGCCACTCCGGAAACCCGCGGCATTCTTTCGCGCGAACGCCTGGCACTTTTGCCAGAAGGCGCATACATCGTAAACGTTGGCCGAGGTTCTGCAATTGATGAAGAAGCCCTTGCCGATGCTCTTGATTCAGAACACCTTGCCGGAGCTGCCCTCGACGTATTCCAGACAGAACCGCTGCCGGAAGGCAACCGCCTCTGGAAAACAAAGAAGCTTGTAATTACACCGCACGTAGCCGGCAACATGACCCTGCCGTATACGAAAGACAAAAATGTGGAGATGTTTTTGGAAGATTTGAAGAATTTTACAGAAGGGACCCCACTGCATTTCCTCGTAGATAAAAAGCTGGGGTATTAAAAAAAAGCGACCCTTATCTTAAATAAAGGTCGCTCGATAAATCTCGCTCTGAGCCATGTTTTAAGGAAGAACCTAAACCGGCCCGCTGGCGCATGCTATTTTAGGCTACGCGCCACTCGCAAGTCTCGTGGCGAAACATTCTTTCGTAGAAGCTAAAAAATTGCACTGTCGTACAATTTTTTTTAACGCTTCTGCTATTTTAGTTACATACCACCATCAATCTCAATACACTGACGTGTAATATAAGCAGCGCCTTCGCTCAAGAGGAATACGGCAGCTGCAGCGATTTCTTCTGGTTTACCTGCACGTCCCATTGGGATTGTCTGCATGATGATGTCGTATACTTCTGGGCGAATAGCCTTAGTCATATCAGTTTCGATTACACCTGGTGCAATAGCGTTACAAGTAATTCCACGGCCTGCAAGTTCAACAGCCAAAGCCTTTGTAGCACCGATGATACCAGCCTTAGAAGCAGAGTAGTTTGTCTGACCACGGTTTCCATCACATCCACTTACAGAAGAAATTGTGATGATACGTCCACCGCGCTTGTTTTTGCGGCTTGCCATTGGCATAAGAAGAGGGTTGATTACGTTGTAGAAGCTGTCGAGGTTTGTGTGAATAACCTTGTCCCAGTCTTCGCCACTCATAGCAACAAATGTATTATCGCGGGTAACACCAGCGTTATTTACGATTCCCCAAAGAACTCCGTGCTTAGCTGTCAATTCGCCGAGCTTAGCCTTACAGTCTTCGCGGTTTGAAACATCAAACTGAATCAGTTCACCCTGTCCACCGGCAGCCTGAATCTGAGCAAGAGTTTCTTCAGCTTTGCCCTGACTTCCATTGTAGTGACAGATTACATAATATCCGGCCTTAGCAGCCTCAACAGCGATTGCGCGGCCAATTCCACCGCTGGCACCAGTTACGAGAACTTTCTTATCAGCATTAACGTTTTCCATTTTGTTTACTCCTGTTAAAGGCCTGTCCGGCCGTTTTAATCATCTTATTATGACATTTTTGACAGATTTTGTCACCCATCATATCATTCTATTAACAATCTATTATCATTCAATTTATTTCTTTAATTCAGAACAGATTCTCTCATATTCCTTTTCATCAATTTTATACTTCTTCTCAAGAATCAGCCATGCCGCAACAAGCGCAATAAAAGGAATCAGAGTTATTCCGAGACGCAGAATAAAAAGCTGTCCGCCGGTCGCACCAGAAATATACTGATCTGCCAGAGTCAAAACTTCCTGCGAAGTCATTTCTCCGGTTCCGACCTTCACCTCAAGCGCACTCACACTCTGACTTATTGCATAAATGCCGCTGATAATCAGAACAAGATTTACAATTCCCTGATTAATGGCAGTTGAAAGCTTTGCAGAAAACGAACGAACGGTAGAAATAATTGAATCGTGTCTCTCGTGGAATTTATATTCATCATACTCAATCGTATTATTCAGCATAACCAGAAGCACAAGATTAAAAAGCCCCTGACAGAAGAAAATCACAAAGCCCGAAATATTGATGAGGATGCGGCTCTTTGGAAGCACATAACCGGTAAGCAAAAGAATCAGATAACCCGCACCAATCACAATTGTGATTAAGCGGAGAATTTGGCGGCGGGTCATGCCTTTTGTAAAAAGCGGAAAAGCAATCTGAGAAAGCAGAGTTCCAAGTCCATACATAACAGTAAACAGGAACACAAGATTTCCACCCTCGGAATAGCCGAACTCAAAATAGAAGAAGTTCATGCCAAACATCAAAAGAAGATTTGTTCCGATATTAAAAAGCAGCGATGCAATTCCCGCAGGAATAAGCTGATCGTTTCTGGTAAAAATCTTGAACATGTCTTTGAGGGAGAGTGAGTCTGCGTGCTCTGCAGCTTCGTGATGCCGCTCTCGCACACCAAGAACGGTAATCAGCTGGAAGCCGATAAAACACAGCGCAACAATGAGAGCCGTAACTCTGTAAGCATTCACCGCGTTTCCCGCAATCACTGTAGGAACAATTCCCGCAACACTAAACTGACCGATGCAGATAAAAATGCTCATCAGCGTAACAAGAATATTTCGCTCGCCCGCATCACTCGAAAGAGACGGCAGCATTCCCCAGTACGCAATATCATTCATCGTGTAGGTCATTCCCCACAACAGATAACTGATACCAAAGAACACCACAAAGCCCCAGCCTTCCGGCCGGATTGTAAACAGAGCAAGAATTACTGCCGCGTTCAAAACCGAGCCCGCAAGAATCCACGGCTTATACTTTCCGGCTTTGAAGTGGCAGTTTTCAATTATGATACCCATGAGCGGATCGTTAATGGCATCCCAGATAAGACAGATTACAATGATTGCCGAAATCACGCCGAACTGCGCAACCGTCAGCTTCATTGTGTACTGAATGTAAGTCATCAGATACATACTCACAAGAGCGTAGGCAGCGTCGCGGCCGGTTGCTCCAATTGAATAAGACCACTTTGTTCTGTTATCCAGTTTTTCCATTTTGAACTCCCCGCTTTTTTTTATTATCGGTTTGCCAGACGCACTGTTTTTTCCATCAGCTTTTCCGTAAAGATTCCGTTTGTGATGCTGATTAAACTTTCAAGAGGATTTTCTGCAATTGCACTAAGAACAATTTTTACAGAAGGATCGTTCTTTGATTTTCCACGCATAGAGAACAGAATAATCATATTGATGATTTTCAAAATAACTCTTACACCAAAACTTTCCTTTGCCATGTCGCCCAGATTGTCGGCAGCAGTAAAGGTTCCTTTGTGATGCTGCTCGTAGAAAGTATTTGTAAAGAAACTTTCGTAAAGAGGAAGATCTGGAGTGTAAGCTGCAACCTCAGACAAGCCAGCAGCAGCCTGTTCTGCACTAACACTAACCTTCTGCTCAAGAACAATCTTTCTTACAGACATTCCAACCTTGATTGTATATTCACCAGCGTCAGCAACAAAGTTGTGAGCTGATGTGTCGTAAGTTGTAAATGCATTTTCATCGAGGGTAACTGTTACGCGTTTTGTCTCGCCTGGCTCAAGCATTGTTTTTTCAAAACCACGGAGCTCAGGGTAATCAGAACCTTCCTTCTGAATATAAACCTGAGAAGCTTCTGCACCTTTTACAGAACCTGTATTTTTCAAATCAAAAGAAACTTCGCGCTTTGCAACATCAACTTTGAGATTTGAATATTCAAAAGTTGTGTAGCTTAAACCAAAACCAAACTCGTAGCGAACAGGAACATTCTTTGCTTCGTAGTAGCGGTAGCCTACATAAGAGCCTTCTTTATATTCAATGTTGTCTTCTTCGCCGGCAAAGTTTCCGTAGCAAGGAGTATCTTTTTCTGAGAATGGGAAAGTCTCGGCAATTTTTCCAGATGGATTTACACGGCCACTGAGCAATTCAGCACAAGCCTCACCACAGGCTTCACCACAAAGATACATATGAAGAACGGCACGAACCTTATCTGCGAAATAAATATCGATAGGAGCACCGCTGAAAGTTACAGCAATTACATCTGCACCAAGAGCAATAATCTGGTCGAGGAGTTTTGTCTGAACCTGTGGCAATGCAATATTGTCACGGTCAAAACCTTCGCCTTCAAACTCTTCTGTAAGACCACAGAAGAAAAGAACTGGGCGTTTTTCTGCAACAGCTTTTTTAGCAAGCTCAAGAGCCTGTGCATAACCGCGCTCACTTGTATCACCCATCTCTCCTGTATAGCCTTCTGCAAAATCAATTTCATAACCAAGTGCTTTAAGACTATCCAGTGCATTAGGATAAGGAGCTGTTGAAATATGACTTGAACCGCCACCCTGAAATTTCATAGTAGCAGCCATTGCACCAATTACTGTGATTTTTGATTTTTCTGCAAGTGGAAGAACGCCGTCGTTTTTAAGAAGTACAGCCGCATTTGTTGCAAAACGAAGAGCTGCATTATGATGTGCCTTAAAATCAATTTTAGAATTATCAGCCTTCTGCTGATGTCCGCCAGTCCATTTATTAGCCGCTTCAATTACAAGAGCATTTGCTTCATCAAGCTTAGCGCGAACCTCAGCATCATCCTTATAAACTTTTTCAAGCTGATGAGAAAAGTAACCGTTTGAATCCGGCATTGCAAGAGACATTCCGGCCTTAAGACAATTTGGAGCGCCGATACATGCACCCCAGTCAGAAATTACAATTCCCTTAAAGCCCCATTTTTTTCTGAGAACTTCTGTAAGAAGAAACTTGCTGGCAGCCGCATAGTCGCCGTTTACCTTATTGTACGAAACCATAATGCTGGCCGGCTGAGCCTTGCGAACTGCAATCTCAAAAGGACGAAGGTAAATCTCTGAAAGAGTTTTTTCGTTTACAATTGAGTTTGAAGTCTGGCGGCGCTTTTCCTGATTGTTACAGGTAAAGTGTTTGAGTGAAGTTCCAATTCCCAGTGCCTGCATTCCGTTGATATATTCAGCCGCAAGAGTTCCGGCAAGATATGGGTCTTCTGAAAAATATTCAAAGTTACGGCCGCACAAAGGAGAACGCTTAATGTTTGTTCCCGGTCCAAGCACAACATCAACTTCCTGACACTGAGCTTCTTCTGCAATAGTTTTTCCGAGTTCACTCAAAAGTGATTTATCCCAGCTGGCTGCCATACAGCTTGAAGTTGGGAAACAGGTAGCAATACGACTGCGGTTCAAATCCGCATAATGTTCAGTTTCCTCAATTGCATCCTGCTTACGAAGTCCATGCGGACCATCACTCATTGTAAACGAGCGAACCTTACCTCCAGCGTCATAACTGTTCCAGCTGCCAACGCCGTTGAAAAGGCGCATTTTTTCTTCATCTGATAAATTAACCATATAGTACTCCTAAAAAGTCGGCAAGCACAGCTTGCCTCTGAGCCATTCTTTCGATAATCCTAAAACGACCCTGTCGGCTCGTTTTTTAACGGATTTTCGATTTTAGGCTTCGCCGAAAAGGGCTTCGGCGTCTTCTGTTTCCATTACAGAAACCTTTGTTGTTACAACCGGCTTTTCGTCGTTCTTGTTTGCGTACAATTCGCAGATGTAGCGGTAAACATGATTTTCTTCATCGCGGAAATCTTCTACTGCTTTCATCTGAATTGTTGTATTATTGCGGAGATAGCCTACATCAGCCTTGAACTCCATAACACTCAGAATAAAACCAGGAAGCGGAGTGCGACCCTTGATTGTATTTGTAATTCCAGTGAGAGCCGAAATACACTGAGCCATAAATTCAAAGCCGGCCCAGCTTGGAACTCCGTCAAATTCCGGTTCATAGAAAATACAGTTTTCTGTGATGTCATACTCACTTGTAATTGTATGATTGTTTACATCGTGCTGAGTTACGCGTGAGAGCAAAAACATTTTTCCTTTGTGAGGAAGATAGTTGATAAGCTCGTCGTGTTCGATAAGTTGCTGGATTTCTTTCATTATTATTCTCCTATACTCCAAGTACCAGGCAGGCATTAGCGCCACCAAAGGCAAACGAATTAGAAAGGCAGATTTTCAAGTCGCCCTTCACTGCTTCTGATTTACTGTCCACAATATTGATTTCTGGAAGTTCTTCATCGCGTTCGCCGTCCCAAACCTGAACCGGCAATGTAATATTATTTTTTCCATTATTTTCTACAAGGGCCTTCCAGCAGATTGCCGCCTCAAGAGCAGCAGCCGCACCAAGAGTATGCCCTGTAACTGGCTTTGTTGTTGAAACAGGAACCTTAATTCCATCAGCTCCAAAAACCTTGTCCACAGCAATTGATTCCATGCTGTCGTTGAACTTTGTTCCTGTTCCATGAAGATTGATGTAGCCAACGTTTGTAGCCGCTACACCAGAGTTTTCAAGAGCACGGCGGATTGCTTTTTCTGCACCGGCTCCACTTGGATCTGGGGATGTCATATGATATGCATCTGCACTTTCGCCCCAGCCAAGAAGCCGCATGGTGTTTGAGCCTATCGAAACCACCTTCTCTTTGCTTAAAACAAAAAATGCTGCGCCATCTCCAAGTGTAATTCCGTGTCTGTTTTTACTGAACGGATTTGTAATTTCACTTGATACAGCTTCGAGAGAATCAAAACCAATAAGAGTTGTATCAGAGGCAATATCAATTCCACCAACAACGGCCGCATCGACCAGCCCAGCCATAATCATTTCAGCCGCTTTAATAATCGCGCCCGCACTTGAAGAACACGCCGTAGAAAAAGTATTACAAGGACCCTTTATGCCAAACTTTTCAGCAATGAATGTTGAAACATAATCAGCGCCCTGAATCTCAAGCGAATAGTCCTTAGGAAAATCTCCGTCAGCAAAATATTTTCTGTGGCCCGCAAGAGAAAACTCTGTTCCGTTATCGCAGGAACCAACGCAAACCGCAAGACGCTCTGCGCCATATTTTTCTATCGCCGCCTTAATATCATCAGAAATCTGTTCGAGAGCCGCTTCCTCAATCCTCATTATTTTCATATCAAAACGCGCACTGCTCGGTTTCAATTCAGAATCCTTAATTCGAGCCGCATAAAACTCATCACCATTGCAGGCAGTTGCACGACCGATTCCTTTCTGATTTCCCTCTAATACAGAGTTCCAGAGCTCGTCTATATTTTTTCCGGCGCAGCTCATTACGCCAGGTTTTGAAAGAAACAAATCCATTTTATTCCTCAACCTCAGTCAGATTATATTCATAACCACGAAGATAATTCTTTATTGCTACAGTATTCTCTAAAAATTGAATTTCTTCAATCAGTTTTTTTCCATCATAAATTTTTCGAATCTTTACCTGGCTGCCATTTTCTCCGGCCCCTTCAGCCTCTTCAAAAT
>JAEEGJ010024771.1_pt1 | contig 12401 bp, 14 predicted proteins | sample 8958761 | NCBI WGS metagenome assembly JAEEGJ01 (sample SAMN16246546, study PRJNA631951) | gut metagenome | biome: gut microbiome; feature: rumen; material: RS-attached | host: Bos | place: Iran: Karaj | collected 2018-10 | reverse complement strand
TGTGATCTCTCCGCAGGAGTTGCAAGATTCCGCAGGTGACTCTCCTATTACCTTTCCAAGACCATTGTCTACTATCATTTCAGTAAAAACCATAGCTGCCGAAAATGATTTCTCATCGGTAAGCACATACAGATTCCCGTCAAATTCAAGCTCTGTATTTCTCTTATTCTTAGTTTTCCCACCCTGATCAAATGTCAGATAGTTCCACCTTATCTTTCTGAAGTTGTCACACTGGTAATATGTATCAATCGGCAGATACTTAAACATTTCATTTGCGACGTATGTATCGCCGCCACCGTTACCTCTCAGATCAATTGCGAGATTTTGGATGTTTTTCTCTTTAATCTCCGTAAACATTTCACGAAGCACTTTCCTGTAGTGACTGTTTGTCCAGCAATGCTTTAGCGTAAGTACAGCTACACTCTTTTCTTCGTCTATCTCATAATAAACATAATCATCATTTATATCTTCTGACGGTAAGTACTTATTCAGAAGATCGGAATATTCATTTGAAGTTATAAAGTCATCGCGGTTATAAGTGCAGGATTCCTCGTCGCCATCTTCGTTCTTCCACACAACCTCATAAGGAGCCTCAACTTCGCATAGATCCAGATAAAGCAAGCTTTCCATATCTACACTGATCCAACGTGGCGTTTCATAGGAATAATATGGCTCTACGAGTTCCTTCATCCGTTCCTCTGTTATTCCATTTACTGAATATATGCTATAGCCTTTGCTATTCATCTCAGGACCATCCGATAAGTATATTTGATTCCACGAGTTAAATGATGAATGTGCATCGTGTATCTCATGAAGAATACTTCGGACACCTCGTATAAGTTCTATCCTACTCACCGTATCTTTTGACTCAAAATCAGCCCTGACCTCCTCATACTTTGCCTGAACCTCAGGAGTAAGTCCATCCACGAAAGATATATGATACTTTCTAAGGTAGTCCATAACCTCTTCAAGATCAGCCAGTGCCTCTTTCTTTGTGAGGTCTGAATTCTCATAATAAAGAACCGGTCTCTCAGACAACTTGTGGCCATCACTATTCCAATATGGGCAGGCATATGCCAAAAGCACGCACAAAATCGCAAAAACACTCGTGATAGATACTGCAATTATCTTTGCTACTTTTCCGGCAAATACCTTCTTGGTTATAAGAAGTACAACAGATATATCCAACATTGCGGCGAGTATCATAATCCACTGTGGAAAATCTTTCCATATCACAAATACATTCAGCGCAATTATGCCAAACACCAAAAGATTTATTATTATAATAACAAATACTGCGCCAGCCTTTTTAAATCTATTCATTGTAAGCATTCCTCTCCATTCGTGTACATGGTACCTGACCACCTGACCCCAAGGTGTTTTATGATGAACCTGGGGGACGGGGTTAGCGGCTCATTTTCGGATGGTCCTAGGGGACGGGGTTTGTGGGTCATTTCTTTTTAGTCTGATTTTTCCTGTCATGTGTTCCACAATCAATTTGAAAACTGTCGTGCGAGGCATAACATCTTTATTGAACGGGAAAGTATCCATATGGTAGTGTTTCATCAATATACAAAGAGCATCATATTTTTCATTCTCCGGCAAAATCTCGATATGTCCTCGACCTATAACACTTTGATATTCCATAGTGCAACTACCACGTTCGATATCCGAAACCAGATTGTGCTCACAATCCATTTCAAAACTCGCCCGGTTATCCTTTGCGATCAAATCTAACTTGGTACCTTCTGTCGCTCCGTGGAAATACAGTTCCAGTACATTTTCTTCCGTGATATTCAAACCAAAGTTAAGAGGTAATATATACGGATAGTTTTCATCATTTAAAGCAAGCCTGCATACATCACATTTTTCAATAATAGAAACTATATCGGTATATTCTGTCACCTCTCGGTCATTACGTCTCATTTAAATTCCTCCTGCAAATTCTGATTTGCTGCCATCGTCCATATTATTATCTTTTCATCTCGAATATATCTTCAGAAAGTAGTTTCTCGCTGCCGTTGCGATATGCCAGACGCACATTGGTTATTATCCCCGTCATTAATTCCGAGCTTGATCTCTCACATACATCAACTGTTTAAACTCACCGCCTCGGTCTATCAGGCGGACCTTGTCTGTCAGTTTGAAGCCGCACTGCTCATAGAAGATCCGCGCATTAAGATTTGCTTCCAGTACCCAAAGGTACATTTTGTTGTCTTTATACTCGGAGAATATATATTCAAGAACCTTACGGCCGAATCCGCGCCCTCTGTATTCTTCGAGAATGTAGATACTCGCGATCTCAAGCTCGTTACCGTTTCTGACAAGCTTCACGATCCCGGCTGTTTGACCTGCTTCTTCTATCAGCAGATATAAATGGTTCTCATCTACTAAAGAATGGAGGAACTCTTTCCGTCTGGCTTCGGCTGAATCCGAATCCAAATATTCCTGACTGAAGACACCCTGATATGTCTGCTTCCAGGCAGCAGAGTGAACTTCACCGATGATATATGCATCTTCTTTTGTTGCGTGCTTAATAACCATATTTTCTTAACTGTCTATTGAACAGATCCTCATATTCTTATTGATCGTAAGGACACCCCAGGCCTTCTTGTTAGCGGGAGATGCCGGCGGAATAAATACTGCCTCGTTTATTATTGTGCTCTCCATTCTGCCGAGGTTCGTGATGCAGTGACCGTCCCTTTTCTCAAAGCCGAACATCTTACTGCCGACAAACTTTCCCGCATTGCTTGGGAAGTCTCCGATCGTTGATATTGCTACGGCATCCAGAAGTCCCGGATCCATGTTGAAGTAGCAGGAGAGGACGAGCATTTCTTTATCCGGTTTATTGATGATGTTCCTGACTTCGTTGCTTACTGTTTTGGCCAGTTCCATTGTATCGTTGTTTTTCTTTTTGACTACTACTCCAAATGCTGTTGCGTAGTTTCCGATGGTACCCTTCTGGTAGTTCCTGATCTTATTCCTGATGTCCGATGCTATGACGACTTTGTCTGTGTTTTCTTCATGCATCATCTGGGCAATGAGATAGTCGTTGAGTGACACTCCGTATTCTTTGCACGAAGCAAGGATATTATCGAGTTCTTCTCCGTCTATATTTGTTATCTTGCGCTTAATTTTTTGTTTGCTGTCGAATTCACGTTCGAACTTAAGATACTCGTCATAGCTGACCTTATGGCCTTCCTTGCTCCACTTCTTGTTGGCGTCCTTGATGATCACTTTGCTGATGAACTTAAGGTCGCTTCCTTGGGGGAGATCCTCTATCCTTTCAATGAGCTTTCCGTCTGCTTGCTGGGGTTCGGTGCCGTTCACATAATGGTCTGCGAATTCCTGTATGAGCTGAAGAAGACCTCTGCCGTCGCAGAGAAGATGGTGGGCGATGAAGAGGATTTTTGTAGTGTTTTCGGATGGGTAGGCAATGACCTTGAGTAGGGCTTCTTTTTGCACGTTCCAGCCAGCCTTGGATACTGCATTATAATATGTCTGCCAGTCTGTTTCTGTTTCTTTGATCGTTACCGGGATCTCAAGTTCCGGATGCTCCTCGTAGTATATCTTGTTGCTTCCCTCTTCCTCTGCTATCAGACTTCTCATGAGGGGATGAGCTGACTTAAGGACAGCTATAGTTTTTGTTATTTTTTCTGTGTCTAATTCCTTACCGATCTCGGCCATGATGCCGAAGTGCATGTTTGGACACATGTAATGTGCTCTCTCTGTATAAAGGTACTTTTTCATGTCATATACCTGCCAGTTCGATTATCTTCTCGTTGATCTCATCGTGTAGTTCATGGTTGAGTGCGTGGCCTGCGTCTTTGTAGAAGATTGCATCCATCTTGTTTTCGATCAGGAGCTCCCTGCCGCCCAGTTTCTGGAAGGGGTCTTCCTCGCCCACAAGATAGGTGATCTTAGGTCTGATCTTATCGATCTCTTCGGGAGTAAAACCTTCCACTTTATGGTATCCCATCGCCGCTTTGTTGAAGCCCTTGAGGACGCTTCTGAAATGCTCCATTACTACCGGGTTTCCGGAGAATTCCGTGTAGTGACTTCCGCAGAGTTTCCTGACGAGTTTTACCATGTTCTTCTCTGTCGGAAAGAGTGCTTCCGGCATGAAGATCTTCAGGATCGCGAGCATCGCCATCTTCTTGCCGCCGACGGCTACGGAGCCTGCAATGCAAATACCCTTGATGACTCTCTCGGGGCGCTTAAGAGTATACGCCTGCACCAGATATGCTCCATTGGATACACCTGCGATGACCGCCTTTTCTACTGCGAGTCCGTTCAATACTTCATCTATGCATTTTATGTCGTCGAAGTCTTTGTTGTAGTTCTCGTTCGGTACGCTTTTTCCCGGCCCGCCCATCGTATCTATCGCATAGACTTTATAGTTTTCACCGAATCTTTTGGCATTATATACCCACATCAGCGCTGCATCGTCTCCTACGCCGTGGAAAAGGACCAGGGGGGTGCCGTCTTCCCTGCCTGTTTCGATCACATGTATTGTTCCGTATGTGGTGGTGATATCACGCTCTTTAATGTCGCATCCCCATATATTGAGAAGCTGATCGTACGTCCGCAGGATCTGCTCTCCTGCTTTTTTATTCCTGTACTTTTTTACCATCTCTTATCCGCCTTCGAAAACTCTCTTATAGAAATCAGCGAGCGACTTTTCGAGCCTGTCCAGGTCGCCTGTGAAGTATCCAAGCATGACTATTCCGTGGTACTCGGCTGCAAGTTTTTCTGATTCATTACTCTTGATGATGCCCTGATCGTGCAGGGCCTTAAAGACCATTTCCTCGTGTTCGATGGGAGCATCGAAGAGCATCTTTTTCCAGAGTTCATTTGATCTTTCATCGTGGAATCTCTCGTTCTCGAGCATCTGGATGAGAGGTTCGATCTTATCGTTATGGAGATAGCCGGTGACATAAGCTTTGCCTGCCAGAACAAAACTCTCGCACTTAACTTCAGTCGAGCTGCCGAGAGCCTTAAAGAACATGCCCTTCAATTCGTCAGTCAATACGTCCGCCCTTTTTATAACGGCATCGAAAATATCCTGCTTGCTCTTGAAGTGATAGTACAAAGAACTCGCTCTTATCCCGACCACAGCCGCAATGTCTCGCATCGATACAGCCGCATAGCCTTTCTTCGAAAACATATCGAGGGCCGTTTCCATTATCAGTTCCCTGGTTTCGTCAGATCCCATAGACTTATCCCCTTATCTACCGAACGTTCGTTAAGTAGAGTATAACACAGTCTTTTCCGTTTCACAAATATAAATTGTCGGGAGACTGGATTTTTTTCTTTAGGTTATCTTTAGGTTGACTTTAAGATAGCTTTTACCTCCTGCATTATTATATGAACTGTAAGGAGGAACAAAACAATGAACGAAATGATTTCTTTAGAAAATGTAACAAAAACATATAAGGATAAGACGGTTGTTGATAAGTTATCACTGTCAATTGGAAAAGGAGAGGTTTTTGCACTGCTTGGAGCAAATGGAGCAGGTAAGACTACAACAATAAAAATGATTCTGGGACTTACAGATGATATGAATACGAGTCTGAAGCTGGAAAGTGACAGCTATGAGCTTGTACGGGAAGAGAAGGATGTATGCGAGATAGTGCGCCGAATCTGTGTAGAATTCTATGAGGATATCACAGCAACAGGTAAAGATTTTGATATCAACATACCGGAAGAACCATGCATGGCAAGTGTAGATGAAAAGCTCTTTGGCAGAGTAATCAATAATCTCCTTGCCAATGCCAATAAATATAACAGCTCAGGAAAACTGATAGTGCTTAATCTCTCATCAGAGAATTCAGAGATTCTGATAGAAGTAATGGATGATGGTGAGGCGATAGATGAAGAATTTGTACCGAAAATGTTCGACGAATTCGCCAGAGGTGATAAAACCCGTAAGACAGATGGAGGTACCGGACTGGGACTAGCTATATCCAGAAAGATAATGGAAAAGCATAATGGTTCGCTTAAGTATATAAGAGCTGAAGAAATGAATTGCTTCTGCGTAAGACTGAATGCCCAGACTTAAATAGACCTCTGCTTTTCCATTATCACATCAGTACCACTTCCATGCCCAGAGTGCTGGGGCGATTGGGATATTTATTTGGATTATTTTTCAAGCTGTCATATTTAAATACCATGCAGCGTGATCCGACTTCCGCTTTCCTGTAGCTCGGTCTGTGTGAAATCTGATATTCTTCCTCTACGCCCCTCTCATCCCTTACTCTAAAATAATACACTGTACATCTGCCTGTGAAGGTTCCGAATTTCTCTGTCACTGTACCTGTCATCACCGTATACTCACCATTTTTTACTTCGTCTACCCTTCTCTTCATTGCATAAACAAGGCATAAATGTACCAGTACAACACCGATTGCCACGATTGCAAAACTTATGTTACCGCTAGAAAAAACATGAAAAGCTTCTATAACAAAGAACGCATCTATAAGCAGGCCGAAAAAGAAGAACTTGTATAAGGTCCCTTTCTTCCTCTTAATAAGACTGTCAGCGACCCATTGCTCGCTTGCCGTGATATTCCTGAAAGAAGAGGTCTGGTCCAGACGGTTGGCCCTTACGCCGCCTGATTTCCTGTCGAAAAATAGAGCAATTATCACTAATCCCACACTAAGTAATATTCCAATTCTGAAAATCCACATTTTTATTTTCTCCCTATGAATTCGATTTTTGATTGTAATTTATCCCTGACAGTCACCATTATAGATCAACTGACAATGTAAAATTTATGTTCAATGCAGCAATTATACTTATTGAAATTTGCTGATTTAGCAAATTAAACAAGGTAATTCCATAACCCTCCGGTCATGTCTTGCTGCGTTCAGCCTAGCTGACAAATCCTTTGCGCAATCCGTGGGAGAAATAAAAAGAGATCTTCGAAGTATTCAGTTACATTTTATCTGATATTTTTTATAAAATAAATATCCCGCTATGATAAGTACTACAGATAAGAAAATGTATAGCATAGGAATAAATTCATAAACTGTAAAATAGCTTCCGAGTTTGATCAGTCGAAATTCATAAACCAGACGTGAAGATATCACACTCGGTGAAAAAAGCTGAACCGCTTGTGACAGATAACGATGTTCCATCGGGATTGACGAAGCAAGAACAAACATACCTATACTTCCGCCTATCACGACTGCCATTGTCGCTACGCCGTTCCTGGTAACATTAGATATAAACAGAGCAAATGCCGATAAAAGAAGTGAGAACACGATAAGCATCATTATCAGTATTCCTTCAAGCTGCCATATAGACATTTTCTCTGAAGCGAGCGGCCAATACATCTGAACCGCCGCACTCATTCCCGAATATCCCCATCTCATTCCGAAATAGCTTAGGAATCCGACAACTATTATGATCAGGCACGATATAATATAAGTGAATCCGGCCAGCACCTTTGCAAAATAAATCTTTCCTGTTCCGTTAACTGTAGCACGGATCATCGGATCTGTCTTCCTCTGTGTTTCCATGGAAAATATCATCGCAAGGCTCGTGGCTACCATAATGATCATGTAAATTGAAAAGTTTGTTGTACCTTCCAGAACACCGCTCGGTATCCAGTCACTGAAAAATACGAACGGTTTATCAACTTCACTTTCCTTTTCTCTCCAGTAAGATATCTCACCCTCGGACAGCTTCTCTTCCAGATAGCCCTCTTCTATCCCATTACGCCTTTCCTCATATATTTGAGCCGAACTAATATTCGCATAATCCACATCTTTATCATAGACCGAATCAACCCAAGCCTTCAGATCATAATACGCTTTATCCTCATCGCTTATAGATTCGCGGTCTTCATCTATTACAGCCTTAAGTTCTTCTATATACTCATCATCAACAACTCTTCCGTTAAATGCTTTATATTTTTCTATATCGGAAGGTTCTATATTTCCGGTGATTTCAAATTCTCCCTGGATAAACGCAAATACGAAGAATATGAAAAATGTAACTATAGCCACCTTGTTTTTCAATATTTTCAAAAGTTCAAATTTAGATAAAGTAAAAAAACATCTGCCTTTAGACATCAAATTGTCCCCCTATTCAAATTCCTTAAGATAAAAATCTTCCAAACTGCCGTCGTCTTCAGTCCATTTTCCCTGCCATATGATCTCTCCGCTTCTTACCATGACGATATCATCAGCTATATGCTCAATATCCGATACTATATGAGTTGAAAGCAGCACTATGGTTGTCTTTCCCAGTTCTTCGATAAGATTCCTGAATCGCACTCTTTCCTTCGGATCCAGTCCTACTGTAGGTTCATCGAGGATAAGTATCTCCGGTCTGTTAATCAGAGCCTGGCCTATACCCAGACGCTGTTTCATACCGCCCGAATACTTCTTTATCTTAACCTTACCTACATCATCCAGTCCCACCATCTTAAGTATCTCTGCGGTTCTTGTTTTAGCAGCTTTCTTATCAAGCCCCTTAAGTGCAGCAAAATACATCAGAAAATCTCTGCCAGTGAATTCAGGATAATAACCGAAATCCTGTGGAAGATATCCCAGAATATTTCTGTATCCTTCACTTAATACATCATGTCCGTCATAGGTTATCTCTCCGCTGTCAGGCTTAAGTATCCCGCACATCATACGCATAAGCGTGGTCTTTCCCGCACCGTTCGCTCCCAGAAGTCCCGTTACACCTCTCCGCAGTCTGAGTGTTATATTATCAACGACCGTTTTTGTTCCGTATTTTTTTGTAATTCCGTCAATTATTAATTCCATGAAAATCTCTCCGTTTTAACTGTTTTATTAAACTCAACAAACTGTAACGCAAGTAATACCAGAACCGTAAATACTAAGGCTCTTCTATCGATCCGTAATAATCCCGGCATCCTTATAACAGTTTCCCTTAAAGCAAAGACTATTCCCGAAACCGCTATGCAGCTCCAGACATTGTCTCTTCCGAAAGAGGTTCTTTCGAGAATAAAGCATAATGTATTCGTAATCGTATAAGGAAGAAGCAGCTGTACCGCTATATACAGACAACTTACATCCGTAACTCCCGATAACATGACAGATATGAAAATGATCACAATATACTGAACAACGCCTATTGCCGTCATTCTGGCAAAAAAAGCGCCTTTTCCCGAAAGAAGCGTAACATTTTCAAGTTCATCCATCTTATGCATCTTTGCTCTCAAAGCTTCAAAAACACCGAAGCCCGCAAAGAAAGGCATAATTCTTGTAACCAGTTCCGGATTTACGAAGGAATGTCTGATGGCACCAAACAGAGGGCTCACAAATATAAGAGCGGAAAGGATCCATATGTAAATCCTTATATAGCGCGCCTGAATAAGTATCATTTTGACAGTACTGACCTTTACTTCGCCTGTCTGTTTACGCATTTTTCTGATAAAATCATCTTTCTTTATATAATCCGGTGTTCCGGCATATTCCGATAAAGAATCACGTAAATACTTATCTTTCATAAGTCCCCCTTTCCAGCTCCTCTTTCAATCGATTCTTAGCTTTATTTAATCTCCTTGTGAGTGTAAATCTGGATATTCCGTATAGTTTTGCAATCTCACCTATTGGTTCTTCGTTTACAAACCTCAGAACGATCATCTCACGATCTTCGTCCGAAAGAACTTTCAACGCATTGGCTAAATCCTGTTTCTCAAGTATTTTATCCTCGAAACCTTCCTCCACCTGCGTATTATCCTCATCTTCCGTGAATACGGGTTTTATACGCCTATATTCGTCTATACATAGATTTCCGGCAATTGTATAAAGATATCTTTCAGGCTCGTTACATTCCGATTTCATAAATCTGAGAAATGTCTCCTGCGTCAGATCTTCCGCCTGGGTTTTGTTATTAACTTTAAAGTAGATATACTTGTATATCTTGTCATAATAGCTTTCTATATCCATGGATTACCTCTTACAATATGAAAGACGTATCAAGTATACAAAATGTGCGCTTAATTTTAAATTTTATAAAAAAAATAACCCTCTCGGGTGAGTGAGAGGGTTGAATAATTCTTTATTTGCCCATTCATATCAAAGTGCATATTTACGTTCTAAATAATCTGCTCTTTCCGGTTTCCCATAAAACACTCTAACACTGTCACATATCGATCTGCGGGTTTTGTTTCCGCAATATGGCAGGACCGATTCCAAATTAATATCGGCCTCAGATGCCAATAGTTCAAGAATCGTTGTATCGATTATATCTTCAAGAGTCTTATCTCCGGATTGAAGCATTTCTTCTATAAAATCAAAGAATGCATTCCATTTTTTGCTGTCTTCGGGATTCTTTTTATACTCGTCGACAAACTGCTCATTGACAAAGCTATCCATTAAAACGGTTGGAAGACCGTCGCAATTTGGATCAATGTCGTGTTCATTTAATCGCAGCCATACAAACCTGTTGCTGAACTCTGACAGCAGGTAGTTATAAATTCTTCTGGTTTCAATCAAATCGTTTGAATCAATATTCACAATTCTGTCTTAGTCAAGTATACATTCCTGCTTATTTTCTGTACTAAGAAATCACTCCCTCAGACAAGGAAATTATACCATCTAAGTAAAGGGTTCTTCTATAAGCTCCGTTTATCTTTGAATCCAATTAACCATCTTGATCAATGCTTCCCTTCCTTCCGGAAAGTACTTGACCAATGCCCAGTCGTGACACATCGGCTTCTCAATGGCAGTGAAAAAAACTCTGTTCTTTTGAAGCAGCAAAATGTAATTTCTGACATGCGGATAAAACAGTTCATGCGTTCCGTAGAACAGGAGCATAGGTGGAAAACCCGTGTAATCAATATACTCAGGACTTATGTCCGGGCTGTCTAATGGAACATTCCTGCACCAGTGTTCAGCGATAAGATCATTCATGGCAACTGTAAGGATCGGATCTTTTGGTTCCATTTCTATTCTGATATCTCTGTTATGTCCGTTCTCAAGTCCGCACGCAGGTGATATGACTATCAGGCTTCCCGGCTTATTCTTCAGCCTGTATGCAAGGCTTAATATCAGATTTGCGCCTGCGGAATCACCCATGAAAACAATATCTTCAGATCTGTATTCCTTCAGGAGTTCATAGTAATAGAACCTCTCAAGCCATTCGAGAGAGTATCTGACATTATGCCTGGGGGCCAGCGGATAATGCACGATCAGGATTTCAGCACCCGTTCTGACCGCAAGCCTTTTGGCAGTGTCATAGTGAAGCTTTGTAGCTCTTGCCATTCCGCCGCCGCCCGGCAGAAACAGAACGGCTTTACTCGAACTTGATTTGGTTTTTTGTGCACGTATCCGGTGTACAGTAAAGCCTTCGAAAATTATCTTTTTTATAACAAGACCGGAATACATATTTCTTGGGAGCTTGATCTTCTCATTGCCTGAGATCAGTTCAGACATGTTCCCTTTTGGGCCTCCGCCCGGAAGCTTATTCAGAAGGAAACAACCTTTTTCGGCAACCTTATATACAAAACTCATTTTTGACTCCCGTCAACGAAAGCTTTTTTACAGCGAAATAAAAGGCCAGGCACATGAATGCATATCCCCACGATTCTCCGCATGCAGTCAGGAAAGACAATCTGGATCCTAAAGCGACCATTATCACTGCAATTATCTTTGCTGCTATGCTGAGGCCCATCGGGCACAAGATAAATGCCGCTTTATTGATCCCGAGCCTACCTTTCAAGGAAAAATACATATAAGCAATAGTCACAGGGATATCACACAAATAGCACCAGATCAGAAACGGAACCAACGAGACCGCAACCGGCAGCAGATATGCTGATTCGGCCTTGCTGGTATCCAGTCCGGCACGCAGTGCAGCCTGTATCAGCAGAAGGACTATGCAGCATGCAATATGGAACGATACGAACATCATGGGAGCGGACTTTAAACCGAATCTCATGAGCTTATACATTTTCGATTCTTTCGAAATGTCTTTGATATCCAGAAATTCCATAATTGCAGGTGCGAAATAAAGACATCCGAATCCTGACAGGATACCGAAGAAAAAAGACAAGACATAGAACCATACGGGAACACCTGATATAGCGGTAGTGGTCATTCCGTAGATCAACGGCTCCCCGCCTTCAGGTTCATAACCTAAAAGCCAATCGCCGACACCGCATAAAAGGAGCGTGATAAATCCGAAGATAAATGCTGTTTCAAGTTTCTTTTGTTTACTTTCTGTAATCACTTTTTAACACCTTCTTCCGTCTATACAAAGAATAGGAAATAACCTTGTGTGGTTGCACTATGCTAACTGAATACCCATTTTACCACCGCCAGTCAGTTTCTGCTAACTAAAAATCAAGAGGTCTTTCCTTGCCATGATATAATTACCTTGACAAGGGCCTGGCCCTTAGACGGGAAAATAATCAGTTT
>JAEEGJ010024770.1_pt1 | contig 12401 bp, 8 predicted proteins | sample 8958761 | NCBI WGS metagenome assembly JAEEGJ01 (sample SAMN16246546, study PRJNA631951) | gut metagenome | biome: gut microbiome; feature: rumen; material: RS-attached | host: Bos | place: Iran: Karaj | collected 2018-10 | reverse complement strand
TTCTCTTACCTTCCGATGAAAGAGCGTCCCGCGAAAAGACAGCTGTTCACGGGCATGGGCCTGTTCCTCGGCATCGCCGCGCTCGGTACCGTACTGGTCGTCCGGTCCGCCGACTGGGACAAGGAGGAATGGATGCGCTACGATTTCATGGTACGGATGGAGATGTGGAACCGCATCATGATGGCGGCCGACAAAAAGAACCCCGACAACCCCACGACCGTTTCCTGCCTGAACCTGGCCCTCGCGAAGACCGGACGCATGGGCGACCATCAGTTCGACTATTTCCAGAACGGACCCGACGGCCTGCTTCCGGAATTCATCCGCGCCTTCACCGGCCCCGTATCCACCGGCGAGATCTACTGGCACCTCGGGATGGTCAACACCGCCCAGCGCTTCGCCTTCGAGGCGCAGGAAGCCATCCCGGACTTCCAGAAGAGTGCCCGCTGCTATAAGCGCCTCGTGGAAACCAACATCGTCAACGGCGACCTGGACGTGGCCCGCAAGTATCTGTCAACGCTGGAGAGCGCAACCTTCTACCGCCGATGGGCCCGTGAGACACGGGCTCTGCTGGATGCGGGGACCATCTTCGAGAACCGTCCCGAACTCGCCCGGGCGAAAGCCCTGCGCCTCAAGGAGCACGACTTCCTGTTCAGCGACACGGAGATGGACTCCATGCTGGGCCTGCTCTTCGTGGAGAACGCCGGGAACGACCTGGCATTGCGCTATCTGCTGTCCTGGTGCCTCCTGAAGAAGGACCTGGACCGCTTCGCTGAAGTCATTACTCTGCTGCAGGCGCCTGAGATGCCCAAATCCTACCAGGAGGCCCTGCTTCTCCGCTGGGTGCTCACCCACCCCGACTTCCAAGGCATCCCGTCCTACCTCTCCCCCGCGCATGTCCAGCGCATCAGCCAGTTCATCGGTGATGCCCGGGCCGACGCTCCGGAGGAGACGATGCGACGCAAGTACGGCGACACCTATTGGTTTTATTATTATTACAGATACCGGACCCAGCCATGATGAAACGTATCTTCCGCCTGGTCCTCCCGGCCCTCGCCCTTGCGTTCGCCGCTTGCTCGCCCGGGGTGCGCAACGCCGCCCCCGCGGGCTGCCTGCCGTCCATTTACCCGGATTACACGGGCGTCACCATCCCCGTCGGCATCGCCCCGCTTGACTTTGCCCTGCCGGACGCCGAAAAGCTGGAAGTCCGGATTGAAGCCCCGGACGGCTCCCCCCTCATCTCCCGCGGAGAGTCCTTCACCCGCTTCTCCGTCCGGAAATGGAAAAACCTGCTGGACAGGAGCATCGGAGACTCTCTCCGCGTCTTTGTTACCGCCCGGATGGACGGTACGTGGAAAGCATACGACAGTTTCGGAATCTTCGTCTCACCGGATCCGATCGACTATGGCCTCAACTACCGCCTGATCGCCCCGGGATACGAAGTTTACAGCCACATGGGCATCTATGAGCGCGAGCTGGGTTCCTTCAGGCAGTGCGGCCTGCTGGAGAACACCCAGTTCGACGGCTGCGTCAACTGCCACGCCTACAACCGCGGCGACCCGTCGGCTTTCAGCCTCCACATCCGCGGCGACCACGGCGCCACCCTGCTGCAGGTGAACGGCGAAATGGCGGCCTACAACACCAAGACCGACTCCACGCTCGGATTCTGCGTCTATCCGTACTGGCATCCGACCGGCAAATACATCGCCTACTCCACCAACAATACCCGCCAGGGATTCCATGTCCAGCCGGACAAGATCATCGAAGTGTTCGACCTGGATTCGGACCTGCAGGTGTATGACGTGGAGAACAATCAGATCATTACGGCGCCCCAGATCAAGCAAAAGGGCATCTGGGAAAGCTTCCCGGCCTTCTCCCCCGACGGCCGGACACTCTATTTCACCGCCGCCAGGGAGGTTCAGATTCCGGGCGAGCTCCCGCAGTCCCAGTACAACCTCCTGAAAGTCAGTTTCGACCCGGAGACCGGCACCATCGGCCCGGATGTCGAGACCGTGGTCGACGCCGTTTCCATGGGCAAAAGCCTCACTTTCCCGAAACCGTCCTTCGACGGCAAGTACCTGATGTACACGCTCTGCGACTACGGCACCTTCTCCATCTGGCATCATGAGTCGGACCTGTGGCTGCTGGACCTGGAAACCGGCGAAACCCGGCCGTTGGACGAGGTGAACAGCCCCGACACCGACAGCTACCACAACTGGAGCAGCAACTCCCGCTGGTTCGTCTTCTCCAGCCGACGCAACGATGGAGCATACACCCGCCCGTACATCGCCCATTTCGATGAAAACGGCGTGGCCGGCAAGCCCTTCATGCTCCCCCAGCGGGACCCGGTCAACTATTACCGGAAACTCTACCGTTCCTACAACGTCCCCGAGTTCGTCACGGGGCCGGTCCCCCTGGACAGAATACGCGCCCAGAAGCTGATTGATGCTCCTGAGCGCGTACCGTTCGGTTTCCGCTGGTCAGACTAGCTTACGGCGCGGAGTTATAGACGCTCTCCAGCGTGTAGGACGCATCTTTCGTAGTCACGGCCTTCACCATCAGCCCCACAAGCGTCCGGGCATCCTCGTCCACGAACTGTCCGGTTCCGTGGTCGATGTAAGCGTGGCGCTCCGAGCCGACACCTTTGGCGCCGTTGTCCCAGAGGTACATCGGCAGCAGGCGGTCGGCGGCGGCCTTGCAGAAATACTCCATGTAATACTTCTGATACGGGAAGTCCGCGGCGGTGTGGCGCGAGCAGCCCATCTCACCGAGATAAACCGGAATATTCTTGTCCAGATAGGCAGTCTTGAGATTGTTGAAGACATCGACGACCGCCTTCTCATTGTCCCCGCTCGGGCGCTTGTCCGCATCGGCCGTATGTCCCCACTGGCGGATGAGCGGATCCTTGAGCGTATAGTCGTACGGGTCGTAGTCGTGGACGGCCACCATCAGGCGGTTCGCGGTGGTGTAATCCTTGGGCAGGACCAGACCGGCGATCGTAAAGCCCGGGTTGCAGGCGTAGCCCGGGATGCCGAGCCAGCGGGTGGCGTTGTTCCCGCCCGTGCTGCGGACGGCGTCCACGAAGGTCTGATTCCATTCATTGAGGACCTTGTACTGCGCGTCCGGATTCTTCCGGAAGGCATCGCTCCAGCCCCAGCCGCCGTCCTGGATCTCATTGAAGGACTCGAACACGAGCCATTCGCCCTTATCCTTGAACTTCTCCGCGATCTGGGTCCAGACGCGGAACACCTCGTCCTTGACCTTCTCGTGATTCGCCGCGTTGTTGTAGCACTTGCTGATGTCCTGCCAATAGCTCTCGTCATGATGCGTGTTCACGATGGCGACGAGGCCTGCTATTTCGGCATACCCGACAATCTCCGCCACGCGGTCGAGCCATTTCTGTTCGAGCGCGTAAGCCGGAGCGGCGCCGATATGGCCTTCCCAGGTCGTGCAGATGCGGACGGCCTTGTAACCGGCGGCCTTGACGCCGTCCATGGTGGCCTGGGTGCATTTGGGATTGCCCCAGACCGTCTCCGAGGACACCCCGTTGCTGATGGCGTCCATGTGGTTGCCCATGTTCCAGCCCGGCCCCATCGCGTCGAAAACCATCTGCGGAGTCAGCTCCGTCGTGCCGGCGACGGAAGGAGCGACAAAAGCCTCCTGCTTGACGCTGACCGACACTTTCTTGTCGCTGCAGGACACCGTCAAGGTACCCGCGGAAGCCTCTTTCCGGTTCGCCCCCGCCAAAACCCGGACTTCGGTATGGTGATCCTTGTCAATCTTGCCGGTCTCGACCACGACCCAGGAAACGTCGGCCGAAACATGAGGCTGGGTGGAAGAAGTGACCGTGAAGGTCTCCTCACCACCGGAACGGTCGAAGGAAACGGAAGTTTTGTCCACCGACAGCTCCACCTCGGGATGATGCTGCAGGACATTGATCATCAGGCTCTGCTTGTCCCCGATGACCCGGATGCTGGTGGAGCGGTCCAGGGTGCCGTTATAGTCCGGCACCTTGACATTGTACTGATATGAGTTCCCCGAAACCGGACCCTGGCTGACGACGGCCCAGTCACCCAGGCTGCTGACCGCAGGCTGGATGCCGCTCGTGATGGTGAGCGTCTGAGAACCGCCCTTCGCTTCGAATATCAGTTCCACAGGGTTGGAAGTAAGCTTCACGGGATCCGGGGCGGGTTCTTTCCCGCCGCAGGCGGAGAGGATCAGGGCGGAGAGGACCAGGGCGGCCAGCACCGCCGGGACAAATTTCCAGTTTTTCATTTTCAAGTCATTCAAAAGATTCGGCCGGAACTTCGCGCCAGACACGGCCGATCTCCGCGGCGTCGAAGCCGACGGAGGCGTTGCCGAGGTCCGGAACGTTGAAGGACCGGGTCATGTTGTCATAAAAATGGGGGTCTTTCTGCGGGAGCAGGAAAGGCCGGGTCACGCAGCCGTCTTCAGACACGTGGCAGAACCAGGGCTTGCCGAACATCCCGTCGCCCCGCTTGGATGCGAAGACGAACCATTTGGCGTCCGAAGACCAGCTGTGATAGGTGTCGGACTTGTCGGCATTGACCTCGTCCAAAGTCAGCACGTCACCGGTCCGGAGGTCCAACATCCGGAGGTCGCATTCCCGGTGGTTGATGGGGAAGGTGCCGTAGTCCGCCACGGTGAACAGCAGCCAGCGGCCGTCGGGCGAGGCCTTGGGGTGACAGACCGACAGGCCGCGCTCCGTCGCGCTCCAGAGCGTGTCGGCCGGCCCGCCCAGGGTGCCGGTTTCCGCATCGAAAGGCCTCCGGACCAGGGAGTACATGGTCTGTTCGACCTCCGCCGGCAGCTTCCGGGCCGGGGCGGCGCAGTAATACACCCAGTTCCCGTCCGCGGAAAAGACGGGGAAAGTCTCGAACACGTCGGGACGGGCGGTCGCCGGGAAAGTCGTCATCCGATTGCCGTCGAAATCCGCGACGCAAAGGTCGGAAGCCGTATCATACACTTCCATCCTGCGGTTCCCGAAGGGATGCATGGCGGGGATGATGACGTTGGTCGAGAAGACGCCGAATCGGCCCGCGGGATGGATCTCCCCATACACGGTGGAAGAAATCATCGTCGAGTCACGCAGCGTCAGCTTGCGCAGGGTGCCGCCGCGGTTGAGAATGGCGCCGCCGCCCTCGCCCCGGAGGTAGAACATCGACAAGTCCCCCCTTCCCTGGGCATGGATGTGGCAGTTCATGCACTTGTTCTTCGTGTTCCGCCAGTCGGAGATGGGCTTGCTCTCGAAGTTCGTGAGGTTCCTTTCAACGATTTCCAAATCGTCCCAGACCTCGAACCCGGGCTCGATGAGCCGGTAGGTCAGCCAGCCGTCGACCGGATCCGGACTCACATGGATGAACCATAGGAAAGAGATCGGCCCGGAGGGAGTCTTGTACTGCGAAAGCACCTTCACATCCTCCCCCGTCGCTCTCATTACGGCCCAGTCCTTTTCCTTCCAGATCACTTCCCGGCCCTTGAAGGTCACGGACTGACCGGCCGACGTGAACGTGGTCATAAAACGCGAGGCCTCCGGTTCCGTGTAGTAGAAATTCAGCGGCGCGATGTTGCAGGGAACCGTCACTTCCCGGTAGTCCGGGAAGACGGGCGACGGCCGGTCCGTGCCCGCACCGGCAGGGCGCACATCGGCCTTCCTCCCGCAACCGCACAGGAGGAGCAGCGCAAACGCGAGGATGACCGGTTCAATTCTTCTCATTTTTCACCGCGTAATAGAAATAATACCAATAAGAGCGGCCGAACTCCTCGGTCAGGTTCTTTCCGGAACCGCCGTCACGCTTGTAAATGGTCACGAAACGGTTGAAACGGTCAAAGGCCTCCTCCGAAATATGGTAATGCTGAAAATTCTCCGGGTCCATGCCGCCCTTGGCCGCTAGGAAAATGAGCATGGCCTCTTCGTACAGGCGGGACTGCGTCAGGGACGGGGCGAAATCCGACACGAAGGCGTCCAGATCCTTGGTCAGGAGGTCGTAGCAGAGCAGATAGTCCAGCGCCATCCGGTTGTCCGGATGGGAATTCAGCAGGACGCGCAGGATCAGCTGCGTCTGATCCATGCCGTGAATCACGTCGATGCGGGGCAGCAGAGCGCGCTTCCGGTCAATGCGCGCCGCATATTCCGGCGACCAGGCTCCGGGAAGGCGTTCCCGGGCCCATTCGCGGTCCTTACGGGAATTCAGCAGCATCCGGAGATACTTGGACGCCGCTTCGAAGTCGCCGGTTACGAGATTGGTCTCCGCCAGGCGGCGAAGATACCGGGAACCCGTGTGCGACGGAGAGAACAGCATGCCCAGCATGGCGTCGCGCTCCGCCATGGACATGTCCCCCAGGGCGAACCAGACGTCCCCCGCGCAGCCGATCTGGAACGGCGTGGACTTCTCCCCCACCGGGAGGAAAAGACCCCGCTCGAAGGGCTGGTAATAGTCCATCAGGCGGTCGGCAAGCTGTCCCTTGTGCGCATTGGCCAGGTTGTAATAGTAGGTGCCCACCAGGGTTTTGCGGTCTTCGGCGGCGAGCGCCGCCACGGCGTCCCAGTTTTCCAGCGAGGCCTCCACCGCCAGTCCCATCATCTGCTCGGAAATCCGGTCGGGACGCCCCCAGGCCTCCCGGGCCTCCCGCAAAGTCAGGCCGCACTGGGCGGCGTATTTCCGGAAATAGGGATGACGGGCGAGAAAAATGACCTGGCTCACGCCGGCCGCAAGCAAAAGAGCGGCCAGCAAGATGCCGATGATCCGTATCCCCTTTCTTCCCATGGCTTATTCCTGAGGCATCGGATACAGATTCATCAGAAACGCACCGAGGATGCTTTCCTCTCCCACGTTGCGGGCCAGTTTCCACGTCCGCTTCTTGTACGCATTGTGCACGGAATCGGCCTCCGCCTTCCTCCCCGCGTCATACAGCGGGCCGAATACCCGGTTCCGGGCGATGGTCAGCTCCTTCCACACCTGCAGGCTGTCGTTCTGGGGCGTGCCGCCGCCGGAACTGTCCGGGCCGATCGTGACGTAGATGTCACCGGGCTCGGTGACCACGAGCAGATTCTGCCCCTTGTCCCGCTGGCGCTTGCCCAGGCGGATTTCGCACATCCAGTGCTCCTTGCCCTGGAAGTAAAACTCGTGGTTGTGGATGCGGACCGAATCGACGAACTCCGCCGTCTCGTGGCCCAGGGGGACGAGGAAGATCTGCATGTCCTCCAAGTCATTGGACACCACTCTTCCATGGATGCGATACTGCGCGGCATCGCGTTCGCAGGAAGAAACAAAAAAGGCCGACAGGGCGAAAATGAGGAAAACTGTTCTTTTCATGGTTTGACCGTTGCTTGGACACGTTTGTCAGAGAACACTTCGCGATACACCCCGCGGGTGTCGAAGCGTACCCGCTCCTTCGTGAAATCAGGAGCGTTGAATGAATACAGGATGCCGTGATAGAATTTCCGGGGATTGCGCTGCGGAAGCACGAACGGCTTGGTGCAGCGTCCGTCCTTGTCGATGGACGCGATATACAGCTGCACGTACAGCCCGTCGTCCCGCCGGCTGGAGAAAAGGAACCAGCGGCTGTCGGAACTCCAGTTGTGATAGCTCTCGGAGAACGGACTGTTGACCTCGTCAACCGGCCGCGTCTCCCCCGTCTGCAGGTCCATCAGCCACAGATCCGCCTCCTTGTGGTCGATCGGGAAGACGCCGAAGTCCGCCTCGTTGTACATCAGCCAGCGGCCGTCATAGGACGGACGGGGGAAGCTGACGCTGCGTCCGGAGGCGCTGGCGGGAATGACAGTCTCGATCTCCCCGAGCACGCCCGCTTCGGGTTCGAAGGAAACACGCATCAGGTCATAGCGGATGCTGTCCACCTGCCGGGGGACCTCATAGGCCTTCGCCTTGCAATAATACAGGGTGCGCCCGTCCGGAGTGAATGCCGGAGATGACTCCAGATAATCTTCAGTCGTCAGGCGCGGATCCACGATCAGGGAGTGGTCCCGCAAATCCATCACCACCAGGTCGGAGGCCATGTCGAACACCTCGATCGGCTGCTGGTCACCGGTCCAGAAACACTGGCGGACAGGATTGATGGATCCGGCCAGCCAGCGTCCGTCCGGATGCCAGTAGCAGTAGGCCATGTTGCCCAGTGTGCTGTCGGCCTTGGTGGTCACCCATTCACGGACACCATCCTGCTGGATGAGCGTGGCGCCATGCCTGCCGCGGAGATGGAACAGGAACTGGGAGGGATCGGCCGCGTTGGCGGTGTGGCAGTTCATGCACTGGCCCGGCGTGAGCGTGCTTTCGATGATGGGATCCTCCCGGAAGGAGTGTATGTCGCGCTGATAGAGGCCGATGCGGCTGTAAGTGGTATAGCCCGGAGCGATCTTGCGGTATGTCACGCCGTAGTCGGTGAGAGGCGCGTCACTGACATACATGATGAAATCGCGCCACTGGGTCCACTGACCGTCCTTCCGGCCCAGGACCGTGAAATGCAGGGAGCCACCGGCATTTTGTGCGGTAAGCTTGTGCCAGGCCTTGACCGGGAATGAAGCCCAGCGGCCCTTCGTTTTCAATTCCCCGCCTTTGCTTCCGGTGACGACCACGAACGCGCGGTCATATTCCTCGGGAAGGTTGAAGTTCAAAGGCGCGATGCCGGCGGGGACCGTCACGCCGATGTAGTCGGGATAGATGGCGGGCAAGTCGTCGGAATAGACCGTATTCCGCGCGCAGGCGGCCAGCAGAAAGACCGCGATGAAAAGAATCAGCCGTTTCATTTCACGTCCTCCGTCTGTTTGAGCCGCTGCCAGGCGGAATAGTAGTCGGCCGCCATGAAATTATTCTTGTTCTGGTTGTACAGAATCGCCATCATCAGGTCGAGTCCGTCGTACACGGTGATGAAATCGTCGCGGAAGCGGACGGAGCGGATGTATCCATAGACCGGATCGGCGTTCACCGCGGCCTCGTCCCCGATCATCGCCTTGCGTTTCAAGGCGGATTTGCGGTAGAAGAGGCTGTGCGAAAGGATGTCCAGATATCTTTCCGCCGGGCCGTACCATCCGTTGACGAGGTTGCAGTCGGCCATGCGCGACAGGAAGCGGCCGCTGCTGCGTCCGTTCTGGATGGATTCCTGCATGTCGAAGCAGTACTGGAGCGTGATGTTGGGCATGCCCATCATCCACAGCAGCTCGGACGACGTAATGTCGGACACGTTGTCCCGGACGCTCGGCTGCACAAGACCTTTCGTTCCGCACTGGTAGAATTCCATCATCCGAGATTCGAGCTGCCCGGTCATGAACAAGCAGAAATTGACGGAACAGGCGCTGACCGGGTTCCGCGGCTGATACTTTTCCGCCCGCTCGATCACTTCCTGATACCGCTCGTGGCGGATGAGGTCATCATAGGCAAGCACCTCATAGGCATCCCGGTCATAAGCCAGCCGGACACCGAGGGCGGTTCCCAGCACCAGAACGGCAAACAGAGCCCAATCCCAAAAGGCAGGAAAGGACTTGAAGCGCAACCCGCATCCGAAGATACAGGCGAGCGCAACCAGCGGAATGATGACCTGCAGGGCGGGCAGCATCTCGCGGATACGGGTGTAGTTGACACCGAATATGGCGTCGCGCATCGGATACTGCGATGCCATGAGCCGGTAACCGGCATAGAAAACCACGGCGGTGAACACCAGGATGACCGCGTCCGCCGGCTTCCGGCCGAGAAGGACGGAGAATAGGACCGGAACGATGACCACCGGACCGGCCAGCCACCACACGAGCGGGATGAGCCAGATACTGTGCCAGCCCGCCCTGGCGAAAAGCGGGCAGAGGAATACGGAAAAGAGCAGGGCGACCGGATAGCTCACCAGGACCTCCATGTTGCCCATATGCACGAGCATCAGGAGCGAAGGAAGGAAGCTTAAGGCATAGAGCCCCCGCCCCCCCTTCGGGTTCACGCTTCCGGCCGCTTTCCACACCGCCAGCTGCAGCAGGACGGCGAGCGCCGCGAGAACAAGGGCGCCTGACCAGCGGAAGCGGAAGAACTGCACCAGGAACTCCGAACACCAGTCCGCAAAACCGCCCGGCAGCGCCATGCGCTCCCGGAAATAGTCCCAGGTAAAGAGGAACAGCTGGTTCTGCTCGTGGTAATTCAGGGCCTGGGGGTACATCCACATCCAAAAGGTGAAGATTCCGGCTCCCAGGACCGCTGTCATGGTCGTTCTGCTTGTCTTTTCCATCTGAAATGGTAAAAAAGGCAGCCGCCATGAAGCGGCTGCCTTCATTCATGGAGAGATGACCTAGTCCTCGGGTTTGAAGCGCCACCAGGTGCACTCGCCCCAGTCGCCCGCTCCGGAGTAGTTGCCGATGAGGGACATGATGGTGCCGTCCAGATAGATGATCTCGTAGGAAGTCGTGACCGCGCCGCCCGTGTTGACGGCGAACGGGAACAGGATGCCTGAGCCGCCCGTCGTGGTAAGCGTTCCCTTCTTGAAGATCTCCGGATTCATCTGGAAGTCCGTCACCTCATAAGGGGAAGACGCGATTTCGGTTCCGTCGGCCTTGTACGAAGTGACCGTACCGTTGGCGCTGTCGAACACCATGAAAGCATCGTCGCTGCCATAGCCGTACGCGACACCGCCGGAGTGCTGGATCTGCTCGGTCTCGAGCTGCTCGGGGGTGCATCCCCACCACTTTCCGGGGATGTCGCCGGTGTCGGTGGCAAGACCGGCGTTGTAACCGGCATTGCCCCAGGTGGCACCGTCAATCGTATACCAGGTCCAGGCGCGCTGTCCGTCACCCGCCAGAGCGGCATCGGCATCGGAGGCGTTCTTGAAACGCCACCAGGTGCATTCACCCCAGTCGCCCGCACCCTTGTCACTGACCAGCGCAAGGACGTTGGGATCGACATAGACGACCTCGAACTCGTTGGTACGGGAGCCCTGGGTGTTGATGTCAAACGGGAACAGGATCGGAGCGTCGGTGGTGACAATCGTGCCGTAGCCATAGCGGGGGCCGGAGCCGGTCGGATCGTAATCCACGAAGGCGTAGGAACCCTTGGCGATCTGCGTGCCGTCGGCCTTGTAGGAGATGCATTCTCCATCCTCGTTGAAGACCATGTAGGCGTCGGGATCACCGTAGCCATAGGCGGTTCCGCCGGAGTGGGAAATCTGGTCGGTTTCCAGCTGCTCGGGGGTGCATCCCCACCACTTGCCGGGAATGTCCGTAGGAGAAGCAGCCTTGCCCGCATTGTAACCGGCATTGCCCCAGCAGGCGCCGTCCACCGTGTACCACTTCCAGGCCTTCGAGCCGGACTCGCCGGTCAGGACCTTCACCTCGGGGGCGAGGTCACCCGGGACAAACACGTTGACGGAGCTGTCAAAGGAAACGACCGAAGCGTCCTGGTTGATCGTGGAGACCGTGAACGGCTGGTTCGAATCGGCTCCGCGACGAGGCGTGATGTTGAACACGCCGGAAGCGCCGGTGACGAGGATGTTCTTGGAACCGTCCGCCTTGACCGTGGAGATCTGGACGGTACGGGCCGGAGACGTGTGATACTTGATATAGTTGCCGTCCGTCTGCGGAACCGTGCAGGCCGCGTCGGCGAACTGTCCGTCGATGACGAACGCGCTCTGCAGATCGTTCGCGGCGACCGGGCCGTCAGCTTTGGGACCGGTCAGCACCTGAGGCTGGCAGGAAGCGAGGAGCAGACCGGAGACGGCAGCAATGGCGAAGTATAAAATTTTCTTCATAATTCTGATCATTTTAATGATTCGGACAATCTGCTACCAACCCGGATAGTCGAACTGGGAGCCCCAGCCTTCGTTCTGGGTGAACTTGTATTCCTCGCCGGCGCCGGCGGACAGGGAGATCTGGCTGCTCGGAAGCGGGACGAAGCCCTTGGTGGCCTTGTAGCGCTCACCGTAACCGCCGTTGTACTTGGAAGCGTTGTTCGTTCCCAGCACACCGTTGTTGTAGACCGCCACGCCATCCTGCTTGTCCAGGGCGGCGGCGGCATAGCTCTCGCCGTAACGGCGCAGGTCGTTGAAGCGGATGCCTTCGAAAGCGAACTCCCAGCGGCGCTCGTTGCGGAGGTTCTCCTCGTTGAGCGGCTTGGTGGGAAGGCCGGCGCGCTGGCGGACCTTGTCGAACGAAGCCTGGTTGCCGTTGATCTCGGCATCCATCAGCAGGACCTCGGCGAAGCGGATCAGCACCATGTCGTTGACGCTGTTCAGCTGGAAGTTGTCCTCGTTGCCGGAAGACCAGGTCAGGCCCGGGAACATCACGTTCGTGAAGGACTTCATGTACTTGCCGTTCTCCTCGCTCCAGGCGATGACCGGCATGGTCTTGGTCTGGTAGAAACCGCTCTCCTGGATGTTGGAGTCTCCGCCGAACACATAGGTGC
>JAEEGJ010024768.1_pt1 | contig 12402 bp, 12 predicted proteins | sample 8958761 | NCBI WGS metagenome assembly JAEEGJ01 (sample SAMN16246546, study PRJNA631951) | gut metagenome | biome: gut microbiome; feature: rumen; material: RS-attached | host: Bos | place: Iran: Karaj | collected 2018-10 | reverse complement strand
AGCTTTGCCAAAATGTCATCAAAATTCTTACTCATTTTAAAAACCTCCAAAAATATTTATCTTAGATTAAAATATCCAAAAGCCATATGACAAAATTTTAACACTCAGTATTCATAAATGCAAGAATCGTAGCGAGCAAACTCATTAAAAGCCTTATCTTAAAAATGACTAATTCCGAATCAGAATCGGAATTAGTCATTTTGATTTATTCTTCAAATAATTCTCGTATGCTCTGTGGAAGAACTCCTATTATTGAATCTCGATTCTTTCCCTCAAGGTAATATGGTTTAAGCCCGCTCTTATCATACTTTTTTATATCACTGCCCGAAGTTGAATCAATTAACAGTTGAGTAAAATATCTTTCCCAACTAAAAAATTCTCTGCTCTCAATATATTTTTCCGGTTCAGCAAGTATATCATCAATGTCCTTTATATTTATAACTCCCGCTTTCAGAATCATCCATTCAAACGATTCCGGAAAATACATTGATACATCTTTGCGGACCTTAGCCACCCCCATCACTTTTGCAATATATGCACCGAATGCAGCTCCATCAGCGATAACAACAACCTGTTTATCTTTATCTACGCTTTCAATTTTGCTGACAAAGTTTGAATTTCCATCAACACTTAAGCAAGCACCTTTTTCACATATCGCAGAAAAGAACTGATACCCCGATTTAGAATCCTCTACCATGACAAGCACATCTTTTGGACTCTTCTCTTCCATGTCTCCATATATCCTATAAAACTCATTATAAATTTTCTCAGGGTAATGATATTTTCCTGTAGTCCTGATTCCATATATCTCCTGCACACTGTATGGCAAGTAGTATAATGGTTGTCTGGTGATCAAAACATAATAATTCGATGTTCCCTGTATAACATCAGCAAACTCTTTTGAATAAATGAATGAGTAATCCTCATCAATAAAAACTATGCTGTCCCGATATGTTTCCATAGCAACTTTCCAAAGACCTGCATCTCCACCAAATACAACACACGGAACATCTGACTGAAGGCGTACTCCACTATCTTTTCCATACCTTGAATATGTTTCAAGAAGCTGAACAAGCGTTGTCTTTCCCGTTGCACTGTCGCCTTGAATAACAGTGATATTTCTTCTTATATCAAATTCATATTTTAGTCGCTCTGTCTCGACAATAATATGATGTTTATTCTTCATATCCAGTTTCCTCTATATCAAACATATTTCAGAGCTGTATGCACGTAATCCTCAATATTATCAATAATTTTATCATCATTGATAATTCTGACTTTAAAATCTCCGCAATTGTCAAACGGCATATAGTACCTTAAATTCACAGAGACATCTATTCTTCTTCCAATCTCCAAAAGCCACTTGGCACAATTTTCTCCACAACTTGTAGCATTAAACATAAGATCAGGTCTTTTATAAATGCAAATAAGAGTCTGCAAACCGCCTGACAATCTTTCCGGCGGAATCGGGCCAAGTACATCACTCTCGATAAGTTGCCCTCCCTTATAATGCGATTTATCAATATCTTCCATCATCTCAGCAACAAGCGGATCTCCAAACCACTCTTCCCGAAAGTTAAACCTGAACCATGACGGCCCATGCATCGCTCCTTCAATTTCTCCAAAATAAATATTCAACATATATATTTGTCCTCAGTAAAAATTTAATCAATACAGCTGTTCTCTGACAAATTCCGAATCAGAATCGGAATTTGTCAAAAATACACTATCCCTCAGTTTTAAAGCAAGCTTATTGAATGTTGATACAAAACAATCTCTGATCATAAAAACAAATTCAGTTTTCACTTCATCATCGCAGAAGTAAATATCCTCGCTTTTCTTCTCTATCATTAGCTTCCAACTATACGTATCTGCAATATATCCATTACTCCAAGCGAGTTTAACAATCTCTCTTGGAGTTGCAATCTCCGCTCCATCCACTTTATCAGCTCTTAATACTGCCTGAAGAGCTTTACATGCAAGTTCAAATGTCTGATTAAACTTGCAAATCACTCCCATCCTATATATTTCATCGCTACATGCTTTATTAAAATCTGCTTGCTCAAGCATATCTAAGCAAGAGATAAAATTATTGTACTTGTTCATAATTTCTATACGCCATTATTTACAGTATTATTCAAATTTCAGCACGTTATGTGGTCATGTGTTGCACTTAACACCATTTTAATAGAATCGTCAGTGCTTTCTCTTTATATATTTTTTCATGAATCCAACAATCACGGAAAGTGTAATCAAATAGAACATTCCACTAACAAAAATCTTAATCATCAATGCCAAAATGCTATTCGAAATAAAAGGTTTATAATCCATAAACAAAAAGAACATCACTATTCCTGAAAAAACATATGGCAATGTATTCAAAATATTCCTACCAATATTTGCCTCTTCATACACCGAAACAGCCTGAAAAACACATACGAAAGCCTCTGCAGCAAATGTTCCTAACGCTGCCCCCATTGCACCATGCTCAGAAATTAGAATTATATCCAAAAATACATTGATTATAGCCCCCATAAAAAGAGATACCACAAAAATTTTATCTTTCTTTCTAGGCAAAAGATATTGAGTTCTAATTACATTTGCAAAAGCAACAAAAATACAACTTGGCAAAATAACGTAGAATAATCCAACGCATCGTTCAAATCCCCTTCCAAAGAAAAGAGGAACAAACTCCTTTGCCACAGTCATTATCCCAAAACAAATTGATGACGAAATAAATAATGCAAACTTCAAAGATTTATCAAATAAGTTTTCAACCTGTTGCTTTTTCACGCCAACTGAAAGCATATTAGACATTCTTGGTAGCATGACTGTTCCCAATGCAGTTATAAGCGCTAATGGAACTTTAATTATATTTTCGCTACTATGGTAGTAACCTAACTCTTCTTCTGATGATAGCAATCCCAATAAAATCTTATCCATAGTTTTATAAAAGCTTACAGCTACCGTAGGTAGGAAAAGGACTAAATTGGGTTTGATATGTAGCGCAATTTCATGTATTTGAGGCTTAATAAAATATATTCTCCTATATATAATCAGCATTACTACAATTTGGCTTATGAAAAATCCTACTGAATATATCAAAGCATATTTCCACACATCATCTTCACTTCTTACAAACGCAAAGATACATATAGCAGTAACAACCTTTATCAAAATATCTCTTACTGAAGTTATCTTAAATTCTTCAAGTCCATACATAAACCAATTTAAATCAATTGTCCCCGATACTACAATCAAAAAAAAGATAACTGCTATAAATGTATTGGTAGATAAGCAAAAACAATATATTAAATATATTATTGACAATACTATCCCCATTAAAAACTGAAACGCATATATCTCCCAAAACACCTTAGAAAGTTTATCCTTATCTTCTTTCACATAAGCTATGCTCCTATTACCATAACTATGTAATCCTAGTCTTATAAAAATATAAAAATAATATGCTATAGAATAAAAGTACGAATATTCTCCCAGTCCCTCCGCGTGTAGCACTCTCGTAAGATACGGAAGTGTTATTACCGGAATAATAATGCCACTTAATTGAAATAATGCATTATATATAAAGTTCTTTTTTATACTATTTTTCTCAGACATCTATATCCCCGAATCAAGCTTCCACTGCGCCCCAAGAATTTCATCAAACTCATCTGGAACAAATCTTCCATAACCGCCACATGTAGTAAATGTCATCTCGCCAAAAAAAATCTTTCCCTCAACATTGTATAAGTCTACTCTGACATGAGAAAAACCTTCAGATAATTTCTCTGCTATTTCAACCATCCTGTCATAGTTTTTTGGTTTATTCGGTTGTTGAATAACCGCCTTATACCCAACTCTATGATAAGGCATAATATTATAATCTCTATCAAAAAAAGCCAATTCACCATTTGAATGTTCCAATACATAATTTGTCATAGTATATGAGCAAAAAACTTTCCCATTAAAACAAAAAAACTTGTAGTCTGGTAAGTCTTTCATTTGTTCTGTAAGTAAATTCTGTTCAATGTACAACATTGGTAAAATATCTTTATAATGAAATTCAAATGCCTCATATGCAAAACTATATTTAAGCCATGAATCCAAAGTCACTATTGTCTTTTTTAGATTCAATTTGTTCTTATCTCTAACAAGCAAATTAAATCCACATCCATGATTTGCTTTTATAACAAAACTATTAGGCAAACTATCAAAATTAATTTCCTTTGCTTTTTTATAAGGGCCACCAATCATTGGAATCAAGTACTCTTCACCTATTCTCTCCTTTACAAAGTCTCTTACTTTTATTTTATCTGCACACTCTGTTATAATCTGAGCTTTTCTATGAAACTTACTCCACTGTATTTTTTCATTATAGGTTTTGGGATGTTCGAAGTCACAAAGTCTGCTAAATATTTTTTTATACCCATGCTGAATTATCATTGGATATAAATAATGCGGTATTAGGCGTTTTATCTGATAAATTATTTTTTTCTTAATTCTCATCTTTTCACTTTATATGTCAACAATATTATCCGTCACAATTAGCAATTACATCTACTCATCTTTAAAACATCTTAATTAATTACAATTCTATATTTAGGAATTACTGTTTTTAAATACGAATCTTTCACATAGCTTTTTTTATAAAGGGGATATGACAGCGATATAAGGAATATATTATATGAAAGAGAAAAATAATTTGGCTCCATTATTCCATAGATCGAATACATACACAAAACAATAAGCAATATATCCTTACTGCTTCTATAAGCCCAATATATACTCATCAAATACGCAATCGAAAACAATATATATACAACAATTCCGTATCTTTCTAATAATGTAGTATAAGCTACATCCATGTAATACTTACGTGCTATTACTCCTCTAACATATCCTACAAGTTCAATATTTTGTCCCAATAGTGATAATCCATATTTTCTGAATACATTATGGCAAAGTGAAAAACGATATGACATTACTTTATCAATTCTTGATAACACTAAATTGGATTTTACATTAATAATAGACAGAACAATACTCAGAACATTTACAAACGCCGCCACAATTCCCATTGCAATCAGTAATACTTCTCTACCTTTTTCTATTACACCAATTACTTTATATATGATCAAAAACAGTAAAAAAACTATCAAAGCATAATAAGCTGTTTTACAATTTGGATATTTATAAACAAACCAAACTGCAAGAGCGACAAATAGATAATCTATGATGGATATATTTTTTCTCCTAAGATATACTCGCGCCAATGTCAACTGAAAAATACGCATTCCCAAAAAATTCGGATGTGAAAACCCAAAAGAATGCCGTGCTATTGAGCCCCGATAAATTATTACATCTTCCACCATTCCAAAATAAAAGAGAAGAAATAAAATAGCTATCATAATCACTAGCACATAATAATGAATAGCCACAACCTTATCTAAATCAATATACTTTGATGCTAAAACAAAAAGCCAAGTCGACATAAGAATGTTATGCCCAGAGTTTATTGTCCCTATTACCATTGGCAATGATATCAAAAACAATCCAATCAACTCACGTGCTGTATATTCTTGTAAAATGAATATCTGTAATCCTAATAGCACTAATACAATATATGACATAAAATCATTAATATCATTCATTTCATATATATATATTTTTTCAATATTGCTATTTATTAATACCTCTGAACCAAACCACAATGCTATTATAAAATACATATAATATTTACTTATTATTTGACGCTTTCCATTTTTTCCAGCCATCTTTAACTACCTTTACACATTTACCAAATATAATAATTTTGATTATGATTTTTATTCTACTGCACTTATTATACTCCCTAAACTCTTCCAATAACTCATTATCAAAAATCGCTTCCCCAATAATCTCTTTATGATTATCTTTCAGCACTTGTTCTTTTCTTTTTTTCTTCTTATTATGAGTAGACGTACTATCATATCCTATGTGTTCAACCCTTGTTTCCTTTGGAAAAACTGTAATTTTATCTTGTTTCCACTGTTCATAACACCATCTTATTGCCCAAGAATCAACTATCCCATTCATTTGCATATCAAGTAGTAGCGGCATATCAACACCTCCTCTGCTAAAACTCTTCCGTTTTGACAGTGAAAATCTAAATGTCGCATAATCTGTCATATTCCAATCTATACTTTCCCATCTATCTTTCCACATTCCCCACCCCCAACTAGAAGCCCTGTAGCCAAGATATAGTTCGCTATCAAGCACTTCCAATCTGTTTAAAAACGGGCTATACCCACTTATTGACCATATTTTTTTATCTTCACGATATTTGTCCAGCATACTACTCATGTACATTAAATAATCTTGGCTAAAAACCAAATCATCTTCCAAACAAATAACACTATCATATTCGCTAAAAGCCTTTGTTATTCCAGAAATAACTGATTCTGCTAACCCCAAATGTTTTTCTCGATAAAAAGTCTTTATATTCTTAAAATACCCATTATCTAATATTTTTTCAGCCACATGCCTCGCATCATAAACCTTCTTTTCATCATCTAAATTATCTTTAGACGCATCAAAAAAAATCCATATGTCATATTTTTCTATTCCATCACAATTTCCTAGAGATTGTAGCATACGCTTTATCATATTTGCTCTATTATACGCAAAAATCACTATAATTTTCTTATTCATTAATCACTTCCATATATAAACTGTTTATTTGATCAACCATATCATCCCATGAAAAAAATTTTGCTCGTTTTTTTCCTTTTTCAATCATTTCATTTCTCAAAACATCATCATTCAATAATAGATCAATTCTTTCCACTAAAGCCTTCACACTTTCTTCAAATTCACTTACCGAAAAAAACAACGCTGCATCTTGAGCTATTTCTCTAAAAACATTCGTATCAGCTAATATTACGGGACATCCTTTTTCCATAGCTTCAACTATTGGTATTCCAAACCCTTCATACTTTGAAGGATAAACAAAACACTTTGCATGACTGTATAAATAATTTAATTCAGAATCAGAACAATTAATCTGTATGACGCGATCATAAAATTTATCAATCTCCGCTTTTCCCCCACCAACACATACCAAATATAAATCTTGATTATATTCCATAATAATCTTAATTGCTTCAAATAATGTTCTAAAATTTTTGTAATAACCTTTTTCCCCAATATAAAGAACATATTTTTCTGGAATCATAATTCTATCTATTTTCTTTTCTTCCTTTGTGATAAACCCTCCCTCGTAAATAACCCTAATCTTCTTTTCATCTATCCACGGATAAATACTTAATAGATCATTTTTTGTATTTTCACTAACAGCAACTATTCTATCAGCACGCTTAAGAATTTTTTTTCTTCCCCATGGAATTAAATTATATCTACTAAATAATTCTGGAAACAATTCAAATATCATATCATGTACTGTCACTACAATCTTTGTTTTTTTTGAGACAAATGAAAGTGCAAAAGGATAATAATATGATGGATGATATACATCAATTCTATGCGCAAAACAAAAAAAACATGTATAGATAGAATTTAAAATTTTAATCAAATATACAAAAAATCTGTTCTTAACTGTAAAGCAACGTTTTCCACGAAAGCCTTCAAAGTACTTACTTCTTAAAAATATACATGGCATAAATACATCATAATCATTTTTTATTCCATTTGCGATTATTGAAGTATATCTAGATATTCCACCATATTCCTGCATTACAGCCGCTTGAGAATCAATAAGAATTCTATTTCTTTTTTTATCCTTTAGCATTATATTTTTTCTCCAAATTGCCAAGCATTTTCATAATATTTATATACACCCCATACGTAATAGTATTACTTTTTACTAAGATTACTATTGCATTCCTAATCAGCCTTCTGAACTTATTCTTATTAGCTCCTAAATACTGTTCTTGTATTTTTTCACGCTCAATAGCATTTTTTAAATTATTTCTTTGTGACACGCCTTTCAAGTCATACTTTGCTATAATTCTATCGAAATAATAAAATATAATACCATCTAAATACATTCTCAAAAATTGATCATATTCAGCGAATGTTTTCCACTTAATATCAAACTTATATAAAGCGACAACACTTCTACGTGAAAACAAAGCTTGGTGTACAAAAGGTGCTCTATAATATATTGTTTCCATTGGAAGGCCTTTTCTTTCGAAACAAGAACTATTAAGCCTATTAAGCGTATTTCCATAAATACAACCAATATCTTTATGTATACTTATCTCATTCACAACATCACTAATGACATCACAATCATATAAACAATCATTTGCATTAAGAAAATATAGCCATTCTCCATGAGAATAATCTATCCCCTTATTCATAGCATAATAAATACCATCATCTGGTTCCGATATATGAATTACCTTATACCCTTTATCATTGATTTGCTTTATATAACCAGAGATAATATCATTAGTACTGTCTTCTGAATTGCCATCTACGAAAACAATTTCAACATCATTATAAGTTTGGCATAGAACAGACTCTATAGTTTCAGCAATAGAATCTCCAGCATTTTTTGATACAATAATCACACTAACCATTATGTTATGCATATTACGCCTTTCGAAGCAACTCTATCTTTGGATCAAAGGATATTCCAGCGCAAACTGAATCACATAGAATTTTTATTTTTCCAATTTTGTCATTCTTCTCTTTTACAGCTATATATAATAAGGTTGCTATACACTTGCTAATAATATAAATAATCCCTTTAACACCGAATCTCTTGTAAAAATGGACATCATTTCGATATAAATATTTAAAGCGTTCTAATCTTTCACCCTCAGCAAACACAATATTGGCTTTTTTATTTATGCTAATTTCATGAACAACTCTGCTCCTTGGAATTACATAAACAGAATATTTATTTGATATTCTCGCACTAAATTCATAATCATCACTATATACAAAATAATCAGAAATAGGTAATCCTACATCATATACTACTTCAGATCTTATCAACATAGATGCCCACGATACCATCATAACCTCTATACTATTAAATTTATAATCGCTTCCCTTTAAAAAAGTAAACACACCTTTTTTTTGTATATTTGCTTTGCACAACTTTCCATCATTACAAAAAGCAACACTAGATAGAATACCCCAATTGTCACCTATCTTCTTTCCTGATTCCATTAACTCATAAAGAGCATCTTCACATGGAATAGAATCATCATCCAATGTCCAAATATATCTATACCCTATTTCAATCGCTTTTCTAATTCCAAGATTAAATCCACCTGCGCACCCACAATTACTATTAGGACGATAATACAGAACACCATCTATAGCATTATTTCCATATATTTCTGCAACCTCTTTTTGTTCCCCATTATCAATAATCAACACATCACTGTCTATATTTCTTTGATTAAGAACCGCATCCACACATTTCTTCAACAACTCCACTCTATTGAAAGAAAGCACTACTGCACATATCTCTTTCATGATTATTCCTCTTATACTCTAAATTCAAGTTCATGGTATATATACATTACTTGCTAATCCATATATGCTATAATTCATTATCCAATGACAATTATAATCTATATATAGTGTTTTGTCATAGCAAAAAGGCGCAGATTTTGTGCAAACCCACGCCATTCTCTTTCATTTTATAAGCCTTAACAAAAGCCGTTATTCCAATAGTCGTGAAAACTCTATTATAACGCATCTCTTTTAGAGTTTTATTTATACTGATAAATTCGGTATAAATATGCTACAATTAAGCCACATATGTCTTGTCAAAAATCATCCTGATATCGAGGAGGTGGGAAATTTGATCTTCGAACTTAATTATGACAATCAGGCTAAAGAACTTCTTGAAGGCCAGCGCCGTTACAGAGAACAAATGAATTCACAGTATACCGCCGGCTATACTGATGCGGAAGAAAAATACGAAAATGAGATTGTAAAATTACAAGCAGAACTTAAAACATTACAAGAAGAGCTTGAAAAATACAAAAGCACAAATAAATAAAATTCTGGGATGAATTGTTCTTTACAATTCAGCCCTTTTCATAAAAATTCGCGTATTTCGATACCATTTATAGTCACAATCAGATGTCTTGGAACCTTATCTATTTTTATCATTCTATTCTCCAAAAATGTATAATTCTACACTTTTTCTCATTAAAAAAGCCAAAACTGTAAAAACTAATAAGAAAAATTGTAGAATTCTACTTTTTTTCTTATTAAAAAGACGCAGATTTTGTACCCATTCTTACACCAATCTGCGCCTTTGATATTTCTTTTCCATACTACAAAAAATCTTAAGATTTTTCGACGGTATTTCTTAAGATTTATCTGATATCATAGGAAAAGTCGGCAGTCTTTCAACGACAATTCCAAGCCGATGACATGGCAAATCTGCCAATTCTATTTTTTCTATGAAAGGAAATTTCTAAATGTCTAAATCAAAAGACAACTCTCAAAAACTCACCTACGAAACCGCGACAGGCGAAATCGAATTTACTCTCATGAGTGACATGATGTTCCATTACGTCATGCAAAACTCAAAAAACGCATTGATCGGTCTTGTATGTGCCCTAAAAGGACTGTCTCCCGATGATGTACAAGATATCCTTGTCGAGAATCCAATCGACCTTAACAGCGCAGGCAAAGAAACAATCATGGATATAAAGCTCACTCTCAACAACAATGAGATTATGAACATAGAGCTGCAGGTATATCCCGATAAATATTGGATCTCGCGCTCAATAATCTACCTATGCCGTGCATACGACAACATCGGTAGCGGTGACAATTATTCCCTCGTAAAGCCTACTACTTTATTCTGCATCACCGATCAGGAACTCATTCCCAACGCAGAAGCAGAATTCTATGCCAAATACCGCCTTACCAACCTCAAAAATCGCCATCTGTATACTGATAAATTCGGTATAAATATGCTACAATTAAACCACACAGACCTTGCCACAAAAGAAGATATCCGCAATAATCTTGTGTACTGGGCGGATCTTTTTAAAGCAACCACTTGGGAAGAATTTAAAAGCCTTGCCAAGAATCATCCTGATATCGAGGAGGTAGGAAATTTGATCTTCGAACTTAATTATGACAATCAGGCCAAAGAGCTTCTTGAAGGCCAGCGACGTTACAGAGAGCAGATGAATTCTCAGTATACCGCCGGCTATACTGATGCGGAAGAAAAATACGAATCCGAACTTGCAAAAAAGGATGCCACCATTGCAGAATTACAAGCAGAACTTGAAAAATACAAAAACATAAAGAAATGAAATTCTACATTTTTTCTATTAAATCGAGTAGGAGGAATTTCTCACAAGTGAGAAATTCCGACCTCTCACACCACCGTGCGTACCGTTCGGTACACGGCGGTTCAATCAACTTAACAAGTAACACACCTTTTGGTGTAGTAATCTAACATTGAGACTAGTCCAAATAAGGCTAGTCTCTTGTTGTTTATTGCTACATTCACCGCTCCCATGCTGCAAACATAGGCTATTCTTTGACCTGTGTATGCAACTCGTCTTGCAGTATCTCTGTCGATTCCAAGTTTTACAAGATTCTTTTCACGATTCTGTGGAGTTTTCCAGTGTTTCCAAATGCACATGCGGAGTCTGTATCGGATGTGTTTATCCATCTCCCTACATAAAGTTTTCATACTACCTATCTTGAAGTAGTTTATCCAACCTCGAATAAGCTGATTGAGTTTCTCAACTTTGTGGCTGTTGCTAACGCCCCAACTACGGCAAGTAAGGTCTTTCATTCTCTTCTTAAACTTTGCTACTGATTTTGCATGCGGCTTTGCCTTAAACTGATGTGCCCTTGAATCAAAGTAGAATCCAAATCCAAGATATTTAAGTCCTTGTGGTTTGTCCACTTTACTCTTGGTCATGTTGACCTTGAGACCCAGTTTCTCCTCAATGAATCGCGAAATATTTCTCATGACTCTATTAGCAGACATTTCACTTCCGACCATGATGATACAATCATCTGCGTATCTTACAAAGTTAAGCCCTCGCTTTTCCATCTCCTTGTCAAGTTCATTCAACATGATATTCGCCAGTAATGGCGAGAGATTTCCTCCTTGTGGTGTTCCCACAATAGAGTCCTCGTACTCATCATCAATCATGATTCCACTGACCAGGTATTTCCTAACAATGGAAATAACATCTCCATCTTTAATAGTTCTACCTATGATGGTCATTAGTTTATCGTGATTTACTGTGTCAAAGAACTTTTCCAAATCAATATCTACAATCCAATCATTACCGTCATTCATCATGTCGAGCGCTGTTAGGATTGCTTGCTGTGCACATCTATTAGGTCTGAATCCATAACTGTGGTCATGAAATTGTTCCTCATAGATTGGTG
>JAEEGJ010024766.1_pt1 | contig 12403 bp, 8 predicted proteins | sample 8958761 | NCBI WGS metagenome assembly JAEEGJ01 (sample SAMN16246546, study PRJNA631951) | gut metagenome | biome: gut microbiome; feature: rumen; material: RS-attached | host: Bos | place: Iran: Karaj | collected 2018-10 | reverse complement strand
ACTCCTCGCACTCGCATCCCTAGAGACAAAGATCCATCCTGCTACGGGGATTGTAATTGAACCCGACCTCATAGAAGGGGGTCCTGCTGAGATCGCGAATGGGATTGATCACCTCTATGAGCTTCTCCAGCGGGACATCCTTATTCCCATATGCCCCGAAAAGCTTCTCCCTTACCCTGCCCGCAACATCATCGAAGCTCATCCCGGCCGTTATCTCTGCTGTTATCACGAGATTGTTTATGAAACATCCGATCATGTTCTCAATCTGCTCGCTGTCCCTGTTTGCGACCGTCGTCCCCATTACTACCAAGTCGCTCCTACTGTAGGAACGCAGCAGGCAGCTCATCGCCGCGAACAGTACCACATTCACCGTGCTGCTGTGAGATGCGGCATACTCCCTCGCCATACGACCAATCTTCTCATCTATGTCGAAATAGATCATCCCACCCTTATCAAGGCGTATTGCCGGACGTGCATAATCAGTCGGGAACTCCACAGGCTCGATCCCGTCCAGTTCCTTTTTCCAGTATTCGATCTGCGCACCGAAGCTTTCCGACCCTGACTCTTCAAAGCTATGCTCCACGTAATCTCCATAGCTGATCCCCGGTGCTTCAATCCCGGATTCCGTCCCGTTTATGACGGCAGAATACTCCCGGGTGAGCTCACGGCAGAAGATATTCTCTGAGCTTCCGTCATATGCGATGTGATGTCCCGAGAGGATGAAATAGTAAATATCCTGATAGGTCTGATAAAGTGCGAATCTAACGATGGGCCCCTTCTCGAGGTCGATACGCTTCTTCACGAATTCCTTCGCTTCCTCGGCAACCTTTTCATCAGTTGCCTCCTTACCTTGCAGGTCGATATATGTAAAATCCAACTCCGCTCCGGGCATTATCTCCTGTATGACGTCTCCATCCTCTGAACGGAAGACCGTGCGCCAGATATCATGCCGCGCTATGATCCGTTTCAGGCTTTCTTTCAATGCCTCGATATCGACGCTTCCTTTTATCTTGCATGCGAAAGGGATGTTGTATACCGCGCTGTCAGGATCGATCTGGCAATCAAGCCAGATGCCCCTCTGTGCCGATGAGAGGCCATACCTACTCTTCCCACGCGCCTCGATCCTGTCGTTCCCTTTCTTCTCGCCCTTGGCTTTCCTGCTAGCTATCGCCTTCGCCAAAAGCTGTCTCTTCTCTTCTGTTGTCATCTCTTTCCCCCTAATAATGTAGTTATCGTATTTACATTTATTGTGTCACTTCATGGTTTACTTCTTTTCTTTTCCTTACCAATTCAAGAATCTGTTGCCTGGTCAAATGAATATCTTTTTCAATTCGAATACTCCCTGTATCCTTTTCCATTTGCTGTTGAGCCGAAAGTTCATAACTCCTAATTTGAGGAAGCATATGCAACCATATCTTCTTGTCATATTCACTTGCATTTAACAATTTATATTTCATGCAAAGTTTTTTCTGTTCATCAGTCTGCATTTTTACAATCGCATCAGCTATCTTTTCAGGTTTCCATTGTTTTGGTGAGAATTTATATGCTAATCCGATATGAACCAAACGGTCCGCATTATCCGGACCGTCCGTAAGATGCGGCATAACTATCTGTGGTATCCCCGCATCTATTGCCTCATTTATAGTTCCCATACCACCATGATGAATTATTCCGTCTACCATTCGCATAATTATATTAAGTTGAATATTTGAAGCCCATTTGATACTTTCAGGAAGCCCTTTCGGAATATATTCGGCAAACGGGGTAACAATCAGTGCAAAAACATCCGCAGAAATACACGCCTCTACAGCCGTGGAATAAAATCTATCACTAACCATACGACTGCTTCCGCCGGTTATGATCAACACTTTTTTATTAATATTGTGTGCCTTATCTATAAACTGAGTAATATCATCATAAATGCCCCCTTTACTCATATTGGGATCTTGTAAAAACCCAATACATTTAGCACCGGCAGGCCATGTCTCATCTGTAGATGCGTACCACTCCGGCCATCCACAAAGAATATGCTTCGGTGAATACATCCATGCTTTCCATCCACATATTTCTTGCAACCCAAGCGAACTTCTTGCTGAATTGATTTCTTTTATAAGCTCTTTGCCCATAAGTTGATCGTGCAGTTCCATATGGGAAAAATAATTAGGTGCTAATATAAGTGAAGCATAAGGCAGAGAATTCTTTTCAGCAGCCAACAGCCCGGAAATACTTGAACGAAACCTTGCAATTATCAAGCTGTCTGAATCACATATGTGTTCAATAATCTCCACTTCTCGCAAAAGCCTATCGCGACCATGGTAAGTATTACAGAAATTAATATAATCCTCTCTGTGACCAATCGGATCCGAAAGCATATGCAAATCCTGACTCAAAGCGTTATATTCATCCTCATTATCAACAGGGTAAAAATGCAATCCATTGATTTCTGCTTTTTGTCTATAAACGCAATGGGTAAGGATTGAAACCTTGTATCCTTCGTTTACAAGATACCCTCCCAAGCGGATAAACGGTAAAACATCCCCTCCCGTCCAATGTGTCACTAAAATAACGTGCTTCATATTATTCCTCTCCCAATAAAGCAGCCAGTTCCTCTTCGGATAGATTGGAGATAAGGTTTTCTTCAACCAGTTGCGCCATCTCCTCTATAGTGATTTTTCTTGAAAAAATCTCAACGAGAGTAATCGTAGTTCCGAAAGCCTTGTTTATTCTAATAACCATCCTATTGGCCAAGAGAGAGTGTCCCCCCAACTCAAAGAAATCATCCGTTACACTGATATGATCATTATCCAGCAAAGAAGCCCATATATCCGCAATCTCCTCTTCGATTTCATTTCTAGGAGCAATAAATTCATCTTCTGCTGTTGCACTCTCCTTAGCTTGTTTTAATAATTCCTTTCTATCAACCTTCAGATTTGCTGTCATCGGATACTTTTCAGTAAAAATAAAACGACTTGGAATCATATAATAAGGCAATATCTTTTCACACATATCTTTGATATATTCCAAAGAAAGATCCTTGCCTCCTTCAGTCTTCATAAATGCGCAAATATATGCATTTTGATCCTCGCCTGCCACGACCGCAACAGCCTGCTCAACCCCCTCACATTTCTCAAGTGCAGATTCGATTTCACCTAATTCAATTCTAAAGCCATGAACTTTAACCTGGAAATCGCTTCTCCCAACATAAACAATTCTGTCTGCCCCAAGATATTTAACGATATCGCCTGTATCGTAGATTCTTCCTCTCTGCTCATCTATTGGATTCTTTATAAATCTCTCATTAGTAAGTTCCGGATTATTATAGTAACCTCTGGCAACACCTACCCCACCTATATACAATCTTCCTTCGTCATTCTCAGCAACTGGTTTCATTTCACTATCAAGCACATATATATCTGTCTGATCTATAGGAAGGCCAATAGACACATACGAATCCTCTTTGGTTATTCTCGTCATTGTCGAGTATATAGTAGTCTCGGTAGGCCCATATACATTCCAAAGTTGCTCGCAGCCATTATCCATCAGACTATAGGCAAGATTTATACTCCAAGGTTCACCACCAATTAACATTTTCATCCCGGTGAAATCCGCTGCCCCCGTTTCAAGCAGCATATATGCTGTTGAAGGAGTAAATCCACAAAGGTTAATGGCTTTCTCCTTAATGAATGAAGCTAGAAGTACGCCATCCTTTGCAGTATCCTTATCTGCAACAATAAGCATTCCTCCATTTATCAAAGGCAAAAACATTTCCGATATTGAAATATCAAAAGTAATTGTCACAACTGAAAGTCCTCTAACGGTATCATCAAGGCCAAGACGATCACTAACGCTGAGTAGGTAATTAACCATTCCCTCATGTTCAACCTCTACCCCTTTGGGATTTCCGGTAGATCCTGATGTAAAAATCACATATGCCAATTGGTTATCACCCAATAAAGCATCACTGCAGGAATAACTACTACTTGAAATATCACTCCACAAAGAATCGATACAAACCTTTTTTTCTGTCTCACCAAAACTTTCTGCATACTTAGATTCAGTAAGCACAGTAGTTATTCCGGATTTTTCAATAATATATCTATTTCGATCTGCCGGATGCGTGGGATCAAGAGGTACATATGCTCCTCCGGCCTTAATAACTGCCATAATGGAAATAATCATTTTTTCAGACCTGTCCATATATATCCCGACTAAAGATTCCCTAACAACACCTGCCTTCTGCAGATATCCTGCAAGATTTGTCGTTATATCAATCATTTCCTTATACGTAACGACTTTGTCCCCAAAACCTATTGCTTTTTTTTCCGGATTTTTTATTGCCATATCTTCGATAAGGCCTATCAGCGTAATCCCTTTTGTTTCACTTTCATTTCCATATAAAATACTCATTTTTTTCTCCTCAAATAATTAAATATATTTTTCAAAACAAATATCTTTATCTAAAAAACCTTTTATGATTGCTTCAAACATATGCGAAGTTTCGGGGTGATCGTGAACTACAATTATCTCATCAGATTTCTGACTGTTTAGTCCCATCCAACGCTCTGGCAAATCCATATCCATCATTTCCAAAATATCGTCCAAACAGGTCACTCCATACATTGGTTTTTCCTGAAACACGCACCATTCCATAGCATCATAAGTCCATAACCAATCTATATTCCCTGTCTCATCCTTCTTTAAATAATACTGATACGAAATATTTCCAAATTTAAATTTTTCATATCCCATATCCTTTAAAACTTTTTGAATAGAATCAACTCGTCCCCTCTCTTCTGCGGTGTAGTTAAATTCATAAAACGGATGATTCACACCTTCGTTGCCATAAGGGAAACGAAAATATTTAGCCGGTCGCTGCACTTTTGATTCCTTGTATAGCTTTTCAATCAGTTTATCTGTTTTCTTAATTTCCTCATAACACTGTTCTAAAGCAATTTCCGAGAAATTCGGATGATTATAACTGTGGTTTCCTATAATATGTCCTTGCTGAATTGTATAGAGTGCATCTTCCCAATGGTTTTCAATATCAATTCCCATACTGAACCATACCGCCTGAATTCCATATTTATTTAAGATATCCACCTTTTCACGTCTGTTAACAGACGGCCCGTCATCTATCGTTAGATACGCGTTTTTCATTCTTCATTCCTCTTATGTCCTTGCCGCTGACTTTTTTTGCAAATTGATAAGCAGCTTTCTTCTCTGTTCATCGGTTAAATTCTTGATAACATTTCTTGTCGGTTTCCCACTAATCTTATTTGATCTACCACTTATGTCATCAATGGCAATATGGTTGCTCTTCTTCAAAGAATAAATGTATTTCTTATCCGTAAACAGTTTTTCAACAAAATCAGCCGCCCTGGTAACTCCGTGGTTTTCCTGCATTTTATGGACATATTCTTTACAATTCATTCTGATATTTGATAATTGTACCTGCTCAATTTTCTCTGCTATTTTTTCAGGAGTCCAATTTGAAACATATAAATAATCACCTACTCTCATTTTTTTTATCAGAGACGCATTATATGGCCTATCAACATAACAAGGAAGTATCAACTGCGGCACACCTGCAGCCAAAGCCCCTGAAAGCGTTCCCATTCCTCCATGGTGAATCAATAAACTTGCTTGAGGAAGAATCTTATCAAGCGGCAGATAATCAAACCACACAACATTACTTGGCAGTTCTTCAGGAATAAATTCCTTATACCTGGTTAACACTACAGTGGGATAACCTGCCAATCCACATGCAGCAATGCTGCGTGAATAGAATTTGTTGTCAATACACTTTGTTGTACCACCCGTTATAACAATCGGCTTTGGATTTTTATCAATCCACTTTTCAAATTCTGTAGGAATATCTCGTTGAACTTCTTCCTTACCTTTTTCAAGTGGGAATCCAACGTTTTGTATTTCGCCGGGCCACTCGTCAGATTCTGTATCATACCATTCCGGCCATAACGCTAAGGTCATCTTCGCACTGCTCTCCCACTGTAACCATGACGAAATATCAGACAAATTGACTTTTCTTCTCAAAGCATTTAACCTATCAATATCATTATCTCCTTCAAGTTTTTCATACATCAACATACTGGTTACTTCCATTGGGTTCATCATTACCGTTGCCAAAGGGATCCCTAATTTTTCAGCAACCATATATGCAGCTATACTTGAACGGTTTTTGCATAGAATAGCCGTATTTGACTCTTCACAATACTTTATTATTTTTTTATATTCAGCCATTCTTCTATCTGTATTCTCATATTTCTGCCTAAATTTGCTTGAAGAGTAAGAGTAATTATTCTCGGACGAACTATCTGCTTTATTCAGACTCATATCTTCCACTAAAGTCTCATATTCTTCCGGAGTATCCCACGCTTCAAAATCAATACCTGCTTTTTTTGCTATTTCTCTAAATTTGCAATGTGTAATTATCGTAACTTTATGACCGCGTTTTCGTAGTTCCTTACCAATTCTTATGAAGGGTATGACGTCTCCATCAAGCCAGTGGGTTACTATAACAATATTCCCCATATTTAACCTCCTCAATAATTGCACTATATAGTATGAAAAAACTCCGAAATAAAATTCATACATTCGGGATTATTAAAAGCAAAGAAGTGATTTCCTTCGAAACTCTTAAGCATAAATCTGCTCTTCGTATAAAGTCTCCATTCTTCCATATCCTTCTCAGGCGCCTCATTATCTCCATTCCCTGTCAACGCAATTATTGGAATGCTAATTTGCCCGTCCATATGAGTACGTCTATATTTCGTAAACATCTGAATATCTGAATATAGTATGTCAGCGACTATTTCATACAGTTCTTCACATTCCATAACTTCCTTTTCCATCTGTCCTAGAGAAGCAATCTCTTTCATTAACTCATCCCTTGAAAGATTCCCAAGGTGCTTGTCTTTATACATCAGATGCGGCGGACGTGTTGCTGCCACAATTATCGCTTTTGGAAGCACCATCCCATCCTTTTCTAAAAGAAACGTCGTCTCAAGTGCTACTAAACATCCCATGCTATGTCCATATATCACATAATTCCCCGTTTGCTTTTCTTGAATTCGTGTACAAACATCCCTAGCCGCTTCTTCGATACTTGAATAAAAATCATCACAGAATCTTTTTCCTCGTCCGGCATATTCAAAAGGACATACGTCTACATTCTTAATTTTATGAATCCAATCAGAGTATATGCTTGCACTTCCACCAGCATATGGTAAACAAAACATTTGTGAAATCATCTTTATTCTCCGAAAAAAATAAGGAGGCTACTACACGATCAAATCGGTAGTAGTCTCCTAACGTTCTAATTCATTCTGTACATAAACATAAAAAGACTGTCTATATTGATTTGACTCTCGCTGTCTATTCTCTCTATTGTTTACTACAAAAAAAGCCGCAATCAACCATTGATTGCAGCTGAACTATCTGATAGTCAATACTTTGACTATGAAGACTTCTCGCTTTGCGTCCCGACGTTTCCATCGGTTTGCCAAGTATTATAACAATTGTATAATATACTAACCTGTTTATTTTTTCACTATCTAACCCTTAAAAACAACAACAATTAATAATTCTGGCGCAACATATGCATACTTATTCAAAAATTTGTGTCTGCTTTTATCGTAAATGCTCTTTTAAGGAAAATCAATTTCTTTTAATCAAATATCGAGATAGAAAAATTATTCCTTCTATCCTCTTCAATATTCATGGCTTTGTACATTCCAAAATGAGATAGGATCCCCGCCCCGTCCACTTTCAGCACGCAAAAAAGACTCTGTACAATGTACCGAGTCTTCTGAAATCTGCAATAGCAGATTGATCATTTAGACTCCCATCAATCACCAATAGTGATCACATCATCAAGCACATAGTCGAACAGCGGATGTGACGAATGTTCATTTTCGATATATCCGTTCTGAAGATTGATCGTCTTTGATGGATCGGACTGGGATACGCCTGTATAATTTCCCTTAAATACGAAATCCACATTTCCCTTCTTAAACTGATCGATCGCTGCATCCATGGCTTCCTGAGTACCGGGAGCCGCAACAGGCAGGCTCAGATCTATCATTTCAACCCAGCCTTTTTCAAATCCTGCACTTGCATCGTTTCCGAATATCTTTGCCGATATGACCTTCTCGATCTTCTTATTGGACATAAGGGCATCCACTGAAGAAAGAACGTAAGGTTCCCAGCATATCCTTGCCGTTACGATCGATGAACCGGGCGCTACTTCTGACATACTCTGGCACCAGCCGACAAAATATACTTCTTTCTTTCTCTCACCTGCTTCTTCACATGCGATGGCAGGTCCTATCGTATCCGTATGCTGTGATATTATGACACATCCGTCATCTATCAATTGTTCCGCTGCGCTTTTTTCAATGGGATAGCTGCTCCATGTCTGCGTATAGCGGACACGCATTGTCGCACTTGGTACTACAGAGCGTACTCCAAGTAAAAATGCGGTATATCCCGAGATCACTTCACTGTTTGGAAATGCTGCAACGAAGCCTGCGACAGCCTGATCTTCCGTAATGGTTCCTTCATCTATCATCTGCTTCATCTTCATACCTGCGGCAATACCGCTTACATATCTGCTCTGATACGCCTCGCCCTTAAATGTATGGAAGTTGTCGGGAACCGATACTCCGCTCATATCCATATATGAAGCCTGACAAAACTGGGTTCCCGGATATTCAGGCGCAAGCTTCATTACAAGGTCACTGTATCCGTTAAAGAAGATGATATCGCATCCCTGATCGGCAAGATTACGGAGAGGCTCTTCCATCTCATCGTCAAGTACATTGCTGCAGGTAAGTATTGCCACCTTATCGCCGTACTTTTTTTCCAAAGCATCCTTTGCCAGTGAAAAATTGTATGTATACGGTGTACTCTCGTCATTATCATAAATAAATCCTATCGTCAGATGTTCCCGGCCTCCCGACAAATTCAGCAGTTTAAAACTGAAGATCATAGCTGCAACAAGTACCGCACACGTGATTATCGTTACAATATATGCTTTCTTCATGCCTTATCTCCTTCCTCTTTCTTGGAAGAATCATTATTTTCCGAAGTATCCTTTTTATGACCGGATCCCTCTTCTTTACTCTTCATCTGTGCTTCCTGGATTTTTTTATCTTCTTCTACGCGGCGAGCCAGTTCTTCCTGTGCTTTAGGATCTGCCTGCTGTATCTCGGCACGTTTCTGGGCATAGATTTTTTCAAGGTCGATAACCTTTTTATCAACTAGACGAAGGAATGCATCAAGAGCATCGGGATCAAACTGTGTTCCACGGCCTCTCTTCATCTCGTTCATGACATAGTCTGTATCCATATGATTACGGTATACACGGTTTGATGTCATGGCATCGAATGTATCCGCCACGCTGATTATTCGACCAAAGAGAGGTATCTCCTCACCCTTAAGTCCGTCCGGATATCCTTTACCGTCATATCTCTCATGATGATATTTCGTACCGTCCTCAACATGCTCAACAAGAGTAAAGTCTTTAAGTATCTCCGCTCCCCTTATTACATGTGATTTCATCTGTGCGTACTCTTCGTCTGTCAGTCTTCCCACTTTATTAAGTACACTGTCAGGCACAGCTATCTTTCCGATATCATGCATCTGGGCTGCTTTCTTAAGGTTAGAGAGTTCCCTGTTTTTCCTCCACCAGCTAAAGCAGTGCATCTCCTCGGCAATAAGCACAGAATACTCCGCTACTCTTGTAGAGTGCTGATGTGTACGGACATCCTTGGCATCGACTGCGTTTGCGATAGCCATGACTGTCTCGTTTGCCATGTTGATCTTTATCTGCTGTGCATTAAGCTGCCTCTGAACTATAAGCCATGTAAACCATATACTGAAGAGTGAAAGTAAAAGCAGCATATATACTTCAAATCCGGGCCGCTCGTAAAATTCTCCCTCTTTGATAAGTTCGAATTTTCTCTCCTCAAGCAGATGTTCTCCCGAGCTGTCAAAGATTCCGAGATGGAATGTATAATCGCCCGCAGGAAGATTTGTATAAATAATATTATTTAGATTATTCTGAGGTACGATGGTCCACTGCGAATCATGTCCCTCAAGGAAATATCCTACATTAGGTTCCTGAATCGTATAGTTAAGAATTTCCGGAGCAAGCTCTACTCGGTCAACACCCTGTCCAACTGTAACAGCACCCATTCGTACATGAGGCTGAACTGTTCCGTCAAGTATTACCGAAGCAAGCTGCATTCTGTAAAGGCGGACGTCGCTGTCGTATTTATCCACATCGATACTGTATACGCCTGTATCGCAGGGAAGGAGAAGTCCTCCGTTGACGTCATAGTAGTTCCATGAGTTCGCAGTAAGTGATGTACCAAGACCTCTTCTAGCATCGAGAAGCTCCCACGCCATATCACCGTCGCTTATAAGCTCGTCACGCTCCACAACATAGATTCCTGCGCTGGACATTACAAATAATGTGTCGGCATCTTTTACCCATATATCGTAGTTATTAAAGTACGGGAATTTTTCAAGTACACGGATCACTCCCCTCTCATCAAGATAGCAGAGACTGTTACTTGTTACGATAAATACGCCTTCCGACTTGGGATCCTTAACGGTACGAAGTATTACATCACTGCTTAATCCGTCATCAGTAGTCAACATTTTTTCCACGTCTCCGTCTTTAAGAACGGCGATACCATCTCCGTCCGTACCTGCCAGGATAGTACCGTCCTCCATCTCTGTAAGTGTTAAGATCATGGAATCGATCTCGCCTTCCTGATTTTTGATCGTCTGGACGATCTTATGATTCTTTATATAGCAGATACCGTTATCTCCGGCTGCCATAATGATTCCGTCAGAAAGGCCCGTTACTATTCTGGCACGGTTTCCAAAGCTTCCGTTATCCGCATTGTATGACCATTTTTGTCCTGAAGGTGATATCTCGATAAGTCCCGTTCCGTATGTACAAATCCAGAGATTACCTGCTGTATCCACATACATACATCTTATTCGTTTTCCTTCAAGCGAATCTGTCAGGTCATTTTCAATCTCTTTCTTTAATGAACCGTCGACTATATCAAGTCCGCTATCCGTACCGATGTAGTATGAGTTATCCCAAAAGACTATTGTATTAACAACCTGACGTTCCATTCCTATAGAGCCGTAAATATCTTTAAAAGGTGATTTTGCCAGACGAAGAAGTCCCAGTCGAGATGATGTAAACCAGAGATTACCCTGATAATCATAGAGCATGTTATCGATCGAATTGTTGAAATCAGTTGTATTGATACGGTGATATCCGCCGTCATCGATATATGACACGCCGCTGTCTGTAGAGATAAACAGTGTACCATCGCTTAGAAAATTAAGATTGTTTATACATGCAACATCCCGGCATGTAACCATATCGATCTTCTTAAAATCATCTCCCGATACATCGTAGCTGTAGATATGATTTGTGGATGTACCAACAAGAAGCCTTCCGTCGGGAGAGAACATACAGCAGTTAAACTTTTCCTCTCCTTCCGGCAGACAGATCGAACATAATACTTCTCCGTTTTTAAGAAGGAAAAGAAATCCGTCGGAACCGATGGCTGCCACATGACCGTTACGATCTGCCGTAATACTGTCTGCCGATGTAATTGATCCAAGGGTGTTTACAGCTTTCAAGCCGTTATTCATCACAAGTATCTGCATACTGTCGGTAGTGCCTACATAATAATATCCGTCGGATGAACAAATGATACTTCTCACAGAATTTGAGGGAAGCCCTGTAGACTCGTCAAGAACATTGACTACTTCTTCTCTTATTACGATAGAGAGACCATTATCATTGGTACCTATCCACATACGGCCTTCTTCATCTACATACAGACAGTTAACATTCCTAACCGATTCGTATTCGTCTATCCAGCGAAACTCTCTTCCGTTGTATCTGTAGAGTCCCGCATATGTACCAATCCAGATAACACCGTCGTTGGTCTGGGCTATATCGTTGGCTTCGCCGCAGGGAAGACCGTTATTACTGCTATATACAGTCTGAACATAATCGTTGTAATCAGGTGTTTCGGAAGCTGCGGTCTCATCCGAGCCGGCTGCCATAGACTTTATTGAAGGGTAGAGTAAAAGACCAAGTGAAAGAAAGATCAAGGCTGCCGTACCTGCTGCATTACCGCTTAATTTTTTCTCTTCGGCGATCCGTGCCTGATTATATCTTTTTACGAGAATAAGTATATATACTACCGCGATGGTAAGAACCTTATCGGCAAATTCAATTGCAAGCTGACCTAAAATACTGCTTACGGTAGGGTCCCAGTTTCTTTCAATAAGATATTCGATCACACCGTCTCCCCATTTATTTCCCTTATAACCATTGGCAAAA
>JAEEGJ010024764.1_pt1 | contig 12403 bp, 10 predicted proteins | sample 8958761 | NCBI WGS metagenome assembly JAEEGJ01 (sample SAMN16246546, study PRJNA631951) | gut metagenome | biome: gut microbiome; feature: rumen; material: RS-attached | host: Bos | place: Iran: Karaj | collected 2018-10 | reverse complement strand
TCGGGGTCACGCGTGAGAAAGCCGTCATCTTCTACCAGATTGACATCCAGGGCCGATGCCGCACCGGCAAGGTCATGAAATACGATCCCGAGACCGGCCACCGCATCAAGGACGAGAACACCAAAGGCCGCATCACCTGGGTGCATTCCCTGATGAAATACGCTGGCCAGCTCCCTCAGGAATGGACGCTGACGCAGTGCCTGTTCGGAGAGCACCTGCTGCCGCTCTTTCCCGAGAAACCGGTTGCTCTGGTCGAAAGCGAGAAGACGGCCATCATCTGCGCCGGCCTCATCCCCAAGTTCATCTGGCTGGCCACCGGCGGGAAATCCCAGCTGAATGCCCGGCTGAACGTGCTGAAGGGCCGTTCCATCACCGCTTTTCCGGACATTGACGGCTACGACACCTGGTGCCAGAAAGCCGCGGAATTCCCGGAACTGGGCATCAAAGTGGCCGACCTCCTCCAGAAGCACGGCACCGCCGAAGACCGCGAGAACCACATCGACATTGCCGACTGGCTCATCCGCTGGCACCGCACCCCAAATCCCCGGGCCGATGCCACCTTTGCCGCCGTCGCGCAGTACTTCTCTCCGGAAGTTCATGAGGAGATCCGGGCGCTCATCCACGACCTGGATCTGGAGTTTGTTGGTGTAGAGAAATTGGAAGATGGCACAGAATGAAAAAGTTTTCCTTGACCTGTCCTTGAGTCAAGGAATATCCCGGTTTTTTTGCTATATTTTTGTACCCGGAGCCGAAAAACGACTCTGGGTTTTTTGTTCTGAGGCCTCATTTCAAGAACCCGTTGTACAACCCGAAAGCAAGTGACAATGGATTCATCAGACAAAAAGATTACCTTCGACAACCTGCCCCAGGCGGTTGCTGATTTACTTGACGAAGTCAGGGAGTTGAAAGCCCTGATTAAGAACCTCGACACCTCCGGCAGTGCTTCTCCCTGGATGAACGTGTCGGAACTGATTGCGTACCTTCCCGGACACACGTCCATTAGCACCATATACGCCTGGTGTGCCAGCAACAGCATCCCGCACCATTACTGCGGAAAGGCCTTGAGCTTCTATCGTCCCGAGATAGACGATTGGCTGGCCAAGAAATAGTATCGAATCATAACCGCAACTGAACGCTCTGGAATGCCTTTTTTCAGGGCGCGTCTGCATCTTGATACTCCAATTTATCGGAATTTCGCCCAAAAAACTGTAAATTTGCTATTTGCAATAGCAACAAGAACATACAACCCAAACCCACAAGGACCGAAAGGCCTTGTCGTAACCATATTGTACGATGAACAAGCAACAGCTCGCGAGCAAAATATGGGCTTCGGCCAATAAGATGCGCTCAAAGATAGAAGCCAACGAATACAAGGACTACATCCTGGGCTTTATCTTCTACAAGTTCCTTTCCGACAAAGAAGAGGAACTCCTCCGGAAGGACGAATGGTCTGCAGAGGACATTAAAAACGAGCTGAACGAAGAGAATCAGGAGGATAAAGCCTACATCCAGCGGAAACTGGGTTATTTTATTGCGTACAAGAATCTGTTTTCAACCTGGATCAGCCCCAATTACACGTTCGATTCTGCCGACGTGACAAACGCCCTCCTTGCTTTTGAGCGAAACATTTATCCCTCCCACAAGAAGGTATTCAATAAGATTTTCATCACCCTGCAGACAGGCCTTAGCAAATTGGGAGACACCAGCGGCGCACGTACTAAAGCCATCCTGGAACTGCTCAAACTCATTAAAGACATCCCTACAGACGATTCTCAGGACTACGACGTTCTCGGCTTCATCTACGAATACCTGATCGGCAATTTCGCCGCTCATGCCGGCAAGAAAGCAGGTGAATTCTACACCCCTCACGAGGTTGCCTTGCTAATGGCAGAAATCGTTGCCAACCACCTCAAAGGACGCGAAAACATAGAAATCTACGACCCCACGAGTGGTTCCGGATCTCTCCTTATCAATATCGGTAAGGCTGCTGCCAAACACCTCCGCAAGCGTGACAGCATCAAGTACTACGCCCAGGAACTTAAGGAGAACACGTACAACCTGACGCGCATGAACCTGATCATGCGTGGCATCAAACCGGAAAACATTCAGGTCCGCTGCGGCGACACCTTGGACAAAGACTGGCCCTGGTTCGACGACAATGATCCTCTTCGTACGTATAATCCCCTCTATGTGGATGCTGTGGTCAGCAATCCTCCCTACTCCCAGCAGTGGGACAACAAGGATAAAGACAGTGAGGCTCGCTACAAGGAATATGGCGTTGCCCCTAAAGGTAAGGCTGACTACGCCTTCCTCCTTCACGATCTCTTCCACGTCAAGCCGCAAGGCATAATGACCATTGTACTGCCTCACGGAGTTCTTTTCCGTGGTAAAGAAGAAGAAAAGATTCGCCGGAACCTTATCGAAAAGAATAACATCGACGCCATTATCGGACTTCCGGCAAACATCTTCTTTGGAACTGGCATCCCTACGATTATCATGGTGCTACGCCAGAAGCGTGACCGTGATGACGTTCTCTTCATTGATGCTTCACGCCTCTCGGAGAAAGTTGGCAAGCAGAACAAACTCACGGCTTCCGACATCAAGCGTATCGCCGACACTTACATCGAGCGCAGGCCCACAGATCCTACTTTCGCCCGTGTAGTCACTCGTGAGGAAATACGCAAGAACGAGTACAACCTTAATATCCCTCGTTACATTGACTCTGCAGAAAAGCCGGAGCCCTGGGATGCCCACTCCATCATCTTCGGTGGCATTCCCAAGGATGAGATTGACCAGCTGGCCCCCTTCTGGGCTGCATTTCCCACGCTCCGGGATACGCTTTACACGGCCTCAGACACGCCCTATACCAACATCAAGAACGAAGATGTAGAGAAGTGCATCAATGACAATACGGACGTAAAGACATGGAAGAAGAAATACGCTGCTGTCCTTGCACCGCTTCCCGACGACCTTCACACAAAGTTGATTGGCAGTGTGATGACTGTAGGTAAAGACAGCGAGGAAACCGCCATTGCTTCCTACCTGTTCGAGAGGCTTTCCACCCTCCCGCTCATTGACAAATACCAGGCTTTCCAGATACTGGACAACAACTACCGCCCCATCGCCACCGACCTTGAAATTATCCAGACGGAAGGTTTTGATGCCACCAGGGTAATTGAGCCGCACATGGTTGTAAAAAAGAAAGACGGTGAGGATGTAGAGGAACAGGATGGCTGGCAGGGCCGTATTCTGCCTTTTGAACTTGTGCAGAAGAAGAAACTCCCGGCAGAGTATCAGGCTCTCCAGTCAGCCATCGAAACGGCTACCACAAAGGAGGCGGAACTGGAAGACATAAAGCAGCTGTTCAATGAAGAAGACCTCCAGCCGGACTTCTACGATGATGAGAAACAATCCTTTATCACCAAAGGCGTGAATGCCAGGGTAAAGGCTATCCGCAAAGAACTCAAAGGGGCTGCTCCTGAGCCGGAATCTCTCGAAGAGACACTTTTGGCATTCTATGATAAGGGTGAGGAACTCAAGGCCGCACGAAAGCAGGTTAAAACATTTACTGGAGATCTTCTTGATAAGACAATGGCACTAATTCCCACCCTCTCGGATGATGATGTCAAGAAATTGCTCCACGACAAATGGATTACTCCACTCTGTGACCAGTTAGCCACCGTTCCCGTGACGCTTCTCGCTGACTTCACGTCTTCCGTCAAGCGCCTGGACAAGAAGTACGCACGTACTCTCCAGAAGATTGAGCAGGAGAAGGCAGAAGTTGAGGGCAACCTTTCTACTTTACTTGGCAACCTTACCGGCAACGAATACGATATGGCTGCCTTCAAGCAGTTGAAGGAAATGATAGGAGGGCGTGATGAGTAAACCAAGGCTTCGCATAAAGGGCTATACCGGCGACTGGAAGGAAGAGAAAGCAGATTTGATCTTCCGTTCTGTCTCTGATAAAGGGCATCCTGAATTGCCTGTTCTGTCGGCCACACAAGACCGTGGGATGGTTATTAGGGATGATTCTGAGAAGTTGGTCATACACGACAAACGGAATGAGGTTGGTTATAAACGGGTTGTCCCCGGACAGTTTGTCATACATCTTCGCTCATTTCAGGGTGGCTTTGCCCATTCGGATGTAGAAGGTATAACATCTCCGGCTTATACGGTGATGGAATTCAAGGAGCCCGAGAAACACAACGATTATTTCTGGAAATACATTTTCAGCTCTCGCGAGTTTGTTAACCGTCTGCGTGTCGTTACATATGGTATCCGTGATGGCCGCAGTATCAGTTATGAGGACTTTCTTGGGCTTTCTATGACGTTCCCTTCAGCAGAAGAGCAAGCAGATATTGCTGGCTTGATTAAGTTGATGGGCCACCAAATAACCAATTTATCAGATAAGATAACAAGCCTTAAATCACTGAAAATATGTTACTTAAGTCGCTTATTTCCCATAGGGGGGGGGCAGGAGCCTGCTATCCGCTTAGCTGAATTCTCCGGTAAATGGGAGGAAAAGAAATTAGGAGACATCGCAGATAAGGTTACGGAGAAAAACACTGCACACCAAGTCGATGAGGTCTTTACAAATTCTGCCGTACACGGTGTAATTTCTCAACGTGATTTCTTTGATCACGATGTCGCCAAGAAAGCAAACACCGGAGGTTATTATGTCGTGTCAAAAAACGACTTTGTTTATAATCCTCGCATTTCAGTGACGTCACCTGTTGGTCCAATCAACAGGAATAGAACAGGCAGGAAGGGCGTTATGTCCCCTTTATATACAGTCTTCCGTACTCATGACGTCAATCCTGTATTTTTGGAGCATTATTTCAAGTCAACCGCATGGCATAAATACATGCGCTTCAATGGGAATACAGGCGCTCGTTTTGATAGGTTTTCGATTACAAATGAGGATTTCTTCAACATGCCCATTCCTCTTCCTTCTCCGGAGGAGCAAGCTAGAATTGCAGATTATTTCGAGAACCTGGATTCATTAATCAAACATCACGAAGAAGAACTTGAAAGGCTTAAGTCTTTGAAACAGTCATGCCTCCAAGGAATGTTCATTTAAGTATTATTGCCACAAATCTTTATGCCGCAATTCGAGACTACATTTTCAAGAGAGAAAGCATTTGAGGACGCTGTCATAGAGCGCCTGATTGCCTACGGCTGGGAAGAAAACGTGCTGGAATACCAGACCGAATCCCAACTGATGGATAACTGGGCCGCTATCCTCTTTGAAAACAACCGGGACATTGACCGTCTGGGCGACTATCCGCTCACCGAGTCGGAAAAACGCCAGCTCCTGGAGCAGGTCAACTACCTCCGTACCCCGGTCAAACTCAACGCCCTCATTAACGGCAAAAACATCATCATTGTCCGTGACAGCCCGGATGATGTGGCCCATCTTGGAAGAGAAGTCTCGCTCAAGATCTATGACCGTCAGGAAATCGCTGCAGGACAGAGCCGCTATCAGATTGTCCGCCAGCCCCAGTTCCCAACTGGTAACCCGCTGGCCTCAGACCGACGTGGAGACCTGACGCTCCTCATCAATGGTATGCCGGTCATCCATATCGAGCTCAAGAAATCCGGCATTCCCGTCAGCCAGGCATCCAATCAGATTGAAAAATACGCCCACGAGGGAGTCTTTGACTCAGGCTTGTTTGCTCTTACCCAGCTCTTCGTTGCAATGACACCCGAAGAGACCCTCTATTTCGCTAATCCTGGGCCTAACGGCAGATTCAACAAGGATTACTACTTCCACTGGGCAGACTTCAATAATGAGCCTGTAAACGAATGGTATCGTATCTGCGAAATCTTCCTCTCCATCCCGATGGCCCACCAGCTCATTGGCTTCTACACCGTCGCAGACAACAACGACGATGTCCTGAAAGTCATGCGCTCTTACCAATATTACGCGGCCAATGCGATCAGCCAGAAGGTGCAGCGCACCCACTGGGATGAGGTGGACAATCACGGCGGCTACATCTGGCATACCACTGGCTCAGGCAAGACGCTCACCTCCTTCAAGAGTGCGCAGCTCATCGCCCAGAGCCGGGATGCAGACAAGGTGGTCTTCCTGGTAGACCGCATCGAACTGGGCACCCAGTCCTTCCGTGAATACAAGGGCTTTGCAGAGGACAGCGAGACCGTCAACGACACGGCATACACATCTACCCTGGTCCAGAAACTAAAAAGCAGCGACCAGGACGAAGTGCTTATCATCACGTCCATCCAAAAGATGAGCAACATCAAGGAGGATGAGTTGCAATACAAGCACGCCATAGACATTATCCGTAAGAAACGCCTGGTGTTCATCATCGACGAATGCCACCGGAACACCTTTGGAGAAATGCTCCTGACCATCAAGAGCACCTTCCCCAAGGCCATTTTCTTTGGCTTTACTGGTACTCCCATCCACGACGAGAACCAGAAGCGGCACAACACCACGGCCACCGTTTTCGGAGACGAACTGCACCGCTATTCCATTGCTGACGGTATCAGGGACAAGAACGTTTTGGGATTTGACCCCGTAAAGGTCTGCACCTACACAGACCGTGATTTGCGCACGGTTGTCGCCCTAGAAAAGGCTCATGCCGCAAATATGGATGAAGTCTTCCAAGACGAGGAGAAACAGCGCATTTACTACCACTATATGGATGAGATCCCTATGGCCGGTCATCTCAATGATGATGGGCGCTATGAAAGTGGCATCGAAGATTTCATCCCTATTAGTCAGTACAACTGCGACAAACACCGCCGTGCAGTGGTGAATTACATCGGGATGCATTTTCAGACGCTAAGTCATAACGGTAAGTTTCACGCCATTCTGGGAACAAGTTCTATCGCTGAGGCCATCGAATACTACAAATTGTTCAAGTCCAACAAACCTGAACTTCGCGTGGCCACGATGTATGACAACAGCATTGACAATGAAGGCGATCCTTCCGTAGAGAAAGAGGAAGCCACCATTGAAATGCTGGCGGACTATAACCAGCGTTACGGGACCACCTATACAATGGCAAAGTATCCCGCTTATAAGAAGGATGTGGCATCCCGACTGGCTCATAAGGACTCCTATGTAGGTGTAGAGAATGTGCCGGAAAAGACGCTGGACATCCTCATCGTAGTGGACCAGATGCTTACCGGCTACGATTCTAAATGGGTAAACACCCTCTATCTGGACAAACTTCTCCGCTACGAGGGCGTTATCCAGGCATTCTCTCGTACCAACCGACTCTTCGGCCCAGATAAGCCATTCGGCAATATCCAGTACTTCCGCTATCCGCACACGATGGAGCAGAACATTGAGGCGGCCTTCAAACTCTACTCCGGAGACCGTCCGCTGGGCCTCTTTGCAGACCATCTGGGAACCAACCTGCACGGAATGAACAGTAAATTCCAGGAGATTAAGGACCTGTTTGCGGCAGCTGGAGTAGAGAATTTTGAACGTCTTCCTGAGGCCGTAGAAGAGCGAGGCATGTTCGCCAAACTCTTCCGCCAGTTCAATAGTTTCTATGAGGCCGCCCGCATCCAGGGATTCACTTGGATTCAGGCTATTTATCAGGTGCCGGATGAGAATGGCGAGATTGAAGTGATTCACACAGCCCTTACGGAGACCACCTATCTCATTCTGGCCCTGCGTTACAAGGAACTCTTAACTCCTGGAGGTGAAGGCTCTGGCCACGGTTACGACATCCCTTATGAGATTGACACATACCTCACTGAGATTAACACAGACCGCATTGATGCAGAATACATGCAGTCCCGCTTTGAAAAGTACCTGCGACTGCTGAACTCCGCATCCGATGAGGCTGAAATGTACAAAGCCCTGGCAGAACTGCACAAGTCCTTTGCCACACTGAGCAACGTGGAGCAAGTCTTTGCAAATCAGATTCTGATGGACATCCAGACAGGTGCGCTCATCATTGACGGCTCACGTACCCTGCGCGATTACCTGAACGACTATGCAGCCCGTGCAAAGAATGACCGCATTCACAGATTTGCCGTTAATTTCGGCGTCAATGAGGACAAACTGCGCCGACTGGTGGAAGCCAACCCCACGGCAGCCAACCTCAATGAATTCGGTCGCTTTGACCAGCTGATTGACACTGTGGACAAAGACCAGGCGCAGGCATTCATTGAAGCCCTTGAAGGTGAGGCCGTAGTCCGTCGCCGTCTCAATGGCAAGATATACAATGTCCTCCGCGCCTTTCTGATTGGCAACGATGAAAGCCTGGTAAACATTCCCTCTGTGGGCACCACCGCTTCAATGATTAACTACGGTCCCGTCAATATCGGCACGAATATCGAGCGCATTGACATAAACATCGGCCAGCCTGGAGAACCTGAATAATGAAAAACTACGGCCCCGTAAGCATAGGAACCAACATCGAGCATGTTGAAGGCGTTGACAATCGGCATCTGACCATTGTCAATCAGGTTGTGCCCGAAGAGCAGCCCCAGTCCGCCTCTCCGGAGACTCCAGTGCCGTCGCAAGTTCACCTAAATACCAAGCGCTCGACGAAATTGAATTTCTTCCGGGTTATAAAGGCTCTCTGTGACCAGGGATTCTTTGTAGATGCGTCAGGTGCCAAAGCAGACGACAAAACCGTATTCGAGGCCCTTTCCCCGGCTCTGAACGACGACTTCTCCGACTACAGCGGCCACCTGTCCGAAGGGCTCAACCATCACAAACTTGATACTCGATCCGAGATTTTTCAGAAACTTCGAGACACTTACGAGGCCTACGAAATGAATCTTGAAGAGCAGCGCAAGAACCGCTGAAAACTTTTTCCGTTCAATAGAATTCACTACGCCCAAACGGGGTAAACGCCCACGCCATACCTCTTGCATTACACGCTGATTTTGTGTAACTTAATGGTGCAAACCTAAACACTCAATCAGCTATGAAGATCCTCATCGACAACGGCCACGGCATCGACACCAAGGGCAAGCGGAGCCCCGACGGCCGTCTCCTGGAATACGCCCAGAACCGGCTCCTTGCCGGCCGCATCGTCACCGCCCTCCAGGCCCAGGGCCTGGACGCCTCGCTCCTGGTGCCGGAGGAAACGGACATCTCCCTGCTCGAGCGCTGCCGCCGCGTGAACGAGTGGCGCCGCCAGCTGGGCAAAGAGAACGTCCTCCTCATCTCCATCCACTGCAACGCCGCCGGCCGTGGCGACCGCTGGCTCTCCGTCCGCGGCTGGTGCGCCTACACTACCCGAGGAAACACCCGGGCCGATGCCCTCGCCACCTCCCTCTACACCGCCGCCCAGGCCCACCTCCCCGGCATGCGCCTCCGCACCGACTACACCGACGCCGACCCAGACCAGGAAGCCGGCTTCTACCTCCTCCGCCACACCATCTGCCCCGCCGTCCTCACCGAAAACCTCTTCATGGACAATCACGTCGACTGCGACTTCCTCCTGAGCCAAGAAGGTCAGCAAACCCTCATCGACCTCCACGTCGACGGCATCACCGCCTACTTCTCCTCCCTCTGACGAAAAATGCCCGGCCTCGCCGAGCATCCTTCACTTCCTTGTCCACCACTGTCCACCCTATCCACTTCGTCCACCGGTGGTCACGGTGGACAAGATTTATCTTTTACAGGATATTGAGCGCTATGTGCGCACATGCCTCTGCATCTGCTAAAGCATGATGATGATTGAGCAAATCATATCCGCACGCAGCCGCTACGGTCTGAAGCTGGTGATCCGGCAGGCTGTAGCCAAAATGCTTACGGGAGGCAGAAAGAGTGTCGTAAAACTCATAGTCCGGATAATCCATTTGGTACACTTTGAAGACCTCTTTCAGGCACCCTTCATCGAATGGGCTATTGTGCGCCACAAGCGGCAGTCCCTCAATTTTCGGTGCAATCTTCTCCCAGACGTATGGGAACACCGGCGCGTCTTCAGTATCCTCCTCAGAAAGGCCGTGGACTTGCTGACAAAACCATTGATAGTATTCCGGCTCCGGGTGGATCAGACTATAGAATGAGTCCACAATCTGGCCATCGCGTACAATCACCACACCCACACTGCACACACTGGAACGGCACTCGTTGGCGGTCTCGAAATCTATTGCTGCGAAATCTTTCATACACTACAGATATTTCCACTCATCTTCTTCATCGATATATGGGATGCCATCCTCGTTCGTCACAGGCATCATATAACGCGACGCCATCTTAGCGATGTCATCCATTATTTCTTCCCGGAAGTCCTTCGGTTCAAGGACCTCTACTGCAGGTCCTCGGCTAAGAAGTTCTTGTTTGAAGTCGAATGTGGGGGCTAAGTGATAACGATAGATGGAATAGGATTCATCCGACTCTTCTTCTACCTTCTTTTGAGAATCATGTAGCGGCAACGTATCGAAGTACTTTTCCTGATCCTTGGCTACGCGAATCTTGACAGTTTGCGGCTCCCAATCGGTGCCTACAATGATGCCAAAGTATTCAGCAAAGAACTTCTCTGCATTGAACTTCGCCGGCAGTTTGTAGTCCTGGTCAGTCTGGGCCACATTGATCATCCTTTCATCAAGAGCATAGATTCGAGGCTCATCCTTCCCCTCACTCTTGGCCAGCATATACCAGCGTTGCTTGAACAGTTTCAAGCAGTAAGGCTTTGCCTTGTACGTGCATGGTTCATCCTTCCAGAAACTCTGGTAAGTCATCTCGATAACCTTGCCTTCCTGCATGGCGTTCATAATGACAGAGAGCCATCGTTGGCTGGATGGAATCTTCTCAAATAGGATCCGGTCCCTCATCCCGCGGCTTTCTTTGAGCAAGTTGTTCATCGAGAGTATTGAGAGCAGCCATTGACGGATACCGTCACCTTCTACGTCACCACTTTTGACAATGTAATAACCCCTGTCACGGTCGCATTTTATCTCGATACCAAATGTGTCGAAAATGGCGTCTATATGGTTGAAAAAAGTCCTTTGAGGGAGCTCGCTCTGCTGTATGCTTGCGCTTGGGCCGGTATTCAGATGACTGAAGGCCCATGCTCTGCTGATATCTTCAAATTTAATGTATTCATGCCGATTGATGAGGTCAATCAGCCATACGTACCTGTCAAAATAGTTCTTTGCCATAGTGCTTGCTTTTCTGTTTTCGCCCACAAAGATAAAAACAAAAACTGCCAAAATTAGGCAGTTCTGCTAAAAAGTGGCAATTATTAGCCAAGGACGATTTCAGCACGCAGCATTTCTTCCTTCTCTTCGACAATCCTGCTCCAGAGGGATGAGTCTTTGAAGGCGGAAGCCGGAATTCTGTCTTCGAACTCCTTCAGGAATGCCATGCCGAAGATATCGTCTCTGTATCCCCGGTTTATCAGCGCTTTCCAGTCGATGTAGTCCGCCATTTTCCGGATGGTTTCAATCGGAAGATCGGTGTTTTCGGATAGCTCTTTCCAATCCCATCTGTCTTTGAACTTCTCCACTACCTCGGGAGTCAGAATGCTCTTTTGGCAAGTGTTGCTGAGCTGCTTCCAATTAATCCTCGCTTTGAACTTCTCGAGCATCGATACAGTCCACTCCATGTTACGGTTGGAAGAGATTTCCTCCCAATCAACCTTGTCCTTGTTTTTCTCCAGGAGGGTTTCATTCCAGGGGTAATCACCAGAGAGTCTCTTCCAAGCCTCTTCTTCAATCATCTGGGCCATCAGGCCATCATTCAAATTGGTCTTTTCCATATCGTTTTGTTATTGGTTTCTAGTTTCTGGTTTCTGGATGCGAAGGTACTATACGTCTCTGCCAAAATGCGGCATGTAATGGAGCAAAAGAACTTCAGGAAGTCTATATGCGCATCTATGGCTTCGACTACAAGAAGGCTTGTTGTCAACAAGGAGACTTCACATTCGAAGTTCTTGGGTAGTATCGAAAGGGTTGGCCAGCCTGGTCAACCCTTTTTCGCATAATAGTCGATACAATCTTTCAGCGTCGGTAATGACTGCTGCCGGTAACTGTCTTTCGTAAAGAACAGTTCCTCTACAGTTCCTGTCTTGCTGTTCATTTCTACCCGCGCCCAGATCCACTGATTGTTCTCGAATGGGGCGACGCACATCCATGCTTCCAACGATACCAAATCGGCATTATATCGATGGTAAGACACATCTTCGATCATCAGTGACTGTCTTTGTTCCTCGTTGAGAGGGCTAAAGAGGATGCCCATGAATCCTTCCATAGGTGCCTTCCCAAAGGCATAGAATAAATCCGGATAAGTTTCTTTTTTCATTACCTATAGTTCTTGATCTGATGCTGCAAAAGTACACCTTCGAATTGCCATTCCTCGGCAGGTCACTTTTTTATGTTTTTTACACTCCTGCCAGAAATTGGCAAGATGATACCATACCTTTGCCAGCAAGATAACAAGGTAATATATGGGAAAGACATT
>JAEEGJ010024762.1_pt1 | contig 12404 bp, 8 predicted proteins | sample 8958761 | NCBI WGS metagenome assembly JAEEGJ01 (sample SAMN16246546, study PRJNA631951) | gut metagenome | biome: gut microbiome; feature: rumen; material: RS-attached | host: Bos | place: Iran: Karaj | collected 2018-10 | reverse complement strand
CTGGGAATGTGCAAATATGCCGGCAAAAAATTTGAATGCTGTCAAAATAATATTGCCAACCACGCTGACAAGGGATACCCTTGTCGCAATTTTCTGTGCGTCTTTCGCAGAAATAGTCGTTGATGGGTTTTGATTCAAAGTCGATACCTCCAGTTTTTCACCGGATGTAAAAGAAGTTAAATAAAAACACCCGGTGAACAGTATTAACGCTGTCCCGTGGGTGTCCACTGTCAAAGATGACCCGGCTCCAAATAGTACTTCGGCCTGTTCATTTGCGCATTTTGCGCATTTTACAATGTATAAAGCGAATTGTCAAATTGACTTTTCCCTATAAAACGATTATGTTGTATGAAATTGTAGAAATGAGGGAGAAATATCATGACTGAGATGGATAAACTGAAAAACGGAGAAGAATTCCAAAACAGGGATGAAGAAATCTCCGCAGCTAAACTGCGGGCAAGAACTCTCGCCCAGAAATTAAATGCGGTCCCTGTAGAGGATCAGGAGCAGCTGCTTACTGCTGCAAAAGAGCTCTTCGGGTCTGTCGGAGATGATCTGTGTCTGAAAACTCCGGTTCAATGTGATTTTGGTTTCAACATCCACATTGGAAACAGCGTTTTGATCAATTACAACTGCGTCTTTCTGGATGCCGCCCCGATCACGATCGGTGATAACTGCTTTATCGGTCCTATGACTGGCATGTATACCGTAAGTCATCCATTCGATCCTGTCCGCCGAAACGAAGGCTTTGTATCCGGAAAGCCGATCGTTCTGAAAGAGAATGTCTGGGTAGGCGGAGGTGTCACGATCCTCTCTGGTGTAACGATTGGAAAGAACGTAATTGTAGCTGCAGGCTCTGTCGTAACAAAAGATGTCCCGGACAACGTCATCGTAGCCGGAAATCCAGCCCGCGTCATCCGGGAATTACATTTTGATTAATCAATTGATACTTTTGCAAAGCCCGTTCTAAATTGAGGAGCGGGCTTTTTGTTTTTCTGCCAGCCTTGGTGCAATGATACGGAAGATCAGACCATGGATCAGGAAGAAGATGACGCTGACAACTGCCATCAGGATCCACAGGGATGTATTCAGCGGCACCAGAGAGAACAATTTCGGGAAAAGCAGGATCAGTGCCAGTCCTTCCAGGATCAGACCAATGATCATACACGTTTTCCATCGATTGATCTTTCCGGAAATATTAAACGCTACCATCAGACCAACCGCAAGTGCCGTATAAGTTGCCAGGGTTGATGTCTGCGCCGCACTTGCCATCAGCACATTTCCGGAATACAGGGTCACGGTAATGATGGCCAGGAACATTAAAATACCGGATGGGAGTGCGATCTGAAATACATTCCGAATAAAATTACCCTTAATTCTCTCCTTGCTTGGCTCCAGAGCAAGGAAGAAAGATGGAAGTCCGATCGAGGTGGATCCGATCAGCGTGATCTGAATATTCTCAAACGGATATTTTACCGTTGTTAAAAAGACAAAAACGATTGCCATAATAAAAGCATATACCGTCTTAGTTAAATAAAGGGAAGAGGATCTCTGCAGATTATTGATTGCTTTTCTGCCTTCTGCAAGAACCAGCGGCAGCGAAGCAAAATTGGAATCCATCAAGACCATATTGGATACATTTCTTGCCGCATCGCTTCCGCTCTGCATTGCTATAGAACAATCTGCCTCTTTCAGGGCAAGCACATCATTGGCTCCATCGCCGGTCATGGCAACCGTATGCCCATGTGCTTTCAGAGCCTTAACGATCTCCAGTTTCTGATAAGGCGTAACGCGTCCAAAAATGGTAGTCTCTTCCACCGCTTTTTCAATGTCTTCTGCGGAAGTCAGTTCTGTCGCATCGATATATTTTTCCGCTCCTGCCAGGCCTGCTTCCTTTGCAACGGAAGAAACGGTGACCGGATCGTCACCGGAAATAACTTTGATCGTAACATCCTGCTGACGGAAGTATTCCAGGATCTCCTTCGCATCACTACGGATCTTATCCCCTATTACGATAAAACCAAGCGGCTGTATTTCTGATGGAAGGTCTTTGCCCTCCAGCGACTCTTCTCCCTCTTTCGTGCAAGGCATATGAGAGCTTTTGGCAAACAGGACGACTCTTTTAGCAAGTCCAGTATACTGGTTGATCTCATCCTGATACTGCTCAAACGTATCCGGGATGACAAATTCTGGTGCTCCCATAATATAGGAACCTTCATTCGGTACATATAGAAGACTCCATTTTTTATCTGAGGAAAACGGGATCGTCACCATGGAAGGATCTGGGGAAAGCTCCTCTTTTTTCAATCCGAAATAATCCCTGACAGAATCCACAGTCGTGTTTTCATCGTCCATCGACTGTGCAAACAGTCTGACTGACTCCCGGAATTCTTGTTCACTACCTTCTGATACCGGGATCAGGCTTTCTACCGTCATATTACCTTCTGTGATCGTACCTGTTTTATCCAGACAAAGCACATCTACTCTTGCCAGGTTCTCCACGCAATAAAGATCCTGAACCAGGGTATGATGGCGCGAAAGACGGACAACACTCACAGCCAATGCAATACTGACCAAAAGGACCATACCTCCAGGTATCATGGCAGAGATAGCCGCAACGGTGCGGACCATAGCTTCTGTAAAACTCTGCTCTACGCGGAAAAAGTTATTCCAGACAAACAGACCGGCAAGTGGAAGGATCGCAATGGCAATCGTTTTAACGATCGTTTTCACGGATTTCATGATCACTGAATTGGACTTCTTATAATACTTCGCGCCAAGTGTGATCTGGTTAACGTAGTTATCGGCGCCAATATGCTCCACTTCTGCCATTACTTTACCGGAAATGACATAACTGCCTGACAGAAGGTGATCTCCGGTCTTTTTGTCGATCGGAGTGCTTTCTCCGGTGATGAGACTCTCATTCACCTGACATTCTCCATCCAGGATGACAGCATCTGCGCAGATCTGATTTCCCTGCTTCAGCTGTGTGATATCTCCCAGAAGAATATCCTTAACCTGAATATCCTGAATCTCGCCATCCCGCAGGACATGCGCCTTCGGGGCAGAAAGGAGAGATAATTTATCGATCGTTCTCTTTGCGCGGATCTCCTGCACGCATCCGGTCAGAAAGTTCCAGATCACAACAAGGAAAAACAGACCGTTCTTCCAGGATCCTACGACCGCAATGCAGACTGCCAGAATGGTATTAACCAGATTAAAGAGAGATAACAGATTATCTTTAATAATCTGTTTATATGTCTTTGTTTTGACATTCAGATCTCCGTTGACAAGTCCCTGCTCCGTTAAAGAGCGGACTTCCTCGGAGGTAAGACCAATTTGAAGTTTTTTAGTTAAGTCCTGATTCATGAAGTGTAATATCCACCAATTTGATCACGTTTTTATCAACATCTTTTGCCGTCAATGTACAATTGCCAACTTGTACAGAGTCACCGATTTCAGGAAGCCGTTCCAGATGCTCGATCAAAAGGCCTCCGATAGAATCATAATCTTCTGATTCAAAATCTGTTCCAATCTTTTCGTTGATATCATCCAGGCTCAAATATCCCTGCACTTCGTACTGATGATCTGAGATCTGAATGATTTCCAGTTCTTCATCTTCATCATATTCATCCCGGATATCTCCGACCAGTTCTTCCAGAATATCTTCGACCGTCACAATGCCGCTTAGATCTCCATACTCATCCAGAACAGCCATAATGCTTTCCCGTTTCTTTTTCATCTCCCGGAACAGTTCGGAAAGATGCTTGCCTTCATAGGTATAAGAGATTTCACGTAAAATATCCTGTACACAAAAATGTTCTCTGTCCTTATCTTCCATTGAGATCAGATCTTTTACATTGATCAGGCCGGCAAAATGCTCTCCATCTTCATCATAAACCGGATACCTTGTGAACATTTCTTCCCGGAATATGGTCATGATCTCATCATAAGTACTGGTAATATTGATTGCGACTACGTTAATACGCGGCACCATGATCTCCTTTACCGTCGTATCAGTAAAGTCAAACACATTATTAATGATTTCCTTCTCTTCACTGGTCGTGACTCCTTCTTCATGACTGACTTCCACAATGGACCGGATCTCGTTTTCCGTGTAGGATTCCGTTTTTTTATCAGATCTGACACCAAGCAGGAAAAGGACGCCTTTCGCAAGGAAATTAATCGCAACCGTGATCGGCGTAAATACGATCATTAGAACATTGATCACCGGAGCAACTGCCAGGCCCATTTTTTCTGCCCGTTTCGTTGCCATGGTTTTTGGAACGATTTCTCCGAAGATCAGCACAAGAAGTGTCAGAACGCCAGTGCCGATACTGACTGCTCTATTACCAAATAATTTCTGAACAACAACCGTTGCTAAGGCCGATGCCGTCAGATTCACAATGTTATTGCAGATCAAAATGACACTGAGCATTTTGTCTTTTTGACCCAGTATTTTTTCCAATATTCTTGCATGAGAAACCTCCTCATCGACCAGGCTTCTCAGCCGATGAGGAGAGATCGTTGTTAATGCTGTTTCCGATGAAGAAAAAAGCGCAGATAATACGATCAGGATAACAATGATAGCGATTTGTATGGGTATCATTTTACTACAATATTAACGATTCTGCCCGGAACATAGATTTCTTTGACGATTGTTCCGTTCAGCTTATCGCCCAAAGCTTCTTTTGCTTTTTCCAGAGCAATCGTCTGATCTGCATCGACAGGAACAAGGATCGTAGCACGAACTTTACCGTTCACCTGTACACCGATTTCAATCTCATCATCCTTGCAGAGAGCTTCATCATACTCCGGCCATCCGAATTTCGGATCAAAAACACTTTCTTCATGGCCATAAGCCTGCCACATTTCTTCTGCAACATGCGGAGCAAACGGAGCCAGAAGACGGATGAAACTTTCCATCGTCTCCCGGTCAATACCGCCTGTCGTCTTGGCCATATCATTCAGTTTGTTATTGTATTCCATGAAGCCGCTGATGACTGTATTCAGGCTGAAGCTTTCCAGTCTGCGCGTAATATCACGGATCAGTTTATGGCGTAACTTGATCATCTCAGGAGTCGGGGCAACATTTGCTTCCAGGCTGGTATTTGCCAGGTTATAGAAACGGCTTAAGAAACGGTAAACGCCGTCGATGCCTCTCTCATCCCATTCGCTGTCTAATTCAGGCGGACCTACAAAAAGCTCATACATCCTAAGGGAATCACAGCCATAGTCTCTGACCAGATCGTCCGGAGACACAACATTTCCCTTGGATTTGCTCATCTTGATACCATTCTTGCCGGTGATCATGCCCTGATTGAACAATTTGGTAAACGGCTCATCGAAATCCAATACATTGATATCCTTCAGGAACTTGGTATAGAACCTGGAATACAGAAGATGAAGGACTGCATGTTCTACACCGCCGATATACATATCGACAGGAAGATACTTGTCTGCCTTTTCTCTATCCACTAGTTTTTCTTTATTATGCGGATCTACATAACGCAGGAAATACCAGGAAGACCCTGCCCACTGCGGCATGGTATTTGTCTCTCTTCTTGCAGGTTTACCGCAGACCGGACAAGTGGTATTGACCCAATCTTCAATAGCTGCCAGCGGTGATTCACCTGTTCCAGTCGGCTCATATTTTTCCACTTCCGGCAAAAGCAGCGGAAGTTCTTCTTCCGGTACCGGAACACATCCGCAATCCGGGCAATGTACGATCGGGATTGGCTCACCCCAGTAACGCTGACGGGAGAAGACCCAGTCACGCAGTTTATAATTTGTCTTTTTCTTGCCAATTCCTCTCTGCTCGATCTCATCCGGTGCACTCTTTTTCAGTTCATCGGAATTTCTTCCGTTCCACTCTCCGGAATTGATCACAATACCTGTTCCGGTATATGCTTCTTCCAGATTCTCATTCTCCTTTCCATCCGGACTGATCACCTGGATGATCGGAAGGTCAAATTTCTTTGCAAATTCAAAGTCCCTGTCATCATGAGCTGGAACACACATGATGGCGCCGGTTCCATAATCTGCTAATACATAATCTGCCAGCCAGATTGGGACCTTTTCATTGTTTAACGGGTTGATCGCATAACTGCCTGTAAAGACACCGGTCTTTTCCTTATCCTGCAGACGGTCAACCGAAGATTTCATAGATGTCTGATAGATATAATCATCTACTTCTTTCTGATGATCTGGTGTGGCTAACTGCGATGCGCCTTCGTATTCCGGTGCCAGAACCATAAAGGTGGCTCCGTAAAGGGTATCCGGTCTTGTGGTATAAACCGTGATCTTGCGGTCGGTCCCTTCGATCGGGAATTCAATTTCCGCACCATAAGAACGGCCGATCCATTCCGTCTGCATCTTGATAACTTTCTCCGGCCAGTCCAGTGTTTTCAGGTCTTCTAAGAGTCTGTCTGCATAAGCAGTGATCTTTAACATCCACTGTTTCAGGTTTTTCTTTGTCACCTCGGCACCGCATCTCTCGCATTTGCCGTTAACGACTTCTTCATTGGCCAGACCAGTCTTACAGTTCGGACACCAGTTGATCGGCATCTCTTTCTCATAAGCAAGCCCGTTTTTAAACATCTGAACAAAGATCCACTGTGTCCATTTGTAGAAATCCGGATCAGTCGTATTGACTTCTCTGTCCCAGTCATAGATTGCAGCGATCTGTTTCATCTGCCGTTTGATATTAGCGATATTTTCAGCCGTTGTAATGGCCGGATGGATCCCCATTTTGATTGCATAGTTTTCAGCAGGCAGGCCGAAAGCATCCCATCCCATCGGATGGATCAGATAATAACCCTGCATCAGTTTGTAACGGCTCCAGACATCACTGATCACGTAGCCTCTCCAGTGTCCGACATGCAGACCGGATCCGGATGGATATGGGAACATATCCAGGCAATAGTATTTTTCCTTTTTGCCATCATCCACGTTGACCGGGTGTTCTTCCCAAATGTCATGCCATTTCTTTTCGATTTCTTTGTGATTGTAAACTGCTTTCATTCTTATTTGCCTCTCTGCTTCTATTTTTATTTCATTAAATTGCCTAAGATACCTCTGACTAATTTATTGGCTGCTGTCTTTCCGGCAGATGTCAAAACGCTGGAAGCAGCTTTGCTGAGTTCTTTTTTCCGTTTTTCTTTTTCTTTCCTCTTGCGCTCTTCTTCTTTGAGTTTTTCTCTTTCTTCCCTGCGGATCTGAGCCAGTTCTTCTTTTGTCAGTTTCGGCTCAGCCTCTTTTTCACGCTCTTGCCTTTCACGTTCTACAAGAGTAGCTTCTGCCTGACGGGCAGCTTCTTCCGCTGCTTCCTTTTCTTCCTGGATCGACCGGATCAAAGATGGGCCATCCTGAGAAGTGTCTGAAGCACCTGCTGCCTGCGGAGCCGTTCCCGGTGCAAATCCCTGCGCACGTGGTTTTCCGCAATTCTGACAGAAAAGTCCGGTGTTGCCCGTCTGTCCGCATGCACAGTCCCATGGTCCTTCAGAAGGAGCCGGCTGCGGGGTGACCTGCGGAGCAGCTGCATGTGAGCTTGCTGCAACCTTACCTGTCAGCAATTCATAAGCAGATTCTCTATCTACCGTGCGGAAATACTTTTCAAACATATCACTGGAAGCGATCAGCTCACTGAGCAGATTCGCATCAATGATTCCCATCTGGCTTTGCGGTGGGAGAATTTTAGCTCTCTGCACCATACTTGGAGCACCTTTTTCATCCAGGAAAGAAACCAGCGCTTCACCGGTTCCAAGCTGTGTGATAGCTTCTTCTGTTTTGAATTCCGGATTGACCACAAAGCTCTGTGCTGCTGCACGGACTGCTTTCTGATCCGCCGGGGTATATGCCCGGAGTGCATGCTGAACTTTATTGCCTAACTGTGCAAGCACCTGGTTCGGGATATCCGTCGGGCTTTGACTGATGAAGTATACTCCAACACCTTTGGACCGGACCAGTTTGACCACCTGTACTACTTTATCCTGTAATTCTTTAGAATCAATGTTGAAAAGCAGATGTGCTTCGTCAAAGAAGAAAACGATCTTCGGCTTATCAGCATCTCCTACTTCCGGCAGCGTCTCATATAATTCTGATAACATCCACAGAAGGAATGCTGCATACAGGTCTGGATTCTGGAAAAGATCTTCACAGTTAAGCACATTGATCATGCCTCTCCCGTTCTCATCTGTACGGATCCAGTCCATGATATCTAATGCAGGCTCTCCAAAGAATTTATCTGCTCCCTGTGACTCCAGTTTTAAAAGGCCTCTTTGAATAGCGCCGATACTGGCAGTCGTGATATTTCCGTAAGATGTTTTATAATCTGCTGCATGGTCTCCGACCGCCTGTACAACGGTACGCAGATCTTTCAGGTCCAGTATCAAAAGACCCTGATCATCCGCGATTTTAAAGATCACGCTCAGGACCGCTTCCTGCACATCAGAAAGTCCCATCAGGCGGGATAACAGCATCGGACCCATCTCTGAAATGGTTGCCCGCACTGGGATTCCCTTTTGTGCAAATACATCCCAGTATGTGGTTGGATAACCTTTATATTCCCATCCGGCTTCATCCAGACCAAATTTTTCGATACGCTTCTGCATATCTTCTGTATTAATGCCTGGCTGACTCATACCGGTCAAATCCCCTTTGATATCGGAGAGAAAGACTGATACACCTGCGTCAGAAAAGCTTTCTGCCATGACTTTGACGGTGATCGTTTTTCCGGTTCCGGTGGCACCAGTGACAAGCCCGTGCCGGTTAGCCATTCTCAGCAGCAGGCTGACTTTTTCTTCGTTCTTTGCCATCCAGATCTTATCATCAAAAAACATAATCTTTCCTCCTTTTCTCTCTTATAAAAGGGCACAAAAAACTAATGTAAATTGTACCACTATCATTCTTATTGCACAAGAAAACATAAAGGGGTTTTTCAGATTATAAACATGGCGTCGCCAAAGCTGAAAAAACGGTATTTTTCATCAATAGCGGCCTGATAAGCACGTAGGATATTCTCCCTTGTAGAAAAGGCACTGACCAGCATGACCAGTGTAGACTCCGGCAGGTGGAAATTAGTGATCAGGCCATCCGTAACTTTAAAGCGGTAGCCAGGATAAATGAATATATCAGTCCAGCCGGATGCAGCCTTCATTGTACCGTCTTCTGCTGCGACTGACTCCAGAGTTCTGGTAGAAGTGGTTCCAACACAGATGATTCGCCCGCCCTCTGCACGGGTCTGATTGATCAGCTGTGCGGTTTCCTCTGTAACTGTATAGTATTCCGAGTGCATATGGTGATCCAGGATATTTTCTTCTTTTACCGGACGGAACGTACCCAGCCCGACATGAAGAGTCACCTTAGCGATCTTAATGCCCTTCTCTTCTATTTCCTGCAGCAGTTCTTTTGTAAAATGCAGGCCCGCTGTTGGTGCTGCTGCACTGCCGGTATGAACCGCATAAACAGTCTGGTAACGGTCTTTGTCTTGCAGCGTATGCGTGATATATGGAGGAAGCGGCATCTGTCCCAAACGATCCAGGATCTCTTCAAAAATACCGTCAAATTCAAAATGGATGATCCGGTTTCCGTCTTCTAAAACATCAATAATCGTCCCGAACAGTTCTCCGTCCCCAAAAGAAAGTCTGCAGCCTGTGCGCGCTTTCTTTCCCGGTTTAACCAAGCATTCCCAATCCGTATCACTTTTCCGGGTCAGAAGAAGGATCTCTATCAAGGCGTTTGTATCGCAGCGTGTACCAAATAATCTGGCCGGAATCACTTTGGTATCGTTCAGAACCAGACAATCTCCTTTTTTCAGGTAATGCGTAATATTGCGAAAGACATCGTGCGAGAATTCCCCGCTCTTTCTGTCCATCACTAACAAGCGGGAGGATGCGCGATCTGTCAGCGGATCCTGCGCGATCAGTTCCTTCGGTAAATCATAATAAAAGTCGTGTAAATTCATATTTGTATCAGAATAGTGTGTCAACTGCTCCCAGACTGCCCGGATAAATGTTTTTTTTCATAGACAGCCCTTCCTCCAGATCCATATCCTGGATCCTTCCTTCCCGGTCTATGACCACGCGGTTAAATCTTCCCTGCGCTATACATTCCACGGCTCGGATTCCCATCAGAGAGGCGATCATACGATCATATGCAGATGGGCTTCCTCCTCTTTGTACATATCCGAGAACCGTAGCGCGGGTTTCAATTTCTGTAATCTCTTCTATCGTTTTTGCCATTTCCACGGCGCTTCCAGCGCCTTCTGCAAGAACTACGATAAAGTGATGTTTCCCCATATTCCTGCCTTTTAAAAGCTGCTGGCAGACATCTTTTTCTAAATCAAATGCAACTTCCGGGATCAGGACGCATTCTGCTCCACAGCCGATCCCTACTTCCATTGCGATAAATCCTGCATTTCTTCCCATCACTTCGATCACAGAACATCTCTCATGAGAAGATGCTGTCTCCCGAATACGGTCAATTGCTGCAAGGCCAGTATTAACAGCGGTATCAAATCCAATGCTGAAATCACTGCAAGCCACATCATTATCGATCGTAGCCGGTATCCCTATGACCGGGACTCCAAGCTTGCTCAGATCTCTTGCTCCGCGGAAAGATCCATCACCGCCAATCACGATCAGCGCATCGATGCCGAATACTTCCAGGATCTCTTTTGCCTTCTGTTGTCCTGCCTCTTCTGTGAATTCCTTAGAACGGGCTGTATGAAGCATCGTCCCGCCTCTTTGCAGGATCTCGGAAACATCACGGGTATTCATCTGCTCCAGTTCCCCGCGTAAAAGTCCGTGATAGCCTCTCTGCACACCATATACTTCGTATCCTTCTTTGATACCGGCACGCACGACACTGCGGATAGCCGCATTCATGCCAGGTGCATCTCCGCCGCTCGTTAAAACGGCAATCTTTTTAATTTCGCCCATTTAGTATCTCCATAAACTGTTTTGTGTTTTCTGCAGGATCCTTGAATACGGCACTTCCTGCAACAATGACATTCACGCCTGCATCCAATACATCGGCAACATTATCCAGTGTGATCCCTCCATCAATTTCCAGATCGATCGGAAGTCCGGATGCATTAATGATTTTTCTCAGTTCCCCGGCACGTTCCAGGGAGCCATCAATAAATTTCTGTCCTCCAAAGCCCGGTTCCACACTCATCAGCAGGATCATATCACAAAGCGGAAGGAATTCTTTCACTACATCCACTTCCGTTTTCGGTTTAATGGAAAGCCCGCTTTTTAGCCCAAGATCGCGGATTCTCTGAAGGGTTGCTGCAACATCCCCGCAAGCCTCATAATGAACCGTAATGATATCGGCTCCGCTTTCCTTAAACTCCTTCAGATAGCGGATCGGCTCTTCGATCATCAGATGCACATCAAAAACTTTGTCTGTTGCCGGGCGGATGGATTTGATCACAGGCATTCCAAAAGAAATGCTCGGAACAAATTTGCCATCCATCACATCGATATGTACATACTCTGCTCCGTTTTCCCGGATTTCTTCTAACTGCCTTCCCAACTGCTTAAAATCTGCAGCAAGAATGGATGGTGCTAATATATTCATATTTTCCCCTTTAAAGGAAACGCATGCACTAATTGCACGCGTTTTCTTTCTTAATATTTTTCCTGTGATTTCAGTTCCTGATAAATGGACTTATAGCTGTTGTAACGGGAGACAGGGATCTTGTCCTCATCTACTGCTTTCTTTACAGCACAGTCTTTTTCCTTAATGTGAGAGCAGTTTTTAAACTTGCACTGCTCTTTAAATGGAGCGAACTCAGGAAAGGCATCCTGCAGTTCCTCTCTGGTATAATCATCCGAATTGACCAGTAAGGAAGTAAATCCCGGAGTGTCTATGATCTGAATCTTTTTCTGTACCCAGTAGATTTCGTTATGACGTGTCGTATGCTTGCCTCTGCCCAGTTTTTCACTGATCGACCCGGTCTGAACGATCTCTTCATTATTATTGGATAACACGTTTAAGATCGTGGATTTTCCAACGCCGGATGGACCCGCCATGACGGTGATCTTTTTCTGGAGCTGCCGGTTCAGGAAAAACATTCCTTTGCCATTTTCCGTCGCAGCCGTAAAATACAGCTTGCATCCGGCATTTTTATAGATCTTTTTCAGATCCTTTATGTCCGTTCTCCCTGCGAGGTCTTTTTTATTAAATACGATGATCGTTTCAATCCCCTGTTTTTTCATAAGGCAAAGGAACCGGTCCAAAATGCTGAGATTCGGGTTCGGATTCCGCACTGCAAAGACAACCATCGCCTGGTCAACATTTGCGACAGGAGGCCTTTTCAGTTCGTTAAAACGCGGATAAATATCCACGATCAGGCCTTTCCTGTTTGGTCCGTCAGTCACTTCAAACTGAACATCATC
>JAEEGJ010024761.1_pt1 | contig 12404 bp, 9 predicted proteins | sample 8958761 | NCBI WGS metagenome assembly JAEEGJ01 (sample SAMN16246546, study PRJNA631951) | gut metagenome | biome: gut microbiome; feature: rumen; material: RS-attached | host: Bos | place: Iran: Karaj | collected 2018-10 | reverse complement strand
GACGGCACTGGCTACGAATTCATCCTCTACACCGACGAGGAAAGCGGCGAGGAATTCGTGATGGCCGAGCCAGCCGGCACGGGCGACTACCACCCCCGTCCCAAACTCCAGCTGCAGCCTCTCTGCCACATCGCCGTGGGCGAACGACGCCCGTTCAAACGCCTCCGCCGCCTATACGAGAAGATGTGGGAAAGTGACTCCGAGTGGATAGTGGGCCTCGTATCGATCCTTTCCATCGTCGCCTTCTTCGCCCTCATCATCGTTGCCATCTTGGGTGCCTGGGATTTTTCTGAAACCGTGCTGCCACTCTCCATCCCCGACCTCGCGCCGTTCGTCTGCTTCGCCGCTGTCGGTCTGATTCTTGCCCTGCTCAACGTGACGTTCAAAAACTACAACTTCTGGGGTCGTTTCGTTTATAGCACCATCGCCACAGCCATTGTGACGGGGCTGCTGATGGTCGCCGTTTTTTCCACCAACCGCCTCATCCCCGCCGCCGACCCCGTCGTGGGGCAAGGTGTAGTCACCCGGCATATTGAGAACAAAGGTTCAAACAGCTACTATATCGACGTCAACGCCCCCGTCAAAGGCACCATCTACTTCCGCATGCATGGCGACGGCTCCCTCCGCATCGGCGACACCGTCAGCCTTACCCTCCGCCGTGGCATCTTCGGCATGTATCACACGAAGGGAATTGAGAATTGAGAATTGGCTGCCGCCTTCATTTGTCTAATCACTATTCACTAATCACTAAATCTAAGCATCTCGGCCAAGAGGATGGCGCACGCCACCGAGGCGTTGAGCGACTCGGCGGTGCCGCCACGGTTGGGGATAGCCACGGGGTGGGTGACGCGCTGCCGCACTTCGGGAGTGATGCCGTGCGCCTCGTTGCCGATCACCAGCACGGCCCCCTCGGCAGGCAGCCGCATGGGGGTTCCGCCCGACCAAATATCTTCGCCGTCGAGCAACGCGCCATACACCCGTCTGTTGCAACCGCTCAGATAACTGGGCAAATCGGTGTATGTGACGTGGGTGCGTAGCAGGCTTCCCATGGTGGCTTGCACCACTTTGGGGTTGAAACACGACACAGTGCCTTCCGAGCAGACAATATGCCGCACCCCAAACCAGTCGGCTGTGCGGATGATGGTACCCAGATTGCCGGGGTCTTGCAGGTGGTCGAGAGCCAGCACCAACTTGTCCTCAACGTGGGGCATCAGTGCGGTGGGGCGGGGCAGGAGCATCCACACCTCGTTGGGGGTGCGCAGGCCGCTTAGTCTGTCGAGCGCAGTGCTGTCAACCTCAATCACTTCCACATCTGAGGGTAAGTTGGGGTGCAGCGAGAGCCACCAATTTGTCGCACAAATCACCCTAATGGGGCATTTTGCGGCCAGCACTTCGTCGCATTGCTTCACCCCTTCTACAACAAATACAGCCTGCTCGTCGCACACCTTTTGTTGCTTATATACAGCCAGTTCCTTCAATTTTGCTTTTGATATCATGTGGCAAAGATACAATTTTTTTTGAAATTATTTTTGCTATGTCGAAAAAAATGAGTAATTTTGCAGCCGATTTTCCAATCAGAACGGTGGGCGTAGTTCAGCTGGTTAGAGCGCCAGATTGTGGATCTGGAGGTCGTGGGTTCGAGCCCCACCTCCCACCCAGGAAAAAGACAGGACGTAGAGCCTGTCTTTTTTATTCTACCCTTTCAACTACCCCCCAAAAAAAGGGTGCTAGCATTGGTGAATTGGCCCCATGGGTGTTAAAAAAATATAAATATTGGGGTTTGGGCGGTCACTTTTGCGTTTTCATGGGTTATATAGACCAAAAGGGGCAAACTATGCACAGTAACGAATCGCAAGAAGAGCAGTTCCTCGTCTTCATACACAAGTACGAGAACGCCATCAAAGGAGTGGCTGGCGCCTACTCTCCACATGGAGGCTACCTCTTTCATTCGATGGCATGTGACCTTACCACCCATCTGTGGATAGTCTACCCCAAGATGCCCTCAGGAATGAACGAGCATGAAGAGGCTGCGTGGGTGTTTGCCGTATTGAACAACAAGGCACGCAATATGTTGCGCAGTGAGAGGTTGCTCCATAGTCGGATAGTATACCGCGAGAACATGCCCGACGTGGAAGTCGAGGATGAGGAGGCGAGCCTGACGAGAGCTCTCTATGAGTCTATAGCGAATCTTGACCAAGACGACCAAGAGGTGCTAGAGATGTATCTAGACAACAAAACGATGAAAGAAATCGGAGTGGCCCTCGGCGGCAGCAACCGACGAGCCCACCGCCGACTACACAAGATACGGCATAAACTCCATGAACTAATCCAACAAATCTTTCCTCAAGATGCCCTTTGAACAGAGAGACAAAACAATTCAAAACAAGCGATAATCCAATAATTCACCAAAACTAACTACTATGAAAAAACCGAAAAACAATAAAGACAAGGATATCCTCGAGCAGATGCGGGAAGTGTGGGCAGTGCATAAGAGACGTACCGAGGAGCTACCCTTTCTTACCGACGAGGAGCTGCGTGAACTATACCGCCAAACACTCGCCATGCCTTCCCCTCCATCCTCCGAGCTGCCGCCTGTGCCACAACGTCGGGTGTGGAAGAATCGGCTGCGTGTGGCAACTGCTGCGGCTATAATGGCCTTGCCATTCTTTCTCGCTCCAAACGCATACGGCTGCAAAATGAATTACGGAGCCAACCAGCAAAACGTCTTGGACACTATAGGTCTGCAGAGAGCTAAACAGATAGAAAACGACGTTCTTTCTCACCTCAGCAGATGAACTGGTTCTTCAGCCTTTGGCTTATCGAAAAACATTTGCTTCGCTAAAAGGGTTAATATGTTACGAGACAAAATGTCCAAAAATATTTATCCTCAAAATGAAAAAGAATAAGAAATCAAATATAATAATCAACATCCTTATCGTAGTTGTCATATTGGGTGGTGCGTCTATATTCTGGTATATGCAACGCACGGTGCCCTACTGGCAGTGCAGCGAGGTGTACAAGCGCTACAAGGATGTCGAGGGGGTGAGGGCGACCTATGTCAAGGATTATAGGGTGAACGATACCTTGACAGTGGGGGTGACGCTGCTGGAGGCGACCGACTCGGTTGCATGGGTGAATCTTCTGCAGGACTTTAATGTGTCGGATGATATGCTGCAATATGCACGGACAAACCCTTCGTTCGATGTATGGGTGCGCAGTGTGTCCAAAGATAATCCCACAAAGCCATTAGACCCTAGCACTTTAAGAGACAGTGTCACTTACAACTTAGACTTAATGGCTGTATCGATGGTAAAGAGAGAAATATGCATATTCCACACCCTCAGCAGACAGGAAACAGAAGCAGTCCTAAATTATAATTATGACGTAATGATAGAAAACAAACAATAATCTCTAATTTTAAATACAATGAAAAAGATCAATCTAAAACTAATTGCAGCCTTAGCTTTGCCTTGCATCGCGTTTACCGGTTGCACAAAAGAAAACAACGAACCAACAGCTGTTGTAGTAACATCACAATCTGCCATCTATGTGGTCGATGGTGAATGGCTTTATGCCAATCCACAAAATGAAGTTGAATGGTCAGATTTTGTTAGCCACCTTATTGCATTGGCTGAAGAAGGTCATTCAGTACAATTTTGGCGCAACGAAAGTCAGCTAAGGGATAATTCCTCAAAAGTAATCGTGACCTTTACTACAACTAATTCTGATGAAGCAAAGAAGTGGGCAACAGAAAAAATAGATGAAGGTTACACTGTCTCCATAACCTATGACCACCAAACAGGTATATATACCTGTGTTGCAATAAAATAATAGAAATGAGTAGTGATTAAAAAATCAATAGCCATGAAACTGATTTAAAAAAGCCCCGCACGAGACAGTGCGCCGGAGTGCGGGGCTAAAAAAAATTGAGGGCGCAAGGCGGGAAGAAGTTATTTCGTTTTTCCCCTAAGAACACTTCTCCCGCCCGCAAAGCCCAAGGCATAGAGAGGTCTGATGCCGCGACAGAAAACGCAGCAGGGCCGACTTTATTGTGTGGGACGAGAAAAAGTCTGCGACGCCCACACAGCACGACAGACCGTGTATCCCCGCACGAAAAATAGGGGATAAACAAAAATCATCAACAAAAAAAGAATAATCAAAATGAAAAAGTTCATCATACTAACCATTGCTTTCTTAATGCAGTGCGGAATGCTGTCGGGCCAGACGGTGGTGAGAACAGCTCTCGTTGAGGATACGGCGACAGGCTATGCCTGCGGTATCCTACGTTCGTGGGGAAGTACAAAGGCTGTGGCCTTCCATGTCCGAGACGGAGTGCAGCTGTTCTCCATCATCGACTCCGCATCTAGAACCGTCTATTCGGCAAAAGTGCCCGACTTCTATGCCATTAGAGATTTGCGTATTGTGGGCGACACCGCCTACTGTTGCGGCTCAAGCCACGACTCAGCCATGATTGCCTACTTTGACATCAGAGAAATAAGAACAAAAACAACTGTTGGTTTCAATGTCATCAGACTAGACAAACTAAGGATGGTAACCAGACTTGCAGCCTATCGGAACAGAGAGAAATGTGGGGTGGGGATTGCTGCCATTGGAGAGGAAGTGAGGAAAATCGAGGAGCATACTTACTTCCAATCCCACATGATTTGGTGCGACAATTTTTTTTCCAGCATATTTTTCTGTAAAGAAAGAGAATGTGACATCACCTGGAGTTTGACAGCACAATCCGAAAAGTTAAGCGACGTAGTGGTGACAGACGATTACGTGGCATTTGTCGGTATCTACACCAACACCAACACGCTATGTATCAGACGGGGCGATAGGAACGGCATCTTCACATCCTCGCTGATTGACACCGTACATAGATTTGCGTATGCATTTGAAACTATCGAATCGTTACCGATTGCGGAGCCCTTGGAGAGAGACACACTTGCCATAGCCGTGGCGTGCGAAGATATCCCTGGCGAACATTCTGAACAGATACACCTGTTCGACTTGTCGAACATGACCATGTACAACGCCCAACGAATAAAACTGTCAGATGGGGAAAAAGTGTCCGTGAACGAATTGGTGTATATGCGAAACCAGAGGAAACTGTTGACAGAGGTTGAATCAAGCGTTGGTCATCAGATTATCTATACGAATCCGTCTGCACTGGGGACATATTACGCCAAGACCCTCGCGCCTTCGACAGGCGACATAATATGCAGCATGGACCGCCACAATGGGAGTTACTATATTCTCTCAACATTGCGCCATTGGATGTTGCAGAGGATGGGTGCCATGCCAACGTCGGACACATGCATAACAGAGGACAGTCGAGAAGTTTTCATATGGACGGTGAGTTTGGACAGCCCGAGAGGTCATCAGAAAGTCCCAGAATCATACAATACCTTACCACGCAGTTTAAATCCGACAAGATTTAATACAGCACTCTCTTGTATACACTTCTAAAATATTGCAATCATGAAAAAACATGTTTTCTTACTAACGGTCATGTTAATGCTGGGAGCCTTTGCGCGGGGGCAGTATATCAACTTTAGTGACTCACTCTATATGTTTCACAGGCTTAACACGTTTCCTCCATCGATTAGTACCACTGGCTGCTACATCACGTACAGTACCCACTCGGTTTATCCATACGATGAAGGATCGTTGGGGGTGGACCAGCATGGCAGCATATTTCCTGCCGATTCCGTAGAACGCATATGCGGCATAGCCATTGTGGCCGACACCGTGAACACTTCGATGTACTATAGTGCAAGAAGGGACAAGGCCGTGAGCGTGATGCTGTATCTGTACCTAGTCCCGCAAGGCACGTCCGACTTCACACTGCTCGACTCCGTCGTGTTTGATGTGACAATGCCCTATTGGAGAAAGATGGTCTACTGTGGAATAGACAGCCTCTGCCCCAGCCCGTTGATATCAGACACAATGACCGTGTATGAACGCCTGTTCTCGCACGAGCATGTCATTCCGGCCGGGGACTCGGTGTTGGTGACATACATGGGGCTGCCGTCACCCAAGGATCACCCCCATTATCGTGGAGAGTCTATATTTCTTTACGACGAACAGATATGGGGTACCCCGCCTGAGGCGTATAGTCGCTATATCCATGAAGACACACTTTATTGCTACCATGGTGGGAGCCTCGGACCGATATTTCCCATCCGACACAGGGAGTGCCCGAGAGTGGAGGGGGTGCGCGTGGACACCGTGGACGGTACGACAGTGTGCATATCGTGGCATCCGGAGGGGGATGCGGACTACTACCTTGTGGAGTACGGGCCAGAGGGCTTCCAGTATGGAGGCGGGGCATACAGCGAGGGAGTGGTGGCGGACAGCGTCTATGACACGGCGTTCTGCGTGAGCGGCCTTGGGCAGGATACGGTATACGCATTCTTTGTCAGTGCCTGCTGTCACAAGACGATGCAGTACGGAATGCCCGACAGCGTGCGAGTGCTGACCAACGACAACGCGGAGTGTGCAGTGCCGAGCCGCTTCCGACTGCGGAATACCACGGCCACGAGCGCGGTGGTGGAGTGGGACACGGTGGGGGAGCAGCGGCGTTTCGAGATGCTGGTGAAGATGGCCGGCGACACGGCGGAGAGACGCTTTGAGCCGGACAGCAACCCGTATGAGCTGAGGGGCCTGGTACCCGGGGCGGTGTACTCCGTATGGCTGCGTGCGCAGTGCCACCACCAGTGCGCGGTGCACGACACGGTGGTGTGGGGACCGTGGAAGGGTCCGGTGCAGTTCCGCATAGGGAGAGAGGGCATTGACAATGTGCGAGAGGGAGGGCTGCGCTTTGCCGTGGTGCCCAATCCCGCGCACGGCACGGTGACGGTTGAGACGGAGGGCGTGGCTGCGAGAGGCGGCGGTGCCGTGACGGTCACCGATGCCGTCGGCAAGACGGTGCTGAGGGCTGCCGTGGTGTCGGACAGGCAGCAGCTGGACATCGCCGACCTGCCCGCGGGCACCTACTTCGTCACCCTCACCACCAAGGACGGCACCAGCACCCGCAAATTGGTGGTGGAATGAGACACTTATTAAATTGAAAATTGAAAATTGAAAATTGAAAGTTGGCTGCCGCTTTCATTTGTCTAATCACCAATCACTAATCACGAGTTAACGAATTCATTTAATGTGTTAGTCCTTGGTGCTTTTTAAATTGAAAAGTGAAAAGTGAAAAGTGAAAATTAGTGACCAGTGACCAGTGACACGAAATTAAGTGATTAGTGATTAGTGAATAGTGATTAGACAATACAAATCAACATATCAACGTATCCACATATCCACATATCAACAGGTCACAGGTCACAGGTCACAAAAATGCACTCATATCACTGGTCACTAAAAAACTATTGAGGTAAGAACTATGAACTAAGAGTTAAAATAAATTGAAAAGTGAAAAGTGAAAGAACATACCCCCGTCACTACGTGGCACCCCTCTAAGAACATACTCCGGCCTTACGGCCACCCCTCTCAAGAGGGGACGGGGATGGCTGCCGCATTCATTTGTCTAACCACTAACCACTAATCACTATTCACTAATCACTAATCACTATTCACTATTCACTGTTCACTTAGTGATAGTAAAAAAATAACATATAACAATGAGAGGTAAAAATGGGAGTTAAAGTATTAAGGAAGTCCACAGGACTTTCTTAATACTTTAATTTTCACTTATCGTTACACCTTATTTTTTAATCGTTACTTAGGGTGCTTTGGGTTGGGAGAGGAAAAAATATTTTCGTATTTTTGAAAAAATGCGTACCTTTGCATCCGCTAACAGAATACCTAGAAATGGATAGGGGCTGTTAGTTTATGGAAGTCAAATATTTATTGATTATTGGTATGTATAAAATTGAACATCATCCAATCCTAGACATCCCGCAAAGCGAGGTGGTGGAATTCATTTACGAAGGGCAGAAAGTGCAAGGGCGTAAAGGCTACACCATTGCAGCCGCATTACATCAGGCAGGTTTCCCTGTACACAGTCACAGCCTGGACGGCCGTAACCGTAGTCTTAACTGTGGTATAGGCAAGTGTGGAGCTTGCGAGATGCTGGTCGACGGCCAAGTGCGCCGTATATGTGTGACATTGGTCGACGGTGTTAAGGAGGTTAGTCGCATCGACAGCCGCGAAGGCGAGTTGCCTGGCGTGCGGGATCAGAAATCTCGAGAGGTGAAGGTGTACAAGACCCAGGTGGCTATCGTCGGTGCGGGTCCTGCAGGCTTGGCATGCCGCGAGCAGCTGAATGCCTTTGGGATAGATAATATCGTGATAGACAATAATGCCAGGATTGGTGGTCAGTTCAATATGCAGACCCACCAGTTTTTCTTCTTTGAGAAGGAGAAGAAGTTCGGCGGTATGCGCGGATTTGATATCGCTAAGACGCTGGCGGGCGAGAACCACGAGGGTATTTTGCTGAACAACACTGTGTGGGATTTGCTTGAAGGCCGCCGTGTGGCTATTAAGAATATTGTCACTGGCGAGGTGGGATATGTGGATGCCGATCATATGGTAGTGGCAACGGGTGCGGTGCCTTTTATGCCGACGTTTGAGAATGACGATGTGCCGGGGGTGTATACTGCAGCTGTTTTCCAGAAGATGATGAACCAAGAGCATACGCTGCTAGGTAAGCGAGTGTTGACGGTAGGCGCCGGCAACATCGGCTACCTCACCTCCTATCAGGGCATGCAGGCTGGAGCTACTATCAAGGCCATTATTGAGGCCATGCCTCGCGAGGGAGGATTCCCGGTGCAGGCCAACCGTGTGCGAAGACTGGGTATTCCGATTATGACTGGTTATACGCTGGTGAGGGCTATACCCAATGAGGATTATACCGGAGTGACGGGTGCGGTGATTGCCAAGTGCGAAAATTTCAAGTCTATCCCTGGTACCGAACAGATTATTGACGGCATCGATATCATCAATATCTGCACGGGTCTGATACCCGACAGCCAGTTGTTGGTGAAGGGCCGAGAGGTGTTTGGTTTGAATACCTATGGCGCGGGCGATGCCATTCGTATTGGCGAGGGTACCAGCGCCGTGTTGCGTGGACGCCAGGTGGCATACGAGGTGGCTCAGGCCATGGGTATCAGGTTCGACTATGACGAGTATTTGGACATTTCGCGCCAGTATATAGACTCGCAGCAGCATCCTATCCGTATTTTGGATAAGCCCAACCTGCCCACCGAGGAGCGCATGAAGATGAAACCCTTTGTGCAGATGGACTGCCTGTATGGCTTTGCATGCAACCCCTGCTCGTTCAGCTGCCCTCAAGGGGCTATCACTAAGATTGCCACCAATACCACTCCGGTGGTGGATTACGATAAGTGCATCGGCTGTATGCAGTGTGTCAGCAACTGCCCAGGTCTGGCCATCTTCGGTTACGACCTGCAGAAGGGTGTGTGCTTCCTACCGATAGAGTACGAGGCAGAGGAAGGTGCAGAAGTTTATTTGGTCGACAACCAAGGGGCTAAGATAGGGGAGGGGGTGATTGAGAAGATATTGCGCAAGCCGAATAAGACGAATGTGGCACGAGTAAAGGTGACCGGTGAGCCCAAGATGACTGATATCAAGGGTTTCATAGTGAAAGAGAAGTACCCCGAGCCTCTTGAAATGAAGCCGTTGCATCCGGTAGAAAGCGAGACCTATGTGTGCCACTGCGAGGATATCAAACTCGACAGCGTGCTGAAGGTGTTGGGTGATCGCAAGACTATATCGGTGGACGAGTTGAAGCACATCACCCGTCTTGGTATGGGCCCCTGCCGTGGCAAACGGTGCATACCGCGTGCCCGTCAGATACTGCGCAGCTATGGTATCGAATTGGTGGGCGATGCCACCCCACGTGCACCATTGTCCAACCAGGTGACCTTGGGTGACCTGTATAACCCTCAGACCAAAGAGGTGTTTGTATTCCCGAAGATGAACAACGTGGAGAAGGAGCACATCGAGGTGCTAATTGCCGGCGGAGGTATTGCGGGCAGTGCCCTGTTCCGTTATTTTGCTGAGGCAGGAAAGCATCCTGTGATGATTAACTATAGTCGCGGTGCATCGTGGCGATGCATTGGTGGTGGTCGTCCGGCTTTCTCTAATCCCGACATTGCCGATATAGCAGTGCACAACCACGAGATTTTCAAGAATATGCAGAAGGTGCACAATATCAACTACCATCTGACGCACTACGTCAATCTGGTGCACGATGAGGCTACCTACAAGTCGTTGGATGCCTCGCGTGCATGGAGCGATGCCTATATGATTGAACGCAAGGACTTCAAGAAAGAGATTTCACCCCTATGGGATGACAGCAAGGATACCTATAGTCACGCTCTCATCACGCGCGACTGCTGGCAGGCCACGCCTGGGCGTGTCATCGACTATATCCGAGCTATCGGTGTGGAGAAGGGTGGACGCTACTACGAGGATTGCGAACTGCTGCATGTGCAGAAAGTGAATGGACATTATGTTGCCCTGGTACGCAATCACGAAGGCCGTTACATTGAATATACCTGTGACCACTTTGTAAACGCCATGGGTTGGGGGGCTGAGAAGTTTATCGACCAACTCGACCTCGACACGGGGCTCTATCCTGTCAAGCACCAGGCATTTATCACCCGTCGACTGCCTATGATGGGACCCAACGGTGGGCCGCTGGATATGATTATCGACCGCCGACACTACAAGGGTTTCAGCGCCGTTTATGGTCAGCAGTGGGGACACACGGGACAGATAATAGGTTGTGCAAGTCCCGACACCGATGCCTATGAGGCACGTCAGAACATCAAATACAACAGCAAGGAGTTCTTGGAGATTGTCAGTGAGGTCTTTGCCGAATGGATTCCCAACCTGCGCGAAGTGGGCTTCCTAGCAGTGTGGGCAGGCCGATACACGGAGCCACGCTATATTGTCGACCCAGAGGTGGGTCTCTGCACAGGTCTCCGCGGCCATGGTTTCATGCTAGGGCAATATTTGGCCAAACTATATGTCGACAAATACTTAGGCCGAGAGGTGCCTTCCTATATGGAGGACTTGAAGATCGGCGGCAAAGGCCTGTCGGAGAATGCCTTTAAATAAACCCTAAATTACATATCATTCAACCCAAATCGGTCATTAGGGTTTATGGCAGATTAGTATTTGTTTCGAGCAGATTGGCCGCATCGCTGGCGAAGGCGTAGCGGGCTACGGCGAGACAGGAATGTGGACAAGATGCCGAAAGAAATGCTGATATGGCATAAACAGATCTTAAAAAGCGAGAGAGGGTATAAAAGTCGGCCTAATGACCGATTTGGGTTAAACCCAAATCGGTCATTTGGGTTGAATGTATGAAACGTCATAATAAAGTGAGAATAAACAGAAAGCCGAGGCCAGCTAATGGTCTCGGCTTTCATTGTATCTGTGTGACGACATAGATTAGTAATTCTGCATGTTGATTTCGAAGTAGGCTTGGGGGTGGTTGCATACGGGGCAGACCTCGGGGGCCTGGGTGCCGACGACGATGTGGCCGCAGTTGCGGCATTCCCACACCTTCACTTCGCTCTTGGCAAAGACTTCTTTGGCCTCGACGTTGTGCAGCAGGGCGCGGTAACGCTCCTCGTGGTGCTTCTCGATGGCGGCCACGCCACGGAACTTGGCGGCCAGCTCGGGGAAGCCCTCGGCCTCGGCGGTGCGGGCAAAGCCTTCGTACATATCTGTCCACTCGTAGTTCTCGCCTGCAGCGGCAGCGGCCAGATTCTCGGCGGTGGTGCCGATGCCGTTCAGCTCCTTAAACCACAGCTTGGCGTGCTCCTTCTCGTTCTCGGCGGTCTGCAGGAAGAGGGCGGCAATCTGCTCAAAGCCTTCCTTCTTGGCCTTCGAGGCGAAGTAGGTGTACTTGTTGCGGGCCTCGCTCTCGCCAGCAAAGGCGGCATGCAGGTTCTTCTCGGTCTGAGTGCCGGCGTAGGGGTTGGCGGGTTTCGGCTCCTCGATGGGTTCGAATTTCTCCTTGTCCTGCTTGCAGCGCGGACATTTCCAGTCGGCAGGCAGTGCCTCAAAAGGTGTTCCAGGAGCTATGCCCTGCGTGGGGTCGCCCTGTGCCGGGTCGTACTCATACTTGCAAATGGTGCATTTGTATTTCATAATATCCAGTGTTTGTTTTTAAATAACTTCTTTGATTTCCTGATAGAGTGCATTTATTCCGAGCCACCAGTATTTGGTCTTCTCTTGCTCTAATTTTGCATATACTGGTGAGGTGTAAATCATCGTAAGCGCGTTTGCTATATCTTTGGCCTCCCCGTTCAGCAAAAGGCGGTTGGCCAATTGAGCTACCTTGTTGGGCAATAGCAGATGCACATTGTCCTGGGTTATCTTCGGTTGCTTCATATTCTTAAGTCTGGTACTCT
>JAEEGJ010024760.1_pt1 | contig 12404 bp, 10 predicted proteins | sample 8958761 | NCBI WGS metagenome assembly JAEEGJ01 (sample SAMN16246546, study PRJNA631951) | gut metagenome | biome: gut microbiome; feature: rumen; material: RS-attached | host: Bos | place: Iran: Karaj | collected 2018-10 | reverse complement strand
GGCGGATTCTCAACTAACCTTAAATCTAATACTATGATTTTACAAAACTGTTAACATTAAACATATCGTCTCACGACGAATAGAAAACTATGAATAACAACATGATCCGTTTTACGGACATATTAAATAACCTTATGTCGTTGTTTCTTATATAACCTAATGAGGGTCGCTTTCCTCAGTATCCGATTTTCGTATTAACTGATGCAAAGGTAAGGATAATATTTGAAATAACAAAATATTCTGGGATTTTTTTATCAAAATATTGCATCTTTGCGAAATTCTTCTTAATTTTGCAGTCACAAAGCGATCTTTACATATTATTATATATAAGAGCCAAAAGTCAATTCGGTATTCCGCAATAAAGACCTCCAAATATTTTAGTGCATAAATCCGAGAAATCGACGATAGGCCGCTGTGCTCATGTTAATTTAACGTGGGCATTGGTGGTATCGGTTTCTCTCATGGCCGCACTGGGAGGTCTGGCCGCGGAGTACGTCATCGATGCACCACGTTTCTTACAATTACCTATTTTCTAATTAAAAATTCAAGCTTATGTATTCAAGACATTTTTCAGCGTGCAGATGGCTTTTAGAGCTGGTTTATGACAAAGAGATGATAACTCGCAGAGAGATTGACGAGTTATGGATGAAAGAAAAGAACCTCAGCGATGGTCTCGCCATGGATCCCAGAAATCTTCAACGTTACAAGAAAACCCTGAAAGAGAGTTTCGGCATTGACATCTGCTGCAAACAGGGAGGCGACTATGCCTACTTCATCAAAAATCCTGAGATACTGCAAAAAAATCATCTGCCTATATGGCTGTTGAACATCCTCGCCATTAACGAGAAAATGAAGAGATGCCTCTCTCTGATGAACCGCATCAGACTGGAGTATATACCATCAGGTGGTGAAAAGCTGGAAACCGTGATCGATGCTATGCTCGGCAATCAGAAGATGGCCTTCCGATATCAGAAGTATGGCAATGTGGAATGGCGGGACTTCATTGTGGGTTTATGCGGTCTGGTGCTTTATCGCAGACGGTGGTATATCATCGGGGAACTGGAGAACCAGAAGAAATACACGTTCTCGATAGACAGGATGATCAGCAGCTCATTGACGAATATGGAATATGTGGTAGATCCCGGCTTCAGCATCGATGACTATTTCTGCGAGATATACGGCATTTACAACAGCGGAAGGGCCTTGGAGAGAATCGTGCTGAGGGCATTTGGTGAAGAGGCGTATCACATGAGAGACCTTCCCATCCATCAGAGCCAGCAGGAGATAGGCAGTGGTGACGGCTATTCGGACTTTATGATCAAGGTAAGGCCGAACAAAGAACTGATGAGTTATATCATCTCACGGAGTAACTGCTTGAAGATACTGTCACCGGAGCCGATCGTGGAGGAATTCAAAGAGATCATCGCTTCTATTATGAAAAATTATCAGTCGGTTATGATTCTTTAAGAAAGGTAGGACAAGATTTGTCGTAACCCTCGGTTACCTTTGCAGCCGAATCCCCCCCAGAGGGATTAACCAAACATTATAAACATTTAAAACCATAAAATTATGAATCAAAACGAAAACGGACTGCCCGGCAGTCAGAGGGGTTTCGAGGAGGCACTGCAGCTACTCGAAGCCGTAAGAGAGATGGCAACAGTAATGATGGAGCTCATCAGAAAACCTGCAGTGAATTATTATAATTATGGTACCATACAGAATCTGGTCTGTGGTGATTACCATGCCCATGCCCCCATCTCTACAGATATGAAAGGAGACCTTCGTCAAAAGACATTCACAGACGAACAGGTGTCGGTGGCCCTAAAGGCTTGTGTGGGCAAAGGCAAGGTGATCAATAATAAAAAGAAATGGGCTGGTGCATACTGGTGCCTGAGAAAGAAATGCTACTATCCTGTGGATCCAAAAGAATTCTGCGACAAGATTAAGAACCTGAAACTCGGACTGCCTGAAGATGTGAGCTGTGACTATGACAACATCAGAAGGTATTGCAACCTTACATTCATGAGTTTAGACTTCGAATTAGTGGATGAAGGCTTGATTGATAACAGGGAGAAAGATGTGTTTCTATGGTGTAGGGAGATAGCCATGAAATTGGCCGAAGAATTGGAAAAAGCATCTTTCCCGGAAAAGTGAAATACCAAAATAATACCAATAATACCAAAGTATTACCAAAGTATTACCAAATCATTACCAAAACGTTCCAGCTATTGTGGGACGTTTTTTTGTGCCTAATTTTGCGGTGCAAACCTGAGGACGCTCAGATCATTTGCAGTCGCTCTGCTACATTTATTGAAACAAACTGAAAGGCTGAAAATACTCTTCTTTTACCTCACAGGGGGTCTGACCCCTTGTGAGGTTTTACACACGAACATTATTATTATATTCACTTTAAAGGTCGCCTTAAAGGGGGCGACGTAAAATAAACATTGTGCTTATGACACAAACCGAAATCAGGGACTTTAAGAAGTTCATGGTCGAACAGAACGTCTTAACGGTGTTCGAAAAGTACTACAATGAAAACCGCATGACGTTCAACCCCAAGAAACTGGATGACTATCTGGAACTGACCAGGGCCGACATTGTGATACCTCAGGCTTTCATCTATCCGAAAGGGATTTACGGCAAGGACTTCTGGCTGACATTGAACGTGGAATGGACCACACTGCTCAAACAGAAACGGGCTGAACAGAGCGAGGCGGTGCAACTGGACGGCCTCGACCTGGAAGTGATTGAAGTCCCGACGAGGACTATATGTACGGGTCTGCCGAAGGACACTTGTTCGCTGAGTCTTCGAGGCGGCAAACGGCTGACGCTGAACGTGGAGCACTCGAAGATGGTGGCTAAGAAACTCTCGACTCACATGCTGGTGACACGCAGCCGGAAGACCAAGGACGTGGTGCTGATGTTCAACCGACAGCGGGGTATCGAGGTGAAGTTCAAACCGGGATCGAACGGACTGCTGTTTAATAACGTTGAACTGTGTAACAAGCTGATGGAACTGCTGGAACTTGATCCTGAAAAGGAGTATTTCCAGTTGGGGATAGAATTGCTTGACGAGACAAAGGACTATTTGCTGTTTCTGCTGAAGAAAAAGTAGACAACGGATTCAACGGATTTCACAGATTATTTTTTTGACAACTAATTAAAACGAATTACACGAAAAATTAAGATTATTATGGCAAAATGTGTTAAGATTGAGAAGATCCTTCCGAGGACTTCGTTTGACGGCAAAGACGGCAAAGTGTTCGTTCAGCCGTGTATTGTTGAGAATGGTGAAGGCACCATGCTGGTGGAATTCAAAGACCGACAGGTCAATGAGTTTGATGATCAGAAGGTCGCAGCTGGCGACGTTCTTACTCTCTCCCTGCGTTATCGCATGTCTCAGTTCAAGACCAAAGAGACGCAGCAGGACGCTTACGTGAACCACATTGAGGTAAATGGTTTTATCATTATCGCACGTCACGAAGATCAAGCTTTTTGAGGTATGAAGTTAGTGTTTATCTTAAGAGTTATTTGTGCCCTCATCGAAGCGATTATCAAGTTAATCGTCAAGACCAGAGACAGGGATGAACTTTCCCGCATGGAGAAGCAGTATCTGAATGACATAGCCAACAGGCTGTCTGAAACGAAGGCGTATTGCAATATTGCCGACACGATTCTCTCACAGGATCCCAATAATCCCGACGAAAAGGTGAGTGATATCGGCAAGATTGAATACATTGGCCTTGATATTCCTCTGATTCAATTTACTTGATTTTAAAATGCTTATAAAATGGAAAGAGGTTTAGACTTTAACAAGAGCAATGTACAGGAGTTGACTCTGCCTGAGTTGACCAGTACGATCCACGAGAACTATTCCAACGGTCTGCCTTGCGGCGGGATCTACCACTATCAGCTTATTGAGACTCTGCTCGAAGAGCTGACAAAGGCAGGATTCTCACCGGTGGTAGATGAGATATTCGCTGCCAACAACCGTGACAAATACCGTCCGGGGGTCTCTATCGATGAGCGCATAGCCAACGAGAGGGGTGAAAATGCCTTCGAGGCGTTTACGCTACGACGTGTCTATGCCAACGTCAAGTGTTGTGAGATGGATAAGGAGGGCATGCATATGAACATGGCCATTGCCTACCATCAGTTAGGCATTCAGGTGGCATTCGGTCCGCTTGTCCGTATCTGCCACAACCAGACGATCCTCGGGGCGAAAGATGTGTTTACGACTCAGAATATCAGTAACTCATCAACTGTTATTGAGGCCTCCGCCAATCTCAATGAGATGTTGGGGAAGATAAGATCCTACATCACCGACCTCTCGCCTCGGGTGGAGGAGATCAACGAGATGGTAACTGTGATGCAGGAGAAGCCTTTCTATGGAAGTGACTTCGAGAAGATCCTGGCCATCCTTATGGAAGCGAGAGTTCGTCATGACAGTGCTCACCATCTGATTCATCGCTCAACGGATTACGCATTGTCTTCGAGTCAGATAAATGCTGCTTTGGAGAGATACTTCATTGAGAAGGATGCCATAGTTCCTTCCGGGGAGGATCATGAAACTGCTCCTGAGTTGTCATGGTGGCACGCGCTGAACATCTTTAACCAGGATCTGAAGCCTGCCGAATGCGTCATTCCCTCTATCATCAGCCAGTCTTTTGGCTTAGGACATGTATTCTGGAATACTTTATCAAACAAGTTGTAGGTATGTCAGATCAGAAGAAAACCCAGATCATTCTCCAGAAGCCCGATGCTTCTGAGGAATATTCAAAGCGCCCGAACCGCAAGCCCGATATTTCCAATCGGGCACGGTTTGAGGGCTGGATAGAAGAAGGCGTGTATTTAGTCAGCTCGGCGGTACAACATCCTGAAATGAAGCACGAGAAGATCATTTCCCAGAAGGGTTTCTCGGTGTCGAAGACTGGAGGTGACAAGAAGAAGTCGATTGTGCTCAGCTGCTCTGTTGACTCAGAGAGTGCAGATCCCTACGGAGTATTGATTGATAAGGTTATCCGTGAGCTGGGCCCGAAGGCTCAGAAACAGACTTCCTTTCCATCGTCCGGATATGTGAATGGAGACGGTGAACGGCTGAAAATCTATCACCGCAAAAAGGATAAGCAGATAGTAATCAAGGTTGTACTTGACGCATCTAAGAGCCGCGAACTGATTTTTAAAGAATTCACAGAATTGCATACAATCATTTTTAAAACTATAGGAGAAATTAAATTATAATTATGTATAAGAAAGTAGGTAAGAAAGAAAAGCAGTTGTTTGAGTATTATAAGGCCAACCCCGGCCTGGCTCAAATGGATTGGAGTGAAGCCCGCAACTTCAAGGAATCCGCAAATCTGTTGGCTGAGCAGATCATCGCCATCCTCCTGTTTGACACGAGGGATATGCGATTGCAGCATCTGGCAGCCAAGTGTTACAAGGAGTGGATGGAAGAGCACTCGCTGTTGGGTGTGGATCTGAAAGACTACAACCACTATCTCAGGGATGTTCTTCGTGCCACCACCGAGAAACTCCGTAAGGATTACAGTCTCGACTCAGTGATAACCGAAAAATAACTCATGGCCATCTGTGCTGAACTTAAACGTGCTACCCCGACCGTTCCTGTCGGGCATATCGATGAACTCTTCAAGATCTTCAAGGATACTGAGGTGACATCAACCATCGACTCTGTAAGAGCCGCCCTGGAGCAAGAGAGACTTGCTATGGAGGCCGGTCTGGAGTCGAAGGCAAAGGAATACAAGAAAGAGGCCAACCGCCTGAAGGCCTCGCTGCCGGGTATCATCTTCCAGGCAAGTTCCTTCAAGGAACACGAATGGATAGACTCAAAGAAGGTGAATCACGGGATGGGTGCCTGGAGGCATCAGGAACATGTGGTCATGAACGGCCTCTATATCGTGGATATAGACCATGTGGATGATCCACGGGCTCTTTGGAAAGAACTGCAGGATAAGGGAGTGATGAAATGGAATCCCTTCTTTGTCTTCGTCTCTCCAAGCGGGCACGGGCTCAAACTGGTGCTGCCCTGCGACATCAACAAAGGCAATATTGCCGCCAACCAAAAGGCATTCGGTGAAGCCTTCGGTGTCGAGGTCGATGAGAAATGCAAAGACGCCAGCCGTCTGACCTTCGTGAGTAAGTTCGACGATATATTGTTTTCACAAAAAGATGTTTGTACGTATGAGAATCCTGAATTCGTGGAAAGGTGGAATGGTCGTTATAGCGATGGCTCTGCTGACTGTAGTCTGGCCTTTAGTGATGGTGATAACAGGGATCGTAGTAAGCCTGATGATGCTGGCAAGGCTGATCCTCTGAAGTTCTGTCAGGACATGATCAGCCGGATGACGGCTGCCAAGGCGTTCCCCGTCATGGAGGAATACGAGAATCTGAAATATCGTGGCCTTCCCGTTGCAGATGTTATTAATGAGTATTTCGGAGGCAAGGAGCCCGAGCAGGGAGATCGTCATGACACAATGATGCGGTTCGCCCGAGATGCCAGGCACATCCTTGAATGTAATGAGAAGGCGGTTATCTATTGGACGCTCAAACTTGGCTTTGTCCAGAAGCTGATAGATGAGGGGGATAACGTGGCGAGGGACATCATGGATTCTCTGGCTTACAAGTACACGCCGTATATGCCGCAACAGTTCAGGACTGCCTTGAAGAAACTTAAATCCCAGGAGCTTGAAGAGCCTGTATCCAACCTCAGCGAGGATCTGATCAACCAGCGGTATCTGGAGTTCGGGGAGCAGTTCAGAGAACTCTTCAAGTATTATCCCTGCATGAAGGAATGTGTGAACGGCTTTGCCGTTTCCTCTTACCCTGCAGTCTTGTTCTCTGCGGCCTGTATGTACGGCACGCTGGCAACACGTTGTTTCTACTTTCATTATCATGAGCCGGAGCAGCAGCGTCGCTTGAACTACGAGGTTTTTGTCATCGCAGACCCTGCAAGCGGAAAGAGCGGAATCGGCAAGTTGTATAAGATTATCATGTCGCCGCTCATTGCGGAGGATAAGGTGTATAACGACTCTATCAACAAGAACAAGAAAGCCCACAAGGTCAACGAATCTGTGAAGGATAAGGAGCGCCAGAAGATAGACGTCGTAGAGTCGAAGGTGAGAATCCACGGAAGCCGAACAGCCAACAACGTGTTCATCGAAGACATGGTGAATAACGTCGAGGAGATTGACGGAGAGCTGGTTCACTTGCACCTGTTCACGTTCGATGCAGAGCTGGAGGCAGCCCAGCAGGCAGCCAAGGGTGGCCAGTGGATCGATAAGACCATCTTCGAATTGAAGGCCTTCCATAACGAAGAGGATAACCAGCAGTACCGCAATGTCGATAGCGTGTCAGGCCCGTTTGATGTTTTTTGGAACTTGGTTTATACCGGAACTCCCTACAGTCTCTACCGCAAGGTGAATGCAAAGAATTTCGGATCGGGTCTTTCTACGCGTCTGGCAGTTATTCCGCTTGCGCCGGATAAGTATAGGATGATGCCTTTCAACAGGAATGCCCGTGCCAATCAAGTTTATAACGAAACCATGAAGATGTGGGCGTTCCGTATGGATAGCGTCAAGGGAGAATTGCCTATCTGGCCATTGGTGGAGCATACTTGGAAATGGACTAACGACCTCATGCAGATCGCCGGGCAGAGCAACGATGAAGCGTTGGCGTTCCTCATCAAGCGTATTTCCTACTATGGCATCAATTGCAGCGTGCCGTTTATCATCATGCGCCATTGGGACGAGTGGCAGGAAAAGAAGACGCTGGCCATTGACGAAAAAGATCTGGATCTTTGTGAGCTGTTCATGGAGGTGCAGCTTTTCTCACAGAAGAATTATTTCGGTAAGATGACCGAAAATTATTGTGAGAATTGCCACAAGCAGGTTGAAGAGCAGTCTTCTGGAAATCTTCATACGAAGACCGTCGCGATGCTACGGCAGTTGCCCAAAGAGATCACTGCAAACGCTTTGGCTAAGACGTGCGGTATCAGTAAGGATTACGCCCGTGTTCTGATTCAGCGTTGGCTGAAGGATGAACTGATCATTCAAAAAGATAATAAGAAACCTCGTAAGTATCAAAAAACCAAAAAAGGAGAGATTGTGTAATATGAGCAAGAAAACTGAAGAAAGGTATAAGAGCCTCCCTGCGGGAGTGCGCAACAACAACTACTTGAACATCAAGAAGAGTGCCAGTAAGTGGCAGGGTACCAGATTGCCTGAACGGAATCATCCGTTCGTGGAGTTCATTTCACCTGAATGGGGTTACAGGGCCGCCTTTATCATCATGGCGAAGACATACAGGAGCCGTGGCATCAAGACTGTTTCGGAGATTATCTCAGCCTGGGCGCCAGGCAGCGAGAACAACACATCGATGTACATTGCTACGGTGATGGCGAAGCTGATTGAATGGAACGACTGGGTCAAGTGCAAGGATTTCACCATGCCGGAACCCAATTCCCATCATGCCAAGTATCTCTGGATTCAACTCGCATCGGCTATGACGATGGTCGAGATCGGGAAGAGCTATTGGGAGGATTACATCTTTAAACACAAGGGATTACAATATATCGAAAAGGGTTTCGATATGGTTTTCCCTCCAGAGGAATAAAAAGAAGGGACAGTCGTGAGACTCTCCCTTTTTTCACTTATATACATATGAACATATGAACATTTGAACATATGAACATATGAGCATTACCGCGTGAGGGAGAACTTGACGGAGAGGCCGAAGTCGTGGGTGGTGGTGGGATAGCTCGACGAGGAGAGCAACGGGGTGTTAGTCTGGGAGTCGTAGTAGGCTGTGAGGGTAAGGAGGCGCGAGAGGGTGTAGTCGGCCATAAAGGAGAGTTTGAAGGCGCTGTTGCCGCTGGAGGCATTGGAGGTGCCGGTGGCGATGTCGCGCGTGATGGAGGCCTGACTGCGGAGGGAGATGTCGAGACGCAGGTTCAGGTCGTGGTTCACTCCTGACTTGGAATTCCGAGAACTCTGAGTGCTCTGATCTTTCTGATCCTTCTGATTCTTCTTGCCGCTCTGCGCCTTGCCGATCTTACGGTTCATCTTGTTGCCGAAGATATTGAAGTCCTGAATCTTATAACCGAAACCAAAGACCCAGTCGCGGCTGAGGGCCTCATTGAGCTGGACACTCGTCATGGAGAGGTTCATGACACGGGTGGTGCGGTATTCGAGCTTCGCCGTGAGGTTGTTCTGGAGCGTGGCATCAATACCGAGCAACGGGGAGAAGGCCTCGTTGATGCTGACGGTCGAGACATTATACATCGACGAAGGCTGCAAGGCATTCGTGGTCGTGTTGGTAATGAATCCCAAGCCGTTCATATACTCCTGCCAGGTACTGTAGGAGGCGTAACTGCCGACGGCATAGACCGACTTATAGGCGTGGTTGATGTTGACGCTCTTCAGATGGTCGCGGATCCAGGGGAGCTTCGAGAGGCCGGAGTAGCGCACAGTCCAGTTGGGCAGCATGCGGGTGATGGCCGGGAAGATGTCGAGCGAATTGCCTGCGCCCACGGTATAGGCCGAGAGGAAGGCCGGCACGAGGACATCGGCGCCATAGGGGTTGACATCGCTGAAGGTGCCTGGGGCATCCTTGTACTGCGCCTGCACACGCTGCTGGAACTCGGGGATGAGTTCACGGAAGTGGTCGAAGGCATCAGACTGATAGCCATCGGAGGCGTCGCCCATGCCTGAGAGCGAACCACGGAGGGAGATGGTGGTCATATTGAACGTGCCGCTATGGGTGGTGGGCATACCTTCATACATATAGCGGATGCTGCGGGCACGGTTGTCGGCACGGGAGGCGCTGAGGTCGATCTTCAGGTCACGGACCGGCTCCAGCACGGCACGCACCTGCACGTCGTTGTTGTCGTTGACGGTGGCCGACGTGGTGGCGACATAATCGTCGGTGAGCAGCCAGCCGTTGTCGTGGGCCTTGTTGATAAAACTGTCGCCGATGAGTCCGAAGGCGAAGTCGAGACCCGGGGAGAGGACGCTGCCCTTGTACTGGCCGAAGAAGTCGCCGACGTTGGGGATGTAACCGGGCAGGTTCATCGTGTACTGGTTGCGGAAACTGATGTTCACGCTGCGCACCATCATCAGCAGTCGGGCGGCCGTCTGGGCGGGCTTATACCACCATTGGTTCTCGAGCGGTTCTTTGGGCACGACGCTGAGCATAATCTGGACGGTATCGAGGTTCTTGATGAGAATCTTGTTCTGGTCGATCACCTTGTATTTCACCTCATAGGGTTTGCCTTCCTTCGTGCGGGCCGTGACGATGATACGCTTGGAGTTCTTGTTATGGGCCACGACGGTGGTGGTGTCAGGCTTGAGGGTAATCTCACGCTGATAGCTGTTTTTCAGCTTCGCCAGGGCCTTCTCGTCTGAGGATGGTTTTTCAGACTTGGGATCCTTAGGGTCTTTAGGGTTCTTAGGGTCATTAGGGTCTTTAGGGTTCTTGGGATCGGTGGAATCCTTCTTGGACGCATTGCGGTTGTTGCGCTGGTTCTTGTTGTTTTTGGAGGTGTTGGCGGATTTCTTGAAACGGTCGTTGGCAGCCTTCAGGAAGGGGACGTGGTTGTAGAGCGTCTCCAAGTTGAAGGAGCCGTTGATGGTGAGGTTGCGGTTGCTGTTGATGGTGTTGCCGTAACTGACGCCTTCTTCCGTCTCCGTACCTTTCACCCAGGTATAGCGGGCGGTATAGGAGGCGTCGCTGTTGATCCAGTCGAAGATGGGCAGTTTATTCAGCGGCAACTGGTAGCTGGCGGTCACCTGCTGCTGATAGTCGAGCGGCGTACCGAGGTTCTTGATGCTCTGCCAGACGGAGTCCTTCCAGGCAGAATACCGGTCGGGATAGAGGTCCTTGTTCACAGGGGTATAGGGCTCCTCAATCTGTGCACGGGTGCCCGACTGGAAGCTGAAGTGCAGGTTCTTTGTGAAGTCCCAGCGCAGGGTGAAGTCACGGTTCCAGAGGAACTGCTGGTTCCAGCGCAGGGGCATATTCTGATTCTCCGTACTCTCGAGGTCGCGCTCCTGCATCTCGTAGTAGTCACGGCTGATCTGGGTGTTGAATCCGATGTTCTGCGGCAGGTAATTGAATCCGAGAGCCTTGGGGAAGGCGAGCCACTTCGACTTGCCCTTGAGGCTCTTGAAGGGTTCCCAGGTCTTATAGACGGGCGAATAGCTGTAGTTGAGCGATCCGCGCCATTCGTCACGCTTCTCATAGACGGTCGTCTCGCCCGAGGTATAGAAGTGCGAGTGACTGTATGAGAACGAGAAGTTAGCCGGGTCGTATGGCATCGGATGGCGCTTGGTCTTCAGTCCCCAGCGCACGTTGGAGAGGGCGAAGTTGGTATTGGTGGTCTTCACGACGGAGAGCGACTCGATACTGTCGCGCTCGTGCTCCGTAGCGGCGACGTCGAGGGCATCGTCGAGAATCATATCGTTGTCGAGGGCGCTGTAGCGGGGACGTACCTCATCCTTCGTCACAGAATAATAGAGGGGTGCGCTGACCTTTGCCTTTTCGGGGAAGAACTTACCCAGTTCGAGCGAGGTGGTGACGGAGTAGTTCTTCTGTGTATCCGTCGAGCGCTGCATGACGCCCTCCTCCAGTCCGCCGAAGCCGTCGCTGACATAGCGTCCCGTCACGTTCACGTAACCGAAGTCGGAGAGCTGCACCTTCAGGTTGCCTGTGGCCGCCCAGCCGCCGTCGTTGTTGCTCTCCATCAGTCGCAGTTCGTTGACCCACACCTCACCTGACTTCACCTCGCCGGAGATGTTACGCACACCGATCATCATCACCTTCACGTCGCCGATGGTGGGATTACCCATAATGCCGACCATATTGCCGGGACGGTCGGGATCGTAGCCGGTGAACAGCTGGGCGTAGCTGGCACCGCCCTGCGCCTTCTGGATGTTACGGTCTTTCTTCAGATCCGTGAAGAGGCTCAGCTTGATGTCGAGCATATTCTCCTCCGGCCATACGATCCGACGGTCGGCATTGGAGTATTTGTTGTAGTCGCTGCGGTCGGGCGTCAGCTGCAAGGGGATCACATACTCGTAGTAGTTGTTCTTGTAGTCGCTGCCCAGACGGATGAACACCGCCAGCTGGTTGTCTTTCAGGTTGGTCAGGTCGGGCACGAGGTGGTTGGCGTGGACGAACATCTGCATACGTTTGTACTGTCTGAGGTCGAGCGTGGTTTTCTTATAGACGGCCTTCGACTCTCCCGGCTGCATATCCGTCACGACCATATTCAGGGCCTGCTCGTTGTTCTCCACCAGCTGCGGCTGCGAGGGGTCGGTGGCACGGCTGATGCCCGGGGGCAGCACGTAGTTCACAGGCGTCTTGTCGTTGTTCTCCTCGATGTTCAC
>JAEEGJ010024756.1_pt1 | contig 12406 bp, 15 predicted proteins | sample 8958761 | NCBI WGS metagenome assembly JAEEGJ01 (sample SAMN16246546, study PRJNA631951) | gut metagenome | biome: gut microbiome; feature: rumen; material: RS-attached | host: Bos | place: Iran: Karaj | collected 2018-10 | reverse complement strand
GATCGATACCAGAGACGGTTCCTATCTGGGCAGATCCAAGGGTTGATCTCAATTAAAGACGGATCTACGATACGAACACGTACGGCGGGAGGCAAGGGATTGCTTTCCGCCTTTTTTTGAAGCGAATACAGGAGGCAAGATCATGAGCATCATGAAAGAGATCGCGGAAAGACGCAGCGTCCGACGCTATTTGGACAAAGACGTTACGAAAGAGCAGGTCATGGAGATCCTGGAAGCGGGCAGGCTGTCGCTGTCCGGCAGCAATACGCAGCCCTGGCGCTTTATGGTGATCCGGGACAAAGCCAGAAAAATGCCCATCGTCAAGGCCGATCACGACCAGCAGTGGATGATGGAGGCGCCTGTGTTTATCGCCTGCCTTGCGGACATGAAGAGCAGACCTGCCGAGTATGCCGTGCCCGAGGATACCACGGAGACCGGCGCTTCGAACCTGATCAAGCTCGTCATCCGCGATACGGCCATCGCCGTGTCCTTCATGATCCTGCAGGCGCAGCACATGGGCCTGAACACCTGCTGGACCGGCTGGTTCGACCAGAGGGAGATGCGGACAGCGCTTGGCATTTCGGACGATTACTACGTCAGCGGCATCCTGACGGTCGGTTACGGCGCGGAATCGCCGGAGCAGCGGCCGAGGCTGTCCATGGATGACATCCTTCTGCTGGATGAAAGCGAAGCGTAAGATGGAAAAACGCAGCGAAGAACTCTATGCCCTGATGCTTCGAAAAGGGTATCCGTCCGAGTTCGCCGGTCTCGTCGCGGAGCAGATGCATACGGAATACACGTCGCAGCGCATGATCGCCTACGTCAGCCGCGCGGGTCTCGTGCCGCCGCAGGAATTCGCGGACGAGATGCTGGCGATCCTGGCGGACCGGGACGCGCTGCGCCGGAAGCATATCGCGCTGGACGCGCAGCAGAAGGTGAACCGTCTGTATCAGGAAGGGATTCCGGACGGCAAACTGCCGGAAGGAAGGCCGCAGATCGCGGAAACGGAGGATTATCATGCCCTGACCGTGCTCTTCAAAGAATGCGGATTGGACGTGACAATCGAAGAGTTTCCTCCGGAAGGCGTGCGGAAGATGTGGGCCTGCAAAGCCGGCTACGATGAACTGCTGGGCGGCGCCGTACTGCAGGAAAAAGACGGGCGTTTCATCCTGAAAGATTTGGCTGTAAAGGACGGCTGGCGAAAAGAGGGCATAGGAAAAGCCCTGATGAAGACGGTCCTGAAGGAAGCGAAAAGCCTTGGCGCGAAAGAGATCTGGGGCTGCGCGAAAGTGCCGGAATATTATACCGGGAAAGGCTGGGAGACCGTACCGGACGAAGAGGCGCCGGCCATCTCGGACTGCCAGCAGTGCGGGCAGTATCTGAGCACGTGTTTTCCCCGGATCATTCGAAAAAAGTTATAAATCATTTACAAGTAGGAGAAGAAGAAATGCAGATCCTGATCGATCATAACGGAAGCGACGCGTTTTATACGGACGCAGTCAACATGATGGCGCAGTACCGCAGCCTGTTGAAAAAACCGGGCCGCAAAGTGGAAAACATGCTCCAGACTTATAAGCTGCTGGGCATTGCCGCGGCGGTCATGTTCGCGATCATGGCCGCGATGACCATCGCCTGGGGTTCGGATACGCTTACAAAAGTGCTGATGGCGCTGCTGGCTGTCCTGTTCGTTTTCGATATCGCGTATTATTCCGCTTTGAAAAAACTCAGAAAGCGGATGATGGACGATAAAAGAACGTCGATCCTGACGCTGGACGAGAACGGCGTGGAATTGAACAAAGAGGACGAACAGGTCGTGCGGATCGCCTGGGACAACCTGGCGTTCGTGCGCGTCTACAGGGAATGCATCGGATTTGTCAGCAAAGACGTCAGCGGACTGATCGTCTTCGTGGAAAGACGTTACGAAGGCCAGGTCATTCCCTACGTACGCGAAACCGCGCCCGGCGTGACGATCATTTCATAGAGGGGGAGAAAATGTTTGACGTTCTGAAGAAAAGCCTGGAAAACAAAGGCTATGAGGTCCTGACGTTCGCGACCGGAACGGAGGCGGCGGAAGCGCTCGATGCGCGCATCGACGGAAAGACTGTCGGCATCGGCGGTTCCCTGACGGTCCATCAACTGGGCCTGTTCGGGAAACTGGCGGGTCACAATACGGTATACTGGCACGACGAAGTGCCGGAGGGAATGACCCCCGTCCAGACGCGCAGCGCCGCGACCCGCGCGCAGGTCTATCTCAGTTCGGTGAACGGCATCTCGGAACAGGGGGAGATCGTGAACATCGACAACACCGGCAACCGGGTGGCGGCGATCTCTTACGGTCCTGAGGAAGTTTTCCTGATCGCAGGCAAAAACAAGGTCGCGCCGGACTTCGAGGCAGCGCTGCATCGCGCCCGCAACGTCGCGGCACCGCTGAACGCAAAGCGTTTGAACCGGAAAACGCCCTGCGCCGTCAAAGCGGACCGCTGTTATGACTGCAAAAGCCCGGACCGGATCTGCCGCAATCTGTCCGTTCTGTGGACCAAGCCCGCAGGCGCGCATTATACTGTCGTTCTGATCGATGAGGAACTGGGGTATTGAGCGATGACCGATCTCGAGAAAAAAGCCGCGATGGATCCTTCCGGTTTCGTCGTGCTGGCGGAGCACGTTCCCTCGATCGTGCAGGAGATCCGCTACTATTCCACCTACAACTTCATCGGAGACCGCATCGACTGTTATGAAGAACCGGCTGCGCTCTGCACGCAGGAAGCGGCGAGGGCCCTGAAAGCTGCTGCGAACGAGCTGAACGTGCTCGGTTACCGCATCAAGGTCTTCGACGCGTACCGTCCTGCCGGGGCGGTGCGCCATTTCGTGCTGTGGGGCATCGAGGATACGGACGTCCGGATGAAACCGTATTTCTACCCGGATCTGAACAAGACGGAACTGTTCGAAAAAGGCTATATCGCCAGCAAATCCAGCCACAGCCGCGGCAGCACGGTCGATCTGACGCTGCTGGACATGAAGACCGGCAAAGAGGTCGATATGGGCGGACCGTTCGACTTTTTCAGCGAGCTCTCCCATCCGGATTACCGCGGGGTCACGGACGAACAGTACGAAAACCGCATGCTGCTGCAGAACGTCATGGTGCGTTGCGGGTTTGTTCCTTACGACTGCGAATGGTGGCATTTTACGCTGAAGGACGAACCGTATCCGGATACGTATTTCGAATTCCCCGTCTCGGCGGACTATCTGAGGAAATAGGCAATGTTGACACAAGGCATGCGGTTCGGGGATCCGGCTGCGAAAGACGTTCTGATCCAGATCACGGGCGGACAGGAAAACAGTTTTCTGCAGCGCGAATACGAACAGATCTGCGCTATCACAGAGCGGAGGGATTTCCGCCTGCTCACGTTTCAGGTAACGGATTGGAACAACGATCTGTCGCCGTGGGAAGCGCCTGCGGTCTTTGGAGACGAAGGCTTCGGCGGCGGTGCTGAGAGTACGTTCCGGGATCTGCTGGAACAAGTCCGGATCCTGCGGCAGGACGCGCCGGAGGCGAAGCTGTATCTGGGCGGCTACTCGCTGGCAGGTCTGTTCGCTCTGTGGGCAGTGACGAAAACAGAGGAATTCGACCACGTCGCGGCGGTCTCTCCGTCCGTTTGGTTCCCCGGATTCACGGAATATCTGCAAGCGCATCATACAGAGGTGTTCTCCGCTTATCTCAGCCTCGGTGAAAAAGAGAAAAGCGCGGCGGAACCGATCCGCAGAACGCAGAAGATCCTGGAGGAACAATTCGCGGAAACCACGCTGGAATGGAACCCCGGCAATCATTTTAAAGACCCGGATCTGCGCACGGCGAAGGGGTTTGCCTGGCTACTGAACCGGAAAGATCTGAGCGTTTACGACGATAAACTCACACGGGTCACAGACTGCGACGGAAACGTGTTCGAAGGCATAGCCGAGTACTGTTCTCCGGATTACTGCATGGTCGAATACGGAGAATGCGAGGCGGCGCTGAAGATCGGAACGTTCCTCTTGTACCGCAGCACGATCGTTGCCGTCGAGACAGCGGAGGACTTTGCCGCTCCGTTCGGAACGCTGGAAGAGATGACCATCGAATCCGGGATGGATCTGATCGAAGAAGCATTGGACGATGAGGAAGACATTCACGCCATCCGCATGCTGCGCTGCCTGGCGCATCATCTGGATCCGGAGACCGGAAGCGGACTTCCCGGCGCGGATGCGTTGAAAAAGCCTCTGCAGTCGCTGCTGAAATGGCGGGAATCGGCGGAACTGAAAGAACTGGCGCAGCAGGTGCTGGATCTGTTGGGCTGATAGCCGTTTTTATGGTATAATACCGTGGTTGGAATCTTATATTTCCTGAAACAAAGGGGTATTTATGGCAGGTAAAAGAGAAAAGAAAAAGAAGGGCGGCGCAGGGTTCATCATTCTGCTTCTGCTCGTCGTCTTCGCGCTGATCTACATCATCGCGAGCAAAGTATATTCGGATTATAAAAACTACGACGTTGCGCTGGATCCGTCGGATACGGCTTCTGTCGCGGTCACCATCCCGCCGGGATCCACGACGACGGGCATCGCCGAGATCCTTTATGAAAACGGCATCATCCCCGACGTGAAGCGGTTTAAGCTGAAGTCGAGACTGAACAATCTGGACGGTACGTTCCAGGCGGGCGACTATCAGTTCTCTCCCTCCATGACCACGTCGGAGATCATGGAACTGCTGCAGAACGGCAGGCGGGCGGAAGTCAGTTTTACGATTCCGGAAGGCTACACGATCCGGGATACGGCGGAAAAACTCGTGGAAGAAGGCATGATCGCTTCCGTGGACGAGTTCTACGCAGCCTGCGAGGAGGACTGGGAGTCGGTCTTCTGGTTCCTGAACGGGGTCACGAACGAGGCGGATCCCAGCGGCACGGTCTCGGCGAAGGCCAACCGCCTGGAAGGCTTCCTGTATCCGGAGACCTACCGGGTGCCTGTGGGGGCAGCGGCGCACGACATCGTGGAGCGCATGCTGAGCCAGTTTGACGCCGTGTTTACGCCGCTTTGGCAGGAAGCCGGCGGCACGGACGGCGGCACCGTCAACGGACTTACCGTCCACGAAATGGTGACCCTGGCATCCCTGGTCGAACGGGAATCCAAGGCCGAGACGGACCGGGACAAGATCGCATCCGTCATCTACAACCGGCTGAACATCGGCATGAAGCTGCAGATCGACGCTACGGTGCTCTACGCTCTGGGCGAGTGGAAGGACAGAGTCTACTACAGCGATCTGGAAGTCGATTCGCCTTATAACACCTATGCCTACGCGGGTCTTCCCGTCGGACCGATCTGTTCCAGCGGCGCGGCCAGCATCGAAGGCGCCCTGTACCCGGCAAGCACGGATTATATCTATTACGTACTGAAGGGAGACGGCTCCGGCGAGCACAATTTCGCGGAAGACGCGGCGACGTTCGAACAGTATAAACAGGAGTATCTGAACAGTCTGTAAGGGCGAAAAACAGAACGAAACAAAGAGGCTTGTTCCATTGAAGAACAGGCCTCTTTTTGGTATAATTAAATTGGTGTATTATTGACCGTTTTTTGGCATGCAGAGATGGATGATCTGAACCCGAAAGAAAAGCTGCCGCAGGAGATTTTCGCCGTCTGTGCGATGAACGCGGTGCTCCATACGGACGGCGTAGCCGAGATGGCGCCGCTGCCCGCGCTGAGCAAGGAGATCGAAGGCACGAAAGGCGTCCGCATCGTCGAGACCCGCAAGGGACTGGTGATCGACGTCTATCTGAACGTGCGATTCGGCGCCAAGATCCCGGACACGGCGTGGAAGATCCAGGAAAACGTCAAGAATCGGCTGGAAGATCTGACGAACACGAAGATCTCCCAGGTGAATATCCATATCATGGGCGTCACGGGAAACCCGGACGCGAAAGGAAATCAACAGGAACAATGAAAAGATCACAGGCAAGAGAACTGGCGATGCAGCTGCTGTTCTCCATGGAAGCGAGAAACGACTTCTCTCCGGAATGCAAAGACGCGTTCCTGGAGTTCTATCCGCCCGAAAACCAGAAGAATTACGTGAACAGCGTATACGGCGCTTTCGCGGACCATATGGAAGAGGTGGATGCGGCGATCGAAGCGAACGCGGAACACTGGCATAAGGACCGCATCGCGAAGGTCGACCTGGCGGTGCTTCGCGTGGCCATCGCGGAGATGACGTTCGCGGAAGAACCGACGCCGGAAGGGGTCGCGATCAACGAAGCCGTCAACATCGCGAAGAAATTCGGCAGCGAGGAATCCGGCCGTTTCGTCAACGGCGTGCTCGGCAATTACTCCAGAAGCAGGACGGCAAAAGAGACTCCCGATGCGTGATCTCGTCCTCGGCCTGGATACCAGCAACTATACGACTTCCGTTGCGGTCACGGACGCGCGGACCCGGGAGATCCTGGCGGACGAGCGCGTGCTGCTGACGGTGAAGTCCGGCGAAAAGGGCCTGCGGCAGTCGGATGCGCTGTTCCAGCACTGGAACAACCTGCCGGTGCTGCTGGAACGGGTGCTGCCTCGTTTCGGCGAGGAACTGAAGGCCGTCGCCGTCAGCGACCGGCCGAGGGCCCAGGAAGGCTCGTATATGCCGGTCTTTACGGCCGGTGTGAACGCCGCGAGGATCCTGGCGGCGCAGACGGGCGCAAAATTGCTGTTCTGCTCGCATCAGGAAGGACACATCCGTGCCGCAGCTTACGGTTCGGACGCAGGTCCGGACAGCGGACAGAGCTTGCTGTGCGCGCATCTATCCGGCGGGACGCTGGAACTCGTGCTGCGCGAACCGGACGGCAGCTGCCGCATCTGCGGCGGAACGAAGGATCTTTCCTACGGGCAGCTGCTGGATCGCATGGGCGTGGACCTCGGTTATCCGTTCCCGGCGGGAAAGTCGATAGACGACCTGGCCTGCGGATATGCCCCAGAAGGCCTCAAAAACCCGTTTTCCCGCGTTTTTGCGCAGAAAACGTATCTGAACCTGTCCGGGCTGGAAACGCAGCTGAAATCGCCGAAAACCGCCGAGCAGCTGTCGCAGCAGCAAGCCGCCTTTTTCACGATGGAACGCATCGCGGAGAGTTTCTGTTCCATCGCGGACGCAGCGCTGGCGGAAACCGGGGCAGCCTTCCTGCTCGTGACGGGAGGCGTCGCCTGCAGCCGTTTCCTGAGAAACTATTGCAAAGATAAGAATTACGTGTTCGGAGACGCGCGTCTCTGCAGCGACAACGCTGTGGGGGTCAGTCTCTTCGGAGGTGCCCGTTGCCGCTGAAACCGGTCTCGGTATCACAACTGAACAGCTACATCCGGCGCATCCTGGCGACGGATCCCATCCTGATGAATCTCTCCGTCAAGGGCGAGATCTCGAATCTGACGAAGCATTCGGCCGGACATTGGTACTTTACGCTGAAGGACGAGACGTCCCGCATCAGCTGTTTTCTGCCCCGGGAACGCGTCGGCACCCTGCGTTACGACATCTCGGAGGGTATGGAACTGATCGTCTACGGCAGCCTGTCCGTTTACGAGCGGGGCGGCAGTTATTCCGTCTACGTGCGGGACATCGACGTGCAGGGGGAAGGCTCCCTGAAGATCGCGTTCGAGAATCTGCGGAAAAAACTCGAAGCGGAAGGCCTGTTCGATCCGTCTGTCAAAAGACCCATTCCGGCGTTCCCGAAGCGGATCGGCGTGCTGACGTCCCCGACGGGAGCTGCCGTCCACGACGTCATCACGACGGTCAGGCGGCGCAATCCGCTCGTCGACGTGCTCGTCTATCCCTGCGTCGTGCAGGGGCCGGACGCCGCGGCCAGCATAGCGGAGGGGCTTTCCGAGATGAACCGCCTGTTCCCGGATCTGGACGTGATCATCGCAGGCCGGGGCGGGGGATCCGCAGAGGATCTCTGGTGCTTCAACGAAGAGGCCGTCGCGCGGGCGATCCGCGCTTCGAAGATCCCTGTGATCTCCGCCGTGGGTCACGAAGTGGACGTTACGATCGCGGACTACGCGGCGGATCTGCGGGGCGCCACGCCGACGGCGGCGGCGGAACTGGCCGTGCCGCACATGGCGGCCCTGATCGATACGCTGCGGCTGTACACGCCCCAGCGGCTGTATTCGAATCTGGAGGCGGGGTTCGAAAATTACGCGCTGACGCTGCAGAGGCTGCGGGACAGCGCGGAACACAGCATCCGCAGCCTGCTGCAGGAAGCGGAGAGCCGGCTGAACCTGCTGAAGAACGACGCGGATCTGTCCAATCCCATGAACGTGCTGGAAAAAGGCTACGCCATGGCGCGCAAAGACGGCTCCTGGCAGGACAGGGCGGCCGCGTTCCGAAAGGGCGACAGCCTGGATCTGCGTTTTAAAGACGGCACCCTGGTCTGCCTGGTGCAGGAGGTAACAATCCATGAGTAAAAAGAAGATCGAATCCATGACGTTCGAAGAGGCGCTGGCGGCGCTGCAGGAAACGGCGGAATCGCTGCGCAGCGGCCGTCTGGGACTCGAAGAGAGCGTGGAGGTTTACGATAAAAGTATTCTGTTATATAACCGCTGCAAGAGCATCCTCGACGGAGCCAGGCAGAAGATCGAGATCTACAAACCGCAGGAAGGCACGACGGAGGCGTTTGAAGAATGAACAGCCCTGAATTCAACAGACTGAGAAATCTGGTGAACGATCACATCCTGGATTTCATGCCGGTCATCGACCAGAAATGCAGCACGCTGTACGAATCCATGCGCTACAGCCTGACGGCGGGCGGCAAACGCATCCGTCCCGTGCTGATGATGGCTGCGGCCCTGATGTGCAAGGAGAAAGAGGAGTTTGTCCTGCCGTTCGCCTGCGCGGCGGAATACATTCAAACCTATTCGCTCATCCACGACGATCTGCCGGCCATGGATAACGACGATTACCGCCGCGGCATGCTGACCAATCACAAGGTCTACGGCGAAGACATCGCTATTTTGGCAGGAGACGGTCTTCTGTCCGCCGCCTATGAGGTCATGACGAAGCATATGCTGCTGTTCCTGGACGATCCGGAAAGGCTGAAGCGGCTGGCCAAGGCTGCGTTCGAGATCTCCAAGGGCACAGGCGTGCGCGGCATGGTCGCGGGCCAGGTCGCGGACGTCGAGAACGAAGGGAAAGCCTGTTCGGAAGATATGCTGACGTTCATCCACGCGAATAAGACCGCTGCTTTCATCAAAAGCGTCACGCTGGCAGGAGGTTATCTGGGCGGCGCGGACGAACAGCTGCAGGGCGACCTGAGGATCTACGGCGAGCATCTCGGCCTTGCGTTCCAGATCGTGGACGACATCCTGGACGTCATCGGAGACGAAAAGTCGCTGGGCAAGAAAACGCACGTGGATGCAGAGTTGAACAAAGCGACGTACCCGTCTCTGTACGGGCTGGAGACCTCTATCGATCTGGCGATGGGTCACCTGGCGAAGGCGAGAGACGCCATGGAGAAGTATTACGACGAAGCGGAAGTCTTCAACTGCGTCATCGACTTCCTGGAATCGGAGATCGTTCGGTAATGAATAATAAAAACAAGGAAAACATGCTGACGGAAGACGTAAAACATATGGACACCCGCAGCCTCGAGCTGCTGGCGGTGGAGATCCGGGAAAAGCTCCTGGAAGACGTTTCGCGCACCGGCGGCCATCTGGCCTCCAATCTGGGCGTCGTGGAACTGACCATCGCGATCCACCGCGTCTTCGACGTGTTCCGGGACCGCATCGTCTGGGACGTGGGCCATCAGACCTACGTGCACAAGATGCTCACCGGGCGCTGGGACGACATGGAGACGCTGCGGCAGCTCGACGGCATCTCCGGCTTTCCGAAGCGGATGGAGAGCCGCGCGGACGCGTTTGACGCGGGTCACAGCGGATCGTCCGTGTCTGCCGCTTTCGGCTACGCGACGGCCAGAGACCTGAAAGGGGAAGACTATGCCTGCGTCGCGGTCATCGGGGACGGCGCGCTGAACTGCGGCGTTTCCTATGAAGCGCTCAACAGCGCCGGCGCTTCGCGTACGCCCCTCATCGTCATTTTAAACGACAACGAGATGTCCATCGGATCGAACGTGGGCGGCGTGGCGAGGCACCTGCAGCAGCTGAGAACGTCCGGCAGATATCTGGAATTGAAGAAGGACATCAAACACGCGACGCGCAACATGCCGCGCGTGCAGAGAGGTCTGGCCGCGGCGAGAGACGCGCTGAAGCATACGGTCGTGCACGGCGGCATGATCGAACAGATGGGTTTCAAATACTACGGTCCTGTGGACGGGCACGATATCGACGCGCTCACCGAGGTGCTGGAGGCTGCGAAGCAGCAGTACCGTCCGGTCTTCATCCACGTGATCACGAAGAAGGGCAAGGGCTTTGTGCCCGCTGAAAAGAATCCCAGCAAATTCCACGGCATCGGACCGTTCGATCCCTCGACGGCGATCTCGGCGCCGGACGAACCTTCCGGCAGCTACTCCGACGTGTTCGGCGCGGCTCTGGCGGAAGAAGCGGCGGAAGACGACCGCATCGTCGCCATCACGGCGGCCATGATGGATGCCACCGGGCTGTCCGTCATGAAGAAACGTTTTCCGGAACGGGTGTTCGACGCCGGCATCGCGGAACAGCACGCCGTCTCGTTCGCCGCAGGGCTGGCGCTCGGCGGTCTGAAACCCGTCGTCGCCATCTATTCCACGTTCCTGCAGCGCGCGTACGACCAGGTCCTGACCGAGGTCTGTCTGCAGAACCTGCCGGTCGTATTTGCGCTGGACCGCAGCGGCGTGACCGGAAGAGACGGCGAGACGCACCAGGGCAGTTTCGATATCTCTTATCTGTCTTCCATGCCGAACATGACCGTTCTGGCGCCGAAGGACGGGCCGGAACTCGTCGCCATGCTGCAGTACGCGCTGAACGTGAACGGACCCGTGGCCATCCGCTACCCGAGAGGAAAAGCTTCGGATCTGTCCGAATACGCGCTTCCCGCAGGGGTCAGCCGGCCGCAGCAGATGAAAGAAGGCCGCTACATGTGCATCCTTGCTGCCGGAAGCAGCGTCGCGGACGCCATGGAAGCGTCGGATCTTCTCGAAGAGAGAGGCATCCATTGCGCCGTTTATAATCTGCGGGTGCTGAAACCTTTGAACGAAGCGTTCCTCGAGGAAATTTTCCGGCAGTACCGGCACGTCATCACGCTGGAAGACGGCGACGTATGCGAAGGCGTCGGTACGCGCATCGCGGCGCTGGCGGCGGAAAAGAACGCGGAATGCCGCATCAAGGTGATGGGCTGGCCGGACCGCTTTATCGAACACGGCAGCACGGAAGAACTCAAAAAACGCTACGGATTGGATCCGCAGTCGGTCGCAGAAACGGCGGTGAGCTGGCTTGAAGAGCAGAATTGACGTACTTCTGGTCGAACAGGGGTTCTGCGAGACCAGAGAAAAAGCCAAGCGCGTCATCATGGCGGGACTCGTCTTCGTGGACGGGCAGCGCTGCGACAAGGCCGGAACGGCGGTCGCTGAAGACGCGGTCATCGAAGTGCGGGGCGACGATTGTCCCTACGTATCGCGGGGCGGCCTGAAACTGGCCCGCGCGCTCGAACGCTTCGAACTGGATATGACCGGCAGGATCTGCATCGATATCGGGTCATCCACCGGCGGTTTTACAGACTGCATGCTGCAGAAGGGCGCCGTAAAGGTCTACGCCGTGGACAGCGGCACGAACCAGCTGGTCTGGAAGCTGCGCAGCGACGAGCGGGTCGTCTGCATGGAGCAATATAATTTCCGCTACGCAAAGCCTGAGGATTTCGCGGACCGGATGGATTTCGCCTGCACGGACGTGTCCTTCATATCGCTGAAGCATATCCTGGGACCGGCGGCATCGCTGCTGAAAGACAGCGCGCATATGGTCTGCCTGATCAAGCCGCAGTTCGAAGCCGGCCGCGAGCAGGTGGGCAAGAACGGAATCGTCCGCGACCCGGCCGTCCATCGCCAGGTGATCGCGAACGTGCTCAGCTATGCGGCGGAGAGCGGCTTTTCCGCCCTCGATCTGGATCATTCGCCCGTAAAAGGCACCAAGGGCAATATCGAGTATCTGGTATTGCTCAGGAAAGAAACAGAGACGCAATGCGACGTAAGCGACGATATGATTGCGGATATTGTCGAAAAAGCGCACAAGGAATTAGATCGATGATCGATTCGTGAGAGTCCGTCTTCGGACACGCTGTTTCAAAGATTTGATTCATCATACGCCTGAGGGGTGGCGTCCAAAGAGGCTGGCGGCTTGTCCGAAACATTTCCTCAGCAGCGTATTTATATCAATAAAGCTATTATTAAAAAAGGTAATCCATATGCGGGGCGAGGGCCATGTGAATGCCGCCGGTTCTTAG
>JAEEGJ010024753.1_pt1 | contig 12407 bp, 5 predicted proteins | sample 8958761 | NCBI WGS metagenome assembly JAEEGJ01 (sample SAMN16246546, study PRJNA631951) | gut metagenome | biome: gut microbiome; feature: rumen; material: RS-attached | host: Bos | place: Iran: Karaj | collected 2018-10 | reverse complement strand
CAGTGTCGCGACTTGTAAAAGTTTTGTACACGTGGACTGGTTTGGCGCCGTCGTTGCCAGCGGAAACCACTATCATCGAACCTTCGGTGTAGTGGTTGTTGATCAGGTCGTCACAGTTTTGGTCGATGACGGCTGTGCCGTCGTGCGGTCCAACCTGGCTTCCCCAACTGAGGTTTATCACACAGGGTTTGCCCACTGACTGTGCATAGTTCAACACGTATGTGATACCATCGTAAAGGCGGTTGGTATTGCCGTTGGTGGAAACAAATACAAGGTCGCTCTGCGGAGCCATGCCCGTGTATCGTCTTATGTTTGTGTTGGAGGTGCCGCCACCGCCTGCTATACCGGCCACATGGCTCCCGTGGGTTTCGTCGTTATGGCTGAAACGGGCGGCCAAAATAGCGGACTGCGTGGTCATTTCGTTGCCATAATTGTAACCCGACGGAGGGGTGCCGCTGTTGTTCTGGTCCCATACGCGTTTCACACGATACACCGTCTCGGTGTTGTTCCAGAAATTACGGTGGGTGTAATCGAATCCGACATCGATAATACCCACAACGACATCTTTCCCGGAATAGCTTTTTGGAAGGACGACGCCATTGTTGTTCCTGCCGTTCTGAACCCATTGGGCATGGGAGTAATAACGTGCCGAATCCATCTGAGGCTCAGCTTTGTCGCCAATATCCACATAGTCGGCGATACCGGCTTCGACAAACGACACGAATTGTTCCACAGGGATTGTGACGCTTTTAAACTTGGCCTCCTTCACGCCATTGACGGAAATGTCGTAGGCCTCGAGTTTCGACAGATTGTCGCTGCTTATGTCGATAAGAGCCACAACGTGCCATTTGCCGCCGATGCTTACAAAATCATATTTAGATGCAAGGTCTTCTTTACCGGATTTCAAATCCATATACAAGAAAGCCGACGAACCAGAAAGACCTTTCACCGAATATTCGACAGAAGGTTTCACATTCTCGGCTTTAGAAAAATCGAGCACATTTTTCTGAGCCGACACAATGGAGGCGAAAGTTACTAGCAGTAGCGTAATAATAATTTTTTTCATACGCTTTGTTTTTATTATCTGACTATAAATGTTCTACGTCCGGTCTGTCCTTTGGTGTCGGCAACCGAAATCACATACACACCTTGAGCATAGTCTTTGACAGCAAGTACAACGGTTTTTTCGCCGTCGCATTCAATCTTGTCAATTACCTTGCCTAAGATGTTGTAAATGGTGATTGTCTTGATGGACTCGCCTTCCACCGTAAGTTTCGACTCTGTAGGAATCGGGTAAACCTTGAATTCCAGCTCCGAACCGGAGGCTATGGAAACTGCATTCACCACAACAGTGGTACGGGCAGTGTTGCGGCAGCCGTTCAAATCGGTACCCTCTACGGAGTAGCTGGTTGTAGCAGCTGGCGAAACAGTGATGGAATTCGAAGTGGCACCTGTTGACCATAGGTAGCTGTCGGCTCCCGAGGCCACGAGTGTTGCCGAGTTGCCGGCAGTGATAACGGTGTCGCCGGTAATCGTTACATTGGGCAACTGATTGACGGTAACTTTTATACTGTCGATATTCGAACAGATTCCCGTACTGTCGGTTATAACTACGTATGTAGTCGTTACGGTGGGTGTTACTACAATTGTATCTTGTGTTTCTCCGGTACTCCATTCTCTTGACATTCCGCCGGTTGCCGTCAATATGGCCGAAGTGCCGCGGCATATCGTGGTGTTGCCCGAAACGTTTGTGGTAACAGTAGGTTTGATGCTTATTGTTACCGTGTCGGTGGTGGGGCATTGGTTTGCCTGACTGCTGGTTACGGTGTAAGTTGTTGGAGTTATAGGCCTTACTGTAATAGTGCTTGCCGTATTGCCATTACTCCAAGTTCTTGATGTTCCGCCAGTTACGGTAAGACTCACTGGCTCTCCCGGACAAATTGATGTGTCGCTGCTTATGGAGGTAACTACATAGGGCTGTACCGTAACTGTGACGGTGTCGGTGGTGGAGCATTGGTTGGCTTGGTTGCTTGTTACCGTGTAGGTAGTTGTAGTTGAAGGTGTTACTGTGATGGAGGTTCCAGTTCCACCGTTGCTCCAAGTTCTTGAGGTACCGCCGTTTACAGTCAGGCTGACAGTTTCACCGACACAAATGGTGGTGTCGCGACTGATGGTGGTGCTGACGTATGGTCTAACGGTTACTGTAACGGTGTCGGTGGTGGAACATTGATTATTGGCGTTGCTGGTAACGGTGTAAGTAGTCGTGGTATTCGGTGAAACGGTGATGGAGTTTGTTGTAGCACCGGTGTTCCAAGTGTGCGAGGTACCGCCGCTTATGGCCAGATTCACGCTTTGGCCTATACAGATGGTAGTGTCGCGGCTGATGGTGGTGCTGACGTATGGTCTAACGGTTACCGTAACGGTATCGATGGTGGAGCATTGGTTAGATGCGTTGCTGGTTACAGTATAAGTAGTAGTGGCTAAGGGTGTTACTGTAATGGTGGTTGCTGTGGCGCCGTTGCTCCAAGTTCTTGATGTGCCACCGCTTACTGTCAGATTGACGCTTTGGCCTCTACAAATGGTGGTGTCGCGGCTTATGGTGGTGCTGACGTATGGTCTCACAGTTACCGTAACGGTGTCGGTGGTGGAGCATTTGCCGCTCTCGTTGCTTGTTACTGTGTATCGGGTGGTGGCATTGGGCGAAACGGTGATGGAGTTTGTTGTAGCACCGGTGTTCCAAGTGCGCGATGTGCCGCCGCTTACCGAAAGAGTTACCGAGCCACCCTGGCAAATTGTCTGATTAGGAGTTATAGTGGTGCTGACGTAAGGCCGTACAGTAACGTTAACGGTATCGGTTTTAGAGCATTTGCCGCTCTCGCTGCTTGTTACGGTATATCGGGTGGTGACATTGGGCGAAACGGTGATGGAACTGGCGGTGCTGCCGGTGTTCCAAGTGCGCGAGGTGCCGCCCGAGACGTTAAGGGTTACCGAGCTGCCTTGGCAGATGGTTTGGTCGGATGTTACGGTGGTGGCTACGTAAGGTTGAACTGTTACGGTGATATTGTCGGTCTTTGAGCAATAACCGCTTTGGCTACTTGTTACCGTGTAGGTGGTGGTGGAATTTGGCGATACGGTGATAGAACTTGCGGTGCTGCCGTTGCTCCAACTGTGTGATGTGCCTCCCTGCACGCCAAGAGTTACCGAGTTGCCTTGGCAGATGGTCTGGTTGCCGGTAACTGTGGTGGTTAGGTAGGGCTGTACCGTAACGGTAATGGTGTCGGTTTTCGGGCAGTAGCCCAGCTTGCTGGTGGTTACCCAGTATTGTGTTGTTTGATTTGGTGTTACATTGATCAGCTGGCTTGTAGCTCCGGTGCTCCATCTGTAGCTTGTGCCCTGTCCGGCAGTACCAACCACCAATCTTGCCGATTGGCCTTGGCAGATGGTTTGGTTGCCTTGTGCAATTGAGGTGGAAAGAACTGAACCGAACCTAATGTTTATTGTGTCAGAGTTGGGTGTTTTGAAACCTTCGGCAGATACCGCTCTAACATAATAAGCACCAGGTTGCGACACTGTGATGCTGCGAGAAGTTTCACCGGTGTTCCAAATATATTGTGAATAGCCAGATGGTGCAGACAAAGTAGTTGTGCTACCCGGGCATATTTGATTGGATCCGGAGTTGGTGATGGTGGGCTTGGCTGTCTTTTGGAGTATCACCCGCAGTCCGGCCATAGCGTCTATCTTGCCCCACCCCCACTGCGGACTGCCGGTAGATGGGATTGTGCCGGTGTAGGAGTCGGTATTAGCAGTGGTGCGTAACAGATATTTGATTTGTGAATATGTGAGTTGTGGATAGGCTTCCATCCACAGAGCCACAATGCCGGAAGCTGCAGGACAAGCCATGGATGTGCCTTGCATTATACCCCACCAACATCCGCCGGAGTTCTGCACATGTGTGATATAAGGACTTGATGTGCTGTAGCTTCCATCGTATTTGTTGTACGATGACAATATCTCGCATCCAGGTGCGGCAATTTCCGGTTTGTTTTGGGTAGGGTTAAGTCCCGGTCCGATACTTGAGAACGTAGAGCGACGTCCAATAGATGCGGAGGGAGCATAGTAACCGGCGCCACTATACGCAGTCCAATTGGTCTTGGAATCGTAAGAAGCCACCATAATACTGGTATTGCCGGAGGCTCTATTGTTGGTTGTATAGTTGGTATTGCCACGTGTTCCAGCTGTACCGCCATTAAATTTGCCGCTGTTGCTCCACATGTGTACTGTTCCGGATGTGGATTCAACTTTTATTAGAAAACTACGGGCGCTTCCGGTATTAGATGTGCCGCTGATGTAGAGAAATACTCTTGGCTTGTCATTGTAGTAATAGTAGCTTGTATATGTTGCGTATTGCACGGTACATCCTGTGCTTATAACTGCGGCAGCCCAACTGGTTTGGCTGCTGTTGGTATGGATTGTCAAAGGGAAACTCATACTGCGCAGTTGGCTGGCGGAAGATGTACTGTCCGCAACAGCTATTTTTACTCTGAAATTGCTTCCCGGAGTTCCCCAAATATCCACGTAGCCAGAATATGCAGTGCTTCCATTATCTTTTACCACATAGGTGTATAAAGTGCTGTCCTGGGCGGTGAAAGTCTTGCTCAGATGCAGGGGGTCGTTGCCTTCGTTGCCCGCCGAGACTAAAAGTGCAGCTCCTTCCCTATTATTAAAAATGTTGTCGATCGATCTTTCACTAGCGTCTTGGCCGTCGTGAGGTCCTGTGTGACCACCCAGACTCATATTAACAACACAGGGTTTGCCTACAGATTGGGCGTAGCTCAAGATATATGTGAGTCCGTCATAAATTGCATCCGATTGCATTGTGGTTGCCACCAAAACTATATCACTCTCAGGAGCCATGCCTTTGTATTTCCTCATGGCGCTCTCGCTGGTGCCGCCACCTGCCGCCATACCTGCCACGTGAGTGCCGTGTGTTTCATTGTTATGGCTGTACTGGGCTGCCAGGATAGCAGATTGGGTGGTGTATTCTGTTCCGTAGTTATATCCTGATGGTGGATTGCCAGATACTGTTTGGTTCCAAACCCGTTTCACACGATATGTTGTTTGTGTGCTGTCGTAGAAATTGCGGTGGGTGTAGTCGAAACCAATGTCAACGATACCTATTACAACGTTTTTCCCGCAATAGCCTTTGGACAGGTTGTAGCCCGAGTTTACAAGTGATGCATGAGTTACTCTTCTGGCACTGTCCATCATAGGATAGTTTTTTTCGCCAATCTCAATAAAATTGGCGATTTCCGAATTAACAAAACTGACATAATTCTTTACCGGAATATTTACTGTTGTGATATGGAAATCAGTATTCCCGTTGAAAAGGACCCCATATTCGGCTGCCCAACTGCGTTTTTCAGGTTTTATATCCGCAAAAGCGCCAACGTACCATTCCGAGTTGATTTCGATTAAACCATAACGTTCCACAATATCGGGAGGTATGGATTTAAGTGTGGGATCGCTTTGTTCGAGTTTCATCAAATCCACATACAGAAATGCTGAAAAACCGGACATCCCTTTTATTGGAATTGCCACGCCTTGCTTTGCAGTCTCAGCCTCGTTGTCGTCGAGGACTTGGTTTTGTGCAAAAACAACGGAAGTTGCTATTACACAAGCAAATAATAAAATGTATTTTTTCATAACTATGATATTTTGGTTTTTATCTTACTATAAATGTGCTACGTCCAGTCTGTCCTTTGGCGTTGGTTACCGAAATCACATACACGCCCTGAGCATAGTCTTTTACGGATATTGCCACCGATTTCTCGCCGTCGGCGCTGATTTTGGCAACTTCTTTACCGAGCATATTGTATACGGTAATGGTCTTGATGGCTTCACATTCCACCGTAAGCTGTTCTTTCGCCGGTATTGGATATACTTTGAAATCCAGCTCCGAGGCATCAGCTATTGAGTTCGGGTTCACCACTATGGTGGCTTCGACAGTGCTGTTGCATCCGTAGCCGTTGGTCCCGACAACAGAGTAGCTTGTGGTGATGTATGGCGAAACGTTTATATAATTTGTTGTAGCTCCTGTTGACCATACGTATCTGTCGGCGCCCGATACAATGAGTGTGGCTGTCTCGCCAATAATAATGGAGGTGTCGCCTGTAATAGTCAAACGAGGATTAGGACGAACTATTATTTTTACCGAATCGGTTACTGAACATTTCCCCACGCTGTCGCTGGTTACATAGTAAACAGTTGTCAATAACGGTGCTACAGTAATTGTTTGGGTTGTCTGGCCTGTACTCCATCTATGCGAAGAACCACCACGTACCGAGAGCATTATATTAGTGCCACTACAAATTTCGCTATTATTTGAAACTGTTGTGTTCACATAGGGTTTTACCACAACGGTAAATGAATCTGTTGTTGAACATTTGCCAACGCTCTCGGCGGTAACGAAATATGTTGTTGTAGTCGAAGGAATTACCGTGATGGAGGATGTTGTATCTCCAGTGCCCCAAAGATAAGATTCGCCGCCAGAAACGATAATGTTGGCAGTGTCACCAACACATATTGAAGAGTCGCCAAAGAAAGATACATTTACAGCAGGTATCACTCTCACCGTGAACGAATCTATCGAACTACATTTGCCTACGCTGTCCGAGGTTACATAATATGTGGTTGTGACACTAGGATTTACAGCAATCGAAGATGAAGTGTCGCCCGTGTTCCATAGATAGGAGTCGCCGCCAAAGACATTTATATTTGCTGTTTGTCCAAAACAGATAGCCGTGTCGCCAGAAAAATGAGCTACTACAGGGGGATTGTGATTAATAGTGATAAAAATCACAAGATTGTGGTAGCAGCTGTCCGCTTCGCGCATACGCTGGGCATAAACGCCTTGAGTGTTATACGAATATCCGTTGGTGTCGAACTGTTCGCCCGTGCAGATTGAGCGATAAATAGTGTCGCGGAGAGTGTCGTTCACCGCAAGGTCGATGACAAGATTGTGATAACAGCTATCCGCCTCGCGCATACGCTGGGTGTAAACGCCCGGCAGACGGTATGTTACGCCGTTGGTGTCGAACCGGCCGCCTGCACAGATGACTGGGCGTATAGTGTCGCGCAAAGTGTCGTTCACTGTAAGGTCGATATATAGCGTATGCTCCTGATTTCCGGTATCATACCAAGTCTGTGAGTATATTCCTGGCAAACGATAGGTGGAGTTGTTGGTGTCGAACCGACCGCCGGCACAGATAGTCTGGTAAATAGTGTCGTCGATAGAAGTTTGCTCTAAATAAAAAATGTTTTTGGAGAAAAATCCAAGAATGGAATACTTTACATCAGTTGCGTTACAACTCAATGTGTTGGGTTTTAGCACTGTGCATTGCGCACCGAATGATGTGGTCGCAACGAATAAAATCATCAACAGTATAAGTTTTCGCATTTGTTTAACTTTCGCAATAATTAACTATTAACTGCTTACATACGAATTTGCAAATATACAATTTTTTTTTGACATTTCAAAAAACAATTTCACAACTCCTTGCCGCTTTTGTAAAGGTGGTTCCTTATAAAAAGATTATCAGTAAATTATGAAGCAGGCCCTCGTTTGCTCCAACTCTCATTTTTAACATTTCGTTTTTTTGAGTTTGCCATTATCAGAAAAAAAACGTAGTTTTGCAAAACCAAAATAATCAAAATATGGACATAGAAATTCTTGCAAACAAGGCTCTTGAATACAAGCACAAAGGTTACAACTGCTGTCAGGCTGTTACGGCGGCTCTGGCCGAACTCACCGACCTCGACCGCGAACGGCTCACCGAAATTTCGGCCGGATTTGGTGCCGGTATGGGCAATATGGAAGGCAACTGCGGGGCTCTTGTGGGCGCAGTGCTGATGGCGGGTGCCGTAAGCAAAGGCAACGGCAGTATGCGCTTGGCGCGACAGATCTCCGAAAGTTTCGCACAAAAGTGCGGCGCCACCGTCTGCAAGACTATCAAAGGAGTTGAAAACGGCCGTCCGCTATGCTCCTGCGACGAGTGTGTTCGAAACGCCGTGCTTGCCTTCGGAGAAACGGTGGGGAATTGAAAGTTGAAAGTTGAGAGTTGAAAGTTGAATTGTTTTGTTGTTTAACTGTTATCCTCCGGCAATCAATGTGTTATATGAAATGGTTTTTAAGAATCGGCTCAAATTTTGTTCGATTTATGCATTTTTTAGCTCACAATGAGCCGATAATTTGAAAAAAAACTATATTTTTGCACCGAAATATACAATCATGAAAAAGAGGCTTTTATATATTGCGGCACTTGTATTTGCCTTAAGTACAACAGCAGTGGCGCAGGTGGAAGGTGAGTTGGATTTCAGCAAATTCGACACCAACTCCCCCGGCTACGACCCAGATTTGTTGAGGATGGGCGAAAGGGATCTTGCTTCACCGCTGCCCAACAGACAGGTGGTGCGTATGAGCATTATAGGCGGGTGGGGTAAATACAGCGCTTTCCGAATAGAGGGCGACAGTATGTATGTGACATTTTACGACGACACCAGATATATAAAGATATTCAAGAGATACTTTAGCATCCGCCTCAACCGTAAGGAATTGGACACCCTGCGCCAATGTCTCAAAACACTTGACGCTAAAAAAGAGCATGAACTTATCGGTGGCGGTCCTGCTATTGATGCAAGTGGTTATAAATTCGAAGTGGCCGACAAAAAGGGCTATCGAAGTGTGTCGTGTTTCCGTCCAGGATCATTGTCGCGAACAGCGCCGTTATATAATTTTGTTTCCAACATTTACAAACGAAATGTCCATACCATAGAGTTTACAGTGCGCGACAGTCTGCCTGAAGGAACAATTCAAGGAGATGGCACCGCCACCCTGCAAAAAGAAAATTGGCTTGAAGAAAAAACATGTTTTCCCCATCCTAACCATCGGGAAAACAAGTTCGTCGCACCAAAAGGCGACTATACACTGCACATAACCATAGCGGGTTACCAGTCCGAAACCATCCCTCTGCACATAACCGCCGACACCGTGCTAGACACTATACATCTGCGCCACCGCCGTTTGCCACTGAAAGTTACCGCCAGACCCGACGACGGAAATTGGATAAGCTCTATTTTTTATAAGTCTGAAGGCTATTATTTGTATGTAAACGGTGTTGACACTGCCATCAAAGGACGAATCGACAAAGAAGCATCTTCCTATAATAAAGAAGTTTTTTATTTCGACAACATTCCAGGTGGCACCGCGTGTTATATCGTTTACTCAAACGAATATGGTGGCGGATGGTATCACTCGCCAATCATGTACTTTGGTGCCACCCTTGAGTCCGACACCATAGTGCCGCTTCACATGGATTTCAGCCGAGTGCCGTTTGCCAGCGTGGCGCAAAAGGACAGCCTGCTTATAGCTCGTGTGGCACAGTTGCACAAATCCCTTTCCAACGATGACAGCCTGCTTGCGTTGGGGAGTTTGTTCTACTACGATTTCAATTTGCATTGGATGCCCACATGGCAGACGTTCAAACATGCCGGCGACAGTGCTTTTATCTACCTCGACAGCTGCTACCACCGCAACCCAGAGGAATATGCCTTTCTTTACTATCCGTTGTGTCAACTGGAAAACTATCATTACGGCTTTGACACATCTTTGAGTCGTCGTCCTCGTCGTACAACAAAGACGTATGTTCCTTTGCCGAAGTGGAACAAACCATATTATCACTATGGTTACCATGTTGACGTTCTCACACCTGTAATGGAAATTGCCCAGACTTCAAAATTTCTTTGCAACAGTTTGGGAAAAGAGGGAGAGCCAAGCCTCGCAGTGCCCAAGAGACAACAGCTTGCAATACGTTTCTCTCGCTATGATTTAGGTCTGCTTTATTTCATCCGAGTGGACGAAGGAAAAATATATTACGAAGGCAAACGAGGCAAACATATTTCGCGTGCCCTTAAAGAGGAAGAACTAAACACTCTTTCCCATTTGGTAGAAAATGTTGAAGCCCAACATTATAACAATGAAGAGGCGTGTGTTTTGAGGACAACCTGTCCGAAAAACACTTATCTCGAATATAGCATCAACGGCAACTTCCACCATTTGCGCACTCTGAATCCTGATCTGTTGCCACCCGTCAAAGCCTTGATGGACTATATGGAGGGACTTGCAAAATAAGTTTCTTCCACAGCGTGAGCCACGGCAGAGAATAGTGAAGTTGTTAAGTTGTGAAGGAGTTAAGTTGTTTAATCGTTGAATTGTTTAGTTGTTCAACTGTATAGACTTTCAGATTGACAGATTATCCGATTGTCCTAACATCCGAAAACAATTACTAATTACTAACTGCTAATTACTAATTATCAATTCCTTTTCCCGCACTTGGGGCAGATGCCTTTTATCATATAGTTGCCGCAGTGGGCGTCGAAGCCTTCGGGCAGAGGCACATCGGGGATAGGAGTTTCCAGACAGAAGGTCTTTTTGCAGTTCTCGCAGTAGAAATGCAGGTGTTGGTCGTTGTCCGACTCATCGCTATGGTCGTGGCAAAGCTCGTAGCGCACGCCGTTTTCAGCGCCCTCTATCACATGTATAAGATGATGTTCGCGGAACAGCGTCAGGGTGCGGAACACCCCCGACTTGTCGATGGATTCCACCCTGTCCTCTATCTCTTTCAGCGACAGAGGATTGTCGGCACCGCACAAAAAGCCAAGCACCAACAACCGGTTGGCTGTGGGCTTAACGTCGTGTTGCTCAAGTATTTCCACGTATTTCTGCTGTTCCATATCCTTTGCTAATGATGTGCAAAGTTACGAAATAAAAACCGAAAAAGCACTCATCATTTATGGTTATTTTTTCAGCAGTCGCATCGCGTTGAGCACCGCCAGCACGGTAACTCCCACGTCGGCCACCACCGCCATCCACAGCAGTGCCACGCCAAGTACGGCAAGCAGCAGCACCAGCAGTTTCACCGAAATGGCGAACCAGACGTTCTCGGTGGCTATCCTCACCGTCTTACGCGCTATACGTATAGCCAAAGGTATTTTGGCAAGGTTGTCGTCCATCACCACCACGTCGGCGGCTTCGATAGCCGCGTCGGAACCGAGGGCGCCCATGGCAATGCCCACGTCGGCAAGAGCCAGCACGGGAGCGTCGTTGATGCCGTCGCCGACAAAAGCCACTGTGCCTTTGTGGGGAGTGGCGATAAGCTGACGCAGATGCTCCACCTTGTCGGCGGGCAGCAGTTCGGCATGGTATTCGTCCACAGCGAGTTGCTTGGCCACTGCCCCACCCTCTTTCTCGTGGTCGCCGGTGAGCATCACAATTTTTTCCACACCAGTTTGCCGTAATTCGCCGAGACTCTGTGCGGCATCCTCTTTCACTTGGTCCGAAACCACTATATGTCCGGCATAGCGGTTGTTCACACTCACGTGCACCACCGTTCCGCCGACATGGTCATATTCCACCCCGAGGGTTTCCATCATACGTGCGTTGCCCACACAAACGGTGGCACCGTTCACAGTGGCGCGCATGCCCTGTCCCGCCACCTCTTCGATGTCCTGCACCGAACAGTCGTTGCACTCGGACTTGTAGGCGTTTTTCAGCGACACGGCTATGGGGTGTTTGCTGTAATGCTCCACATGCGAGGCAAGATGCAGCAGCTCCGTGGCGTCCATCTCGTTGGGATGCACCGAAACCACCTCGAACTCGCCACGGGTTAGGGTTCCCGTTTTGTCGAACACCACGGTGCCCAGTTTGGCAAGGGCGTCCATATAATTGGAGCCTTTCACCAGCACGCCGTTGCGCGATGCCTTGCCAATGCCGCCGAAGAATGCCAACGGCACCGACACCACCAGTGCGCAGGGACACGACACCACGAGAAACATCAGGGCGCGATAGAGCCATGTGGCAAAATTCTGGGCGAAAGCACCGCTCGCCAAAGGCGGAACAACCGCCAGCAGCACGGCTGCGCACACCACCACAGGAGTGTATATTCTTGCAAAACGGGTGATGAAGGTCTCGCTTTTCGACTTGTTCTGTTGGGCGTTTTCCACAAGGTCGAGAATTTTTGTTACTGTGGATTCGGCGTAAGCCTTTGTAACACGAACTTTAAGCGTGCCCGATATGTTGATGGTGCCTGAGAGCACCGTGTCGCCTTCGTACACGCTGCGTGGCATGCTTTCACCCGTCAGGGCGACAGTGTTGAGCGACGAAGTGCCTTCTTCCACAACGCCGTCCAAAGGCACCTTGTCGCCAGCTTTGATGACGATAATCTCGCCCACGGCCACCTCGTCGGGAGTCACTTCGGTCTCCGCTCCGTTGCGGACCACGGTGGCGCTTTCGGGACGGATGTCCATCAGATGGGCTATCGAATCGCGGTTTTTGTCCTCGGCGTAATCTTCGA
>JAEEGJ010024745.1_pt1 | contig 12412 bp, 8 predicted proteins | sample 8958761 | NCBI WGS metagenome assembly JAEEGJ01 (sample SAMN16246546, study PRJNA631951) | gut metagenome | biome: gut microbiome; feature: rumen; material: RS-attached | host: Bos | place: Iran: Karaj | collected 2018-10 | reverse complement strand
AGCGAGCTGAGGCAAGAGGCGAGAAGCAAGAAGTCGTTCTGCAGCCCGGCCAGCAATTGATGGTGGATCATGCCCAAATGGCAGTGAAGACTATTGCCGACATCGACCAGTTCACCTCGTGGCGTGACGGATATTTCTACTTCGATAACATTCCACTGCGCAACATTCTGCGTGAAATAGGACAATATTACAACGTGAGCATTATCACGCTACGGCCTTGGCTGTTAGACTATCGCATGCGTTTCATCGTTCCGCGCGATAAGGGCATCGACTATATTGTGAAGACGCTCAACCGAATGGACAAGGTGAATGCCAAACTCTACAACAACAAGCTTTACATCAACCCGAACGAATAACAGAAAAAACAATGGCGGAATCATTTGATTTTCCGCCATTATTTTTGTATCTTTGCAAAAGAATCGTTGTGCTAAAAACTTTGGAAAGATACTTAGCCGGCTTATGAAAAACGCTCTTTCCAAAAGACTATCACCTAAGCGAAAGCAGTCTATCACTACAGTGAGAGGATCCTATCACTGGAGTGAGAGAGTCCTATCACTGGAGTGAAAGCAATCTATCACTGGAGTGATAGTTTTCAAACAGGCATGAATTGTACCCTTATTCATCATCTTCTGTACCCCAAACAAGCATAAACTGTACGGAAGAAGATGCCTTATAAGCTCAGAACTGACATCGAACAGACGCTGAACAGCAGCGTTTCTCATTCCCATTTGCCAAGTTTTTCACGCGGTTTTGCCGTTTTCTCAATAAAAATTTGTATTTTTGCAAATTGTAGAACTGAAAATCTGAATCTAAGATAATTATGAGTGACGATATCAAGGACGATATAATCGACGAGACCGAGGACAGCCGCAACAACGACGGTGACGCCTCTGCCCACTCCGACTATAAACCAGTGAACCGCTTCGATGCGGCTGCCGTGCATCATCTGAGCGGCATGTACCAGAACTGGTTCTTGGATTACGCTTCGTATGTAATCCTCGAACGAGCCGTGCCACATATCGAAGACGGACTGAAACCTGTGCAACGGCGCATCCTGCACTCGATGAAGCGTATGGACGACGGACGGTATAACAAGGTGGCCAATATCGTGGGACACACCATGCAGTTCCATCCTCACGGCGATGCGAGCATCGGCGACGCGCTGGTTCAGCTGGGACAGAAGGACCTGCTGGTAGACACACAGGGAAACTGGGGTAACATCCTGACTGGCGACCGTGCCGCCGCACCGCGTTATATTGAGGCGCGGTTGTCGAAATTCGCCCTCGACGTGGTGTTCAACCCGAAGACCACAGAATGGCAGTTGTCGTACGACGGACGCAACAAAGAGCCGATCACGCTACCCGCCAAGTTCCCGTTGCTGCTGGCTCAGGGCGCCGAAGGTATTGCCGTGGGCTTGTCGTCGAAGATTCTGCCACACAATTTCAACGAGCTTTGCGATGCCGCCATCAAATATCTGCACGGACTGGAGTTTCAGTTATATCCCGACTTCCTGACGGGTGGCAGTATCGACGTGTCGAAATACAACGACGGTCAGCGCGGAGGTGTGCTGAAAGTACGTGCAAAGATTGAGAAACTGGATCAGAGAACGCTCGTCATTCGCGAGATTCCCTACTCTAAGACGGTGAACACGCTCATCGAGAGCATCACCAAAGCCATTGAGAAAGGCAAAATCAAGGCACGCAACGTGGCTGACCTGACCTCTGCCGAGGTGGAAATTCAGGTGCATCTGGCACCTGGTGTGTCGTCTGACAAGACCATCGACGCACTCTATGCGTTCACCGATTGTGAGGTGAATATCTCGCCCAACTGCTGTGTTATCGAGGACAACAAGCCGCAGTTCCTCACTGTGAGCGATGTGTTGCGCCACTCGGTGGACCGCACGATGGGCCTCATCCGTCAGGAACTGCAGATACGGCGCAACGAGCTGCTGGAGCAACTGCATTTCTGCTCACTGGAGAAGATATTCATCGAAGAGCGCATCTATAAGGACAAGAAATTTGAGCAGGCACCAAATGTCGACGCGGTCTGCGAGCATATCGACGACCGGCTGACACCTTATTATCCGCAGATGATACGTGAGGTGACCAAGGAGGATATCCTTCGACTGCTCGAAATCAAGATGCAGCGTATCCTGAAATTCAACAAGGACAAGGCCGACGAGCTCATCGCACGCATCAACGACGAGATAGCAGGCATCGACCGCGACCTGAACAATATGGTGGAGGTGACTGCCAACTGGTTCCAATATATCAAGGACAAATACGGAGCCGACCATCCGCGCCTCACTGAAATCAAGAACTTCGATACCATCGAGGCCACAAAGGTGGTCGAGGCCAACCAGAAACTCTATATCAACCGTCAGGAAGGATTCATCGGTACGGGTCTGAAGAAAGACGAGTTTGTGTGCAACTGTTCGGATATCGACGACATTATTATCTTCTACAGAGACGGAAAATACAAGATTATCCGGGTGGCAGAGAAGGTGTTCACGGGCAAGAATATCCTCCACGTGGCGGTATTTAAGAAGAACGACAAGCGCACTACTTATAATGTTGTCTACCGCGACGGCCGTCAGGGATTCTACTTCATCAAGCGATTCAACGTGACAGGCATCACTCGCGACAAGGAATACGACCTCACACAAGGCACACCAGGCTCACGGGTTCTCTACTTTACGGCTAATCCAAACGGCGAGGCTGAGATTATCAAGATTACGCTTGACCCCAATCCGAAGCTCAAGAAGATTTTCGTTGAGAAAGACTTCTCGGAAATTATGATCAAGGGAAGGGCGTCGAAAGGTAACTTGCTGACCAAAAACACGGTGCACCGCATCGGCCTGAAGAGCCATGGACATTCTACACTGGGCGGCCGCAAAGTGTGGTTCGACCCTGATGTGAACCGCTTGAACTACGACGAGCACGGCAAACTGCTGGGCGAGTTCAACGAGGATGACAGCATTCTGGTAATTCTGAAGAACGGTGATTTCTACCTGACCAATTTCGATTTGAACAACCATTACGAGGACAATATCGACAGAATAGAGAAATACGACAGTTCGAAAGTATGGAGCGCTGTTCTCTTCGATGCCGACCAGCAAGGCTATCCATACCTGAAGCGATTCCTCATGGAGGCCTCGAAGCGCAAACTGAACTATCTGAGCGACAACCCGAACTCACAACTGGTGCTGCTCACCGATGTTCCCTATCCTCGCATACGCATTACCTTCGGCGGTAACGACGCTTTCCGCGACCCCATGGAGGTTGATGCCGAGCAGTTTATTTCCGTCAAGGGCTTTAAGGCGAGGGGCAAACGACTCACGACATGGAGTGTCGAGAGCATCGAGGAACTGGAACCTTTGCGGCAGCCGGAGCCTGCCCAGGACGAGAATGAGGAGGCCTCTTCTGATGAAAGTGAAGAACCCGCCCAAAATGAGGACAACGTTATGCCTTCAGACGAGAACGGAGAGACTATAGTTGAGAATGAAGAGACTGCGGTTGAGAACGAAGAGGTGCCAACGGAGGACGAAGAGGTGATTTCAGAAAGCATTGACGATGCTCAAGAAGATGAGCCGGAAACAACAGCAGACAACGAGTCTGACGAGAATTCCCAGCTCCCAGACTCTGACTCTCAGCCTGAAAACGCTACAGAACCCGACGAAGCACCTCAAACAGGAAAAAAGTCTAATCCTCGTGGTGGTCACAGCAAGAAACAGGTGAAAGACAAGAAAAGCGAACAGCTAAGTTTATTCGGCGATGATTTCTAACCCACTCTCCCACTTCAGGCAATTGCTTGCCATATTGTTGCTGCTACTCAGTGAGACAGCCATGGCACAAACCGACTCTACCAGCATCCGGACATCGGTGAACATGGTAGGGTTTGGTGCGACCAATATTCTCGACACCTACCTCTCGCAAGAGAAATTCACAGGATCAGGACTCACCTTCCTGAACATCACCCAGAAAGAACGGCCGGGCAAACGGTGGCACACCATCGTGGAGCAAGAGGCTAATTTCTCTTTTGCCGACGACCGTGCCGAGCGTTCGGAGGAAATGGAAGGCACGTACAGCATCTATTGGGGACGTTACCTGACGTTCCGCCTGCCGCATGAGTGGCGGCTGGAAGCAGGCGGACTGCTGAACGGAAACATAGGATTTATCTACAACACCAGCAATTCGAACAACCCTGCACAAGCCCGATTCTCGGTAAACGTGATGCCATCGGTCGTCGTCAGCAAGCCTTTCAGCCTGTTCCGGCAGCAATTCTCATTGCGCTACGAACTGAACCTACCGCTCGCCGGACTGATGTTCAGTCCCAATTATGGCCAGTCGTACTACGAGATTTTCAACCGTGGGAACTACGACCACAACATCGTTCCTGTCACCTTTATCAGCGCGCCCAGCCTGCGCCACCAGTTCTCTATTGACTGGAGGGCCGGACGTTCGTGGGATTTGCGTGTGGGATACTTGGGTAACTACCAGCAAGCAAAGGTGAACGACCTGAAACAGCATGTCTACAACCATCGTCTGATGATTGGTATCGTGAAGCGGTTCAGAACGGTATACTATAAAAGATAGTAGGTAAGCAAGCCAAAAGGTAATAAAAAAGTATCGAGAACTTGAAGGGAAAGTTATGACAAATACACATATCATACGACGAATCATCAGCAAAAAGGCAATTTCCTTCCTTTTAACCATTTTGCCTGTCTGCCTGCTCAATGTGTCATGCGTAGACGAGGACGAATATGCAGACAACCCGAAAGGCAATCTGGACGCCCTCTGGCATATCATGGACGAGCATTACTGTTTCTTCAATGAGAAGGGTATTGACTGGAATGCCATCTATAATAAATATAAGGTACGCGTAGACAATAATATGACCGAGACGCAGTTGTTCGAGGTATTGAGCAATATGCTGGGCGAACTGCGCGACGGGCATGTGAATCTCTTTACCTCATTCGACTACGGACGCAACTGGAGCTGGCACGAAGATTACCCCTCTAACTTCAGCGACACGCTGCTACAGCGCTACTTGGAGACCGACTATAAAATTGCCACGGGTATGCGCTACCGCATACTCGACGACAACATCGGCTACATTTACTGCGGGAGTTTCTCGGGAGCCATGGGCGCAGGCAATCTGGACGATATCATGTCGTATCTGATGACTTGCAACGGACTCATTCTCGACATCCGGGACAACAGTGGCGGCATGGTCACCTCAGCTGAAGAACTGGCTGCGCGATTCACCAACGAGGAGATTCTTGTGGGCTATATGCAGCACAAGACGGGCAAAGGACACAACGATTTCTCATCGATGGAGGAGCAACGGCTGAAGCCCTCGAAAGGCATTCGCTGGCAAAAGCGTGTGATGCTGCTCACGAACAGGCAGGTCTATAGTGCTGCCAACGAGTTTGTGAAATACATGAAACAGTGTCCTAACGTGACCGTCGTAGGCGACCAGACGGGAGGCGGAGCTGGTCTTCCATTCTCAAGCACGCTTCCCAATGGTTGGGGTGTACGCTTCTCTGCCTGTCCGATGTACGATGTGAACAAGAAGAGTACAGAACAAGGCATCGCTCCAGACGTCAATGTCAAACTCAAACAGGAAGACCTGCTAAAAGGCGAAGACACTATTATCGAAGAAGCCCGGCGCCTGATTATGAGGAATTAGATTCTTCCACCCTGGTGAATCCCCCAAGAAACCGAATCATAAACCTAGATCATCCCTGCAAAATCATAAGAGATTCCACCTTAATCCCTACATCTCACAATGATTAGAATAGAAAACCTTTCCATCGGTTACCTGCAGAAAGACCATGCCAAAACAGTAGCATCAGGCTTTACTGCCACCCTGAATGGTGGAGAGCTGACCTGTCTGATTGGTGCCAATGGCGTTGGGAAATCCACATTGTTGCGCACATTATCAGCTTTTCAGCCTAAATTGGGCGGCAATATCTACGTGAATGACAAAGAACTCAGCCAGTATTCCGACAAAGAACTGGCACGTGTCATTGGTGTTGTGCTGACAAAAAGACCACATATCGCGAATATGACCGTTACGGAAATGGTGGGATTAGGCCGTAGTCCGTACACAGGTTTCTGGGGAACACTCAGCGATGAGGATATGGTCATCGTCAACGAGGCCATCAGCCTTGTCGGAATCAACGACCTGGCGCCCAGAATGATTCAGACATTGAGCGACGGTGAGAAACAAAAAGTAATGATTGCCAAGGCATTAGCGCAGCAGACACCCGTTATCTATCTCGATGAGCCTACTGCCTTCCTCGATTTTCCAAGCAAAGTAGAGATGATGCAACTGCTGTTGCGCCTGAGTCGCGAGACGGGCAAGACGATCTTCCTCTCCACTCACGACCTGGAACTGGCGCTGCAGATAGCTGATAAACTATGGCTGATGGACAAGACGGAAGGACTTACCGTAGGGACACCTCGAGAACTAGCCGACAGCGGACACCTCAGCCGCTATATTGAAAGAAAGAAAGGTATCCGTTTCGACCGCGACAATCTTGTTATACACATCGTGAAAGACTAAAAACAGAGTCGCAAATCAGTAAAAAGCAAAAAAAACGCAGAAAAATAAAAAATTCTTAACTCTCATTTCTCAAATCTCGATTTATTTGCGTATCTTTGCACCCGTCTTATGGGATAAGCGCCTGTGGCGGAATTGGTAGACGCGCTAGACTTAGGATCTAGTATCTCGCGATGTGCAGGTTCGAGTCCTGTCAGGCGCACGAAAAAAGTCGGCATAGCTCAGCTGGTTAGAGTATCACCTTGACATGGTGGGGGTCCTTGGTCCGAATCCAAGTGTCGACACAAAAAAGAGTCTCGATGGAGACTCTTTTTTTATTGGATCACAAAATAGCTTTCCGATATAGAGATATAAAAAGGCATAGAGACAAAGAGAATTTTTCAGACACATCAGTCTGTCTAAATAGTATCACTATGTCTCTATGTCGAAAAAACTCTATGTCTAGAATTTCTCTTTGCTGATAAGATACTCGGCTATCTGAACGGCATTCAATGCAGCTCCCTTACGGATCTGGTCGCCACTAAGCCAGAAGGTCAGGCCATTCTCATCACTTATATCCTTGCGGACACGACCGACATAAATATCATCCTTACCAGCTGTCTCCAAAGGCATCGGGTAAAGCAGGTTGGCGGGATCGTCGACTAACGTACAACCAGGTGCAGCGGCGATTGCCTGCTGAGCCTCCTCAACACTGATGGGACGCTCGGTCTCAATCCATACCGACTCGGAATGAGAACGCAAAGAGCTGACACGCACACACATTGCCGAGCACTTGGCATCGGTGTGCATGATTTTCCGTGTCTCGTTGTACATCTTCATTTCCTCCTTGGTGTAACCATTGGGCTGGAAGACATCAATCTGAGGAATCACATTATAGGCCAGCTGGTGGGCAAACTTCTTGATGGTCTTCACCTCACCAGTCTCGACAATCTCCTTGTACTGCTGCTGCAATTCCGCCATCGCTGCGGCACCGGCACCACTGGCACTCTGGTAAGAGCTGACATGAATGCGCTTGATGTGCGACAGGTTCTCAAGTGGCTGAAGCACGACAACCATCATAATGGTCGTACAGTTTGGATTGGCAATGATGCCACGCGGACGTTTCAGCGCATCCTCGGCGTTGCACTCGGGCACCACCAGGGGCACATCATCGTCCATACGGAAAGCACTGGAGTTGTCAATCATCACCGTTCCGTATTTCGTAATTGTCTCAGCAAACTCTTTTGATGTTCCTGCGCCAGCACTTGTAAAGGCGATGTCGATATCTTTGAAATCATCGTTATGCTGCAACAGTTTCACTTCGTATTCCTTACCTTTAAAGGTGTATTTTCGGCCAGCACTACGCTCACTGCCAAACAACACCAACTCATCCATCGGGAAGTTCCTCTCTGCCAGAATACGTAGGAACTCCTGTCCTACGGCTCCGCTTGCTCCAACAATTGCTACTTTCATTTTTACCTTAATATATGTGTTTAGTTACAAATCGCTGCAAAGTTACTAAAAAACGAGAGCAGAACAAAATAAGTTCACTTATTTTTTATGCCGAGTGCATTGTAAGTTCGTCACGAAGTGACAAAGTTGCTAAAAAACGAGTGCAGAACAAAAAAAGTTCACCTGTTTTTTATGACGAGTGCATTGTAAGTTTGTCATGAAGTAGCAAAGTTACAAAAAAAAACTTTTTACCGACATGTTTACACGGATTTTCGTTGATTATTTTTCTAATTGTCAGATGAACGGAGAATTTGAGTAGAATAATTTAATCAGTGAAAACCTGTGGGTAACGAAAAAAAATTTGTATCTTTGTAAGCGAAATGCTGAACATTGCGCAATACTTCCCTATCACAGACCCGACATTGATTTTCTTTGTCGTGCTCTGTATTATTTTGTTTGCCCCTATTATTATGGGTAAACTGCGCATTCCGCATATCATCGGTATGGTGCTTGCAGGTGTATTGATTGGCCAATACGGCCTCAATATTCTGGAGCGCGACTCTTCGTTCGAGCTTTTCGGGCGGGTAGGACTTTACTACATCATGTTCCTTGCCGGACTGGAGATGGACATGGAAGGTGTGAAAAAGAACAAGGCGCGGTTCTTCATCTTCGGAGGACTTACCTTTGTCGTCCCACTTGTGCTCACCTATTTCGGTTCTATCTATCTGTTGCATTATTCTCCGATGGCATCATTCCTGCTTGGAACAATCATGGCATCAAACACATTGATTGCCTACCCCATCGTCGGACGATACGGTCTGCAGCGCAATAGGAGCGTAACGCTGAGTGTCGGTTCCTCTATGATTTGTCTTTTCATGGCACTGCTCACCCTGGCAATTATCTCAGCATCGTTTAACCATAGCGAGACAACGGGCTCATCCATACTGAATTGGTCGGTTTTCGCCTTTAAACTGGCTTTGTTCCTCGTAGGTGCGACGCTGGTTATTCCGAGATTGGTACGCTGGTTCTTGCGCCGCTATTCCGATGCTGTCATGCAGTTTATCTTCGTCTTGGCCATTCTGTTCCTCAGTGCAGCATTCTCCGAGGCAGTTGGACTAGAAGGAATCTTCGGCGCATTCGTGTCCGGACTGATACTTAACCGATACATCCCGCACGTATCCGCTCTGATGAACCGCATTGAGTTTATCGGAAATGCGCTCTTCATTCCCTATTTCCTCATTGGCGTGGGCATGCTCATCAATGTGCGCACCTTATTTACGGGCGGGAATGTACTGTGGGTTGTATTCCTCATAGCTTTCTTCGGAACCTTCGGAAAGGCCGTGGCTGCTTATCTTTCAAGCCTCCTGTTCCGACTTCCGCGGTCTGCCGGCAACATGATGTTTGGTCTGACCTCAGCACATGCGGCTGGTGCCATCGCCATGATTATGGTCGGAATGCGCCTTGAGGTAGAGCCGGGAGTTTACCTTGTCAACGACGATATGCTCAACGGTGTGGTCATGATGATTCTCGTTACTTGTATCATCAGTACACTAATGACCGACCATGCTGCCAAGCAAATCATCTTGGAGCAGAAGAATCATCTCAAGGAAGAGGCCAAAGAGGCTGACGACGAGAAAATCTTCCTTTGTGTGAAGTATCCTGAGATTGCTCCGCAGCTGCTCGAGATGGCAATTATGGTGCGCAATCCGAAACTCAACCGCGGACTGGTTGCCCTGAATGTGGTTTACGACGATGCCAGTGCCGACTACAACCGACAGCAAGGAAAACAACTGCTTGAACAGCTTCAGCGCCGGGCATTAGCCTCCGATGTGAAGATGCAGACACAAGTACGTCTGGCCTCAAACATCGCTAACGGCATCAAGCATGCTTTCCGGGAGTTTGCCGCTTCGGAGATTATTATGGGCATGCATGTGCATACCAATGTGACACCAAAGTTCTGGGGCGAATTCATACAAAGCCTGTACAACGGACTGAACCGACAGATATTCCTCATCCGCTTGGTGCAACCGCTCAACACGCTACGCCGCATACAAGTGGTCGTCCCCTCACGGGCCGAGTTTGAGCCAGGATTCTATCGATGGCTGGAACGACTGGCGCGTATGGCTGGCAATTTGGAATGCAGAATCCAGTTCCACGGGCGCAATGAGTCGTTAGATCTGATTAAACAATACATTCAGAACCGCCACCCCAATGTCAGGGCAGAATACACTTATATGGCTCACTGGAACGAGCTACCCCGTCTGGCTGCCAACATCAACGAGGACCATATGTTTGTTGTTGTTAATGCACGTAAGGGTACTATCTCATATAAGACTGCCATGGAAAAGCTGCCCGATGAGCTTACCCGCTATTTCTCCGGAAAGAACCTCATGATTATCTTCCCCGACCAATATGGAGACTCGAAAGACAGCATGACCTTTACCGAGACACAGCACCGTGAGGAAACCAGCATTTATGAAAACCTGTTGGAGTACCTTAAAAGAAGGTCATCATGAATACTCCACACGTTGCTATAAATTGGAAAATATTCAGAGCATCCTAACAAGATTCCCAATCAATCATAGAAAAATCTCATGATAACAATCAATAATATCACCAAGAGCTTCGGCTCATTACAAGTACTTAAAGGCATTGACTTACATATTGCCAAAGGGGAGGTCGTCAGTATTGTAGGCCCCAGCGGAGCGGGTAAGACCACCTTGTTGCAGATTATCGGCACACTGGACCGTCCAGACAATGGTACTATCTGTGTTGATGGCATCGACACCACCACCCTTTCGCAAAAGGAACTCTCCCACTTCCGCAACCAGCATATCGGCTTCGTTTTCCAGTTTCACCAGCTTTTGCCCGAGTTCACTGCCATCGAGAATATCATGATTCCCGCCTTTATAGCAGGAACATCGCACAGTGAGGCCCGCCGCCGTGCGGAAGAACTGCTTCAGTTTATGAATCTGACAGACCGCTCTCATCACAAGCCCAACGAACTCTCAGGTGGTGAGAAACAACGTGTTGCCGTTGCCCGCGCCCTCATTAACAATCCCGCTGTTATCCTTGCTGACGAGCCTTCCGGCAGTCTGGACAGTAAAAACAAGCAAGAACTGCACCAACTTTTCTTCGATTTGCGCGACCGCTTTGGCCAGACATTTGTCATCGTCACCCACGATGAGTCATTGGCAGCTATCACCGACCGCACCATCCACTTGAAAGATGGTATGATTGTCCCTGATGAATCTCAGAATCCTAACAGTCTTGAAGAGCAAAATGGCCTTCAAGCCACTAACAGCCAAAATGACCTTCAAGATTCTGAAGAGCCTCAAAACGCTGACGACATTAATGCAACTAACAACCTGACAGACAATGATTAAGCTCGGTGATTACAATACTTTGAAGATTGTCAAGTCCGTTGATTTCGGTCTTTACCTCGATGGCGGAGAGGCCGGCGAGATTCTCCTCCCATCCCGTTATGTTCCTAAGAAGTACTCCATCGGCCAGGAATTGGAAGTGTTTCTTTACCTTGACCAGGAAGAGCGTCTTGTTGCGACCACCGAGCATCCACTTGCAAAAGTAGGTGAGTTCGCATGGCTGGAATGTGCCTGGACAAATCAATATGGTGCATTCCTCAAGTGGGGACTCATGAAAGACCTCTTCTGTCCTTTCCGTGAACAGAAACAACGCATGCAGATAGGCAAAAGCTATTACGTATATGTCATGGAGGACGAGGAAACGCACCGCTTGATGGCTACAGCCAAGGTGGAACGCTATCAAAAACTTAGCGGACGACAGCAGACACTTGACTTCGCTGATGTTTTGCTTAAATATCTGAATTCACACGATGGTTATTGTCCGTTGGGTGACAAAAGCGATGCAGAAGATATTATGCAACAGTTTCTCGTAAGCAAGAAAGTCTACAAGCGAGCTATCGGCGACCTCTATCGGCGCCGTCTTATCACCATTCATGATGACGGTATCCGCCTAGTCGTTACCGACTAACTGCAATCCTTTTGGCAAAATCCCTTTGTAGCCCTACTATTTATCTACTTGCGACTATTCCTCAACAATTTATCATCCCCCTCTTCCCCAGCCTCTCAACCAATGAGGCTGGGGTTTTTCTTTTCTCCCAAAACACATCAAAAGCTTTTATATAGTAGCAACAAATCGCTCTTCCCTTTGCGCATATAAATGCTTTTTAAATCATTATCAAAGCAAGCCTTTGAAACAAAACTAAGGAAAACAACAAATACCGCTATTTACCTTTATCCACATCCTTCATTCCCCAAAAAGTAGCTCCGCGCGAGAGAAACTATGGGAAAAGTGCGTTCCGGCGCATGGATTTCCGTCTTTTGTGGTGTGCTTCGTTTAATGAAAGAAAGAAGTATATATATTTTTATCTAAT